>ENA-UPSB01003558-UPSB01003558.1-bioreactor-metagenome-genome-assembly--contig:-NODE-3558-length-11861-cov-5.330933_pt1 | contig 11861 bp, 9 predicted proteins | sample MGYA00238182_ERZ773286 | MGnify/ENA primary metagenome ERZ773286 (study PRJEB29026, sample SAMN07631240) | bioreactor metagenome | isolation source: Switchgrass digestor | place: USA: Dartmouth... | reverse complement strand
AGATTGGCTTAACTATAATGCAGAAAATATTTGCTGCGGCTCAAAATGCCGGTGCGAACTGTTTGGTTACCGCTTGTCCGCTCTGTATGAACAATCTGGACATGAGACAGAACGAAGTTGAAAAACATTTCAACACCAAATACAACCTGCCGGTCTTTTATTTTACGGAATTGGTCGGATTGGCGCTCGGAATTGAGCCTGCCAAATTGGGTCTGAACAAGCACTTTGTCGACGCGATGCCTTTGGTTCAGCAAGTATTGAATCGTAAGGGGGGAGAACAGGCATGAAAAGAGTAGGTGTCTTTGTATGCCACTGCGGAACAAATATCGCCGGTACGGTGGATTGCGCCAAGGTGGCTGAAGCGGCTAAAGATTTTCCCAATGTGGAATACTCCGTTGACTATAAATACATGTGTTCGGAACCCGGCCAGGAAATGATTAAACAAGCCATCCAGGAGCATAAGCTCGATCGGATAGTCGTAGCCTCCTGTTCGCCCAGGATGCATGAACCCACTTTCCGCAACTGCGTGGAAAAAGCGGGGCTCAATCCCTATTATGTAGAAATGGCCAATATTAGAGAACACTGCTCTTGGGTTCATCCGAATGAAAAAGAAAGGGCTACGGAAAAGGCCATTGATTTGGTCAAAATGGCAGTAGCCAAAGCGGTAAAGAATCAGCCTCTGCAAAAGACGACTATTCCTGTAACAGACAGAGCTTTGGTCATAGGCGGAGGAATAGCGGGGATTCAAGCTGCTCTCGATTTGGCCAATGCCGGTCATGTAGTGGATATTGTGGAAAGAGAGCCTTCAATTGGGGGTAAGATGGCTCAACTTGATAAAACTTTCCCAACTTTAGACTGCTCAGCCTGTATTCTGACTCCTAAAATGGTGGATGCGGCCGGTCATCCCAACATCAACTTATTGACATATTCGGAAGTAGAAAAAGTGGACGGTTTTGTGGGCAATTTTGATGTAACCATCAGACAAAGAGCTCGCTCGGTTAAAATGGATGTCTGCACCGGATGCGGAATATGCATGGAAAAATGTCCGGTTAAGGTGGACAGCGAATTCGAACTCGGGCTGGCCAAGCGTCGAGCCATTTACACTCCTTTCCCACAGGCAATTCCGAATAAACCGGTTATTGACCGGGAACATTGTACCTATTTTATCAAAGGCAAATGCGGTATTTGCTCCAAAGTATGTCCGGCCGGAGCCATTGATTATACTCAACAGGACGAATTAATTACCAGAAGATACGGGGCAATTATTGTAGCCACCGGTTTTACGCTTTTCGATCATTCGGTTTACGGCGAATACGGCTATGGCAAATACCCCGATGTAATTACCGGTCTGCAGTTTGAAAGACTGATCAATGCTTCAGGGCCGACCATGGGCAAACTCAAAAGACCTTCTGACCATAAGGAACCCAAGAATATTGTTATAATTACCTGTGTCGGTTCCAGGGATGAAACCAAAGGCAAAAGCTATTGCTCGCGAACCTGCTGTATGTATTCGGCTAAACATGCAAGCCTGATCCGCGATAAAATTAAAGACTCGAAGGTCTATATCTTCTATATGGATATGCGAACTCCGGGTAAAGGTTATGAAGAATTCTATGACCGCAGCAGGGAAGTGTACGGTACTCAGTACATCCGCGGAAGGGTTTCCAAAATCTATCCGCAGAACGACAAATTAATTGTACGCGGTGAAGATACTTTGTTGTCTCAGCCGGTTGAAGTTGAAGCCGATTTGGTTATTTTGGCCACAGCGATGGTTGCGCAGCCGGATGCGGATAAACTGGCTCAAAAAATCGGCATCGGTTATGATAAGGACAATTTCTATACCGAAGCTCACCCGAAACTCGCGCCGGTGGAAACTCATACTCAGGGAGTTTATTTGGCCGGAGCCTGCCAGGGTCCGAAAGACATTCCGGATTCCGTTGCTCAAGCCAGCGCGGCGGCGGCTAAAGCCTGTGCTCTGCTTTCCAAACCGGAGATTTTGACTGAGCCTATTGTTTCGGAAGTTGATGAGAAGACCTGCGCCGGTTGCGGAACATGCGTGCTGATCTGCCCGTATAAAGCTATTGATTTGAAGACTTTAACAGAACGAATTGCCGGTAAGACCGTAGAACGGAAGGTAGCCACGGTCAACGAAGGGCTGTGCCAAGGCTGCGGAGCATGTACGGTAGCTTGTCGTTCCGGTTCGATTTATCTGAAACATTACACCGATGAACAAATTCTGGCGGAGGTGAATGCTCTATGTCTGTAAATGAAGCCCTCGACCCAAAAGCTTCTGCTCAAACACCGGAAGATTGGCAGCCCAAAATTTTGGTTTTTGCGTGTAACTGGTGTACTTATGCCGGGGCAGACCTTACCGGCTTAAGCCGTCTGCAGTATCCTGCTACGGTGCGTATCCTGCGGGTTCCTTGTTCCGGCAGGGTTAATCCCCAGTTTGTGATAAAAGCTTTTCAAAAGGGAGTGGATGCAGTCCTGGTTTGCGGCTGCCATCCTGGCGATTGCCATTATACGACCGGTAACTACTATACAAGACGGAGATTCCTGTTAATGAGGAGATTGATGGAATATATAGGCCTGGAGCCTGAAAGATTGCAAGCCCGTTGGATTTCGGCGGCCGAAGCTCCGAAGTTCCAGCAGGTTATAACTGAGGTGACCGAACAGATTCGCGCTCTAGGGCCGAATAGGAAGTTGAGGGATGTGCAATGGCAACAATGGAACAGTTAACCTTACAGCTTAGAGAAACCGCCCGGGAAATCCTGGAGAGCAAAAAAGCTGCCGCGGTTATCGGCTGGGAGAAAGGAACTTTTTGGTATACTACGACTCCTGTGGTTCTTACCAAGCCGGAAGATACGGAGCGTTTAGTATGGAACGAGTATTGTCTGAACAATTTGGCCAAATATTTATTGGATTTTCAGCATTCCAATGAAAAAGTTGCCATATTTGCCCGAGGCTGCGACTCCAGAGGTATAAACCGTCTTATCCAAGACAAACAGATTGACAGGGACAAAGTGCTGATTATCGGGCTGGCTTGTCCCGGAATGAAAGATGACAAAAAAGCCCGCGAATTGGGGCAAAATGCCGATATTCCGCTGGCTAAGAAATGTCAGGAGTGCGCCTACCCCGACGCTCTTGTCTACGACCTTTGGATAGGTGAACCGAAAGAAGTTGCCAAGCCGGTACCCGAAGCCAAAGTTTTCCCGGAAGTGGAAGCGATAGAACAAATGACTCCTGATGACAAATATGCAAGTTTTGCCGCCAACTATGAGAAATGTTTGCGTTGTTACGCCTGTCGCAATGTTTGCCCGGCTTGCAACTGTAAGGAATGTATTTTTGGCAACAGTTCAAAAGAGTGGTCGGCTAAAGCCAATAACTTGTCCGAAAATATGTTCTTTGCTCTGACCAGAGCGCTGCATGTTGCCGGCCGTTGTATCCAATGCGGCGAGTGTGAGCGGATTTGCCCCGTCAATATTCCCATAATGCTGCTAAATAAAAAGATTATTCAGGATATTGACCGTCTGTTCGGTCCCTATGAGGCCGGGCTTGATCCGGAAGACAAAATGCCGTTGGGCAGCTTTGAATTTACCGATCCTGAAGAGTTTATGTAAGGGGGTGGGGTCTGATGTTTACTTTTCAAGAATCCGAAATAAAAAATTTGCTGAACGCTTTAGCTAAAGAATATAAAGTTTTTGTCCCGGCAAAAGTCGGGGACGAAAGCAAATTTGTCCCTTACGACGATAATGTGGAATTATATTGGGATCGGAATGTTCTGCTCTCGGTCAAGGATAAGTTTTTCCCACATACGGAACCGATGTACAAATTTAAAACCAAGCGGAAAACCGTAGAAATAGAGCCTCTCGCATCCAAGGATGAGCCGGTGCTGTTGTTTGGTGTTCGCTCCTGCGATTTGCAAGCCCTTAACTGTTTGGATCAGGTTTTCCTGACCAAAGGCTTTGTGGATGAGTTTTATCGGACTAAGAGAGATCAAGCCACTATTGTGGCTTTAGGCTGCAATGAAGCGGAGGATACCTGCTTTTGTACAGCCATGGGTGTAGACCCGCAAAAAGGAAACGGCGCCGACATCCAAGCCTATAGGACTCAAGGCAAATTTGGTATGGAAGCTTTGACGGAAAAAGGCCAAAAAATAATTGACATTCTTAAATCCTATTTGAAAGAAGAGAATTTGCAAGTTCCGGAAACCCAAGGCTTCCAGTTGCAGCCGGATATGGACGGAGTTGCTGAAAAACTCAAAGGAATGTTTGATGCCGAGTTGTGGGCTGAAGTTGCTCCGACCTGCTTAAACTGTGGAGCATGCACTTACATCTGTCCTACTTGCCACTGTTTCGATATTTCTCAAGATGTCAGAGGAGAAGAAGGATTTAAGTACCGCTGTTGGGACAGTTGTATGTTTGAAGAATACACTCTGATGGCCGGCGGCCATAATCCGCGCCCGTCGAAGAAGGAACGGGTCAGAAACCGCTTTATGCACAAACTATGCTATTTCCCTGAGAGATACAATATGCTGTTGTGCACCGGCTGCGGCAGATGTTTAAATGTCTGTCCGGTCAACCTGCATATCACCTCCATTATCGGGAAAGTAAAGGAGGCGAACTAAATGAGCAGTTGTTCCTGTGGTCATGAACATGACCAGGCAATAAATCCGCTGATCCCAACCAGAGCCAAGGTTATAAAGATCGTCGAAGAAACCCCCGACGTCAAGACCTTTTTTATCAGCACTTTGGATGACAAGAAGCCTTTTGACCCTAATCCGGGACAACTGGGGATGCTATCCCTGCCCGACATTGGCGAAGCCATGTTCTCGGTAACCGACAAAGGGGAAAACCATATTGAAATGGCCATTAAAGCGATAGGTAAATTGACCTATACTTTACACGAGATTGAAGTAGGCCAGGAAGTCGGGATCCGCGGACCTTACGGAAACGGCTTCCCGCTGGATTACTTCAAAGGAAAGGATATATTGTTTATTGGCGGCGGGATAGGCCTTGCTCCTGTTCGCAGTTTGATTATGCACTGCCTCCGCAATCGGGAAGACTACGGTAAGTTGACAGTGGTTTACGGAGCCAGATCTAAAGCCGATTTGTGCTTCAAGGATGATCTATTCAACAATTGGCCTAAGGTTCCGAATATGGAGGTTTTCATAACCATTGACAAGGAAGAAGAAGGCTGGGACGGCCATGTGGGCTTTGTACCTGCCTATGTGGAGGAACTGGCACCGAAACCGCAGGCGACAGTGCTTTGCGGTCCGCCGATAATGATTAAATTTACGTTACCGATTTTGCAAAAGATGGGCTTTGCCGACAAAGACATCATCACTACGCTGGAGATGCGGATGAAATGCGGTATCGGCAAATGCGGGCGTTGCAATATAGGTTCCAAATATGTCTGCCTGGACGGACCGGTATTCTCGATGGAAGAATTGAAGGACTTGCCGCCGGAGTATTAAGCCGGAACAATGGCTATTGTCAACAGAGGGGTACCCCCACAACATGGGGTACCCCATTTTTAATCCCTAAGAACGACATTCAATAAGCACTTGGAATTTAAAAGACCTCTATTTTGTTAAGTAAATAGTCTTGAAACATAGGTTCAACGAATTGATATTTTCCCCTGTCTATTTTTTCGATAATAGCTTTTTTAAGAAGGATATCAACGGCATTTTTAATTTCTTGAGGATGTTTGTTTAATGAATAGATTCGGTCGCCCTTTGCTAAACTTCTAAGGACAGGCATTACGTTCGGAAATTTTCTTAATTCGTCCAGAAGTTCGTCAAAAATCGTAGATAAAGTCAGTAAAGCCCTCTTGTATCCTATTTTTACAAAATCAACAGTTAATCGGTTTGCTCCGGCTTCGAGCATCGCATAATAAATTTCATTACATAACAACATAGTATCTTGCGGGTGTCCACCGCTCAGTTTTAATAGTTCACTGATACTCATGTTAGTTACTGTAATTTTGTTATCTTCAAATTTTCGGCTGATGTATTTTTCCCAGGCTTCATTGGAAATGGGAGGAATGGGCAGCATTGTGGCAAACCGGTAAAACGCCTGTTTTTTATCTCCAAAGATTGTACTCATGATACCCTCTTTGGAACCAAGGAATAAATAAGTTACTTTTTCTTGCATTTGAAAATAGGAGCGCATCTTTTTTAAAATATCCTCACCGGCTATACGAATGACTTCTTGAAATTCATCAAACACAAAAATCAGTCTTTTATTGTCCTTTTTGGCCAGTGTTTCAGGTAGTTGGAATGCATAATTTAACAGGTCATCCTCTTTAATATCTTTATCCATCAAATCTAAAGCGAATTCAATATCTAAGTCTTGCATTTTAGCTCTTAGTTTGGCCGTACCGGCGATCTTTTTTAAACCGTCTTTTAAGACTGCAACAGTTTTGCTTATGCCGCTGCGGTTAGTTAAACAGGCATTGATAATAGCTTGAGCCAATTCCTGTTTGGAAGCCAGTCGAAACAAATCCACAAATGCGACGTAGTATCCTTTAGCTTTTAACCGCCTTAATACTTGTAAAGCCAATGAAGTTTTTCCAATACGCCGTGGGCCGGCCAACATGATATTCTGGCCGTTAGCTAACCGAGCCTCCAGCGAATTTAGGAATTCTTCACGGCCAACAATATCTTCTTCGGATACAGGCTCACCCAGCGGGAACAACTTATTTGACATGCTTAACAACTCCTTGGTAGATCAATACAAAAATAATATATCAATATTAATTTGATAATATATCAATATTTTATTGATATATTATCAAATTAATATTGATAAATCAACAAGATATTTTTAATTTTTAACTTAACAATATTTCAATAACAAAAAATGCCACCAACTATAACTGCGGTCGGTGACTTAAGGGATAAGTTTTTCTACAGCGGCTTAATATTTTGTCCTTCTTTCAGACCTTCAAGTTTGGGATTCAGAATAACCAAATCTCCTTCTTGCAGGCCTTCGATGACGGCGGTGTCCCGCTCGTTTTCCAGGCCTTTTTTAACCGGCTGGATTGCGGCTTTGCCGTCCCGGACCACCCAGACGGCGTAGCCGTCGTTATACGGGAAAAGGGTTGTTTTCGGGACGACCAGTTGGTTCTCCTGTCTGTCTATGGTAAAGACCACATCTAAAGCATAGCCCGGTTTTAAATCAACATCTTCGGGAATAGCCGGAGCTATGGTAATTTTCAGCCTCTGCTCCACGAGGCCCAAAGCGGACAGCGATTCTTGCGCTTTGGAAGCAATTTTTTCAACTGTTCCGCTGAAAACCCTGTCGCCGCTTCTGTTATCTTGAATCAAAGTTACTTCCATTCCGGGACGGATGCTCGGAGCGTCCTCGGTTAAAACATAGCATTCAACCTTATACCCGCCGTCGCTGATTATGGTCATTAACGGAGTTCCCGGGGCCACCACCATTCCTTGCTCAACGTTCAATTCGATGACTGTGCCGCTTGAAGGCGAGACAATGCGACTTTGGGCGATCTGGTAGTTGATTTGGTCGATTTGGGCCTTTAAACCGGCGATTAGAGCGGGATAATAATCCGAATTAAGCGTATTTTCGGCTTCTTCATATTCCTTTTGGGTTATGATGCCGGCTTCGTACAACAGTTTCATGGTTTCCAAGTCAATAGTCAGCTGTTGCAAATGTCTTTGGGCTTCGATACTGCGGATCTGAGCTTCCAGATTCCGTATTTGATAGCTCAATTCCTGGGTGTCAAAGGCTAATAGCGTCGCACCAGCTTCCACTTTGTCCCCTTCCTGGACATTTAAACGGGTTACTTTGCCTCCGTACGGAGTATAGACTGTGGTTTTTTCAGCCGCTTGGACCAAGCCCTTTTCCTGAAAAGTTTTGGCTATACTTCCCCTTTGTACGGTTAAAAGCTCGGCTTCCAGCGGTTTCACGGCTTCCGCCACCATAACTCCTATTATGATAAGCACCAGAAGAATTCCGAAAATAAGCTTAAATTTCTTTTTCATAGAAATTTCTCCTTTAAAGCTATTCTTTTGAGCTTTTCTTTTTAAGCGGCCCCCCTATAAAGGATTCTCCTAAAACATTGTTTTCTATATGTCCTCTATTCTCTGGACTTCAACACTTCAACCAGGCTCAGAGTTCTAAGCTTGCGTGCGGCAGCCAGTTGGGCGATCAAAATTGAAATGACGGTTATAATAAAGGCGATAATTAGAGCTTCTTTATTAACTATAGCCGGGAATCCGAAAAGGTCGTTGCCCATGGAGTCAGCCAAAGCCACCATAAAGGCTTTGGTCATCGGGATTCCGGCCAGCATCGCGAAGATACTGACGAACCATTGCTCAAAGGTTATCACATTTAAAACTTCTTTCGGGGTCATTCCCAGAACCATCATCGTAGCAAGCTCTCTGCTTCGCTCGGACAGAGTAATCACAGAGGTGTTGTAAATAATGGCAAAACCGATAACAATGCCGAATATGAACAGACTGTAGATCATGTTTCGATATGTAGCCATAAGCTCCTTCATCTTTCTTAAAAGAGAGAGGCGGTTTTCGATATTGCTAATCACTTTACTGTTATTATATTTAGCTTTAAGTTCAGGGATGTGTTGCTCTTCGATGCTTAACATCACCGAAGTGGCAAAAGGACCCTGACCGACCAGTTTTTGGAGCGACCTTATTTCCATATAAGCGTTCAGTCCCATGCTCTGGGGTATGATTGCCGTTACGGCCAAAAATTTGGGCCGGTCGGGATTTTCAAAGAACGGACTCCGAACAGCCAGCAGCGTTCCGGCGGAGGCTTGCAGCTCTTTAGCCAGGCGGTCGGTAATTAGAATACCTCCGTCTCCGGGTAAGTCCATCTTTCTGCCGTCTTTGTCCAAAATGTTATAAAGATTACTGCCCGCATTAATACCGGTCAGGTTTACGGACTTTTCCCGGGCCAGGTGATTTAAAGTCACCGGGATTTCGGCCAAGGCTTCGGCATTTCTGACACCGGGGAAACTGGTCAGTTCCTGTTCCACGGTTTTCTGTTCTACCGGTGTGGCCAAAGTGACTTTTACATCGTAGGTTTCTATCTTTTCAAACTGCTCAAACAGCACCACTTCGCTTATAACCTTAAAAGACCAGGGTAAAGCGAGCAAAGTAAAAGTAAACATAATACCGAGAAAGAGAAACGCCGTCCGCAGCTTATGCCGGAACATGTTGCGCAAAGCCATTCTGCCCTGAACGGTGAGCATCGCCCAGAAAAAAGCGAGCTTCTCCAAAAAGATGCTCTTGCCGGAGGGAGGGGCTACAGGTCGCATGGCCTCCGCAGGTTGCAGCGTTAAGAGCTTTTTGCAGCCTTGATAGCCCGCGATTAAAGAGAAAAGCAGGGCCAGCAGCAGGCTCAGCAGGAAATAGTTTGGAGAAAAGGTCGCTTTTAGACCCGGCATATTGTAGTACTGCCGATAAAGAGCCAACAGCGGATCCGTCAAAGCAAATCCGCCAAGTCCGCCGGCTATCCCACCGATCAACCCGATAATCAGAGCGTAACACATATAATGCCAGAGGATTTCCCAATCGGTATAACCAAAGGCTTTAAGAGTCCCAAGTTGGGTACGTTGCTGCTCGATCATTCTTTTTAACATTATGTACTGAATCATAGCCGCAACAGCCAAAAACAACAGCGGCATGGACTGGGCGGTGGCCTGCAGGCCTCGCAGTTCCTGGGTAAGCAAAAAATCACTCGTCTGGTCTTTGCGGGGGTAAATGCTTTTTAGACCGTAGGGCTTCAGTTCGGCTTCCAACTTGGCTTTGACCTTGTCCCAGTCGGCATTTGGCTCGAGGGTGAACACCAGATTATTGACCAAGTTTTTTTCCTTAAAAAGGCTTTGCATTATTTCCAACGGCACATAGCCAATTCCGAAAGCCTCAGGATTCGGGAAAAGGTCGCTTGTGCTGCGCATAGCGTAGATGAATTCCGGATTCTGCCCCATGCCTGTTATCCTGAAAGATTTCTTGGCGCCTTCAATTATAAGCCGGATTTCGGAGTACAGCTCAAAACCGTGAGCTTCGTAAAATTTATTGTCCACCCAGAGATTGAGCGCCTTGTTGTCCAAAGGATACCCTTCAAGCAACAGGACGTTGTTTATTGGCTGTAGCTCCGAAGTATCGACGGAGATCAGCCTTAGATAGATATTTTCTTCGGACTCGTATCCTGCCGGCGGTTCCACCAGTACCTCTTTGACAAGCCTGCCTTGAATTCGGTCTATTCCTTCTATTTCAGCCAATTGCGAAATTTGGGAGTAGGGATAGCCTTGAACTTCAATGAAGCCGTCGGCAAAATTTTGTTCGGCATAAAAGGTATCCCGGGAAAGAAGCAAATTGTCCATAACCATCGACATGGACACATAGACCGTTAAGCCGATGGCTATGACCACGATGCAGGCGGCATAGGCGCCTTTGTGCTCGAGCAGATCCCGTTTCATTTTACGGAAAAGCATCATGGCTCACTTCCTTCTCCGAGCGGCTACCAGGTTACCTGTTCCGGCGAAATCGGACAATCATTTTGGACAATCCGGGAAATGCTGCCGTCTTTAAGGTAAAAAACCCTGTGGGCCAGGTCGGCCACTCCGGCGTTATGAGTTATTATTATGACCGTTTTTTGGTATTGCTGCTGAAAATCCTTTAGAATTTTCAAAACCTGAATACCGGTTTTGGAATCAAGGGCGCCGGTAGGTTCGTCACATAATAGAATTTCCGGATTTTTAACTATGGCTCTGGCCAAAGCCACTCTTTGCTGTTCTCCTCCGCTTAATTGGGAAGGAAAGTGGTTTGCTCGGTCGGTCAACCCCACTTGAGCCAGAATTGTCTGTACATCCAGAGGCTGCCGAACGATTTCCGCAGCCAAATTGACATTTTCCGCTGCGGTTAGATTCGGTATCAAATTGTAGAACTGAAACACAAAACCGACGGCGTTGCGCCGGTACTGGGTTAATTGTTTCGGGTCCGCTTTGTGCAGCGGCATATTTTTATAATAGAGCTCCCCGGAGCTGGCCTGATCCATGCCGCCGATCACGTTGAGCAATGTGCTTTTGCCCGAGCCGCTTGGGCCGAGAATGACTATAAATTCATTTGGATAGATTTCAAAGGTCACATTGTTTAAAGCTGTGACCTGGACTTCACCCATTTGGTAGATTTTCGAGAGGTTTTTGGCTTTAATCAAAGGCTCTTTAAACTCGGCCGCTGTCGGACATTGAACGTTCATTTTACATTACCTCTTGAATTTTCCTAATGCTTTTACTTTTTGGCTTCGTTTTTTAATTCTTGGTCTTTTAATTATCAACTGTAGCTGTAAATATATCTTTTTTATCAATTATAACTGTAAATATATCTTTTGGCTACCTTCGCCGAACGACTGAATGAACAGTCTAAAAATAAAACCGTTTTTCCGCCTTGCGCTATATTATAGGACAAATCAAGCGCAATTATGAGACGGAAAAACGGTTTTTTACTTAGTCTAAGTAAGTATTGTTGAATGCATACTGCTGTTAAATGTGCGCTATGGCTTCGATTTCAATCAGCGCATCCAGCGGCAACCTGGCAACTTGAATGAAGGTACGGGCAGGCGGATTGTCTTTAAAGTATTCGGTATAGATGGAATTTACTAAAGCGGCATTATTTAAATCGGTTACGAAGACCGTAGTCTTAAGGACTTTGTTCAGAGAGCTTCCTGCCCCAAGCAGCACCTTTTCCAGATTAGTCAAAACCTGTCTGGTTTGAACCTCTATTCCGCCTTCAACCATGGTATTGGTTTGGGGGTCGAGAGCTATTTGACCGGCACAAAACACCAGGGAGCCGTAGGCTATGGCTTGAGAATAGG
>ENA-UPSB01003555-UPSB01003555.1-bioreactor-metagenome-genome-assembly--contig:-NODE-3555-length-11865-cov-927.381880_pt1 | contig 11865 bp, 9 predicted proteins | sample MGYA00238182_ERZ773286 | MGnify/ENA primary metagenome ERZ773286 (study PRJEB29026, sample SAMN07631240) | bioreactor metagenome | isolation source: Switchgrass digestor | place: USA: Dartmouth... | reverse complement strand
CCCTACTCCTCGATCAGTTCATCTATCGGCGCGCCTGGCGGCACTATGGGAAATACTTTTTCATCCTTGTCTATCACGAAATCTATCACCACCGGCCTGTCTGTCGAGGCGAGCGCCCTCTCGAACGCAGGGTCCACTTCTTCCGGCTTCGTCACCCTGATGCCCGCGGCGCCGTATGCCTCGGCAAGGGCGACGAAATCAGTGCCCCTGTCGATGGTAGTGGCCGAATACCTTCCGCCATAGAACAACTGCTGCCATTGCCTGACCATCCCGAGCACCTTGTTGTTGAGTATGGCCACGACCACGGGCAGTTTATACTCCACCGCGGTGGCAAGTTCGTTGCAGTTCATCCGGAAACTGCCGTCCCCGGCTATATTTATCACCTTGGCGTCCGGCTTCCCGATCTGGGCCCCTATGCATGCTCCAAGGCCGTAACCCATCGTTCCGAGCCCGCCGGAAGAGATGAACTGCCTCGGCCTGGTGAATTTGTAATACTGCGCAGCCCACAGCTGGTTCTGCCCTACCTCTGTGGTTATGATCGCTTCGCCCCTGGTGATTTCATAAAGCCGTTCTATTATATACTGAGGCTTCAGGGATCCGTTGGCTTCATATTTCAGCGGATATTGCGCCTTCCATTCGTCTATTTTCCTGTTCCAGTCGGTATACCCCCGGGTCTCAGCTTTTTCGGCCAGCCCCTTCAGTATCTCCCTGATATCGCCGACGAGGGGATAGTGGACAGTTATATTCTTCCCTACTTCGGCAGGATCTATGTCGATATGCATTATCCTTGCGTTCGGCGCAAACCTGCTGACGTTGCTTATGACCCTGTCGCTGAACCTTGCCCCGATCGCTATGAACAGATCCGATTCGGAGACCGCCATGTTCGACGTCCTCGTGCCGTGCATCCCCACCAGGCCAGTGAACAGCCTGTGGTTCCCGGGGAATGAGCCCAGCCCCATCAGCGTGGTGGCAACAGGTATCCCTGCTTTTTCGGCCAGCATCTGCATTTCCGCGGTCGCTCCCGATATTGATACGCCGCCGCCGGACAGGATCACGGGCCTCCTGGCCGAATTGATGGCGGCAGCCGCTTCATCCAGTTCCGACTCTTTTACAGTCATCGGCACATGCCCGTTACCGGCAGGTCCCTTTGGTTCATAATCAGCATAAGCCGCCGTAACATCCTTGCATATGTCGACAAGGACAGGTCCGGGCCTCCCGGAGGATGCGATCCTGAATGCCTGCCGTACCGTATCCGCAAGCTTGTTTACGTCCTTTACTATATAATTGTGCTTCGTGATCGGCATCGTGATCCCGGTGATGTCGACCTCCTGGAAGGAATCCTTGCCCAGCAGTGTCGTTGCCACCTGTCCCGTGATCGCCACCATCGGCACCGAATCCATGTATGCCGTTGCTATGCCGGTCACCAGGTTTGTCGCGCCGGGTCCCGATGTGGCTATGCAGACGCCTGTCTTCCCCGTCGCGCGGGCATACCCGTCCGCCGCGTGAGCCGCGCCCTGTTCATGCGAAGTCAGTATGTGCCTTATCTCACCCTGCGCTTTATACAGGGCATCATATATATTGAGCACGGCACCGCCCGGAAAACCGAAAACGGTATCCACTCCATGTTCTTTAAGACATTCTGTGAGTATTTCGGCTCCAGTCAGTCTCATAAAATACCCTCCATCAATATCAGACAGTACTTACCGCAGCATCTCCGCAGTCGCGCAGGCTGCGTTCCGTATTTTTGCCCTCTTAATGCTTCCTTTATAAATAATGGCCGGGGCCGGCCGATGTCCCGTTCCGTACCGCCTATTTCAGTACAGCACCGGTGCTTGCCGATGTCACGAGCCTCGCATACCTGCCCAGGTAGCCGGTCGTTATCCTGGGCTTCGGAGGCTGCCACCCGGCCATCCTTCTTTCCAGTTCCTCTTCCGGCACTTCTGCGTCCAGTTTCCCTGACGGTATGTCGATGCTGATGATATCCCCGTCCCGGACGGCTGCTATCAGACCGCCTTCCATCGCTTCAGGGGAAACATGCCCTATGGACGCTCCCCTCGATGCCCCGGAAAACCTGCCATCTGTTATCAGCGCAACTGTCCTGTCGAGGCCCATGCCCGCTATCGCTGAAGTGGGTCCGAGCATTTCCCGCATGCCGGGTCCGCCCTTTGGTCCCTCGTACCTGATGATCACCACGTCGCCGGGCTTTATTTGCCCGCCGTAAATGGCCTTTATCGCGTCATCCTCGGAGTCGAACACCCTGGCCGGACCTTTATGGACCAACATCTCATCTGCCACCGCAGAACGCTTGACGACTGCCCCGTCTTTGGCGATATTGCCCCGAAGCACCGCAATACCTCCTGTTGGGCTGTACGGATCATCTATGCTCCTGATAACGGTCCGGTCGGTCGCTTCGGCATCCCTGATATTCTCCCATACTGTTTTCCCTGTGACAGTGATGAGATCAAGATGCAGCAGGCCTTTCTTCGACAGTTCCTTCATGACTGCCTGTACGCCGCCAGCCATCCAGAGGTCCTGCACATGGTGGGGTCCGGCCGGCGCAAGCCTGCAAAGATTGGGGACTCTTGCGCTTATCTCGTTGATTATGTCAAGGTTGATCTTTATGCCTACTTCATTGGCTATTGCAGGAAGGTGCAGGACCGAGTTGGTGGAGCATCCCAGCGCCATATCGACTGCCAGCGCGTTCTCGAATGCTTTTTCAGTCAATATGTCCGAAGGTTTTATCCCTTTCTCGACAAGCTCCATCACTTTCATGCCGGCCTGCTTTGCAAGCCTTATCCTTTCCGCATACACGGCCGGTATCGTGCCGTTGCCCGGCAATCCCATGCCGAGCACCTCGGTCAGGCAGTTCATGGAGTTTGCCGTGAACATCCCGGAGCATGACCCGCAGCCGGGGCATGCGTGATCCTCGTATTCGCACACTTCCTCCTCGGTCATCATGCCTGCCTTGTATGCGCCGACAGCTTCGAATACGCTGTTGAGATCCAGTTGGACTCCCTTCCTGTTCAGCGACAGCATCGGGCCTCCGCTGACAACAACCGAAGGCACGTTTATCCTTGCAGCGGCCATCAGCATGCCGGGAACGATCTTGTCGCAGTTGGGTATGAACACCATGCCGTCGAAACTGTGGGCAAGGCCCATTGCTTCGCATGAGTCGGCAATAAGCTCCCTCGATGCAAGCGAATACTTCATCCCTATATGTCCCATGGCGATGCCGTCGCATATTCCTATGCTTCCGAACTCCACCGGGGTACCGCCGGCCATCCTGATACCAGCCTTGACAGCCTCGGCTATCCTGTCCAGGTGTATGTGCCCCGGTACGATCTCGTTCCTTGAATTGACCACACCGATCAGCGGCCTTCTTATTTCCTCGTCCGTATATCCCATGGCCTTGAACAGCGCCCTGTGCGGAGCCTTTTCAATGCCCTTCTTGACAATATCGCTTTTCATTGAAAATACCTGCCTTTCTTGCGCAAAATACCTGAACGGTACTCCGGAAGTTTTACCAAAACAGCCGGAATGCGATATCCCGGCTGTTTAATACAGATATTTTACTACGTTTATCTATTGAATGTCTATAAATTAATACAGAAAGGTCAGAAGCGTTCATTTTTCACGTAATGAGGCGCAAGATACATTAACCCCCGCGATGCCCGGCCAAGGGACACGCCTTTCCTCCGCCAGTTACTGCCGGGCCTGCCGCAAAGCAGGCTCAGGCTAGCCTGACACCGGAGAGAACAGGAAGTTGATGATTATATTGTCCCTGTAGAACATCGATGCGATAATCGAAGACTCTATCCCGTTGAATATTGGTGCAAAACCCGGGTTCGAATGGAACAGCATAAGTACGGCAAATAATATGTAAATGGCAAGTATGCCCTGCAGGGCCCCGAAAATCAGCCCTCCAAGCATATTGACCTGCCTGAGCACAGGCAGCCTGGCAACTCCGTTCAGCAACCTTCCGATGACGGCGAATACGATCCGCAGTACAAAGAAAACAGCCACAAGGCTCATAACCGATATGATCATGGCTGCCAGTTCATGTCCCACAGCATCCAGGATACTGCTGGCATCAAGCATTTCAGACGGCGCCGGCAGGTTGCTGAGTACAGATGACCTTAAAATATCAGGAAGCGGGATCGCTCCTACCACCTGCTCCGCGCCTTTGGCCCCGGCTTCGGCAGCCTGCGGCGCTGATACGGCATTCCGGCTCCATACCTCAAGGTTGTTTACGATGGCCCTTTTGATGCTCTCATATATGGGCGTGTTTTGGACCAGGCGCGCCAGTACAGGCGAAAGTTTGATGGACAGGAATATGCAAAGAACATATGATATCAGCCTGTAGACGGACATTATGAGTCCCTTGAAGAGCCCGGCCAGTGCAAACACACCGATGATGCCTATTACGGCATAGTCGCTCCAGTTCATATGCTTAACCGCCTTTCCGTTCCATTTGTTCATATGTACGCAGGAACCGTTCCAGTGTCTGAGACGATATCATTCGTGACCCATACGCAGAAATCTTCCCCGTGTCATGACGCGGGAACCGTCCCCAATGTCCTACTCTATCCCTATGACTGTGATCTCGCCTTCTGTGATCACAGCAGCCTGTCTTTTGTCAAAGAGGCGGACCTCGAGTATTTTGTCATCTGCATCATAAATGCACGTGTTGACTCCACGGTCGTCATAAAAATATACGGTATCATCAGTATAGACGGCAACCATTCCCCTTGCGGCGTCCAGCCCTTTCGGCATGCCCCGGAGCATTACGGAAACATCCTTTTCGCCCTCAGCGGTGTAGACATTCAGGACCGCGCCTTCATCTGCCTGCGCGGCCACCGCGAGCCTGCCGTCTCCGGCAGGGGCCGCCCCCGCGACGCTCCTGAACCGTTCCGTCCATCCGACCTTCCCGTCAGGGCTTATGTAAGCAGCGGAACTGTCCCCGACGGCAAATATGCTGTCGTCCCTGTTGAACCAGAAAAGGGGCAGAAGGTCGCCGGATGAATCAAATGATATTTCCGTCAGTTCATTCCCTTCCATGTCGTAGAACTTGTACCGCGAAAACGGGCCGACAACGCCCGTTGAGACAGATGACAAAACCAGGTGCTTCTTTGACGGCGATATGCATGCGGAAACGGCATAGCCGGTCGCTATTATCTTGCGGAAAAGCTCCACTCCGTGCGATTCATAGACTCTTACCACGTTGTTGTCCCTTTTCGCCTCAGCAATGACAGCAACGTATCCGTCATCGCTTATGTCTGCATTAAGGATGGCAGTGTCCGTCCTGTCCTGCCATCGTATCGTTTCGCTGTCCATGACACATATGCCTGTTGCTCCGGAATCGACAACAAGGAGCCTCGATCCGTTGGTCCTGACTATGGGATCGTCGAACCCGATGCTTTCCGACCGCACGATCACGCCGGTCTTATCGAAGAACAATATGCCGCTTCTGCTGGACTTCACGATATTTCCCCTGTACAGCGTGAAAACGGGCTTTTCCCTGGCGTCGAACGTATAGGAGTACTGCACTTCGGCAGCCTTTGCCTCCCTCTCTCCCAAACCGGCGAGCCTGGTCACCGTATCCTGCAGATCGATCGACGGGTCCAGGCTGCGCTTATAGCTGAAAACTGCTACCGCAGCTATACACAGGAAAAGCATGAGCGCCGTGATGATGCCGGCTGCGCGTCCTCCGGGCGCCGGTCTGTCCTGTTCGGGAATGTATTTCAAAAGACCACCTCAGCTTTGTCTTCCGTATTACCTGTACAAAACATTTTACCATATAAAACCGGCCATTGAAAGAGAGACAGGCTGCCGCAAAGCGCTATTTCCCGCCGGCACGGAAGCTTCTTTCCGCATTCCCGTACTCATCGCGTCCAGGATCCCGCGACGGTTTCTGAAGACCAGTGATCATTATCACGATGACCATGAACAGGCCAAGCCAGCCGAACGCGGGATAAATAAGAGATATGAGCCTGGAAAATCCAAGTGTCGACAATGGCACCGCACATACGCACAGTAACAATGCAGTGATCCTTCTGTCCAGCCTGAACAGGCTGTATATCCTGTCAGTGAAGCAAAAGCCGGAAGTCACGGCGGATACCAGCATGGCAAGCCACAGCAGCACGCTGTAAAGCCGCCCCGCCGACGCGCTGATGTGCTGCAGGATATCAATGATCGGTATTTCCCTGTCTGAAGCCGAAGGATAAAACAGAAAAATGACCGTATTGATCACAAGAGCGGCCAGGGCCAGCGCGGTGCCGCCAAGTATCCCCGCCGCCACGGCCGTCCTGCGCGTTTTCAGGTATGGCTGTACGCTGCACAGCATCATGACTGCGAGGATACTGTTGTAACTGACATAAAGGATCGATGAAACGAACCAGTTGTTCGTAATGCGCGAAAAATATCCTGATACGCTGAATGCGGGGCTGTCCTTCATAATTATTATACAGAGACCTGCAATGATGATGCCTGCGATCAGTACAGGCGTGAGCACCGAACTGAACAATGCGATGCCTTTAATGTCCGTCATTATCAATATGGCACTGATGATACCCATTATAAGCACTGCGGTCCCGAACGGCATCCCGGTCAGCTGCGCGAGTATATTCCCCGCACCTGCCGTCATTATGCTGTACATGCAGAAAATGAACACGGTGGCGGCTGTCTCGATGACCCAGCCGATCCCCCAGCCGAAGACGGGAAATATGAATTCCTCGTAGTTCCTTATCCGCTCGCTGTATACCTTGCCGAGGACGATACAGCCCAAAACGCTGAACAGCGAGCCTGCAAGCAATATACCGCAAAAGCCTCCGGTTTTGTAAACGGAGAAAAACTGCATAATCTCCTGCCCTGACGCGAATCCCGCCCCCGTTATGCTTGCCGCGTATATACCTGCGACCCTCAGTATGTTCCTGCGCTCGTCATCCATAAAAACAGCTCCGATCAAAGAATGTACCAGTTCATTCTATGTCGGAGCTATTTACCAAATTACATTATATATTTATCGTGCTGTACCTGGCTGCGTTATTCCTGCTGTCCGGCAAGGAATTCCATCATGGTATTGTACGCCTCTTTCATTCCGTCAACGCCGAATTCGCCCTTGTTCTTCCTTTTTACCAGCACGCCGGCGTACTCGCCGTTCCTCACCACGTAGTAGAAGTTTTCATCCTTCGGTATGAATTCCACTTTCATCTTCCCGTCCTTGAGAGTATAGTCTATCGTTATATCGGCCTTCCCGCCGGACGGGTCGCCGTCCACATCTATCTCATCGATGCTGATGCCGATCAGCGCCTGGTAGAACTGCCTGAACGGCTGCTTGCCGTTTTCGTTCCTGCCGCTGGCATCAACTCCGTTCACGTAGAACTTGTCCTTGTCGCTGTCCATGTTCCCTTCTTCATCCAGGTACACGTCGAGTTCCATGTGGGTGGTTTTCCCGTCCATCGTCAGGTCTATCTTTTTGACCTCGCTGATATTCACGATGTAGGCAAAGATATTGACGATTTCTTTCAGCGGTTTGTCAAGGAACGTAAACGGGCTTGTGCTTATGGTGAACACCTCGTCGTTCCCGTCAAGTTTCGCGTATATGGTCGAATCGTTTTTCAGTTCAAGACCCATCTGCAGCTTTATCTCGCCTGTGGCTTCGGTGCTGAAGATCAGTTCGTATGTCGGTTTGTCAAGTCCGTATACGGAGAGATCCTCGGGATCGTCATCGACGAAATCGACGACCTCGGCGCCGGCGACGGCTTCCAGCATCGGAAGGAAGGACGTATCATTCATGCTCCCCTTTATGGGTGATACCATGTTCCATGTATCGTCTATCTTCTCCGAAATAAAGATGTTCTGTCCTTTCCTGTTCAGGCCGAACTTCTGTATGTCGTCCGCCGTGATGTCAAACAACTGTTTCGCCCTTATATCGTTCCTTCCCGAAATGAGCTTGTCCCCGGTATATTTGCTTATGGTATATACCTTGTTTTTGCCTGCCAGCTTTACATAGTATCCGCCCCCGGTAGGCGTCTGGTCTCCGATCTCCAGCGTCACGCTGGTACCGTCTTTTGCCTTTATTATGGCAGTCGCCGGATCGTCGAGCCCGTATATGGAAAGGTCCTCCGCGTTCTCTTCCACCACTTTGTCTGCCACGATGGCAGCTGAATTGATGACTATACTGCTCAGCTGCGACGAATCGTACCTGAGGTCCGTGGGAGCGGACAGCGCCCATTCATCGTCCTTCTTGACGATCACGAAGGTGCCGTCGTCGTTTTTCAGCGTCACAGATTCTATATCAGTGGAAACATAATCCGTCAGCTTATCATATTTTTTGGCAGCATCCGACTGTTCATTGGCCTTTTTGGTCCTGACCAGGAAATACGCACCGGCAAGAAGCGCAACTACGACTACGAGAATGATCGCATTCCTGTAAAATTTCATAAATGACGCCTCCTCAGATATACCATCAGACCTGTGCCAAGTATCAGAAGCGGGAATACTACCACCAGGACCCATGACATTACGGTCGCCTGCCGCCCGGTTATATTGAACCTGTTCACATCATAGCTCTTGGTGGGTACTATTATATCGTCCTTAATTTCGATCATCCAGTTTACGGATGACAGAAAGAAGTTGATGTTGCTGAAGTAAAAATCGCCGTATACCTGGTAAGCACTGTCGGTAACGAATGTAGAGTTGCCCATTGCGATTATTTTCGACGGCTTCTCTCCGCCTTTGTACTCTACCGCCACCGCAAGTTCGAGAGGACCTGCCAGGTCGTCTCCGCGGGACTTGTTGATCATCTCGCCCACAGCGGTCGAACTCGTGCTGATCAGCGAAGTCGTGGTTATATACTCCTTTTCATTCTTCAGGATGCCAATGCTCCTGCAGTTGGTCAGGAAAGTGTTGAATGCCCTGGATACGATATCATTGGATTTCACATCCACCACCAGCGTATACGGATCCTGGGCCAGGTGCCTGCTGTCGTCGGTCTCCTTTACCTTGTCATAATTGATATCAAGGTTGTACTTGTTAAGCAGCTTGTTCAATTCATCGAAAGAGGGGTCGTTTTCAAGATAGTCGAACATGAAAATCGCTTTCCCTCCGGTGTTGAAGTACCTTTCCAGCACATCCCTCTCAGCGTACTGGAAGTCTTTCTTCGGCGACGCTATGACAACGAGTTTCGCATCTTCCGGCATTTGGTCGACCGTCAGCAGGTTGATCTTTTTCACGAGTATGTTATTCTTTTCCAGGTATTCTTTCAGGGTCCTGTAATAACTATCCACATCATACTCGTCATGCCCTTCCGTGAAGTAAACTACGGGAGTATATTCGGACGTCACGTATTTGATCGCTCCGCTAAAGCCCTGCTCCGCATTGGAACCGGTGATGTACGGATTGATCGAATACTGGTCGTATTCCATTTCAAAAAGGTCATAATATTCAAGCTTCTTTTTCTTTTCGGTGCCGTTGACAGTGCTCCTGACGAGGAAGTCATTCGACCCAAGGTCCATCGTATCGTCAGGGTCCAGCTGTTTTATTATGCTGGGATTCCTGTCGGGATCCACGTACCTGACCGTTATATGCGGGTACTTCTCATACAGGCTCAGCAGATCCGTCACCTGCTTGTACTCGTCGTTGGACGAAATAGCGCCGTCGTCGAACAGACCGATGATCTCCACGTCCTGATCCAGTTCGTTCAGTATGTTCACCGTGGCCTCGGAAAGAGAAAACAGCTTGTTGGGCGTCAGGTCCAGCTTCAGGTCCAGCAGCCCTACGAGAAGGTTCAGCACGATAGCTATAACTATGACCGCAGCTGTTATGATGGCTGCGTTCGTGCCGTATTTTAAACTCTTTTTATTTAAAAAGCTTTTGATCTTTTTCTTATCGATTTTAGCCATTCATATCACCCCTGACTCCAGCGTCTTTTTTCGATAACTCTTACCGTAAGGAACAGAAATACTGCGGTAAAACTCAGATAATAAACAACAGGGCTGAGTCCCAGGATGCCTCTGTTGAAGTCGTCATATCTCGACAGGATCGAGAACCAGCTGAGCACTTTTGCAACAAAACCGCCCACCAGGCTGCTCACGCTGTCTGCCAGCCACATTATCAGGAGTGACGCATAACTGATGATCACAGCTATGACCTGGTTCTCGGTCAGCGACGAAGCGAAAACGCCGACTGCGATATACGTCGCGCCGAGGAGAAGGAACCCGATATAGCCTCCTATGAGCTGTACAGTGAACTTGGCTCCGAATGCCAGCTGCACTATCGGAAATACGAAAGTAAGCATTGTCATTACAAGAAAAACAAAATATACCGCAAGGAATTTTCCGACCACTATCGAGGCAATATTCGCAGGCGATGTGATCAGAAGCACTTCTGTGCCGTTTTTGCGGTCTTCAGCCAGGATCCTCATGGTCAGGATCGGAATTATGACCAGGAGTATGAACCCCATGGTCCCGAGAACATCGTTGAAAAGGCCGTAACCATATCTGAGATATGGAAGGAACATTATCGATGTCAGAAGGATGAACAAACCTATGAGTATATATGCCATAGGGGAATAAAAATAGGATTTGACTTCTTTCCAGAATATCGCTGCCATACGTCAACCGACCTCCTTTTCCTCTGTCACGATCTGCAGGAATATGTCTTCCAGGCTCAGGCTGAGGCTCTTAAGCTCGATTATCGGATAACCCAGCTTTGCCATCGCAAAGAACAGAGGCTTCCTGATGTCCACATCCTTGTCGGATTCGATGATGTAGCTAATTGCCTCTTTTCCCTTGTCTGCTGCAGACTCAACATATTTGACGCCGTATATTTCCCTGATGGCGTTCTCCACAGAACTCCTGGGGCCTGCTATCGTAGCCGTCAGTTTCGAAGCTGAGCCAAGACCTCTGGACAGGTTTTCAGGCGTATCGATGGCCGCTATCTCGCCTTTGTTGATGATGACCACCCTTTCACAGACGGCACTGACCTCAGGCAGGATATGTGAACTGAGGATGATGGTATGCTGTTTGCCAAGAGCCTTTATAAGCTTCCTTATCTCGATGATCTGCTTGGGGTCGAGGCCGACGGTAGGTTCGTCGAGGATGAGTACGTCGGGACTTCCTACAAGGGCCTGCGCAAGGCCGACTCTCTGCTTGTACCCTTTCGACAGGTTCTTTATGAGCCTGTTCCTGTGGTCCCCTATTTTAACAAGTTCCATTATGTCGCTTATCTGGCTTCTCTTTTGCTTCTTGTCCACATTTTTCAGATCGGCTACAAAATTCAGATAATCTATGACAGTCATGTCCATGTAGACAGGCGGCTGTTCCGGCAGAAATCCTATGCGCTTCTTTACTTCCTTCGGCGATTCCAGGATGTCGAACCCATCCACCTTTACAGTCCCTTCGGTCGAAGGTATATAGCCTGTAATGATGTTCATCGTTGTTGATTTTCCTGCTCCGTTCGGACCGAGGAACCCAAGTATTTCACCTTTTTCAACGGTGAAATTCAGGTTTTTCACAGCCGTTATCTGACCGTATCGTTTGGTCAGGTTCTGTATTTCTATCATATTTTCCCCTCCTGCAACAAACGTCTCTTGACACACTGCGCCAATATCATTATGAGAGATACATTTTAATAAATTGTGAACAATCTGTTAAAAAGCGCCCGCAATTTATAAAAGCCAAAAATGCTTTCATTAAGGACATTTCAGGCTTCACTAATTATATATTTTTTATAGTGTCATTTCAAGGAATATTTTATCAGGAAAAGGGTAAGGGGACACTCCTCAACAAGGCATGCGTGACATTCCTCTACCATAGAGGAATACTTCTTCGCAGAGGAGTGTCACCATACCTTTTTCTGCGAGGA
>ENA-UPSB01003554-UPSB01003554.1-bioreactor-metagenome-genome-assembly--contig:-NODE-3554-length-11866-cov-4.975701_pt1 | contig 11866 bp, 16 predicted proteins | sample MGYA00238182_ERZ773286 | MGnify/ENA primary metagenome ERZ773286 (study PRJEB29026, sample SAMN07631240) | bioreactor metagenome | isolation source: Switchgrass digestor | place: USA: Dartmouth... | reverse complement strand
TGGCGATGGTCATCGGACCCACGCCGCCCGGCACCGGCGTGATGAGGCCGGCGACCTGCGCGGCGCTGTCGAAGTCGACGTCGCCCCGGATGCGCTTCTTGAAACCGGGCACGGGATTGATGCCCACGTCGATGACCACGGCGCCGGGCTTGATGTACTCCGCGGTGATCATCTGCAGCTTGCCGACGGCCGCCACCAGGATGTCGGCGCGGCGGCAGGTCTCGGGCAGATCAGGTGTGCGGGAGTGGCAGATGGTGACGGTGGCGTGCCGCGCGAGCAGCAGGGCGGCCATCGGCTTGCCGACGATGTTGGACCGGCCGACCACCACCGCGTGCTTGCCCTTCGGGTCCACGCCGTAGGCGTCCAGGAGCCGCATCACGCCCGCAGGGGTGCAGGGCACGAGCCCGTCCTGCCCCGTCCAGAGCCGCCCGACGTTCTCGGGGTGGAACCCGTCCACGTCCTTCAGCGGGTCGATGAGCCGGATGATGGCGTCCATGTCGAGCCCCTTCGGCAGCGGCGACTGCACGAGGATGCCGTGAATGGCGGGATCCCGGTTGAGCTGCATGACCAGCTCCGCCACCTCGTCCTGGGTGCTGGTCGCGGGCAGCCGGTGCAGCACCGAATGCATGCCGAGCTCCCGGGCCGTGCGCTCCTTGTTGGCCGTGTAGACCTGGCTGGCCGGGTCGTCGCCCACCAGCACCACCGCCAGCCCGGGCGTCAGCCCTTTCTCCTTCAGGGCCGCAACCTCCCGGGCCACCTCCTCCTGCACCTGGGCGGCAACTTGCTTGCCGTCGATGATCCCTGCGGTCACGCGATCGCCTCCGTTTCCTCTTGCCGTTGTGCCTCTATGCCGTCACGCCGTGGCGCGCCCGCGCCAGCAGGGCCGTGCCTACGGCGTTGTCCGTGCTGAACCGGGGCTGGGAGAAGGCCAGGCGCGCCCCCACGGCGGGGTGTTCCAGCCGCCTGCGCAGGCGGCCCCGCACGATCTCGTTGGCCGCCACCCCGCCGACGATGAGCACCTCCCGGAGCCCCGTCTCCTCCATCGCATGGAGCAGCCACTTCTCCACGCTCCGGGCCACCGTGTGGAAGACCGCCAGGGCCAGGTCCGCGGGCTCCGCGCTGCCCACCAGCCGCTGCGCCGCGGTCTCGGGCCCCGAGAACGACAGGGTGTAGCCCCTGACCGGGGCGGGCAGCTTCACCCGGCCCGGCTCGCCGCCGGCGGCCAGCCGCTCCAGGTGCGGCCCCGCCGGGAAGGGAAGCCCCAGGGCGACCCCGACGCGGTCGACGAACTGGCCGGCATGCAGGTCCTGCGTGCCGCCCAGCAGCTCCTCGTCGAACCCGCCCGGCCGCCGGGTCACCCGGATCAGCTCCGTGGTGCCGCCCGAGAGGTGCACCGCCAGGAACTGGTCGCCCCGGGGCGGGTTGTCCGACGACCAGAGGCCGGCCTGGATGTGCATCTCCTGGTGCGTCGTGGCGTAAAACGGCACCCCCAGCGCCGCGGCCACCGTCTGCCCGAACCCCTCGCCCACCCGGAAGGGCGGCAGGTAGGACCCCTCCACGGGCCTGGGCTTCACGGAGGCGGCCACCGCCGCCACGTGCGGCCCGTGCTCCCTGAGCACCGGCCCGGCCAGCTCAGGCAGGGCGTTCAGGTGCGCCCACACGGCCTGGTGGGGCGCCGCGCCCCGCGCGCCCTCCGCAACGGCCAAAAGGCGGCGCTGATCCTCCAGCAGCCGCCCGGCTTCATCCACCAGCGCCAGCGAACAGGTGTAATAGCTGGTATCAATCCCGAGAAACAGCCTCGTCTGCACCTGCAGCACCCTTCGTTCCGCGAATGACGGACCCGAGAATCCCGTTGACAAACCGCGACGAATCCGCCGTGGAGAAGGCCTTGGCCAGCTCCACCGCCTCGTCGACGGCCACGCTGTCGGGCACCTCGTCGCTGTGTACGATCTCATAGACCGCCATCCGGAGGATCGCACGGTCCACGGCCGCCATCCGCTCCACCGACCAGCCGCGGGCGTAGCGGGCGATGAGCTCGTCGCTCTCCGCCCGGTGCTCCCAGGCGCCCCGGATCAGCCGGCGCGCAAACTCGGCGGACTCCTCCGTCAGCCGGCCCGGCGCCCAGTCGGCATCGACCTCGCGGGTCAGCGCCTCCTCGGTCGCCGTCTCGGGGTCCGTTCCGGCAATATCCATCTGAAACAGCGCCTGAAGGGCCAGTTCTCTCGCCTTTCTCCTGCTCAACTTCCGTCTCCTCCTGCATGGTCAACGCCGACCCGGCGGCAGCAGACGTTCGAAGATCTGCACCAGCGACTCCGGCCCCTCGTCCATGCGCTTGCCTACCCAGTAACCTATCCCGGTGCAAAACAGAATAAACAGGGCCCACCAGCCGAACCAGACCACCAGCAGGGCGAAGATGAAGCCGCCCAGTCCGCCGATGATCTTATAGCGATGCTCTGCTGCGACTTCCTTGAGCCATTCCCACTTCACTGAATGGCCCCCCAATCAGTCCAGGCGGCGCGTGCGGCCGTCGGTGGCGATGTTCTCGATGTCGATGCGCACCTCGGCCATCTCGACGCCGACCACGCGCTTGACGTACTGGCGGACGGTGGACTGGATCTCCTCGGAGACCTCGGGAATGGACACCTCGGGGGACACCGTGCCGGTCAGATGGGCGTGCAGGCCGTCGTCGGCGTGGGTGATGACCGCCTTCATGTCGCGCACGCCCTTAATGGAGCGCGCGGTCTTGGTCACCAGCGACTCGACAGCCCCCAGGGAGATGTGAACCTCGCCCATGGCGGACTCGTAGATGACCGGCTGCCCGCCGCCCTGGCGGGAGAATGCGAAGACGATCAGCCGGACGGAGACGACGAAGAACGCGCTGCCGACCAGCCCCAGGATCACGCGCCCGCGGCCGGTGAGCAGCAGCTCCTGCAGCCATACGTGCACGGGAATCCACTCAGGGGCGATCGCCAGCAGGACCATCAGACCCGAGATGATCGCCAGAGAGAACGTGTAGATCGAGAGCACAATCCGGTCGATGATTCCCATGGGCAAGCACCCCTTACCGAACGCGGTAGTCCTCCTCGGGTTCCCGGAAGGAAACACCCTGGACGTGGATGTTGATCTCGACGCACTCCAGTCCGGTCATCGACTCCACGGCCCGCTTCACGGCCTCCTGGACCTTCTGTGCGACCTCGGGGATCCGCACGCCGAACTCGACCACGATGTAGAGGTCGATGGCGACCTCCTTTTCCCCGAGCTGAACCTTCACGCCTTTCGACGGGTTCTTCTTGCCGGTCATCCGCTCGCCGACCTCGGCGGCGAAGCCGCCGCTCATGCCGGCCACCCCGTCCACCTCAAGCGCGGCGATCCCGGCGATGACGCCCACGACGTCATCTGCGATGCGTATCGAGGATTCGACCTGCGGCTCGCCTTCCTTCTTCGGCTTATCCTCCAACGACATCCGCACCTCGCCTCCGCCGCACGTTATGTAGTATACCAGCCTGTTGCCATCGGGATACAACCACAGGAACGGCTGGTCGCTTGCATGCTCATAGTAGCACAGATTGCCAGGCTCTGTCACCGACATGTCCGGCGCCCTCTCCGCGGAGGCCCGTCATGGCGCAACCTTCCCGCCTGCCGTTTCGTTATGTTTGGTGAACGACGCAGGCAGGGAAGGGTGGAAGCGTATGGGGCCGTTTCTCTCCCACGTGGCGAAGGCGCTTCTGATCATCATGCTCCTGGCGCACGCCGGGACGGTCCGGGCGGTGCATCCGGATCCGGTCCCTGCGGCGCCCGGCTCGGGCGACTCCGCCGGTGTGCCCGATCCGGTTCTCCCGGCACCTCGCACGGACGTCTCCACCGGTGCGCCCGATCCGGTTGTCCCGGCGCCTCGCTCGGGCGACTCCGCCGGTGTGCCGGACCCGGCCCCGGCAGCGCCCGGCTCCGACGGCCCAGCCAATGGGACCACGAGCAGCCCGACCGGGCCTGACGCCCGACCGGCAGGCAACTCGATCGGACCTGACGCCCAACCCGCAGGGAACCCCAGGGGGCCCGAGGCCCGGCCGCCCGCGGACGGACCCGGGACCGCCGCCTCCCCCGTCTCCCCCGAACCGGTCTACCGGCTGCAGACCGGCGCCAGGGAAGTGGTGCTGACCATCGACGACGGCCCCAGCCACCTCACCGAACAGTTCCTGGAGGTCCTCGCCGCGGAGGATGTCCCGGCCGTGTTCTTCTGGATCACCGGGAGCCGGCGGCTTCCCCTGGCCGCTGAGGTGGTCGGGCGGGGGCACCAGCTCGCCACGCACACCATCACGCACGCCCGGCTGACCAGACTCGACCCCGAGGAGGCCGCCGCGCAGATCAGCGGCTCGAAGGCGGCCCTGGAGGAGGCGGCCGGGACGCCCCTCCGCTTCTTCCGCCCGCCGTACGGCGACCATGACAGGCTCATCCGCGAAACCGCCGCCGCGCACGGACTGGCGACGGTGCTCTGGACGGTCGACTCGCGCGACTGGGCGCTGGCGGACGATCCCGACCAGATCATCGCCAACGTCATGGCAGAGGTGAAGCCGGGCGCGATCATCCTGATCCACGAGCGGCCGCAGACCCTGGACGTGCTTCCGGGGCTGATCCGGGCCCTGCGGGAGGCGGGCTACACCTTCGTTCCCCTCCCGGAGCCGCCTCCCCTTGCCGAACCCGATCCGCTCCCCGACCCCGGCCCGCCCGGCGGCTGAGCCGCCTCGGGGCCGGGGCCGCCGCGTTCGGCGTCCAGGCTCAGGAACGCCAGGGTGCGCAGGGCCATGGGGTACTCGACGCCGATCCGCCGGCAGAGGGGCAGCACCAGCCCCTCGAACGCCTCGGCCAGGCGGTGGGCGGCCCGGCGCTGCGCCCGGCACTCCACCGGGGCGGCCAGCGACTCCCGCACCGGCTCCAGCGCCCGCAGCAGCCCCGGAACCTCGTCCGCGTCGACCCAGCCGCGGCCCTCGCAGCCGGGGTCCAGCGCGAGGCGGTACAGATCGATCAGGTGACCACCGCAGGCGAAGAGCCAGTGGTGCGCCGTGAGCGGGCGCTCGGCCCGGATGGCCCGGCCGGCCCGGTAGAGGTCGCGCCAGAACGCTCCCGCCATGACCGCCAGGTCGGGTTGGGCCTGGCCGGCGTCCGAGACGGGCCGCTCGACGCCCGAGCTCCGCTCGCCGGCACCCGCGCCGGACTCGCCCTCGTCTCCGCCGGCCGGCTGCGCCCGCCGGTCGAACACCGGCTGCAGGCACCCGCCGTCCAGTGCGGCCCGCGCACCGTGGACGACAAGCCGCCACTCCACGCCGTCCGCCGTGATCAGGGTCAACCCGTGAGGCTCAGCGCCGCGGTACGCGAGGTCCGGCAACGAAGCCGCCCAGGTCCGCACCGCCTGCGCGAAGGGTCCCTCCACGGCCAGGTGGAGGGCGACCTCTTCCACTTCGCCGGAACCCGGGGCGGTCGCACGACGGTCGATGTACACGGCCCGCACGCCCGGCTCCTGCCGGAGCCGGCCCAGGAGCTGCTGCAAGAACGAAGGGCTCATACGGTTCCTCCTGCACGCGACGGGCGCACCTGCCGCTGAGCGGCGGGTGCCCCTCACCTTTCGCACCTATTCTAAAGCATGCCCCCGGCCGCGGCCAACGGGTGGTACCACATTCGGCCCGCGACCCGCGCCCGCCCGTGCGTCAGTCGGCCCGGGCCATCACCGTGATCGCCGTCGCCCGCACCCCGGTGATGCGGCTCACCGTGTCGATGATCTGCGCCACCTGCTGCTGCGACAGGCCGCTGGCCTTCACCACCACCTGGGCCGAGCCGTCGGCCAGGTGCACGATGACGTCGCTGAACCCCCTGGCCCTCACCAGCGACTCGGCCTGGCTCTCCAGGGCCGATCGCCGGCCCAGCTCCAGGTACTGGGCTGCGGCCTCCTGCCGCACCTCCGGCGAGGCGCCCTCGGCGGCCATCACCTCCCGCAGCCGGTCGCCCAGCGCACCCCGGGTCCTCTCCCGTTCGATCCGGAACTCCGCGAAGTAGTCCTCCCCCTCGGCCGCCTCCGCCAGCGCTGCTTCGTCCGCCGGGAGCAGCGCCTCCTTCGCCGCGCCGTCCCGCTCCGGCCGGATCGCCGGCGCCGGCCCGTCCGCCAGCAGGGGCCCGCCAGGGGAGGCGTCGGCCGCGCGCCACTCGCCGAACCGGCTCACCACGTACCAGACCAGCGACGCGACCACGAGCACGAACAGCGCAAACCGGAGCCAGTCGGAACCCCGCTTCATCGCAAACACGGCGCTACCCCCCATCTGCAGGCACCACCTGAATCCGGTTGGCCGGGATGTTGAGGGCGACCATCGCGGCGTCCAGGAGGCGCGCCCGGATGCGCACGTCCCTGGCGCCGTCGGCCACGATCAGCACCCCGGCGATCTCCGGCGCGCTGGTCTGGGCGATCACGGGTTGCTCGGCCGAGCCGTTCCTGGTGAACACGTGGTCCTCCCGGGTGTTGATCGACTCGGTCCGGCGGGTCGAGCTGTCCGCCGCCTCCTCCGTGGTGGTGGACTGGTCTACCGTCGTATTCTTCACCACCTGGATCGCCGGGCCGGCGGCCAGGGTGACCATGACCCGGACCCGCCCCGCGCCCTCGATCTGGCCCAGCATGGTTTCCAGCTCAGCGGCCTTCTGCCGCTCGAGCCGGGTGAGCTCGTCCTCCTCCCGCACCGGCCCCACCAGTGAGGATCCCGGGGCCGGATCGACCGGGGTGCCGCCCGAGTCCACCCCGAACAGCTCGCCCGACTGGAGCATCAGGATGCCGATGAAGAGCAGCACCGCGATCAGCGGCACCAACTTCGCCTGCTCCCTGGTCAGCCCCAGGCCCAGCCAGCCCAGCGGGCTGAAGGGTCCCCTCCCCGGCGTCTTCTGCTCGCTCATGTCCCTACCTCCCCGGCGGTTCCGCACTCTCGATCCACACGGTCACCTGACCCACATCGCTGATGCCCAGCTGCTCGGCCACCTGGCGCCGGATCGCCTCCGCCAGGGGCAGCTCCACCGCCGTCGGCTGCCGCACCTTCGGGCCCGAGCCGTTCCCGGCAGTCTCCTCGTCGCCGCCGATCCGCACCGGCGCCACGGGACGCACCTGACCGAACCGGGACCCCAGCAGGACGGTCACCGTCACCTGCCCCACGCCCACCGTCTCCAGCTGCGGGCCGCCGGTCAGCTCCACCGCGGCCGTCGCCTCGGCCACGCCCTCCACGGATCGGGCCGCCTCCTCGGCCGTGCGGCGGATCCGGGCCTCGACCTCCTCCAGCAGCATCGCCTGCGTGCGGGCCTGGAAGCGGTCGGCCTCCACCATGATCTCGTCCACGCTGGGCAGCGCGGCTGCCGGCTGGATCCAGGCGCCCGGATCGACGCTGATCTGCCCGCCCAGCAGGGCGATGATCGGCCGCACAATGCCCAGCATGATCAGCAGTCCCATGGTCAGCCGCACGAACCGCTTCATGCCGCCCATGGGCAGGAGCATCTCCAGCAGCGAGGCCAGCACCACCAGGAGCACCAGCCCCCGCACCCACTCCGTCAGCGCGGCCACGGGCTCACCTCACCATCACCGCCACGTTGGCGGAACCCACGATCACCACGATGGAGATGAAGAACATCAGCGCCACCATGCCGACGGCGGCGAAGACCATGTGCAGCGACCGCGCCATCGTCGTGAGCATCCGGGCGATCTCGCCGGCCCCGGCCGGCTGCACCAGGGCGCCGGCCACCTGGTAGACCCACGAGATGCTGAGGATCTTCAGGAGCGGGAAGGCGACGATGAAGAAGATGGCCGTGGCCCCGAGCATGCCCAGCGCGTTCTTCAGCAGCAGCGACGACCCGACGATCAGGTCGGTGGCGTCGGCCAGCGTCTTGCCGATGACGGGCACAAACGAGCCGGTGACGAACTTCGCGGCCTTCACCGAGAGGCCGTCGGCCACGGCGCCCGCCGCACCCTTCACCGCCACCGTCCCCAGGAAGACCGTCCCGGTGAGCCCCAGCGTCACCGTGGCGCCCTGCCGCAGCAAGTCGGCCAGGTTCGACAGCTTGTACTTCTCGTGCAGGCCCGAGACGATGTCCAGCACCGCCGCCAGGAACGCCAGCGGGAAGACCACCGTCACCATGATCGTGCTCGTGAGGTTGAGCAGGGTCACCATGAGCGGCTGAAAGATGGCCGCCGTGGCCGCTCCGCCCATGGCGATCAGCACCGTCAGCAGCGTCGGCAGCATCGCCAGCATGAAGGCGTTCAGGCTCTCCATGACCTGTCTCGCGGTCGCCACGGCCAGGCCGAAGCCCGTGATCGCCAGCCCCACCAGCAGCAGGTAGATGACCCAGTAGGCAGCCGTGCCGGCCGCGTCCGCGTTGAAGGCCGCCTGCATCTGCCCGAGGATGGCCGCCGCGATGGCCAGCACCACCAGCTTCAGCAGCAGGTCGGTGTTGGCCAGCACCTCCCGGACCAGGTAGCGGAGCAGCCCCTGGAGGATGGCGCCAACCGAGAGCGACGGGGGCTCGTCCCCGCTGTAGAGCCGCAGGAAGTCGCCGAGGCTGATCTGGGGCCCGTAGCCCTCCCAGGTCCGGTTCACCTCTTCCAGGAACCGCTCGATCGCGCCGGTGTCCAGCGCCGCAGCCTGCTCCCACAGCAGGCCGCCCGGGTCCGTCACTCCGCGTCCCGCCGCGGCGCCGGCCACCGCCGGGGACGCCCCAGCCCCGGCAACCACCGGAGAACCCGGGCCGCCGGCCGCCGCCGGGGGCGCCGGGCCCGCCACCCACAGCAGGAGCAGGACCACCCACCACCACCGTGCGTGCTTCACACTCCGCACCCCTAGCCCAACAGTTTCAGAATGGCGTCCAGCACCCCGAGGATGATCGGCACCGCCAGGAGCATGATGATGATCTTCCCCGCCATCTCCACCTTGGTGGCGACGGCCTTCTCGCCGGCGTCCGACAGCACCTGGGCGCCGAAGTCGGCGATGTACGCGATGCCGATGATCTTCAGAACCGTGTCCATGTGCGCCTGCTCCAGGTTCGCCCGGGAGGCGAGCGACTGCATCACCTCCACCACCCGGAGGACCTTGGCCATCATGAGCACAAAGAGCATGACGCCCGCCGCGATCGAAAGCTGCATGGCCAGCTCCGGTTTGTGCTGCCGGAGGAGGCTGATCAGCATGCCCGCCAGCAGGCCGAGACCGACGATCTGCACGATCTCCACAGGCCCTTCCCCCCGCGCCTTCGGCATTCGCCCGGCCGGGCCGCCCTAGTACATGCCGAAGGTGGCCTTCACCAGGTTGAAGAACTTGCCGAGCAGGGTCACCACCATCATGAGGACCACCAGGACGCCCACCAGCGTCACCATCTGGCCCTGCTCGTCCTTGCCGGCCTGCTTCAGCACGGTGGCCATCACCGCGACGATGATGCCGACCCCGGCGATGCGGAACAGGAGCTGCACATCCACAGGGCTCACCCTCCAACTAGATCAGTATCAGCACCAGGGCCAGGCCGGAGAGAACGCCCACGTAACGGTACATCCGCTCGTAGCGCCGCCGCTCGTCGGCCGCCTCGGCCTCGGCGGCGGCCAGCCTGTCGATGGCCAGCCGCAGGTGGCGCACCTGATCCTGCCGGTCCGACGCCCCCAACACGGGGAACAGGGCGGCCAGGATCTCCTCGTCCGCCGGCGTGAGGCAGGTCGACCCGCGGCGCTCCTCCAGGGCGGCGGACACGGCCTCGCCCGGCGTGATGCCAGCGCCCTCCGCCAGGCGGCGGGCCGCATCGGCCAGGATCGCCCCGGCCACCGGTCCGGCCGCCCGGGCGGCGCTGCGCAGGGCGTCAGGCATCGGGGTGGCGCCGTACTCCACCTCGGTCACCAGCACGGAGAGCCCGTTCTGGAAGCCCCTCAGCTCCGCCGGCCTGCGGCCGTACCGGGCTGCGACCTGAAACCCGATCCACGCCGTCGCCAGCACCGTGAGCGCGGCCCCGATCAGCTTCAGCGTCATGCCACCACCTCCCGGGCGAGGTCCGTGATGGCCTCCACGGTGCCCGGGCCGCGGCTTCGACCCAGCAGCACCGCCCGCTCGAAGGCCCCGGCCTTCAGCAGCTCCGCCAGGGCGGGCCGCCTGCGCACGTCCGCCAGCCCCGATCCGTGGGCGGTGGCCAGCACCGCCACGCCGGCGTGCAGGGCCTCCATCACGGCGGTCGCGTCCTCCGGCCGGCCGATCTCGTCGGCGGCCACCACCTGGGGCGAGAGCGCCCGGATCATGAGCATCAACCCCTCCGCCTTCGGGCAGCCGTCCAGGACGTCGGTCCGCGGACCCACGTCCCGCTGCGGCACGCCCCGCACGCAGCCGGCGACCTCCGACCGCTCGTCCACCAGGGCCACCTTCATGCCCCGCAGCCCCAGGCGGGGCACCCCAATGGAGAGCTGGCGCACCAGGTCCCGCAGCAGGGTGGTCTTTCCGGCCTGCGGCGGGGAGACGAGCAGGGTCGACAGGAAGCGGCCGCCGCGCACCAGATGGGGCAGCAGGCCGTCGGCGGCGCCCGGCACCTCCCGGGCGATGCGGATGTTCAGGCTGGCCACCTGTTTCAGCGTGCGGATGCGGCCGGCCTCCGTCACCGCCCGGCCGCAGAGCCCGACACGATGGCCGCCTTCCAGGGTGAGGAAGCCGCCCCGGACCTCGTCCTCCCAGGCGTACACCGATCCTTTGGCCATGAGCTGGAAGGTACGCTGCAGGTCCTCGGCGTCCGGCCGGACGGCCCGTCCGGGATCGCCGGTCAGCCGGCCGTCAGGGGCGACGAAGGCGTCGCCGCCGGGGTAGACCAGCTGCAGCGGCCGCTCCTGGCGGATCCGGATCTCCTCCAGCGGACCCGGCAGGGCCGGGACGGCCCGCCGCAGCAGGCCGGCCAGGCGCGGCGACACGCAGGTCAGGATCTCCCGCTCGAACTCCTCCGGCAGCATCGCTCGTCCCCCTTTCCTGCTGAGGAATGCTATGCCGGCCTGTCCCGCATTATGAAGACTGCGGGCGGCGGCGAGCGCGGATGCGGGGCCGTCCCGGCCGGGCGCTCGGCCCGGCGGACAGCCCCGCACGGTGTGTTCACCGGCTAGTCAACCACCTCATCGACCTCCATCGTGCAGCCGCAGACCGGGCAGGTGACCTCCAGCTCGTCGGCCGTCATCAGCCCGGCCCTGGCCCCGATCGGCCGGCCGCACTCGGCACAGGTCAGGACGGCCACAGGTCCGTCGTCGTCGTCCACCTCATCTTCGTCGGGGATGAAGACGATCTCGCTGTCCGTGTAGACCTCGTCCTCCACCGATGACAGGTCGTCGTCCATCTCCTCCACGTAGTCGGCCAGGTCGCCCTGGAACTCGGTCAGTTCCTCGATCTCGTCGGCGATATCGCCGAGCACATCGAGCACCCCGGCCAGCACCCGGCCGTGCGCGCTGCCGACGTCGATGTCGAGCCCTTCGGCAAGGCCCTGCAGGTACGCGACGCGGGAACGAAGGTCGGTCATCAACGAACTCCTCCTTCTTCGGGCAGTCCCGCGCGATAGTCTGCCCGAGTTGACGGGAAAACAAATCGGGGTGCGCGCTGCGCACCCCGCGTTGCGATCGGTACCAACTAGGCCCGCGACAGGTACTCGCCCGAACGGGTGTCGACCTTGATGACGTCGCCGGTGTTGACGAAGAGCGGCACCTGCACCACGTAGCCGGTCTCCAGCTTGGCGGGCTTGTAGGTGCCCGTCGCCGTGTCGCCCTTGAACCCCGGCTCGGTCTCGACGACCTTCAGCTCAACGGTGTTGGGCAGGTCGACGAGATCGGAAGAGCGTCGTGTAGGGAAAGAGTGTA
>ENA-UPSB01003553-UPSB01003553.1-bioreactor-metagenome-genome-assembly--contig:-NODE-3553-length-11868-cov-3.767290_pt1 | contig 11868 bp, 8 predicted proteins | sample MGYA00238182_ERZ773286 | MGnify/ENA primary metagenome ERZ773286 (study PRJEB29026, sample SAMN07631240) | bioreactor metagenome | isolation source: Switchgrass digestor | place: USA: Dartmouth... | reverse complement strand
AACCACGATGCGTTATTAAGGGCAGAACCTTAATAACGGCAACAGGAACCCATTATGCTCAACGCACCGGATGATGAGATCATCGCCCGCGCGCGGAAAGGTGACCGAACCGCCATCACAGCCATCTATGAGCAGACTTATCCGGCCATCTACCGCTATCTTTACTACCGGCTGGACTGCCAGGAAGCCGCTGAAGACCTCTCCTCAGAGGTTTACGTGCGCATGATTTCCTCGCTGGACACCTTTTGCCCGCAGGAGGTCCCCTTTCCGGCCTGGTTGTTCCAGATCGCGCGCAACCTGACGATAGATTACTATCGCCGGATGCAGCACCGGAACCATTTGCCCCTGGAGGAAAATGTGATTAACGTCACCCAAGACCTCACCCGCTCGCTGGACGGGCGGTTGAACAGCGTCGTGCTGCGGCAGGCGCTCAACCGCATCAGTGAAAACCAGCGGGACGTACTGGTTCTGCGCTTTATCGCCGGGATGCCTATCGGTGAAGTCGCGCAGATGATTCGCAAGAGCGAAGATGCCGTCAAAGGATTACAGCGCCGGGGCCTGCTGGCCCTGCGCAGTCTTCTGATCGAACAGGAGAACCATCATGCCTGATCTGGATAACATCCTGGAAGAAAAACTGCAAGCCCTGGAAAACGGGGCGCCCATCGAGCAAGTTCTCGCCAGCCTTACGGACGATGCCGGAGAGCTGGCCCCCCTGCTGGAGCTGGCCGCCACCATGCGCGCCATGCCGCATCCCGAACCGGTGATGGCCGGGGTTCCGGCCGGCGAGTCGCAGGCCCACACGGCTGTGCGCACGCCTGCCCGCCCCGCTGCCCCGCAGCGCCGCTACACCTTCCCCCGACTGCAGCTCCGCCTGGCCGGCTCAATTGCCATGCTGGCCGCGGTGGTGATGATGGTCATCGGCGGGCTCTGGCTGCAGGGTCCCCTGACGGCCCGGGCCGCCACGCTGACCAACATCAACGGCCGCGTGGAAATTGCCTCCAGCGCCGCCGCCGGTGACTGGCGCGCGGCCTCCAACGGCGACCGGGTGCGCGAAGGCCAGGCCATCCGCACCCTGGGCGCGTCCACCGCCACCCTGGTGTACTACGAAGGCAGCCGCACCACGCTGGCCCCCAACACGCTGGTGGCCCTGGACGAGCTTTCGGGCAAATGGGGCGAGCAGCTTCAGGTGCGGCTCGACCAGCGCGACGGCCGCTCCTCCCACAAAGTGATCCCCCTGCGCGGCGACCAGTCCTTCTTTGAAGTGCTGACCCCCACCGGGCAGGCCATCGTGCACGGCACCACCTTCAACGTGGTCACCGGGCCAAACGGCGCCTCGCGCTTCTCGGTCGACACCGGCAAAGTGCAGGTGCGCAATGGCTCGAGTGAGGTCATGATCACCGCCGGGCAGGCCACAGAGATCGACCCGAACGGCGAAGTTGACGACCCGTCCTACCGCTTCCTGCTCAAGGGCGAGCTGACCTCCGTGGACGGCAGCGCCTGGACCGTCGCCGGTGTGACCTTCACCGTCACCGGTGAAACGGTGATCGAAGGCGCCCCCGGGCTCAACCAGAACGTGGCGGTCGAAGGCCGCCTGCTGCCGGACGGGCAGCGCGTGGCCGATCACATCGCCCCGCTGGTCGAGCAGGAGCTGGTGGCCAGCTTCACCGGCCCGGTGGACAGCATTGGCGAGACCCACTGGGTGATCGGCGGCGTGACCGTGCTGGTGGACGAGAACACCGTCTTCAGCGACTCTCTGGCCGCGGGCGACCCGGCGGAGGTCACCTTCACCGTGCTCGAGGACGGCTCCTGGCTGGCGTTGGAAATCCAGCCCCTGACCCGAGAAGAGCCGGAACCCGAAGAGACCCCCACCCCGGACCCGAACGCCCATCCCGGCCTGTCCTTCGAATCGGACCAGGTGGCGCTGACTGCCTGCTCGGACGAGTTCACCGTCTCCGGCAGCCTGACCAACACCGCGCCCGAATCCGATGACGTGGCCGCCAATGTCAAACTGGGTTACTCCATCCTCAGCGGCGCCGAGGTAATCGACAGCCTGATCCTGACCCCCGACCAGTGGGAGAAGATCGAGATGGGCCAGCAGGTGTTCTTCGACATCCACCTGCGCCTGCTCCCCGACTGGGGCCAGACCGTGGACCAGGTGGTGGTTGAGGTGTTCGTGGCCGAGGAGACCAACAGCCCCGGCGAGCACACCGGCAAGCTGACGCTGATCATCACCTCCACCTGCCAGGAGCCCACCGGGGAGCCGACGGAGGAGCCTACAGAGGAGCCCACCGAGACCCTCGAGCCGTCCGCGACCCCGTCGCCCACCGGCGAGGTGACCGAGACGCCCGAGCCGACTGAGGAAATGACCCCGACCGTCGAGCCGACCGAAACTGTCACGCCGGAACCGACTGAAGAGCCGGAGGAGACCGAAGAACCGGACTACTGCGTCGGCGCGGACCCGCACCCGGTAGGCGCCCGCCTGGCCGAGAAGTACGGCGTGAGCTATGACGAGATCATGAAGCGCTTCTGCAGCGGCTACGGCTTCGGCGAGATCGACCACGCCTACAGCCTGAGCCTGGAGAGCGGCGTCCCGGTGGAAGAGATCTTCGCCCTGCGCGAATCCGGTCTGGGCTGGGGCCAGATCAAGAAGCTGGTCGCCCGGCAGGCTGAAGAGGCTCGGCCCGGCGAAGAAACCCCCGAGCCGGAGAACGACTCGAACGGCAAAGGAAATTCCGGCAATAACGGGAACGGCAAGAACAACGGAAATAACGGCAGTAACGGCAAGAACAACAAAGGAAACAAGGGTAAAGGCAAAGGCAAACCCTGATCGGAAATAGAAAACTTCGCACATCTCTTTGCTCTGGCTGGCCCCTCTCATCGAGGGGCCAGTCCCATTTCACCTGGCGTATAATGAGCCATGATCAACATTCCGGGCGATAAGAGAGGGGACATGGACGCTGCGCTGGACCGACTGATCCCTGCCGCCATGCAGGATTTGAACGTACCCGGCCTTTCGCTGGCCGTCATCCAGGACCGCCGGATCACGCTGGCCCGCGGCTACGGCTGTTTGAAGGAGGGCGAGAAGCGCCCGGTCGACGAGCACTCGCTGTTCGGCATTGCCTCCATTACTAAAACCTTCACCGCCACCGCCCTTGCCATGCTGGTCGACGAAGGCCGGCTGGACTGGGACCGGCGCGTGGCCGACCTGATGCCGGGGTTCGAACTGTTCGACCCCTTTGCCAGCCGTGAGATCACCGTGCGCGACCTGCTGCGCCACAACAGCGGACTGCGCGAGGTGGCCGGCGGGACGCTGTGGTACGGCTCCGGCTACAGCCGGGCCGAGGTGATCCGCCGGCTGCGCTTTCTCAAGCCGGTTTCCAGCTTTCGCAGCCGCTACGCCTACCAGAACGTGATGTTCCTGGTCGCCGGCGAGCTGATCCCGGCGCTGACCGGCATCAGCTGGGACGATTTCCTGCGCCGGCGCATCTTCGACCCGCTGGGCATGGTCCGCACCACCTCCACGGTGACTGAGCTGGCCCTGCGCGACAACGTCGCTCTACCTCACGCCCCGCTGCGCGGGATTCAGCAGCCCGTGCCGGTGCGCTCGCATGACAACGTCGGCCCGGCCGCCTCGATCAACACTTCCGCGGCCGAGCTGGCCCGCTACGCCGTCTTCTACCTAAACCAGGGCGTCTTCGAAGGCCGCCGGCTGGTGCGCGCTGAAACACTGGCGCAGCTGACCGAGCCGCAAACGATCATTCCGGTGGACGAGGACATGCCCTTCAGCTCAGCCCTGTTCAACGCCTACGGCCTGGGCTGGCACATCCGCTACCAGTACGGCCGCAAGATCATCTTCCACGCCGGCGGGGTGGACGGCTACCGCACCCTGCTGACCCTGGTTCCCGCCGATGGGCTGGGCATCATCGCGCTGAGCAACAGCGAATCCCCCATCGCCCATCTGGTGACTCTGCGCCTGCTGGTGCACCTTCTGCAGGGCCAGCCGCTCAGCTGGCCGGCCGAGTATAAACGCATGTCGGCGGAAATGCAGGAAAATGAAGCCCGGGCCTACCGCCGGCGTTTTGAGGGACGGGTAACCGGAACGCGTCCCTCGCACCCGCTGGCCGAATACGCCGGCTGCTACGAAGACCCGGCCTACGGGGAGATCACCGTGTCGCTGGAGGACGGCGGGCTGGTGCTGCGCTTCAGCCAAACCCCGGCCTTCACCGCCGATCTGTCCCACTGGCACTACGACACCTTCCGCCTCACATGGAGAGACCCTTACATCCCGGACGGGCTGCTGGCCTTTCAATTTGACACCCGCGGCCGGGTTATCGGCATGACCTTTGACCAGCCCAACCTGCTGGACGTGGACTTCCGCGAGCTGGACGTCCGCCGGGCGGAGGACTGACCCGGGGGAGGAGACAAATGGAGACTTACCGGCTGGAAGACACCACCCTGGCCGGGCTGCCCGTGCTGACTATCGCCCCGGAGGGCGGTACCGGGCGCCGGCCGGCAGTGCTGTATGTGCACGGTTTCACCCTGGACCGCCGCGCCGGGGTGGAGCTCGGCTACCAGCTTGCCGAGCGCGGCCTTTTCGTCATCTCGTTGGACGCGGCCATGCACGGAGCGCGGTCCCGCCCGCCGCTGAACGACGGCCCGCAGCCGCCGGAACCTGGCCGCAGCCCCGAAGGCTCCGGCCTGTCCCGCTACCTGTGGATGATGCGCATCGTCGAGCGGACCGCGCAGGACGTAGGGCGCCTGCTTGAGGCGCTGGAAGGCGACCCGCGCGTGGACGCGGACCGGCTGGGGATGGCCGGCGCGTCCATGGGCGGGTTCACCGGCTGCGTGTGCGCTGCCCGTTACCCGCAAATCCGCGCCCTGGCTGCCCAGATCAGCTTTCCCACCCTGGCGCTGCGCTGGGAGGACCTGCTGGTCGAGGCCCGCGCCGATCCCCGCTTTGCCGGGCAGGTTAACGAGGACGCCGCCGCGGCAGACTCCGACTTTATCCGCGCGCTGGACCCCGTCCAGGCGCTGAAGGAGCGCTACGCCCCGCGCCCGCTGCTGCTGCAGTGCGGCGAGGTGGACCTGGACGCGCCCAGGTTCTACAGCCTGCAGTTCTATAAGGAGATGCAGCCGCTCTACCGGCAGCACCCGGACCGCCTTCGCCTGACCCTGTACGAAGGCGTCGCTCACAGGGTTTCATCCGCCATGCGGCGAGAAGCGGTGGAGTGGTTTGAGAGGCACCTGGCCTGAGCAGACGGTGAGTTTTTTTACTCCGGAGCGGGTGTTCCGAGCTTTGCCCATCCCCTACCTGCCCCCATTGGCTTCGCCCATGGGGGTGGCCCCCCTTACCTATAGGGAAGGGGGGAAGAGAGTACCGTGGTGGGGGTTGGGGGATGGGTAGGCAACCTCTTCCCGGCCGCGCGAGAAATGGGGTCTTCTTTGGGCAAGGCCCATAGGGACAGGGGGAGAATGGGTAACAACGCCATCCTACCACCAATCGCCCACACTCTCCCTGATCCTGCTCTTGCACAAGCGCGGGAATTACTATACTATTATCATCTATATAATCTTCTTAATTTCGCCCTGGCCAGTTGACAACGAAACACTATACCTCTGGCTAGTTTCTGCCCTTTTTGATGGCAGATTGCGGCATACCGCTTGAATCTTGCGGTCAAATTGCTACAATCATCCATTAATTAAGTCATAGATGGCGTGCACACTGCGGGTTACCGGAAGAAGTAACCGCCCGTTCCCGCACTGCACAAGGAGGTGAAGCCGGACCCATAACCCAACAGCCTGATCTCAAACGCCACATTACTGGTTGCATTCGTCCGTCTGCCTTGCCAAAGGAGGAGAAAATGCGTTCACACAAGTGGTATTTACTGCTGTCAGGTCTGGTCCTGCTCAGCATGGTACTGGCGGCCTGTACGGCTCCAGCCGTGACAGACACAGCCGCACCGCCCGGAGAGCCGGGGGACACCCCTGCCGGTCCAGAGGAGACCGCCCCGCCATCCGCGGCGACCGAACCCGCCGGTGACTTCGAGCCGCTCTCGCTGGCCGCCCCGGACTGCGAATACGGCGGCATCATCCGCGAGATCGCCGCGGTGGATGAGCTGACCGTCCGGTTCAGCATGTGCCGGCCCGATCCGGCCTTCCCCTCGAAGGCGGCTTTCATCGCCTTCGCCATCCAGCCGCGCGAATGGATCGAGAGCGCCATGGAAGACCGCAGCATCCTGGAGCGGCCCATCGGCACCGGTCCGTATATGCTGGACTCCTGGAACCGCGGTGACAGCGTCGTCTTCCGCCGCTTCGACAACTACTGGGGCGAGCCGGCCATCACCGAAACGCTCATCTTCCGCTGGGGTCAGGAACCCGCAGCCCGCCTGCTCGAGCTGCAGTCCGGCACCGTCGACGGCATTGACAACGTCGGCGCGGACGACTTCGAGGTGGTGGCCAATGACCCGAACATGCAGCTGCTGGAGCGCACCGCGCTGAACGTCTTCTACGTGGGCTTCACCAACTTCTACGAGCCCTTCGATGACGTGCGCGTGCGCCGGGCGATAGCCATGGCCATCGATCGCCAGCGCATCATCGACAACTTCTTCCCGCCGGGCACCGAAATTGCCACGCACTTCGCCCCCTGCGACGTGCCCAACGCCTGCGTCGGTGACCCGTGGTTCGATTTTGACCCCGAAGGGGCCCGCGAGCTGCTGGCCGAGGCCGGCTATCCGGATGGCTTCTCCACCACGCTGTACTACCGTGACATCGGCCGGCCTTACCTGCCGGAGCCGAGCGTGGTGGCCACCGACATCCAGGCCCAGCTGGCTGAGAACCTGAACATCAACGTGACTATCGAGGTCATGGAATCCGGCGCCTTCCTGGAGCAGTCTTCCGCCGGCAATCTGAACGGCATACACCTGCTGGGCTGGAACGCGGATTACCCGCACATCACCAACTTCCTGGACTACCACTTCTCCCGCGAGAACCGGCAGTTCGGCGAAGCCCACCCGGAGATCTACGAACCGCTGGAACAGGCGGCCCAGATCGCCGACCCGGCTGAAGCCGAAGCGCTGTACATCCAGGCCAACAACGCCATCCGCGAGCTGGTCCCCATGCTGCCGGTGCTGCACTCCGGCTCGGCCGTGGCCTTCCGCGCGGACGTTGAAGGCGCGCACGCCAGCCCGCTGGGCAACGAGTACTTCGCCGTGGTGAACCCGGCCGGGCGCAACCAGTTGGTCTGGATGCAGAACGGCGAGCCGATCTCCCTGTACTGCAACGACGAGACCGACGGCGAATCGCTGCGTGCCTGCGAGCAGGTGCTCGAGTCCCTGCTGGCCTACGAAGTGGGCGGCACGGAGGTGAAACCGGCCCTGGCCACCGGCTGCGAGGCCAACGAAGAGCTCACCGAGTGGACCTGCACCCTGCGCGGGGGCGTGCAGTTCCATGACGGCTCCAAGCTGGACGCCAACGACGTGGTCATGTCCTGGATCGTCGCCTGGGACGCTTCGCACCCGCTGCACATCGGCAACACCGGCGCGTTCGAGTACTTCACCTACCTGTGGGGGAACCTGCTCAACGCCGAGCCGACGAGCGAATAGCCACTCCCTGCCGCATCCACACCGGATGACTTAAGCAACGGCGCGAGATGAGAGCAGGGAACCCACTCTCATCTCGCGCTAAGCTTAATCTTTATATATTCGGTATACATTGGTAAAATCGACCAATTAATACCGGTCCGGTTCCGGTTATCAAACCGCTCCGGTTATGAACCTTTATTCCGGTAACCAGGAGGCTACGTAGAACCTATGGTTTATTACATCCTCCGCCGCCTGCTTTCATCCATCCCCGTCATCATCGGAATTATGGTGGTCACGTTTGTGCTGGCCCGCCTGATCCCCGGCGAGCCGTGCCGTGCCATGCTGGGCGAGAAGGCCACCCCCGCGGTGTGCGAGCGCTTCACCCGCGAGCACGGGCTGGACAAGCCCATCTATGTGCAGCTGGCCATCTATATGGACAACGTGCTGCAGGGTGACTTCGGCAGCTCCATTCGCTTCAGCCGCCCGGTGACCACCATCCTGATCGAGCGGCTGCCAACCACCATGGAACTGGGCCTCTCGGCCCTGCTGATCGCCACGCTGATCGGCATCCCGGCCGGCATCATCGCCGCTGTCCGCCACAACTCCCCGGTGGACGTTATCACCATGGTCGGGGCCAACATCGGCGTGTCCATGCCGGTCTACTGGCTGGGGTTGATGCTGGCCTATCTGTTCGCCATCAAGCTGCAGGGTACGCCGTTCTGGCTGCCGCCGTCCAGCCGCCTCGACGCGGGTGTGGTCTCGATTCCCTTCTATCAGGTCTGGGGCTGGCAGGTGCCCCCCGGCACCACTCTGGAAGACATACTGCAGTTTATCTCCAATTTTTATGTCTTCAACTCGCTGATCACCGGAGACTGGGCCGTGCTGGGCAGCGCCATCAAGCACCTGATCCTGCCCTCGCTGGCGCTGAGCACCATCCCCATGGCCATCATCGCCCGCATGACGCGCTCTTCCATGCTGGAGGTGCTCAAGCAGGACTACATCCGCACCGCGCGCGCCAAGGGCCTGCGCCGCCAGCTGGTCATCCTGCGGCACGCCTTCCGCAACGCGCTGGTGCCCATTGTGACCATCATCGGCCTGCAGGTGGGCACGCTCTTCGCCGGGGCGGTGCTCACCGAGACCATCTTCGGCTTTGCCGGGGTCGGCCGCATCCTCTTCGAAGCCATCACCGCCCGCGACTTCCCCATTATCCAGGCCTTCACCGTGGTCATCGCCATTGGCTACGTATTCATCAACCTGCTGGTCGACATCTCGTACACCTTCATCGACCCGCGCATCCGACTGGAGTGAGCCATGGCCACCATCTCTGAGACCTTCCCGCTCAAAGTACGGGATTACCGCTCGAACAGCCTGTGGCGGCTGACGCTGCGGCGCATCTTCAAGCAGCGCTCGGCGGTCATCGGCCTGACCCTGCTGCTGACCCTGCTGCTGATCGCCGCCTTCGCACCGCTGATCGCCCCGTACAACCCCAACCAGGTGCTGATCGGGATCGAGCCCGTGCGCGCCCGCCAGGCGCCCTGCATTCACCTGCTGGGCTGCCCCGCCGACCAGCCCCAGCACATCATGGGCATCGATGGCAACGTTCGCGATCAGTTCAGCCGGGTTATCTACGGCGCGCGGGTTTCGCTCTTCGTGGGCGTCACCACCGTGTCCTTCGCCGTGCTGGTAGGCACCCTGCTGGGGGCCATCGCCGGGTACACCGGCGGCTGGGTGGACAATGTGATCATGCGCATCCTGGACGTGCTGCTGGCCTTCCCCTCGCTGCTGCTGGCCATCGCCATCGTCTCGGTGCTGGGCAAGGGCCTGATCAACGCCCTGCTGGCCATCGCCATCGTGTCCATCCCGGTTTACGCCCGCGTGGTGCGTGCCAGCGTACTGTCGGTCAAGGAGACCCAGTATGTGGCGGCCTCCAAAGCGCTGGGCGGCAGTCACCTGCACATCCTGCTGCGGCGCATCCTGCCCAACGCCATCCCGCCGCTGATCGTCTCGGCCACGCTGGGCATCGGCACGGCCATCCTGGATGCGGCCGCCCTGTCCTTCCTGGGGCTGGGCGCGCAGCCCCCCACACCGGAATGGGGCACCATGCTGGGGCAGGAGCGCAACCAGGTGTTCACCGCCCCGCATCTTGTGTTTTACCCGGGCGTGGCCATCATGATCACCGTCCTGGCCTTCAACCTCCTGGGCGACGGCCTGCGCGACGCCATCGACCCGCGCCTGAAACAGGAAGAATAACCCGCGGAGTGCCTCATGGATACACGGAACGGAAGACCACTGCTACAGGTGGAAGACCTGAAGACCTACTTCTTCACCGAGGACGGCATCGTCAAGGCCGTCGACGGGGTGAATTTCGAAGTCCGCGAGGGTGAAGTGCTCGGGCTGGTGGGCGAATCCGGCTGCGGCAAGAGCGTGACCTCGCTGTCGATCATGAGCCTGGTGGACTCCCCCGGCCGGGTGGTGAACGGCCGCATCTACTTTGACCGCAAAGACCTCCTCACCCTGTCCGAGGAGGAAATGATCACCATCCGCGGCAATCAAATCTCCATGATCTTCCAGCAGCCCCAGAGCAGCCTGAACCCGGTCTTCAACATCGGCTCGCAGATTGTCGAGGTCTTCCAGACCCACAACAAGATGCCCCGAAAGGAAGCCTGGAAGCGCGCCGTGGAGCTGCTGCGCCTGGTGGGCGTGCCCGATGCAGAGCGCAAGGCCTACGCCTACCCGCACGAAATGTCCGGCGGGCAGGCCCAGCGCGTGATGATCGCCATGGCCCTGGCGCTGGACCCCAAGCTGCTGATCGCCGACGAGCCGACCACCGCGCTGGACGTAACCATCCAGGCCCAGATTCTGGACCTGATGCGCGGCCTGCAGAAGCACCTCAACACCGCCATCGTGCTTATCACTCACGACCTGGGCGTGATCGCCGAACTGGCCGACCGCGTGGCGGTCATGTACGCCGGGCGCATCGTCGAAGAGACGGATGTCGAATCGCTCTTCGACAAGCCGCTGCACCCCTACACGCAGGGGCTGATCGCCTCCGTCCCGGTCATCGGCCAGACGCGTGATTATCTGGAGACCATCTCGGGCAGCGTGCCCAACCTGGTCGACCTGCCGGAAGGCTGCAAGTTCGCGCCGCGCTGCAAAGCCCGCGAGATGTTTGGATTGAAAATCTGTACCGAGGTGGAGCCTGGCCTGTGGGAGGCGGATGCGCATCACACCGCCCGCTGCTGGCTGTATTTTGACGACGAAGCCCACGGCCACACCGCGCCGTTGAAACACCAGGTGACCGCTTCCTGAGAAGGATTATCATGACAGAAGAAGTCCAAGCCACCACAGTAGAACGCAAACCCCTGATCGAGGTTGAAGACCTGGTCAAGCATTACCCGGTGCGCGGCGGCGTGCTGCGGCGGCCGGTCGCCTGGGTGAAAGCCGTCAACGGGGTCTCCTTCACCATCAACGAGGGAGAAACCCTGGGGCTGGTGGGCGAGTCCGGCTGCGGGAAAACCACGGTCGGCATGTCCATGCTGCGGCTGATCGAGCCGACCAGCGGAAAGGTCAAGTACAACGGGGTCAACATCCTGGAATTGAAAGGCGAACAGCAGAAGCAGTTCCGCCGGGATATGCAGATCGTCTTCCAGGACCCCTACGCCTCGCTGGACCCGCGTCTGCCCATCGGCGAATCCATTGCCGAAGGGCTGCACATCCACAAGATCGGCTCTCCCAAAGACCGCTTCGACATGGTGCTGGCCGCGCTGAAGAAGGTGGGGCTGGAGGATTATCACGCCATGCGCTACCCGCATGAGTTCTCCGGCGGGCAGAGGCAGCGCATCGGAATCGCCCGGGCGCTGGTGCTCAACCCCTCCTTTATCGTGCTTGACGAGCCGGTTTCGGCGCTGGACGTGTCCATCCAGGCGCAGGTGCTCAACATTCTCAAGGACCTGCAGAAGAACCTGGGCCTGACCTACCTGTTCGTGGCCCACAACCTGGCGGTGGTGGAACACATCTCCGACCGGGTGGCGGTGATGTACCTGGGCCAGATCGTCGAGATGGCCAGCCGCGAAGAATTGTTCCGCGAGCCGCTGCACCCCTACACCCGGGCGCTGATGTCCGCCATCCCGGCGGCCCGGCCACGCGCCCGCCGCGAGCGCATGGTGCTGCAGGGCGACGTGCCCAGCCCGCTCAACCCGCCCGGAGGCTGCACCTTCCACCCGCGCTGCCCCTTCGCCATGGAGATCTGCTCGCGCATCGAGCCGGCCATGCAGGAGGTCCGCCCGGG
>ENA-UPSB01003548-UPSB01003548.1-bioreactor-metagenome-genome-assembly--contig:-NODE-3548-length-11879-cov-5.544063_pt1 | contig 11879 bp, 13 predicted proteins | sample MGYA00238182_ERZ773286 | MGnify/ENA primary metagenome ERZ773286 (study PRJEB29026, sample SAMN07631240) | bioreactor metagenome | isolation source: Switchgrass digestor | place: USA: Dartmouth... | reverse complement strand
CCCGCCGCGTGGCCTCTACGGTGAAGCGGCGCTCCACCCGCTGGTACCAGCCGAGGCTGAAACGCATCCGCAGCACCTCGCGGCTCCGGCTCTGAAACTGCAGCCGCTGCGACTGCACCTGCAGGCCCACGGGGACCGACTCGCCTACCACCAGGTAGGTGAGCGGAAGGACCTTCCGGTTGGTCACGGCGGCGATCAGGGAGACGGTCTCCCCTGCGAAGCACCGCGTCTCCGAAAAGCGCCGCTCGTAGGTGACCCGGCTGAGGCCGAACCGCCTCCACAGGGCCACCACGCCTGCCACGAGGGCCACGAGGCAGGCCACCAGCAGCACGAGGCCGCTGCGCAGCCACACCGCAGCCAGCAGCAGGGCGGCCACCCCCAGCCACTGCAGTCCGGACCCGCCGCCCATGCGCACCTAGACCGCCCCCTTCGGCACCGGCTCGGCGGGCACCGGCGTGGCGGCGAGCACGGCGTCCAGGACCTCGGCCGCGCCCCGCCCCCGCAGCCGGTGGCGCGTGGATGCCACAAGCCGGTGCGCCAGCACCGGCCGGGCCAGGTGCTGCACGTCGTCGGGCAGGACGTAGTCGCGCCCGCGCACCGCCGCCAGGGCCTGTGCGGCGCGCAGCAGGGCCAGGGTGCCGCGCGGGCTCACCCCCAGATCGACGCCCTCCGCGCTGCGAGTCGCCCGGGCCAGGTCCACGATGTACTGCTGCACGGGCCGCGCCACGTGCACCTGCGGCACCGCCTCCTGCAGGGCAATGATCTCCTCCGCCGTCGCCACCGGTTCCAGCTCCCGGTAGGGATCGCCGCTCCGGAAGCGGTCCAGCATCTCCATCTCCTCGTCGGCCGAGGGGTACCCCGCCGGGAGCTTCAGGAGGAAACGGTCGAGCTGCGCCTCGGGCAGGGGGAAGGTCCCCTCCTGCTCCACCGGGTTCTGCGTGGCCAGCACCAGGAAGGGGCGCGCCAGCGGCCGGGTGACGCCTTCCACGGTCACCTGCCGCTCCTCCATGCACTCCAGCAGGGCCGACTGGGTGCGGGGCGTCGCCCGGTTGATTTCGTCGGCCAGCAGCACCTGCGCGAACACGGGCCCCGGCCGGAACTCGAACTCGCCGGTCTTCTGGTTGAAGTAGGAGAGGCCCGTCACGTCGGAGGGCAGCAGGTCCGGGGTGAACTGGATGCGGCGGAACGACACATCCAGCGACCGCGCCAGCGACTTGGCCATCATCGTCTTGCCGGTCCCGGGCACGTCCTCGATGAGCACGTGCCCCCCTGCGGCCAGGGCCACCAGCAGCAGTTCCATCACCTCGCCCTTGCCCACCATGACCTTCTCCATGTTGGCGCGAATCCGCGCCGCCAGTTCTGCCGTCTGCTGCATCATGCTGCCTCCCCAGCCGTACTCTTTTCTGTACTTACCCCAAAGGACGTGCCGGTGGCATGAACCGTTCAGGGAAAGTGAAGACTAACACTGCAAGCTGGTTTCACCTGGAACCTTCACTTGGCGCGAGGTGCTTGGTACAATGGCTTCAGAAGGAGCGAACAGGAGGTGGAGCTCGTGACCGTGAAGCGCAAGCAGACCCGGAACGGTGGCTCCGTCCTGAGCCTTAAGGAAGTCGTTCCCGACGGCTGGCGGGATGAACCCCCGGCCTTCGCTGGTGACCCCTTTTTTGACTGGGAGTCCCGCCCCGAACCCCCTCGTCCTGACCGTGAGATCCGCCTCGGCGTTAAGCAAGGAAAACGTCCGAAGACATAGAGAACGGCGCCCCCGGGAGAATTCCCCGGGGGCGCCCCGCTTTCCCTGCCTGGCCGCACTGCAAATGGGTCACACCTCTAGCCCGAGGAGGCGTCGGTCTGCCGCCGCAGCGACTCCTCCAGACGTACGATCCGGATGTTCCGCTCCAGCACCGCCCGGGCGAACCGGGCGCTCTTGCGCTGCAGGCGGCCGTTCTCCGCCTCCAGGCGGGCGATGAGCGCCCGCCGCTCCCGCTCCTGCGCGGCCAGCAGGTTCATCAGGATCCGGCGGCTCGTGCGGAGCCCCCGCACCCGCTCCTCCAGGATGCGGACCCGCTCTCGCAGTGCCTGCAGTTCGTCGTACCCCACGTTCGCCCCCCTCAGGTCGGGTCTGCTCCGAAGTAGTTTACCGCCTGAGGAGAGAGATTATGCCAGCGCCCCGTGCGTCCTGCGGTACCAGGGCGAAAGCTCCTTCAGCCGCTGCACCACGTCCATGCCGACGTTGACCGACCCCGGCACCACCGTGCGGGTGCCCCGGGGCCCGTGGCTGTCGGTGCCGCCGGTCACCACCAGGCCGGCGTCCAGCCCCCAGCGGGCATAGAACTGCCGCTGCAGGTCGCTGTGGTCGGTGTGGTAGGCCTCGATGCCCATCACCCCGGCGGCAATGGCCTCCCGCACCCACTTGTCGTCCCCGATCAGCCCCGGGTGCGCCAGCACGGGCACCCCGCCGGCCCCGCGCACGATGGCGATGGCCTCGGCCGGCTGCAGCTTGGGCCGCGGCACGTAGGCCGGCCGCCCGTGGTCCAGGAAACGCTCGAACGCCTCCGTGATGGACCGCACCACGCCCAGCTCGATAAGCTCCGCCGCGATGTGCGGCCGGCCGACAGACTCCCCGCCCCTGGCGAGGATGCGCTCCAGGGATACCTCCGTGTAGCCCAGCTCGTGGAGCTTCGCCACCGCGGCCTCGACGCGCCGCCGGCGCCCGCCGCGCATGCGCCGGAGCAGCTCGGCCATCGCAGGCTCATCCGGGTCGAAGTAGTAGGCTAGGATGTGCACCTCGGTCTTTCCGACCTCGGTGGAAAGCTCGCACCCGGGAACGAACTCGATCCCGGCCGCGTCGGCGGCGGCCTTCGCCTCCGCCCAGCCGGCGATGGTGTCGTGGTCGGTGATGCCCACGGCGGCCAGCCCCTGTCTGGCCGCCCACTTCACCTGCTCCGCCGGGCTCAGGGTCCCGTCCGAGGCCGAGGTGTGGTTGTGCAGGTCTGCCCGCCCCGCCGGGGGCGGCATCGGGATTCGCACCATCTACCGCACGCCCTCCGCGAACCGCCGCGCCGCCTCAACGAACGTCCGGGTGCCGGCGCCGGTGGCTCCCTCGTCTTCGTACTCATCGCCGCTGCCGTTCCAGGCCAGGGCGGCGATGTCCATGTGTGCGCACGGGGTGTCGCCCACGTGCCGCATCAGGAAGAGGCCGCCGGCCACCGTGCCCGCCGCGCGGTTCTTCGAGCCGTTGATCATGTCGGCGATCGGCGACTTCAGCAGGTCGTAGTACTCCTCGTCGTGGGGCAGGCGCCAGCCCCGCTCGCCCGCCTCCTCGCCGGCCTTGTAGACCTCTTCCTCCCAGGCGTCGTCGTTGGCCACCAGGCCGAACCGCACGGGCCCCAGAGCGATGTTGGCGGCGCCGGTCAGGGTCGAGGCCGTGATGATCTTCTGGCAGCCCTGCTTCGCCGCGTAGGCGAGCCCGTCGGCGAGGATCAGGCGACCCTCGGCGTCGGTGGAGCGGATCTCGACCGTCTTGCCCGAGAGCCCGACGATGACGTCGCCCGGCCGGTACGAGCCGCCGTCGGGCATGTTGTCGGTGGAGGGGATGACCGCCAGCACGTCGGCCTTCACCTTCATGCGGGCGATGGCCTGCAGCGCCCCGATGACGGCCGCGGCCCCGCCCATGTCCATCTTCATGTTCCACATGCCTTCGGTGGGCTTGATGCAGAGGCCGCCGGAGTCAAAGGTAAGCCCCTTGCCCACCAGGCCCAGCCAGGGCCCCTTGCCGCCGTTGCCCTTGTACCGCATCACGATGAAGCGCGGCTCCTCCCGGGAGCCCTGGTTCACCGCCAGCAGCAGGCCGAGGCCCAGCTCCTCGCAGCCCTTCCGGTCGTAGATCTCCACCTCGATGCCGTTCTCCCGGCACACCTCGGAGGCCCGCTGGGCCAGCTTCGTCGCCGTCATGTGGTTGCCCGGCGTCCAGGCCAGGGCCCGGGCGAGGTTCACGCCCTCGGCCACCGCCCTCCCGTGCTCGACGCCCTCGGCGACGGCGTCGCCGCCCAGGATGTGCACGACCTCAACCTGGGGCTTCTCCTTCTTCTCGGACTTCCAGTCGGGCAGCCGGAACAGGCCGTGCAGCGCCCCCTCGGTGATGAAGCGGGCCGCCGTCGCCGCCTTCATCTCCACGGTCCGGGGCTGGGCGAACGCGATGGACCGTGCGCCGCTGGCCCGGGCCCTCCGGGCGCCGATGCCTGCGGCGCGCCGCAGCGACCGGTTGGTCACCTTGGCGGCCTTCCCGAGCCCCAGGAGCATCACCTTGCGCGCCGGCAGCCGGCCGCCTGTGTAGAGCAGCGTCGTCTCACCCATCTCGCCCTTGAAATCCGCACCCACTACCTGTGAGCAAAGGCCGCCCAGGGCCTCGTTCACGTCCGAGGGCGCGGCGGTTCCCTCCGTGAGGGGCAGAATCAGCACGTCCACTGCAATCTCGGTGTGGGACAGACTGGATACCTCGACCTTCATCCTCTTGCCTCCTCCGGTGAATCGAATCCCGCGCCGGCGGCGCTACCGCAGCACCTGCCGGAAGACCCGCAGGTAGTTGCCGCCCAGGATCTTTGCCAGGTCCTCCTCGCCATACCCCCGGCGCATCAGCTCCGCCGTCAGCCTGGGCAGACAGGTCACGTCCTCCAGGCCTGGCGGCGTCGTCGCCCCGTCGAAGTCCGAGCCCAGGCCGACGTGGTCGGCATTCCCGAGCAGCTGGCACACGTGGTCGATGTGGTCGGCCACCGTCTCCAGCGTGGCGGTCTCCTTGCCCATGAAGCTGGCGACGAAGGAGACGCCGAAGACACCGCCCTTGGCGGCCAGGGCCCTGATCTGCTCGTCGGTGAGGTTGCGGGGGTGCTCGCAGAGGGCCTGGCAGTTCCCGTGAGTGAACAGCACCGGATCCTCCGACAGCTCGAGCACCTGGAAGAAGCCCGCGGGCGTGATGTGCGCCAGGTCGATGAGCATGCCCAGACGGTTCATCTCGCGCACGACCTCGCGGCCGAAGCGGGTGAGGCCGCCGCCCGACTCGGGCTCGCCCACGCCCTCGGCCACCTCGTTGCGGTGATTCCACACGAGGCCCATCATGCGCACCCCAAGCCGGTAGTAACTGCGGAGCAGCGCCAGGGAGCCCTGCAGCGGCTCGGCTCCCTCGATGTTGAGCAGAACGGCCAGCTCCCCGGCCGCATGGGCTTCGGTCACGTCGTCGGCCCTGAGGACGAGCCGCACGCCCTCCGCCTCCGCGATCTGCGTCAGCAGGCCGTCGATGGCCTCGAGGGCCCGGCGCGGGGCCACGGGGTAGTACACCGGGTCGATCCAGGCCGCCTGCACCGTGCAGGCGAGGCCGCCCTCCCGCGCCCGGGGCCAGTCGATGTGCCCCTTGTCCGACCGCTCCGTCAGGCTGCGTTCGCCGGAAAGGACCATCAGAATCGAGTCAGCATGCCCGTCGATCACCAGGCAGCGGCGATGCAGCGCCGCCGCCTCTTCCAGGTGCTCCATCCGCGTTCCCTCCTGCGCGAGTTGCCGTTAGGAGTGTTTCCATCTCAATGGACCAAACCCCTCTTGCCCGCTGGAAATCCCTGCACACAGCACCGCCCGACCCTTGCGGGCCGGGCGGCTTATGTGCAAACCAGTCACTCACCCTCGGTTACGGCCTTCGGTAAATCGGCTCAGCGCGGCTCGACAATGAGCTTGATGGCGGTGCGCTCCTCGCCATCAATCTTCAGATCGGTAAACGCCGGGATACAAATCAGATCGACGCCGCTGGGCGCAACAAACCCGCGGGCAATCGCCACCGCCTTGACCGCCTGGTTGAGCGCTCCTGCACCAATTGCCTGGATCTCGGCGGCCCCGCGTTCCCGCAGGCAACCTGCGAGAGCTCCCGCCACTGCGTTCGGGCTCGACTTAGCCGATACCTTTAGCACTTCCATAACCAATGTCCCCTCCACTGGCATTTGGTGGTTGATGAGTTGCTAATATCCTACCATCTTCCAAAGAGACTAGCAAGTGGTTCTGTCGCCAATTCTCTTTCCAATATCCGCTGGATGTTGGTGGCCCTGCCAGTCGCCTCATCCACGTCGACGACGACGGCCGACAGGATCGCCGGCCCCCGCGCAGCCTCCAGCCGCACGGGCCGCTGCGTCAGGAACCGCTCCAACACCAGCTCCCGGTCGGCGCCGATCACCGACACCCAGGGTCCGCACATGCCCACGTCGGTCACGTAAGCCGTACCGCCGGGCAGGATGACCTCATCCGCGGTCTGCACGTGCGTGTGCGTGCCGATGACGGCGCTCACCCGGCCGTCCAGGTACCAGCCCATGGCCTGCTTCTCAGACGTCGCCTCCGCATGACAGTCGACTACGATCACCGGCGTGATCTGCCTGAGCCGCTCCACCTCGTCCTCCGCGGCCCGGAACGGGTCCTCCAGCAGCTGCGGAGAGTACACGCGCCCCTGCACCTGCAGCACCGCCAGAGGGGGCTTCCCCTCAGGACGAATAATATGTGAGCCGGCGCCGGGCGTTCCGGGCGGGTAGTTCAGCGGGCGGATCAGGCGTGACTCCTCATCGATGTACGTGGCGATCTCCCGCTTGTCGAAGGCGTGATTGCCGAGCGTGATCACGTCGACGCCCAGGGAGAACAGCTCGCGGCAGATCTGCGGGCTGATGCCCTTCCCCGCCGCTGCGTTCTCGCCGTTGACGATCACCGCATCCGCGTCGGTCTCCTTCACCAGCGGGGCCAGCCGCCGCGCTATCACCTCCCGCCCCACACGGCCGTACACGTCTCCGAAGAACAGAATGCGCAAGGCGCAGCGCCCCCAGTCCTTTCCCCACTTCTTCACCGTTTGGGATATGTTCTATTATACCCGACCCGGTGGGTCAGGGGCGGACAGGAATTGGCATCGTGCGCTCACCAATCTATACGTTGGCGGCAGCACAAAAGTTCGCAACTCACACAAGGAAGTTGTGACGTCTCTGCTCCACGCTGCTTACTTACGCAACGAGGCCGGCCCGCGCCCCCGCCGGGGGACGCCGACCGGCCCTTTGTGTGTGCGCGATGCGGCCTGGCGAGCCGCCTACTTGTGGAAGATCATCAGCCTGCCGTTCTCGCGGATGGCGATGAGATTGGGCTGCTGCCGCTGGTTGCTGAGCGAGGCCATGACCTCCTCAATCAGTTCGTCCTGCGCCATCAGCTCCTCCTCGCCGAAGTACTCCACGGGTTCCGTGAGGAGCCGCTGCTGGAAGATGCTCCGGACGACCGCTACCACGGTGTAGAGCTCCTCCGGGCTGAGGCTGTGGACGTCGCGCTCGACGGCGATGGTGTTCAGGTCGCCGAACGCCGTCTGCTGCACGTCGATCACGGAGGCCGTCCGCTGGTTCATCATCAGGTAGACCTCCAGCGTCTCCCGGATGCGGGCTGCCGCCGCCGAGAACTCCTCGTCCGTCAGCGGCCCCTTCACCAGGAAGGAGAGACGCAGGGCCTGGCGCCCCGGATCGTACCGCACCGTGGCGATTTCGGGGTAGCGAATGGCATAGCTGACCAGCAGCTGAATGGTGCGAGCCGAGGGCTCGTCGCCCCTGCGCTTGTTCACCCCATCATGCCTCCTTCCCCGGGGTAGCGATATCCCCCGCACGAGTCGCTGCCCTTGTGACGCTGCGCCGACACCTCCAGCCGAGTGTCGGCGCAGTGCGCGCTCCCTTTTCTATGACGTCGCAGGCACGAGAAAGGTTCGCCTGCCTCAGCGGGCGTACTCCACCGCACGGGTCTCGCGGACAACGACCACCCGGATCTGGCCCGGGTACTCGAGCTCGTCCTCGATCTTCCTGGCGATCTCCTTCGTCAGCTTCAGCGCGGCGTAGTCGTCGATCTTCTCCGGCTTCACCATCACGCGGATCTCGCGACCCGCCTGGATGGCGTACGACTTCTCGACGCCGTCGAAGCTGTCGGCCAGAGCCTCCAGCTTCTCCAGCCGCTTGATGTACGTCTCCAGGGTCTCCCGGCGGGCGCCGGGCCGGGCGGCCGAGATGGCGTCCGCCGCCGTCACCAGGTGAGCCTCCACCGACCGCGGCTCCACGTCGCCGTGGTGGCACTCCATCGCGTGGATGACATCGGGATGCTCCTTGTACCGCCGCAGCAGGCTGACGCCGATCGCCACGTGGGAGCCCTCGACCTCGTGGTCCACCGCCTTGCCGATGTCGTGCAGCAGCCCGGCGCGCTTGGCGACCTCCACGTTGACGCCCAGCTCAGCGGCCATGATGCCGGCCAGGTGGGCCACCTCGATGGAGTGCTTCAGCACGTTCTGGCCGTAGGATGTGCGGAACTTCAGGCGCCCCAGCAGCTTCACCAGCTCCGGGTGCAGGTTGTGGATGCCCAGCTCGAAGCAGGCGGCGTCGCCCTCCTCGCGGATGCGGGCCTCCACCTCCTTCTGCGCCTTCTCCACCATCTCCTCGATGCGGGCCGGGTGGATGCGGCCGTCCTGGATCAGCTTCTGCAGCGCGATCTTCGCAACTTCGCGCCGCACGGGATCGAATCCCGACAGCACCACCGCTTCGGGCGTATCGTCGATGATCAGATCAATGCCGGTGAGCGTCTCCAACGTACGGATGTTCCGGCCTTCCCGCCCGATGATCCGCCCCTTCATCTCGTCGTTGGGCAGCGAAACCACCGTGACGGTCAGCTCGGACGAATGATCGGCCGCGACGCGCTGCACGGCCATGCCGACCAGCTCGCGGGCCCGCTTCTCGGCGTTCTCCCGCGCCTCAGCGTCGATCTCACGGATCAGCTTGGCAGCGTCGGCCCGAGCCTCCTGCTCCACCTGCTTCAGGAACAGCTCGCGCGCCTCTTCCATGGTCAGCTGCGAGATCCGCTCCAGCTCGGCCATCTGCTTGTTGACAAGCTCCTGCGCCTGCTGGTTCTTGCGGTCGAGTTCCCGCTCCTTGCGGTTGAGCGCCTCTTCCTTGCGCTCCAGGGCCTCGACCTTGCGGTCAAGCTGCTCTTCCTTCTGAACCACCCGGCGCTCCAGCCGCTGGATCTCTGCGCGCCGCTCCTTCAGTTCACGCTCGAAGTCGGTGCGAAGCTTGTGAACCTCTTCTTTGGCTTCGAGAATCGCTTCCTTCTTCTTAGCCTCGGCTTCCCGCAGGGCCTCGTCCACAATGTGCCGCGCCCGGGCGTCAGCGGAGTTGAGCTTCAACCGGGACTCACGCTGAAACCACTGGTACCCGCCGACCGCGCCGGCCGCGGCACCGATGATCAGCGCGAAGACAGCAATGACTGCATAGAGAATCGCCTTCACCTCCTGTCTCTTGAAGTCTTGAAGTCACCCGTTCGATAGAAACAAAAAACGGACCTCGGACCGGTCCGTTCTCTGTGCTTGCCATATAGAGCACACGCCGCCCTCGCGGCCGGCGCGCGGGTTGTCGACCAGATCGGTTTTGCCTGTCATGACAAACCCTAAGGCGACAGATCGGCCTTAGGAGGCATTTCTATAGCAAAACACGGGGCAAATACCCGTGGTTACCAACTGGCCTGGGTAACAGCACATCTATCGCACAACCAAATGGCTCGCACACAGAGGGCGGACCTCTATTCATGATAACCCGCCGGCATGCTTTCTGTCAAGGTTAAGAGAATTGCGCATTAAGGGGTGTGCATATTGGGGTCCCGCGATGCCAGCAGCAACCAGGTGGCCAGCCCCACCGTACCGCGGCCGTCCGGGCGCGCCTGGCCGGGGCCCAGCACATAGGGGCCCAGGTCGAAGTGCCACGTGGTGTTGATCTGAAGGAGCAGGTTCACCGTCCGGCCGAAGCGCGGCGCACTCTCCCGGCTCAGGCCTGAGAGCAGGCGGAAGGTGACCAGCGCCTCCTCGTAGAGCCGCGCAAGCCCCCTGGCCAGCCCCCGCCGGACCGCCTCGTCCAGGCCCATGGTGGCCAGCTTCAGGTCAAGCCGCTCGTAGAGCAGGTGCCAGTGCCGGTACCGGCCCTCCAGCTTCGCCTCCTCCTCCGGTGAGAGGTCGCGGGCCGGCTGGTCCGCCTCGACCTCCTCCCGGGCCGCCAGCGTGGCCGGCTCCAGGTCGAGGCTGTCCAGCAGCCGGTTGAACGCCGCCGCCGTCTCCCGCGCCCAGAGCTCGGCACTGCGGGTCCAGCGCAGCAGCGCCAGCACGTGACGCCGGAAGGCCGGCCTGTCGCCGTCGGCCACCTCCAGGAGGCTGTCCGCCAGCTTCACGAAGTCGGCGCACAGGAGCCCGAGCGCGGCGAGGTCGTAGGCGGTCAGGTACGCCGCGTCGGGCTCCAGGCCCGCCTGGACGAGGCGCTGCCAGAGCGCCTGCCCCATCGTTGCGGCCGAGTTCGTGCGGTGGATGCGCGCCTCCGTCTCCTCCCACCAGTGCAAGACGATCCACCTCCCGTGAGGCCCGCAGCCCGGGCGGGTTCAGAGCTGCCGGAGGCGCGAGGCCACCTCTTCCAGCAGGTAGTCCACGGCCTCCTCCAGCTCGGCCCGGTCGGCCTCGTAGGTGCTGATCTCCGCCACGGTTCCCCGGTGCAGGTGAACGGTGATCAGCGATCCCCTGGGAAGCTGGAAGCACCACATCGCATGCTCGTGCGGGCCGAGGTGCGCGCTGGGCACGCCCAGCATGGCCCGGACGATGAGCCGCACGCTGCGCTCCCGTCCGCGGGTGAGCTGCAGCCAGTCGTCCTTCCGATACGTCAGCGGTCTGCACTTCGAAAGGTAGTTGCCGAAAACCTTGTGGTGGATGAACGTCTCCAGGGTATAGGCCAACGCATTACCTCCTTGCTTCAGCCTCGATTCCGTCAGCGGACGGCCAGCTCCGTCCGGCCGTCGAACAGGTGCACCTTCTCCGCGTCGAAGGCCAGGTCGATGCGGTCGTGGGGCCGGAAGCGCAGGTGCGGCGCCACCCGCGCGGTGATCTCGTCCTGCCCGGAGCGCAGGTAGAGGTAGATCTCCGCGCCCAGCGGCTCGACCACCTCGATCTCCGCGGGGATGCGCGGCCCGTCGTGAACCGCCAGGTACTCGGGGTCGGCGTGCATGTGCTCGGGCCGGATGCCGAGCACCATCTCCCGGCCGGCGTACGCGCGGGCGGCGGCGGAGAGCCGTTCTGGCAGCCGGAACTGGAACGTGGCGCCCCGGAAGGTCCGCGCGTCCTCTGAGAGGCGGCCCCGCAGGAAGTTCATGGCCGGCGAGCCGATGAAGCCGGCGACGAACAGGTTGGCCGGCCGGTCGTACAGCTCCTGCGGCGGCGCCACCTGCTGGATGACCCCGTCCCGCATGACCACGATGCGGTCGCCCATCGTCATGGCCTCCACCTGGTCGTGGGTGACGTAGATCGTCGTGGTCTGCAGCCGCTCCTGCAGCCTGGCGAGCTCGGTGCGCATAGACGCCCTGAGCTTCGCGTCCAGGTTGGAGAGCGGCTCGTCCATCAGGAACACCTTCGGGCTGCGCACGATGGCGCGCCCCAGGGCCACGCGCTGCCGCTGGCCGCCGGAAAGCGACCGCGGCCTGCGCCCGAGCAGGTCGCTGAGCCCCAGAATCGCCGCGGCCTCCCTCACCCGCCGGTCGATCTCGTCCCCTGGCACCTTCCGCAGCTTCAGGCCGAAGGCCATGTTCTCGTACACGTTCATGTGCGGGTACAGGGCGTAGTTCTGAAAGACCATCGCGATGTCGCGGTCCTTCGGCGCCATATGGTTCACGAGCCGGTCGCCGATGTAGATCTCGCCGCTGGTGATCTCCTCGAGCCCGGCCACCATACGGAGCGTGGTCGACTTCCCGCAGCCGGACGGTCCTACGAAGACGATGAACTCCTGGTCCATGATCTCCAGGTCGAAGTCCTTGACGACCTGCACGTC
>ENA-UPSB01003543-UPSB01003543.1-bioreactor-metagenome-genome-assembly--contig:-NODE-3543-length-11898-cov-6.852909_pt1 | contig 11898 bp, 10 predicted proteins | sample MGYA00238182_ERZ773286 | MGnify/ENA primary metagenome ERZ773286 (study PRJEB29026, sample SAMN07631240) | bioreactor metagenome | isolation source: Switchgrass digestor | place: USA: Dartmouth... | reverse complement strand
AGACGACGGGTCTGGCATGACGAAGGAACGCCTGGACGAAGTGCGCGCGTCATTGGCGGAAGATAAAAGCGAAGGCTTCGGCTTAAGGACGGTGCACGAGAGGATTCAAATACTTTTTGGCAGGGAATACGGTCTTGATATTTACAGCATGCCGGATGCCGGCACGAGAGTAACAGTGACCATCCCTAAGCAGACGATAGACAAGGAGATGGAAAAATGAAAAAAGCAGTATTTTTACTGGCCGTCAGTCTCTCGTTACTGCTTTGCGGCTGCTTGCAGGAAGTACAGCCTGTGCCCGACGATACCGAAAAAGAGCTTATTACTGTCGGGTTTTCTCAGGTAGGCGCAGAATCGGAGTGGCGAGTGGCCAACACCGAAAACATCAAGGCCACGCTGAGCGAAGAAAACGGATACGAACTAATATTTGACGACGCCCGAAATGAGGAGGAAAACCAAAAAAAGGCGATCCGCAAGTTTATACAGCAGGGCGTTGATTATATAGTATTCTCGCCAAGGGTGGAAAAGGGATGGGATTCGATACTGCAGGAAGCAAAAGAGGCGGGCATACCGGTCATAGTGATCGACCGTTACATAGAGGCAAAGGACGAGGACTTATATACGGCATTTGTCGGCTCGGACTTTCGGAAAGAAGGTGAAAAGGCCGTTGCCTGGCTTGAGCAGCTGCTGGAGGAGCAGGGGCGAACAGAAGATTTGATACATATAGTTCATATTCAAGGAACAATAGGGTCATCTGCACAGATAGGCCGGACGCTTGCGCTCGAGAAGGCGATAAATCGGCATCCGAACTGGATGTTGGTGGCGCAGGAAGACGGCGATTTCACAAGGGCCAAGGCATACGAAGTAATGAACGAAATCTTAAAGAAGACAAAAGACATAGACGTCGTTTATTGCGAGAACGACGGAGAGGCGTTTGGGGCCATAGACGCGATGATGGCAGCAGGCCTTAAATGTAACGCAGAAGACGGCGTTATAGTCATATCGTTTGACGCGACAAAGGTTGGCCTTCGATACTGTCTCGAGGGAAAGATAGCGCTGAATGTGGAATGCAACCCGCTGCAGGGTCCTTATATCGACGAGATAATTAAAAAGCTCGAACGCGGCGAGCCTATTGAACGCGAAAGATTTATCGACGAGACTTATTTCGATTACCGCAATGTCACGCAGGACATAATTGACCAAAGGAGTTACTGACTGTAAGGTGTAAGCGGCGCTCGCAGGCAAATGGATAATAGCTTCACACATACTGGTCCCAATGGCTTTTTAAGGGTAGTTTTTTTATGAAAGAAGTTTGTAAAAATACTACAGCAAGCCTCCTCCAAAGTGTAAAAACCCCGGTGTTTTGATATTTAATCGAGATTGTTTGAATTCTTCACAGCTTCTGTTGCGTGCATTGTTTTTCACTTTCCCAAATGATATAAGCTAGATGAAAGATGTGTACCCTGACACATCAAACTATTGGAAAGGAAATGGGAGTTATGAAAAAATTCATCGCTGTTCTTTTTGTTGTTGTGCTCGCGATAGGGCTGATGGCTTGCGCCGCGCAAACTCCGGCAGCTACCGGCGGCGAGAACCAGGGCGGTGGCAACAAGGGCGCTGGCGAACTGATTAAGGTCGGTATTGTCAACAATCCGCCGGCCGAGTCGGGATATCGCGCGGCAAATGTGGCAGACTTTGAAAGAGTCTTCACGGAAGCGAACGGGTACAAGGTTTCGACCTTCTACAGCCTGAAGAATGACGAGCAGCTCAACGCGGCTAAGCAGTTCATCACCGACGGCGTTGACTATCTTCTCATCTCGGCTGCCGCTACCGATGGCTGGGAGCCCGTCCTTCAAAGCGCCAAGGAAGCAGGCGTCAAAGTGTTCCTCTTCGACCGTATGCTGAATGCCGACGAGAGCCTTTACGAAGCCGCCGTTGTTTCCGATATGGCGAAAGAAGGAACGATGGCTGTTGAATGGCTTAAAGCACAGAAACTGCCCGAGTATAATGTCATCCACATTCAGGGCGTTATGGGCAGCGATGCGCAGATAGGGCGTACAGCCGCGCTGGAGGCAGAATTTAAAGCCGGTACGATGAAAAAGGTTGCCCAGCAGACCGCTAACTGGGATGAAGCCGAGGCAAAGAAAATCGTGGAGGCCGTGATCAACTCTGGCGAGAAATTCAACGTAGTCTATGCCGAAAATGACGGCATGGCAAAGGGCGCTGTAGCGGCTCTCGATGAAGCCGGCATCACCCACGGCGTCGGCAAGGAAGTCATCATAATGGGCTTCGACTGCAACAAGTGGGCGTTAAGAGAAGTGCTTGCGGGCAACTGGAATTATGACGGACAGTGCAGCCCCTTCCAGGCCGAAGTGATTGACAAGATGATAAAGGACCTGGAGGCCGGCAAGACGCTTACGCAAAAGAAGGTCATTTCTGAAGAGCGCTATTTTGACGCAGAGAATATAACTGAGGAAGATATCGAGAAATACGGTCTTGGTGAGTAACCGGTAAGTCTCTCCTCCCCCTCGAGGGATTAAAAGCATGTGCGGTGCGTAGTATGCGGATTGCATACACGCACCGCCACTTTTACGGAACCTAGAACGCTTAAAGGATGGTTACCTATGCAAAAAGACGTCGTTTTATCCATGCGGAAAATATGCAAAGCGTTCCCGGGCGTACGCGCATTGCAGAATGTGGATTTCACTCTTTTAAAGGGCGAGATACACGCCCTGATGGGTGAGAATGGGGCCGGCAAGTCGACCCTTATTAAGGTTTTAACGGGCGTATACCCAAAAGATTCAGGTCAGATTTTTTTAGCAGGCATTAACAAAGAAATTAACGTAAAGTCGCCGCAGGAGGCACAGAATTTAGGAATAAGCACGGTTTATCAGGAGATAGCCCTTTGCCCCAACCTGACGGTTGCCGAGAATATTTTCATCGGGCGGGGAAATTACCGCTTTGTAAACTGGCGCTCTATAGAAAAAAAGACGACGGAAATACTTGAAAAGCTCAATATCCCGGCGAGGGCTACTCAGCAGCTTGCCACATGCTCTATCGCGGTGCAGCAAATGGTCGCCATTGCACGAGCTGTGGATATGGACTGCAAAGTGCTTATTCTGGATGAACCGACCTCTTCGCTGGACGAGCAAGAGGTTGCAAAGCTTTTTTCTCTGATGCGCGAGCTGAAGTCCCGCGGCGTCAGCATTATTTTTATTACGCATTTTCTTGATCAGGTTTACGAGATATGCGACAGGATAACCGTTTTGCGCAACGGCGAGCTTGTAGGCGAGTATGAAATAAAGGATCTTCCACGCGTACAGCTCATTTCAAAGATGATGGGTAAAGAGCTTGACGATATTTCTACGCTGCATAACCGGCCGCTTCGTACCGAGGCTGACACTACGCCGGTTTTCGAGGCCTTTGGGTTATCAAGCACTGCGACGAAGGCGTTTGACTTTAAAATTCACAAAGGAGAAGTAAACGGGTTTACCGGACTTTTGGGTTCCGGCCGCAGCGAAAGCGTGCGCGCCATATTCGGCGCCGATAAAATTACAGGCGGCACGGTAAGGGTAAACGGTAAAAACGTTAAGATATCAAAGCCAAAGGACGCTATGAAGCACGGCATCGGGTATCTGCCCGAGGACAGAAAGCTGGACGGCATCATCGAAGATCTGTCCGTTCGAGAAAATATCATACTTGCACTGCAGGTGATGAAGGGCTTTTTCCGGCCGTTTTCCAAAGCTGAGGCTGAGGCGTTTGCAGACGAGTATGTAAAGCTGCTGGGAATAAAAACCGCGTCGCTGGATACGCCTATAAAATCACTTTCGGGCGGAAACCAGCAAAAGGCAATACTTGCCCGCTGGCTGCTTACAAACCCCCAGTATCTTATATTGGACGAACCGACGCGCGGCATTGACGTCGGTACAAAAGTTGAAATACAAAAGCTAGTACTAAAGCTTGCCGAAGAAGGCGTGAGCGTTACGTTTATTTCCTCCGAAATAGAAGAGATGCTGCGCACGTGTTCGCGGCTAATCGTAATGCGCGATCGTAAAATAGTGGGCGAGCTTAAAGGCGAGGACATGACGCAGGCAAGAATTATGCACACGATAGCGGGGGAGGCAGCTAATAATGGCTAAAGTTTTGAAGAAATTTTTAAGGTCTCAAATTATTGTCCCGTTGTTTGCGCTTCTTTTGCTTATTATTTTCAATTTGATTAGGGATATCGGATTTTTCTCTTTAACAGTTACAACCAACAACGATGGAAACACCGTTCTTTCAGGCAATATTATCAGTATTTTAAACGGCGCGTCCGAACTTGCTATTTTGGCTATAGGCATGACGCTCGTTACGGCGTCGTCGAGAGGACAGGATATCAGCGTGGGCGCGGAGGCGGCAATAGCGGGCAGCGTTTTCGTCAGCGTGCTTCGTTCGAATCAGATTACATGGCCTGTTATTCTTGCCGCGTTTTTGGCAAGCTGTGTTGTTGCGATTGTATCCGGCGCATTCAACGGCACGTTGGTGGCCGTATTCAAGATACAGCCAATGATTGCGACGCTGATACTGTTTACTGCCGGGCGCTCTATAGCGTATTGGATAAACGGTGGAGCAACGCCTACAGTGGAAAGTCCGCTGCTGGGTTATATCGGAAGCTTTATTCCGGGCATTCCCATACCCACGCCCATAATTATTGTCATAATATTCGGGATATTGATTTGGCTTGTATTAAGGTTTACCAATCTCGGGCTGTACACCCAAGCGGTCGGAATCAACGAAAAAGCCGCCCGCTTAAACGGAATAAACGTGGTTGGCATGAAACTATTATCGTTTATGATACTGGGCGTTTGCGCCGCGATTTCAGGCGCAATAAACGTAAGCAGAATAGGGCTTATCAACCACGAAACCCTTCTGCTGGATATCGAAATGGACGCAATTTTGGCAGTCGCCATAGGAGGCAACTCTTTAAGCGGCGGAAAATTCAGCCTGGCCGGTTCAGTTGTCGGCGCATACATCATTCAGGCGCTTACTATTACGCTTTATGCCATGAAGGTTCCTTCTACGGCGGTAAAAGCCTATAAGGCAATCGTTATTATAGTGATCGTTGTGCTTAGTTCGCCGATCATAAAAGAATATGTGCTTCGTCTGCGCGATAAGATGATGAGAAGGCCGGCGAAAATAACGGATCACCAGCAAAGCATTACGGGCGACAGCAAAAGCCTGTAGCCGTTTTTAGGCAATTCATTAAGCGACGAAGAAACGGAGAACAAACAGTATGACAAGTAATAAGGGTTTTGCCTCTTTACCGGGGAAAAAACGCAGGGAGCGTATTTCCAACACAAATCTGCTGCTGACAATAACGATTTGCACCTTCGTTTGCATGTACATCATTGCCATGCTTATCTGGGGCGGCGGTTTTTTAAATCCTCAGCAGTTCCTGGATATATTCAATAACAATGCGTTTTTGATTGTGATTTCCTGCGGGCTGACTATAGTCATGATAGCGGGCGGTATAGACATTTCGGTGGGCGGCATCACCGCGCTGGTTACAATGGCTTGCGTTGTATATCTTGACGACCACGGCGGAAGCGTAGCAGGCTCGGTGGGCTTGGCTTTAGGGATAGGCATAGCGTTCGGACTTGTTCAGGGAATTTTAATATCATATCTGGAGATTCAGCCCTTTATTATTACTTTAGCGGGTATGTTCTTTGCAAAAGGGATGACTACCATAGTGAGCGCCACTCCGCGAACAGCGGCGCACGAAGCCTTTGTCGCCCTAAAGCAGTTCCGTATAGAGATTCCGGGGATCGGCTCTTACGGAAAAACCGGCAATTTTATTCCCGCCGAAATCGAGCTCGGCGTAATAGTGGCTTTAGTTGTTGTATTAGCCGTATTGGTAATTCTGAAATGGACGCGATTCGGGCGTAACCTCTACGCGGTAGGCGGCAACAGGCAGAGCGCGTTGATGCTCGGCATCAATGTAAAACGCACACAATTCTTTTCATATTTGCTGAGCGGCTTGCTGTCCGGAATCGGCGGATATGTCTATCTGCTGCATACGGGGGCGGGAAACGCATCCAATGCTACCGCCGCAGAAATGCAGGCGATCGCATCGGCTATTATCGGCGGGACATTATTAACCGGCGGTGTAGGCAATGTGATAGGGACGCTTTTCGGGGTGCTTTCATTAAAGACGTTCAGCAATATTGTTGTTGCTTCGGGGCTTAGGGAACCGTACTGGCAGAGCATTACAACCGGACTTATGCTGTGCTTCTTTATTCTGATTCAGAGCGTGATTCTCGCGCTTCGTGATAAGGGCGGATTCAAACTGCTGCTACCCAAATGGATCAGGCTGAAGAGCGAAAAAAGTGCTTAACAATCGGCCTGATATGAACAATCTCGCTGACAATTATCTGCAAGATGGAGGAATGATTTATGGCATATAAGTTTTGGTTTGTGGTGGGGAGCCAGCACCTCTATGGGCCCGAAGTACTGAAAGAGGTAGCTGCGCACGCGAAGATTATGACGGACGGCTTTAACGCCGATAAAAGCATTCCGTTTGATATTGTATTAAAAGGCGTGGTAACAACGCCTGAAGAAGTAAAGGATGTTTGTATCGCGGCTAACGGCGACGCTGAGTGCGCGGGAGTCATCACATGGATGCACACGTTTTCGCCCAGCAAGATGTGGATAAGCGGGCTTACCATACTCAACAAGCCCTACCTGCACCTCAACACGCAGTTTAACAGGGACTTGCCTTTTGCGACGATTGATATGAACTTTATGAATACGAACCAGTCGGCGCACGGCGACAGGGAGCATGGCTTCATAACCGCAAGGTTGCGCATGAAGAGGAAGGTCATATGCGGATACTGGGAAGATGAGACTTTCAGAAGCAGGATAGGCGGCTGGATGAGGAGCGCTGTGGGAGCCATTTTCAGCAGAAGCCTAAAAGTGATGCGCCTCGGCGACAACATGAGGTATGTTGCCGTTACCGAGGGTGATAAGGTTCAGGCCGAGAAAGACCTGGGCTGGAGCGTCAATACTTACGGAGTAGGCGGGTTTGTAGAGCGGGTTAACGCTGTCACCAACGATGAGATAGATGCAAAGATAGAAGAGTATAGAAGCAAATATGAGTTTAACACCGAAAATATAAATGCAGTACGGTATCAGGCAAAGCTCGAGGTTGCGCTGGAGAGCATGCTCGCCGAAGGCGGGTTTAACGCTTATACCGATACGTTTGAAGACCTCTATGGCTTAGAGCAGCTCCCGGGGCTTGCGACGCAGAACCTTATGGGAAAAGGCTACGGCTTTGGAGCGGAGGGAGACTGGAAGACGGCGGCATTGGGAGCCGTTGTAGGCGCTATGTCGAAAGGGCTGGGCGGAGGTTATTCGTTCATAGAGGATTATACATACCATTTTGAACCGGGAAACGAGGCTGTTTTGGGCGCACATATGCTTGAAGTTTCGCCGACTATAGCGGCTGATAATCCTAAGATTGAGGTACACCCGTTAGGCATAGGCGGAAAAAGCGACCCCGCGCGGCTTGTATTTGAGGGCAAAGAGGGCGATGCGATACTTGTGACGATAATTGACATGGGCGGCAGGTTCAGGATGGTAGCGCACGATGTCCGCGCCATAAAGCCTATGGAGAAGATGCCGCGCCTTCCGGTGGCGAGCGTCATGTGGCGTCCGGAGCCCGATATGATTACTGCCAACGAGGCGTGGATACTCTGCGGCGGGATGCACCATAGTATAATATCCTACGACCTTACTGCCGAGCACATGCGCGACTTTGCCGAGATAATGGGCATTGAGTTTATACACATCAATAAGCATACGACCATCCATGAGCTGAGGGATAAGCTGGCTATAGGAGATTATGTCTGGGGAAGATAGGAGAAACTCATATCAAGAAAAAGAACAAACCAAGAAGATAAACGAAATACGCCTCGATTTGCGGGGCGTTTTTTTACGGTAAAACAAATTATACGGCAGAAGCGACAAGTGGCGCGAGACATGGCTTTTGAATGAATTCCAATGCAAAATCCCTGTCTGTGAGCCACTGCCATATCACATCAGGAGTAAGTATTAGCGGCATCCGGTCATGATAAGATGATATAAACGGGTTGGCGGCAGTGGTCATAATAGCAAACGCGTTATGAGCCGGGGTTATATCATAAAAACCGGCAAGATAGAGCATCTTGGTTTCAGGTAGCCTGAACAGATATTTTGTTTTGCCGCCCTCCCGTTTTTTCCATTCGTAAAATCCAGTCGTCGGAACAACGCAGCGCCGATTCAGCAAAGATGACCGGAAGGACTTTATTTCCAAGGCTGTTTCCGACCGAGCGTTGATGATGACCCCTTTGTTATTCCATTTTGCGAGACCCCATCTCATAAGTTCAGCCTGGGGCCTGCCGTTTCCGGACACCAATACGGGAGCCGTCTCCGTGGGGAAAATCTCACCGGTTTTCATAGCTGACAAGTCCGGCTTGTTCTTATACCGCTCGTTGATTTCATCCAAGATTTCGCGTATCTCGATGATGTCTTCTTCCATCGCGATTTGATAGCGCCCGCACATGTTAGCCTCCTTCCCAAGAAACCATCTGCCTTCTTCAAAATACAGGTACGTCTCTTGGCCGTGCATCGCAGGTATAACGTATATCGATCCGCCTGCCTTAAGGCTGGCAGCGCGACATATGTCCAATATACCATCTCTAACGTAACGGCACCCGTCACTGTTTAAGCCGACCATCCGAATGGAAAAAGCGCCGCCACCTTGACATAAACTTATTCTCGTTTTGATATCGCCTTTCCTTCATGGCTCTATATTGTTTCTAAAATAGTCCACCAGATGGTGTCATCTATCGATTCGATCGTTTTTCGTGCACTTCATGCATAACAATGGAATGTCAAACGGTTGACATATGAATGCTGTAATTATATAATGATTTCGAGTTACATGCTGTATCGGCGCTCTTGACCGCAAAAAATCACGCTACCTATTAAAACTTTACAGAAACTGATACAAGGGGGTAAGCATGAAAGGCGATGTATTAGTCCTGGAAAAACATCATGTGGATGCGGGCGAAGAAATTGCTTCTTATATCATGCCAAAAATTAAGGATATAAACAGAAGATATATAGTAACAATTGCGGGGGAATCAGGAAGCGGCAAGTCGGAAACGGCAAAAGCATTGAGCGATGCGCTTAATAAAAGAAACGTGAAGTGCGCGGTGCTGTGTCAGGATGATTACTTTATTTTGCCCCCAAAATCCAACGACAAAAAAAGAAGGGAAGACGACGCTTGGCTAGGTCCGCATGCGGAGGTTAAGATGAGCTTACTCAATCAGCATATCCTTGAAGCTCTCAGCGGCGCCAAAACGATAGTAAAGCCACTTGTAAACTATAATGACAACAGCATATCGCAGGAAGAACTCGACCTTGAAGGCGTCAAGGTTGTCATCATTGAAGGCACATATACTTCTTTATTGAGGCATGTCGACTGCAGGGTGTTTATAAACAGGAACAGGCTGGACACATTGGAACACAGGCAAAAGAGAAACCGCGGAAACGAAGCTAACGATCCGTTTATTGAAGACGTATTAAAGACTGAACACAAGATAATTGCGGGACATCAGTACCTGGCCGACATTATCATATCGAAGGATTATAAGGTAAGCCTGAACGCATAAACGGATAACGAAAAAAGTATCGAATACATCAAGGAGAAGCGGCATGTCTGTTAAAAACAAAGTGCAGCTCATTACGTATCCGAATTCTTTGGGGAGAAACCTTAAAGAGTTACGCTCCGTGCTTGACGGCATGCTGGAAGGCCTCTTTGAAGGAGGAGTTCATATACTGCCGCCGTTCCCTTCTTCCGGCGACCGGGGGTTTGCGCCAATAAACTATTTCGAGATAGAAAAGGCTTTTGGCACGTGGGAAGATATTAAAAATATCAGCCGTAATTATGACGTCGTTATCGATTTGATGGTCAATCATATCTCAAGGCAGTCCGAGTATTTTCGTGATTTTCTTGAAAACGGGGATGATTCAAGATATAAAGACCTTTTTATAACGCTGGATAAGATATGGGATGACGGTATACCCGTAAAGGAGGACATAGACAAAATATTTTTACGCCGCAAACTGCCGTACTCCGAATATACGGTAAAGGGCGGGCAAACGATAAAGCTATGGACGACATTTGGTAAAACTGACCCCTCCGAACAGATCGACGTAGACATACATTCTGAAACCGCCAAAGAATTATTCCTAAATATATTACGCCACTTCAGCATGAACGGCATCAAGATCGTGCGTCTCGACGCTATAGGGTATGTGATTAAAAAGCACGGCACTTCCTGCTTTTTTGTCGAGCCGGAGATATTTGAATTCCTTAATTGGATATCGGACGTCGCAAGGCAGTATGATTTGGATTTGCTGCCGGAGGTGCACGCGCATTATTCCATACAATACAAGCTTGCGGCAAGGGGTTTTTGGATTTACGATTTCATTCTGCCTTACAGGATTTTGGAGGCGCTTTTGCTAAAGAGGTTTGACACTCTGGGGGAATATTTAAAGGAAAGGCCCCAAAATCAGTTTACAATGCTTGATTGCCATGACGGGCTGCCCATAATACCCGATTTGAATGACCTCGTCGATGTAAAGAACGCTAGAAGAATAGTGGACATATGCGTTGAAAGAGGGTCCAACTTAAGCAAAGTCTATTCGGATGCACACAAGCTTGAGGGAGGCTTTGATGTGCATCAGGTTCGCGGGACCATATATTCAATGCTGGGCGAGAATGATGACGATTATATTATCGCGAGGGCGATACAGTTCTTTACGCCGGGAATACCTCAGGTATACTACGTAGGCCTGCTGGCGGGCACCAACAAATACGAGCTTGCCGACGAAACAGGCGACGGCCGGGAAATCAACCGTTATAATTACTCGGTGGAAGAAATCAGATGCGAGCTTGAAAGGGAAGTGGTCCAAAGGCTTATCAGGCTTATCAGATTCAGGAATGACCACCCAAGCTTTAATGGGTCGTTCGCGGTTGAAAAATCCTCAGGCGGCGGGCTGGCGCTTAGCTGGAATAATCAAGGGCACTTTAGCAGGCTTGTGGTAGACCTTGAAAAGCGGGAAGCTTATATAGAATACAGCGATAACGGCGGTATTAATAAATTATTTATTTGATACTACGCGCTGAGCAAGGCACAGGACACGCTTGGGCCGTCCTATTATACATAATTCCACTTTTAGAGGGAGACAATTCAATTCACCAAAGGTTTGTAGCTCATCAAGTAAGAAACGCATGAAATACCTACTGACTCAGGAGTAGCGTATTTAAATTTCGTTCGTTCTCCTTGTTTATGACCTTATTATTTGTTTATTATTCATTGTTTTATTACCCATAGCGTCTTTAGCAATTGTCATTCGATTGACATCACACGCCGGCGATGTTATATTGATGTATGTATCTGACCCGAGACTTTTAAAGGAGAACCGCATAAATGGCAACACTCAAAGATGTAGCCGAGCGCGCAGGCGTTACTGTCACTACGATATCGAGGATGCTGAACAACCGCGTGCAGGTAAGCCAGAAGACACGCGATAAAATAATTCGAGCGATGGAAGAACTGGATTATCAGCCGAACGAGCTGGCCAGATCTCTTTCAAAGAAAAACAGTCAGATGATTGGCTTGATCGTCGCATCCGCCAGCAATTACTTCTTTGCCAAAGTCATAAACAGCGTTGAGCGTTATTGTTCTGCATATGGGTATAAGCTCCTTCTCTGTGTGTCAAACCATGAATCCGAAAAAGAAATCGAATACTTCAATATGCTCAAAGCACATAAAGTAACCGGAGTGATACTCGCGAGCCATACACAGAATTTAA
>ENA-UPSB01003538-UPSB01003538.1-bioreactor-metagenome-genome-assembly--contig:-NODE-3538-length-11921-cov-67.643266_pt1 | contig 11921 bp, 9 predicted proteins | sample MGYA00238182_ERZ773286 | MGnify/ENA primary metagenome ERZ773286 (study PRJEB29026, sample SAMN07631240) | bioreactor metagenome | isolation source: Switchgrass digestor | place: USA: Dartmouth... | reverse complement strand
TAAAATTCTCCCGTTCTGGTTATTTTTATAATATCAGTTTTATTGTATTCTTAATTCACGAATTTGTAAAGAAGACATTCACTTAAAGAAGATATAAAAAAGAATTTAAGAAGATATTTAATAAATCAGTAAAGGGGGATACCTAAACATGAACAAAAACTGTAACACCACTGTTAAGTTGACAGTAACTGCCATGTTTATGGCAATGAATATTGCACTCAGTTCTTTCGGCATGCCGGTTCCCGGGGGGCACCTGTATTTGAATGACATAGTTATCTGCCTGGCAGCAATCCTGATGGATCCATTGCAGGCATTTGCAGTAGGCGGTATCGGAGCGTTTATCGGTGATTTTCTGTTCTATCCTGCACCGATGTTTGTTTCCCTTGTTACTCACGGCCTTCAGGCTGTTGTAATTTCATTATTTTCGCACAGATTTTTGAAAAACAACCCACGTCTTGCATCGGGAATAGGAGTTGCCGTCGGTGCTGTCATCATGGTCGTCGGGTATTCACTGGGAAGAGCTTTCGTTTACAGTACTCCGGAGTATGCTTTGCTGAAATTACCTTTCCAGATACTTCAGGCCGTGGTCGGTGCCGTCGTTGGCATGCTGTTGTGCTGGAAACTCGGGATTCATAAATTGTATACCAGGATAACAAATTCTGAACATGCATGATTTATGGACATCCATTGCAAGTTCAGGTGCATGTCATGGCTTCAGGTGAATTGTTAGAGGGTTCTGCATATATGTGCCTTTTGATATTGATCCTTTGAATAATTTGATACCAGTAAGAGAAAAATAACGTTAATACAGAAAGGATGTTTAATATAGATTTCATACAAGCATGAGCTTTGAAGGTACCGCCAATCAAAGGCGACGGAGGAACTATTCAAATTCTTGACAGTCGCAATTTTCCTGCCTGCAAAACTGTAGCAGCAGCTCTCGTAACAGTAGAACCAGGCGCTATGAGGGAGATACATTGGCATACCAATCAGGACGAATTCCAATATTATATTAAGGGCAAGGCAAGAATGACAGTATTTATGCCGGGTCCCAAAGCCCGTACTTTTAATTATGGTCCTGGAGATGTAGGATATGTCCCGGTAGGCGGCTTCCATTATGTTCAGAACATTGGCGATGAAACTCTGCAATTTCTTGAGGTCTTTAACAGCGAGCATTTTGCTGATGTGTCACTTGCTCAATGGCTCGCAATGACTCCACGTGAAGTGGTGAAATCAGTATTAAACCTTCCTGATGATTTCCTTGACAATTTACGCAAAGAACGCAATCCTGTGGTGAAATACAAAAACTTTGAATTTCCTCATGCCCAAAACACACCACAGAACGTCTGCTACTTTAAAGATTTTAATTTCAAAGCACCTGCTGATCCAGACGACAAAAACTATTCTATCTAAATTACTGCCCCCTAAATAATCTTTTAGGAATAATTATGAATAGCTATACACCTCCAAATGATAGATGCCATCCTAACATTGGAGGTGTTTTTGATAAAAAGAAGCATTCAGACGTGTTAAAGTGCTAAATGATTTATATCGCGCGGGAAACTTGCCTCCTCGCAACAAATCGAAACTCGAATTGACCACTCGCGGCCTCTGACAAATTACAAGTTTGTTTATATACAAAGAAAAACACAAACTATTTCATTTTCAATATAAATGTGCTAAAATTTTATTGAACCGGGATAGGGTAGCTAGGGTTCCGCCTTACAAAGCTAAGGGTCCGAGACCGAGGGCTACAGATCCTGCTTGCGGCAGGAGGCACCTATTGGCATAAAAGGCCCGAGGGGGAAGGTTCAGCGTGTTTCGTGTACGTTGAAATTTCTACATGAAATATGACCAAAGTCAAAGAAATCCGCCGAGGGATAGCTGTAGTTATTTTTAATGAAAAAAATGAAGTGCTGCTGCAAAAAGGGCTGATATGAATTTTTGGGGAATATCTTCCGGACACGTTGAACCAGGAGAAACAGTTACAGATGCCGCAGTTAGAGAAGTACTTGAAGAAACCGGCTTTCTGGTAAAAATACTTCGGTTGATCGGTGTTTACTCTGATCTCAGTACTCAAATCTTCCATTATCCGGATGGCCGAATCACTCATTTTGTTACTTGTCGTTTTCAAGCTGAGGTATTTCCCCATTGATCGTTTACCAGTGGATATCTTAAAAATGCATCCCTGATGGTTGGAAGATGCCCTTAACCTAACGTTGCAGCCTTTTATCCGTTAATTCATTTAAATAAACAAAGGCTTACCTTGCAAAGCTTGATGATAGGTTAAAGATCAATGAGAACAGCATAAACAATGAAAAATAAAAGGAGGATTCCATAATGAGCAAACAAAAATATACGATCAACATGGAGGCTAAGTATAAACCTCTTGAACTGATTAACGTACCCGAGTTAATTGACGCTTGCCAAGAAAAATGGTTTAATCAAACCTTGTGCAGGGTAAATGATAGCTTGGTGAGGTTAGGCATTTTTAAGGAAGGAGAGTTCCACTGGCATAAACATGATAATGAAGATGAATTTTTCTTTGTTCTGGAAGGTCAATTATATATTGAATTTGAGGACAAAACAGTTGTTTTGCAAAAACATGAAGGCATTACTGTTCCCAAAGGGGTCATGCACCGTCCTTATGTAAAAGGACCTACAAATGTACTTATGGTAGAAACAGTTACAGTTACGCCAACCGGTGATTAAGAAATATCCCTAAAAGTATGATTTAATAGGAGGAACGATTGTTTATACAACAGAATTTCGGTAAAAAGGGTATCCAGATATTTAGTCTTTCAGGTTGATCTGCGGAAAGGAGAAATTTCTGGATACTTTTTTGCAATTTGTAATAATTCGGAATTTTATAAAATTGGCAATAAAAATATAATATTATCAACAGTATGTTCGGATGGACAGCAAAAAATAAACACCAGCCTATTTAAGCAATCCAAACTCTGTCTATGCTAAAGTGATAAAAAATCCTCCGCCTCATATTGATGCGGAGATCGTGCGCTTTGAACTGGCAGGGCAGCAGTTCGTGCCAATCAGCGCAGGACCCCTTGTCTAATAATCTATGAGCATGCTTATTTTTGCGAATGCTTATCAAAAAAATCTAATATTCTGCTGTTTACTTCTTCGGGATATTTTGGAAGTGTCCTAAAGTTTGTGTGAACCTCTGATCTGAGGTAAATAAAATTACTCAGTTTGGAAGTTTTCTTTATCGGCAAGAAAAAATGACAGCCAACAAAAAGCAGCAATGCGGGAAATGACGCGTGAATATCTGGAAAATAATGGTATCAGTATCAAAAACGGAACTGACGTAAATTCCATTAACCATATTTCCATCTGATGATAGTCTGTTAAAAATGCTGTATTTAGCCACTATGGATATCACGAAAAAGTGGACAGGTCACTGTCAAGACTGGGGCCCCAGATACACTCTCAGTTAGAGATTTATTTTGAAGAAGGCCTGGCAGGCAGAGACCTTTAAAAAAGCAGTCTTTAAGGGCAGGTTTTATTGACATGCCCTCAATTCACTGTATAATGAAGATAAGGGCAGGAACCGTGAAAAACGGCGCTGCCCTTAAGTAATAATAACAGAATCTTATCTCAGATTTTTGAGTTTACACAAAACTTGAAACAGTCTCATATCTCCTAAATAAATTAACTTGGTTTATAAATTGTTATAATATAAAGAATTAAGAAAAATGCTATTAACCCAATAATTAAAAAAATAAAAATATTTCTTTTTTTCATTGTCTCCCCCCCTACTTCATACTATCCTTCTACTATATCAAAAAAAACAGCATATGTATTTATTTCCCGTCAAGCTTTTTGTAGTTATCTTTAGATATTTAAGTTTAACTTGAATAGAAACTGGTCAATAAAAATAATCGATATTAAAAATGCACGGGTATATGATATTATTTACAAAAATAACCATTTAGGAGGTATTCTATGAATAAGTCAATTAAGTTTGTCTCAGTCATGTTGGTGCTATCTATTTTATTATGTTTCTCTGCCGGAAATGTTTTTGCTGCAAGTAACACTTCCGGTAATGAAAAGAAAATCACAGACGATGAAGTTAAAGATATCCAGGCTGCTTTCAGCAAAGAAAATATTGATAAGGCCATGAAAAAAATCGACCTCAATAAACCCGGGAAACAAAGAGTTAATTTAAGTGATAAGTATTATATAGAGTATACTATGACAGAGGAAAGACCTAGTACCCAAATTAATTCTCAGGTTACTCAGGCAAGTGACATTGATACTGTAACTGCTACGTCAGCTCAGACTTGTAGTAGAACATCTACTTGGGATGCCTACAGTATTGTAGGGATTCATATCTTTCAGTGGAGTCTTACTGGGGCATTTAAATATGATGGTACATCGGCTACCGCAATTGGGGCCTCTGCTAATGCAGGCGCCTGGTGGAGTTGGGAGGTACAGCAATCTAATGCTACCTATTATTCCAATAAAGCCGTGGGAACTTATAGATTTGCTCATAAACTTGGTGGCGGTATAGGTATTCCTGTTGAAACGGTTAGCAAAAATGCTTCGATAGAATGCGATAAGGATGGCAATATGTTTTCTTATACTGATTGATTCAGTATAAATTTGGCCTTTGATTTATAATTTTAGTTATGACCGGATATCTATTAATTTTCTGATATCCGGTCATTTGTACTTTTTTAGTAAAAATCTTTTCTTAAATTCTGTTTCTGGCTCGTTCTTGTTTTCTCCAACGGTCTACAAAATTAAACAAAGATAGCCGAACATTACACGAAATGTTGTTTATGTGCAGTCCGGAAAAATCCGGATTCCGATTTTGGGCAATTTTTGACCGTGAGAGCCGATTCGGGGTGTTGTCATGGTAATAAAAATAATTGAATTTTTTACAGCTTTTGGAAGTGTCCTAAAGTTTGTGTGAACCTCTGATCTGAGGTAAATAAAATTACTCAGTTTGGAAGTTTTCTTTATCGGCAAGAAAAAATGACAGCCAACAAAAAGCAGCAATGCGGGAAATGACGCGTGAATATCTGGAAAATAATGGTATCAGTATCAAAAACGGAACTGACGTAAATTCCATTAACCATATTTCCATCTGATGATAGTCTGTTAAAAATGCTGTATTTAGCCACTATGGATATCACGAAAAAGTGGACAGGTCACTGTCAAGACTGGGGCCCCAGATACACTCTCAGTTAGAGATTTATTTTGAAGAAGGCCTGGCAGGCAGAGACCTTTAAAAAAGCAGTCTTTAAGGGCAGGTTTTATTGACATGCCCTCAATTCACTGTATAATGAAGATAAGGGCAGGAACCGTGAAAAACGGCGCTGCCCTTAAGTAATAACAACAAAATCTTATCTCAGATTTTTGAGTTTACACAAAACTTGAAACAGTCTCTAATTTTTGAAAAACCGCCGTTTAAGGAAACATATCGATTAACAACTGTCCCCCTGTATTTACCCTTATATTTATATTTTATATATCATTTTCAACCACATATTTTTTCAACAACCCACTTGCACTGCTCTGCGCGTCCTTCAAGCAATTGATATCCCCAAACACGAAGAAGTAATCCTTGGCTCGAGAAACTGCAACATTCATCAGGCTCTTATTTGCATCAATGAAAAAGCATCCGTCCTGCTTTCCATAGACTGTTGAGAATATTATAATTTTCCTCTCTGCACCTTGAAAGGTATGTACCGTACCGACGCCTATCTTCGAATAATAGCCTGGCATCTGCTTCTTCAATTCTAACTTTATACATTCGACTTGGGCCTTAAACGGGGTGATAACACCAACCAAATTTTCTTTTGCCTCATTAGGGTATGCATTAACAATAAGCTTAAAATTTTTCTTTAGCCACTTCACGATCTGCTCTGCTTCAAAACGGTTTACTCTGCTGCTACCCTTCCTACTGGAATATTCCGTATCAATTTGCTTGAAACCCATTTGAGGCCAATGTTTTATGGCAAGATTTTCATCTTCCGCCCCCTTCCCCCTCATGGGACAGAGATTTCCCTTATACACTAGCTCATTACAGTAGGCAATAATTTCATCATAGCATCGGCGATGTTCGCGAAGAAGCAGGCCTCTCTCATCAAATTTTACATATTTACAACACTTGGCAGCTACTTTCATCACGCTGGAGCTAGAGCTGTTTAATCCAGTCCGTTCCAGTAATTCAAATTCATCTAAGGACTGTATTGCTCCACTGGATACCGCGAGTGCTTTGTCCAACGCTCTGCTCACACCCCATACAGGCTCAATCTGATAAATATCACCAACGACCAAAGATTTCTTGGCAAGAGAAAAAGCCCCAGCGGCAATCTCCGGTGATACCTGACCGGCTTCATCTACAATGAGTAAATCGATGTAATTGTAAAGAAAGAAGCTTTTTTGTTCTCCGTATGCCAAGAACTGTCTTGGCAACATGTAGAATGTCATGACTAGACAAGGTGTTATCATACTAAGCCTATTATAAAACTTGTACAGAACATTTTCAAAGTTAGTACCCTTCTGTTTTTCAGACAGCTTGTCCTCTCCTGCTACCCACCTGCATTCGTAATAGTGAACTGCTAGCCAAAACGCCACATACCTGTGCTTTTTATCCAACAAGCCGTTTATGTAGTCAAGGTCAAGCCTGTACTTTTCATCTTTTTCTCCATGCAAATAAATATTGTGCTGCTGTAGCTGTTTCAACTCATTGTCATACTGGTTTTTTATTTCTTCAACTACAGATTTTTTCTGCTTAAGATCATAAATTGCTTTATTGCAATGGGCATACAACAGACTGTATTTTTCCTTGATTTCGTCAAATGTCATATATTCATTAAGGAAGCCCTGCTCTTCGTCGTTTATGAATAGTCTGAACTCTGTTTGTATTCTTTTTGAAAAGCTTTTAATAAACTTTAGATATCTTACATAGAAAGGTATATTTTTATAACAGCTTTCCCAGTCACGGATTCTTTGGCGGATATTAGATTTTTCCGCTTGTTTTTCTTCAATTTCTAGGCTCAATTTCTCAAGGAATTTATCAATGGCTTCACCTTTCAAATCACATTGTTCAGCTTTCTGGGCAAGTGAAAGCAATGTATTCTTGCTCTTTTCAATGAATAATAGCTCTTCATGCAATCTCTTCTGACAGGCAGTGACGTTTTTATAGTCACTCCCAAAATATTCATTGCAGGATGTTATCAACTTAGTCTTTGACTTTTCGATATTATCTTCATCTTCAACATCGGAGACGAAAAATTCGCCTTTTTGACTGGTGTACTGATATCCTTTGCTTTTTGCTTCTTTCACTTTTAAGGAAGATGGAAAATAGACAGCAAAACTATTCACTCCCTCAATCCATCTTCCTTCCAAATTGGAGATACCTATCTTCTTGATATTTCCGAAAGAGGTAATTATGTTAGTTACTGCCTGATTATTCGTTGACGAAGCTACAATAAGCGGAGCCTTTTCTTTTTTCAGGGCCCTTTTAACATACATGTCTGCAACAATAGTCTGCAGCAAGGTGGTTTTCCCTGTGCCAGGAGGGCCATTTACAGCCAAAATTTCGCCGCACTCCATTGCATTAAAGTGATTGACGGCTTCCCTTTGGGAGGGAGACAAAGGGTATTCACCATTCATCTGACCGCAGTGTGCTTGCATTTGCAATAAGCCATTTTCTATAAGTGGACTAGTATTTGTCATCTGTGTAGATATGAAATTCTCATAAAGCATTTTTGGTTGGTCATCTTCCTGTAGGTGGTTGTATAAATTCATTATATGGAAGGTGGAATAGACAGTTTTGTCCAAGAAGAGGTACATATTGTTTTCCAACTCAAATGGAAGCCCCTCTTCTTCCATATTGCGTATCGTGTTTTTCTCAAATGGAGATTCTGCAACGGCTTCATATAAGCCTTTAAAAAATGCAGCATAGTCATACCAAGATTTGATCTTTTCAATTTGGTCCACGTGATTGCTCATGAAACTATCGACGGCATCGGCATGCCCTATAGCTAATTTGGGTTCAACCATCGGCATCAAGTATTCTCTCGGAAACCACGGGAGCTTTTTTTCATTCTCGTCAAACAATAGTTGACCTTGCTCGCTGAGAATCGCCGGAATATAGTATATTCCGGTCAGCTCGTCAATTTCATCCTGTACCTTCTCGTTTGATTCAAAAATTGTTTTTATGGTCTTAGCGCAAATAATTACATTAACATAAGGCTTTTTCTTAGGTCCATTTTCATCATCAAAAGTCGTTTTCTCTGCTTCAGCAAAAATTCTTTTACATTCTGCTGGATTTATTCTCCCTTGAATCACTTCATCAGGACTGATGATGGAGAAGTAATCTGCCTTGAAATCAATCCCCATATTGGCCTGTGCTGCTACAGCACTTCTAAAGTATTTTGTTATCTCTTTTGTTTTGCAACACATTTTTATTCTCCCCCGAACATCATTGATAAACATACCGCTACTATATTTCAAATTTTAGATAAAATAAGATTTACGATAATTATTTTGAGATACCAATCATCCTATCTACACAATTTTAACAAATTCATCCTATTCTGTCTTCTCAACTACATCTAATTTCAGGTCATTTTATCCCAAAATGCACCCTTGATACGTTCCCATGTAAGCATTTTATCACTTTATCTCGAGTAGATAAAATGAGTATAATACAGCTCTGGTCCTTTCAGGACTCGTCAAGACTATACTCCTTCTCCGTTAAACTCCGGGATAAAGCTTTCCAAAGCCGTCTCCCCTTCTTGTATAAATCCCTTCTCCACTCCGATTTCTATCGCATAGTCAACGAGCTCTTCGTATTCTTCTTTAGTTATTTTTCTGTTCAGCTCCGGATATACCATATTCTTTGTTATCGGAGTATATTGGTTCATTATGCTAATGAATATCCTGTCTCCATAGGTTTCATGCAAGTATTTTATAATTCTTTTAGAGTCCTCAAGATATCCCGGTAATGTCAGGTGCCTTACTATCACACCTTTTTGCATTATGCCCCGCTCATCAAAGGTTGATTCTTTTACCTGCCTGACCATCTCTTCTATTGCCCTCGCTGCAACCGCAAAATAATTCCTGCAATTGGAGTACTTCTCCGCCGGTTCGGGCGACATATATTTAAAATCGGGCAAATAGATATCAACATATCCTTCAAGAAGTTTCAAGGTTTCCACCTTTTCATACCCGCTGCAATTATATACAACAGGAAGAGCGAGTCCTTTTTTGCGTGAAATGTCTAAAGCCTCTATAATATGTGGGACAAAGTGGCTTGGAGTGACCAGGTTGATATTATTGGCCCCTTTTTCCTGAAGCTCCAGGAAAATTTCTGCAAGCCTTTCTATCGTAATTGTCTTTCCTGCCAGACCTTTTGCTATACTGCTATTCTGACAATATACACAACCCAGGGCGCAACCGGAAAAAAATACGGTACCGGAGCCTTCTTCACCTGATATGCAAGGCTCCTCCCACATATGGAGTGCCGCCCTTGCCACCACCAATTCATCGGTAGCTTTGCAATATCCTTTTCTGCCGGCAGTTCTGTCCACATGACATTCCCTGGGGCAAAGAACACAATCTTTTAAAATTGATGAATCCATCTTTAATCCTCATTCCTGCAAGGTGGACAAGCGGGCTTGCCTGGCTTGTCCTTTTTCGCTCTTTCCCAAATATGTTTTTACACTGATCGCCCTATAATTTCAGAATTTCAGTTGTATCTTCAAATCACATTTATGCTTTTCTTAAAACTTTTCCATAGGGGTGTGAAAGATCTTTATCTTCAACAACGATCAGCTTGTTTTCTTCAATCATTTTTTCAATACGATAAGCATACCAACTATCGCTAATGCCAAGCCTATATTTTCCTAAGAGCTCGCCGATGAATCTGGCCATAATAAAATCATTATCGGGCAGATTGCTCGCGATGATGAAGTCATAAAAATTTTCCGGTACTGAAGTTAGCCTTCCATTTATGATCGCCCGCAATGGTGCGTTTTCTGCCACTAAATCACGCCAGTAATCACTGATAACTCTCTTTTCAACCTGAGTTAACTGTCTTTCAAAAGATAAGAGCTGGTAGAATTTTCCAGGCTCAATTTCTCCCCAGCAGCTATACCCTACTATTTTATTCTCAGATATTGGGCAATATTCAGGTAAAGAAACAACACTTATACTGCAGTCAATATCCCTTAATATATTGCAAACATAGTAAAAGCCACAAGCAGAATAAGGAGCATAGCTTTTCCATATTCGTATGGGCGTACCGTCTTTTGCGGCAGACAACAGCTTCTCCATATCCTTGCGCTGACCCCGGAAAAACTGCTCCTGCTCCTTTTTATCAAAATTAAATCGTCCCCACATTTTGCAAAAAACCTCTTGACGCTCATTACCGTCAATCTCACCCGAGATATCACCAATATCAAGCATAAAGCCTATATTTACAACATCTTGAAGATTTCCTCCAACTGCCTGACTTTCACAATGCTTCTCCAATCCAGCTTTGGTTGGCTTTTCCCCAATATAACCGACAGTTCCGCCGGGCATAGTTTTTGCATTATAATTTTTTGCTGCTTTCATAGAACCCTTCTCACTGTCACTAAATACGACTTCAAGCATAGTTTCACCTTCCGGTGTAATTAACACGGGGACAGGTTCATTGTCCCGCGTCCTTTTTTGATTCTTTGCCGCTTTGGCTTTCTTCATCACTTTTTCTATATATTTCTATAATTTTTAGTCATAGTTTACCAATAAAAGACGTATTTATCAAGGCATAAGAACCGGCCTCTTGTCTATTCGCCGCAATAGTCTTCTCATCACTGATATGGAGAAAACAAACTGCAAACAGTATGTAGGTTTGCCATATTATTTATTTTTTTGCTTGATTTGCCTATCATCACGATGAAGCTTGCAGTAGGTCGCGCCAGCCATAAGAGTATTGCTACTTCATTTAATGTTATGGAGAAAAAAGGGCAAAAATGGCATTGGATGGGCTATGCCGGTGTAGCAGGAAACTATATCCCAATTCAGCTACAACCTGCTGCCTTTGGGTTCACTGGTTTACGTGCTTTTCTGCATAACCCGCTACGGCTGGGGATTTGACAATTTCATTAAGGAAGTCAACGCAGGAGAAGGCATTAAAATGCCCCGTGCGCTGAAAGGATATTTGACCTGGGTATTGCCTGCCATTATTCCGGTGGTACTTCCAGGGATATATCAATGTATTCGATAAATAAAACAGGAGGATGATTTTTAATCGTTTTTTCTTAGCAATTAGAAAGCAGAAAGAGTTCAAATAACTAAAATATAGTTTGAATTTCTTTCTGCTTTCTATAATTATCTTTTACACTAAACTTCGGAATCCTGAAAAGCTACTGAGACATCACGCCCACAATGTTTACAAACTTTAGCCTCATACAATATCTGTTCTGCACAATATGGACACTTTTTATATTTCGGAGGAGAGCCTGCTACTGAAGAATCTACGTTAATGGTTGGTAATAACAGTAAAATACCCAAAGCAAATATTCCGCCTACTATTCCCCATATAAACCAACCTACAGCATTACGGTTTTTCTTTTGTGCTACAATTGCACATGCAACTGCAAAACAAAACCATACAACAACGGCATACATAAGTACCACTTTCTTTTGGCCAATGAATTAATATGATTATTCTACATTTTCTTCAAAATTCCTCCCAATATTTACAAGAATTACATTTTTATTGATCTAATTCACTGAGCCATCATATCTCATCTTTATGAGTCAATTAAACATTGCTTTCTCAACATTGCATGGCCCTTTATTTTGGGATTAAGAAATTGACAAAGGGAAAAAGATGCATAACAAAGGTTCTACAATAAATGTTGGGGTGCCGAAGCGTAATAGTTTCGGTGCTCCAG
>ENA-UPSB01003532-UPSB01003532.1-bioreactor-metagenome-genome-assembly--contig:-NODE-3532-length-11944-cov-4.021785_pt1 | contig 11944 bp, 8 predicted proteins | sample MGYA00238182_ERZ773286 | MGnify/ENA primary metagenome ERZ773286 (study PRJEB29026, sample SAMN07631240) | bioreactor metagenome | isolation source: Switchgrass digestor | place: USA: Dartmouth... | reverse complement strand
AATTTTAACTGTCCCGTCAACGCTCTTTATGACAACTTTGCCGTTTTTCGCAGTTAGCGTATCAAACGGGCCTATGCCAAGGAAAGAATAGCGAGCCCACTTTTCGCCGCCCTCAACACTTTCAAGCAGAAAGCAACAGTCGGCGCGTTTCTCAAGCCTTGAAAGCAATCCTATCGTCGTATCGGTATCTGCAAAGATTTCAAGCGAAACAGGAACGCGCTCAAATTCTTCGGCATAACCCTTCACCTCTTCAAGTGTCGGTCTGAACATCGCTTTCATCCCTTTCTCACTAAACTGGTAGATTAAATTTTTAATAATTTTTCTGTAATTTACATAAAATAAAATTATTTTATAGTTGAGAATAAATGGATTCCGCAAATACATTCATTCAGCGCAAATAAGGTTATGTAATGCAAAAAGCCCGCCCTTGTGCAAATGCACAAGGGCGGGCTGTTATTTCCCGTGGTACCACCTTGATTCGCGAAGCATTAAAAGCTGCGCGCACTCTTGCAGGGTGCCAACACACCCCTCACCCAAGTAACGCCGGAGTCGCGTCGGAAGCTACTCGGCAACAACGCCTTTCGCCCCGCCCTCAGGGGCCCATTGTTCCGCCTCGTATCATACCGGGCTCACACCATACCCCGGCTCGCTTAATGCCGTTTTGCGGTTTTACTTCCCCTTCAGTGGTTTAGATATTAATTTTAATATAACATCGGTTTTAGCGTATGTCAATATCTTTTGCTAATTTTAATTAGTTCTGTCTGTCACCATCAACTGCAACAGCATATCATTAAGAATTTTTCTGAACACTTTTCTCTTTTCAGTTAAAGCAATTATTTCCCGTATGTTTACACCTTTATTTTCTGATGCGCCGCTTTGATTACGCAGCAGCGTATTTCTTATTTAAATTATATGTTGTAATATGCGATTTTGTGTATGTTTGCATTGTATTAGTATCATTTTTTTGTGAATATCATATAATTTTTATTTATTAAATTCGTATGTTAACAGCTATCATTTATATATTTAATCCACTGGAAAAATGTCGGTTTTCATACTATAATAGGTATACATTCATTTTTCTGGCGCATTTCATCGCTTGAAACTGTGTATTTTACCCTGCATCACAGTATTGCGCCAACAATACATTTACGATTGGAGTCGATGAGGATGGGTAAGAACAAAAACATGAACAGGGTGCGTTTCGGCACGGTTGGCCGCAGATTAACTCTGGCATTTTTTGCAATTGCGGTCGTTAACCTTATACTTGGTGTCATTGCTTCCAGTTTAGGGGACATGACCATAAAATATTCTATCATTGCCGCTACTGTCATTTTCCCAATCATACTGAGTTTTATGCTCTCAAGACATATAACAAAACCTCTTAAAAAAATGTACCTCACCCTCAATGAACTGACAATGTGGCATCTTGACGCCCGCAGCAACATCAGAACATCCGACGATTTCGGCCTTATGTCCACAATGCTTGATTCTCTTGCCGCAGATATTAAGAATAATGTTCTCGGTGTTATCAGCAACATTTCCGAAGGCAATATTTCAATGAATGTCCATTCAAAGGACAGCGGCGATATGATGACTCCGGTACTTCAAAAAATCATTTCCACCATGCGTTCACTTTCGCATGACACCGAACGCCTTATAAATGCCGCAGCAAGCGGAAAACTTGACGAACGCTGTTCTACCAGCTCTTATCAGGGAAGCTGGAAATTCCTTATTGAAGGCATGAACACACTGCTTGATAAGATTTCCTCACCGTTAAACGATGTCATGGATGTAACCCGCAGCCTCGCAGTAAACGACTACACAAAATCTGTTGACAGCGAATATGAAGGCGCTTTCGGCGAGCTTGCGTCTGATATAAATTCCGTCCGCGACAGCCTTGTCGCCTTGCAGGACGCCATTGTCAGCGTCTCAAAAGGCGATACCAGCATGCTGGAAGAGTTTAGAAGCATAGGCAAAAAGTCTGAAAACGATTACATGATACCCTCTATTATAAAGATGATGGAGACTATTCAGAACCTGATAGAAGAAACCAATCTCATCACTTCTGAAAGCTCAAAAGGCAACATCAAAGGCACACGCGGAGATGAATCAAAGTTTGAGGGCGGTTACAGAGAGATCGTCTCCGGCATTAACAATACCCTCGACACAATCGAAAAACCGATTGATGAGACCACAAACGTCCTCAATGCGCTTGCAGTAAACGACCTTACCGTAATTCCTGATTCCAGCGTTATGGTTGGCGACTTCCAGAAGCTCGGCGAATCCATAGCCCAGGTTCAGGAGAACCTCGCAACAATTCAGACATTTTCTGTTCAGGTTTCAAACGGCGACATAAGCGGCCTCGAAACGCTTGAAAATACTGGCAAACGCAGTGAAAATGATAAGCTAACCCCGGCATTTACAAAGATGATGCAGGCCATCAGCGACCTGATTTCTGAAACAACCTCGCTTGCAAACGCCGCGTTGGACGGCAGGCTTGAATACCGCAGTGATACAAGCAAATTCGAGGGCGAGTTTGCAAATATCCTTAAGTCCTTCAACAGCGCGTATGATAACATGGCAAAGCCGGTAAATGAAATTTCAAATGTCATGGAACAGATATCCTCCGGCAACCTGCAGGCCAGGGTAAGCGGCAGTTACAACGGCGCATTCGGCAGGCTGTCTGAGTCAGTCAACAATACAGCCAGCACAATAAGCACAATCGCCAGCGAAATTTCATTCGTGCTTTCAAACATTGCCAACGGCAATTTGGACCTTGAAAGGGTCAAAAATTATAGAGGCGATTTTGAAGACATCTCTAACAGCCTTAACAATATTATCGATTCACTTAACGAGCTTATGAGCAGTATCCGGATCGCGGCCGATCAGGTTGCTGCCGGCGCTAAACAGGTTTCAAGCGGTAGCCAGAACCTCTCCCGCGGCGCAGCCGAACAGGCAAGCTCGGTCGAGCAGCTTACCTCCTCTATTGCAGAGATCTCCACTCAGACTAAAAACAACGCTAAAAGCGCCAATGAAGCCAATGAGCTTGCCAAGACCACAAAAGAAAACGCTATGCTTGGCAATAACCATATGAATGAAATGCTCAATGCGATGAACGATATCAATGAATCGTCCGCCAACATCTCAAAGATAATTAAAGTAATTGATGATATCGCGTTCCAGACAAATCTGCTCTCACTCAATGCAGCCGTTGAAGCGGCGCGCGCAGGACAGTACGGTAAAGGATTCGCCGTTGTCGCTGAAGAGGTACGGAACCTGGCTGCAAGAAGTGCCAACGCCGCGAAAGACACCACTGCTCTTATCGAAGGCTCTGTTAAGAAAATCGAGGCCGGTACGCAGATTGCCAATGAAACCGCGGCCGCGCTCTCTAAGATTGTCAGCAATATCGACAGGGTCTCCAACCTTGTTTCTGATATTGCCGCCGCCTCTAACGAGCAGGCAACCAGCATTTCTCAGATTGACAGGGGCGTAGAAGTCGTCTCCAATGTTGTTCAGACGAACTCTGCTACGGCTGAGGAGAGCGCCGCGGCAAGTGAAGAGTTGTCAAGTCAGGCAGAGCATCTCAATGAACTGCTTTCTAAGTTTACATTAAGGCAGGATGCCTGATTTGTGATTTAGCCAGGTAGGCATTTCACAGTCTTTCCAGCTCGGTTATAATAAAATCAATCGGGGTTATAAGTTCATTTATATCTTTTAGACGTTCCGCCGCCCCGGCCGGCGTATTGTAAAAATAGGGCGTCATTGTGAACAAGTCATATATATGCTCACCTTTTACCGTTATTTCCTTTTTGATGCGCTGGGAATTTATAAACCTAAAGCCCTGCGGGCAGTATTTATCCTCGTCGTTTAAGTATGGGTTGTCATACAGGACACGTTTAAGGCCCAACAGGTGATCTCTTCCCGGCGCAACAACAATAAGCGTTCCCGACGGCTTCAGAATACGCCTGAACTCGCTGTCGCACAAAGGTGCAAAGATACTGACAATGACGTCGGCGGAATTGTCGGCATAGGGCATATTAAAAATGCCCGCTACTGCAAACTGCACGTTTTTATACCGTTTGGACGCTCTGGCGATGCCGCGCTTTGACAAATCTATGCCCGAAACCGACGCAGCAATACCGTGCGCTGCTAAGCAGTCCGCAATACCGGCGGTATAGTACCCTTCGCCGCAGCCTGCGTCGACAACCAGCGGCTGTTTACCGGATTTCCCCACTGCCTTAAGGACGCACATTGCAACAGCGTCTTTAAGGCAGGCGTAATATCCGCTATTTAAAAACCTGCTGCGAGCCGCAATCATTTGGGCATTATCTCCGGCGTTCGCCCTGCTTTTATCCGACGGAAGCAGATTGACATATCCTTGTGCAGCAATATCAAAACTATGCCCGTTTCTGCATCTATAAACCGCTGAAAGCCTTTCAAGGCCGCTTTTGCAGACAGGGCAACTGAAAACAGGCATTCAACATTCTCCCCGAAAATTAATTTATAAAAATAAGGCACACAGTTAATCTCTTGAAGCGCAGTACAGGATTTCGGCTGCAATGCGCGAGATTAAATCTGTGTGCCCTTAATTTTACCATAATTCAGGCAGCCAATCAAAACCTGATTAAAGCTTTATTATAGGCAGCAAACGCGGATCGATTTTATCGACAAGGTTAGGCAGCCTAAAGTAATCCGATGAAGCGGACAAAGAAACATTTATTGAAAGCATTCTGACCGGATATATCTTGAAATACTGTATGGCTTCGTTCCCGTCTGAATCCTTTGTGTACCATGTATAGGTACCGCTCGGCATATCACTTCCGTCTTGAAAAAAGATGAGTTTGCTTACATTGTTGCCTATGTCTGCTCCGCCGGTTGCAAAATATGAGACATTCTGTACTCCCTGTGCCAATTTTACTGTGGTAATTGTCACGTCCTCGTCAATACGGCCGAATACGCCGATTTTCGTGGTATCGGCATAGGGCACGCTTAAAAGGTTCAATATATACGCTGTATTTAACGAAGGCACATGGACATACTGGATAGCTTCGACCCCGTCGCTGTCCTTGCAGTACAGGGTATAGTCGCCTTCTTCCGTAACGGTGAATTCTTCGCCTGTGTAAACAGTGCCACCGGTTTCAAAGTATGAGGTTTCGACAATTCCCTTGCAGTATTTTTGAAGTACTATATTTTCTGCGCGGTCGAACTGCGCCGTATAATATATCGGAGAAATATGGAAGCAATTCGGGGTTCCCATACCATGTATGAATCCGATGGCATTAAAAAGCTCGGGATAATCCGAAACCTTCAGCAGCCTTCCGTCAGCAAACTGCCAGCCCTCAGGCAAATCTTCCGACGCAATAAACATAACCGACCCGGTCTTTGCAACCGCGCCGTCAAGCCCTAATGTCACGCTGTGTTCATCAGAGGTAATAGTAATACCATTACCTTTAAGGCTTTTTACAGTGGTTCCCGAAAGCAAATCCTCTCCGCCGTTTCCGCCGGGGGTCAACAGCGGCTGTTTTGAATTCAGCGCCGACTCAAGATTCGAGCCCGGCGCAGCGTCAGCGGCAGTCGCGGCTGTATCGGCGCTTTGCGCGTGAAGAGCAGTTTCTACTGTGCCGGCCGTATCCGCAAACAGCGCGTGGTCCGTTGTATTGGTATTTGACTTTCCGATGCCCGCTGCATAGTTTGAAGCGAGCATATCGCCGCCGGTTCCTGAGACGTTGATATCATAGGTAGTCTCGCCTGTTTTTGTTACCTTTGCGCCGCCCGAACCCGTTATCTTGTGCACGACGTTGTGCTCAACTATATTGCACAGATTTTCAAACGCGGTTGGATATACTTCGGCAGCCGGATCTACAGGGCAGTGCATCTCAGTTATATAAAGGGTATTGCATTCGGCCGTCCTACGGATACCCTCCTCGGATATGCCGATGAGGGCTACGGCAAGTCTGCCCGGGACGGTGACATTTTTTCTCAAGGGCATATCTATTACACCGTCGACAGCCAGCCCGCTCAAATCACATTCGCCGGATGACGCCGTTACCTGTAATCTAACGCGCAGGCCGCTCCAGTCGTCAGGCACCTCCGCGTGAAGCCAGACGGCACCGTCCTCACCCTGAAAACCGGCGTCTGTCTCTATTTCACCCGTCTCGGGGTTAGTGGCAATAAGCTGAGCTTCGGAATCCACTTTAAGATTTATAACCTTTCTTCTTACCGACATTGTCTGACCTCCCTAAAGTTATTACTTGGCCGCGATACCGTCTGCAAGCTTTTACCGGCACTGGGCACCCGACACTGCATCTATCAAAAATCCAAAAAGCTGAAAAGCGGTTTTCTCTTTGGCTCTGCGTATGCCGAATGATATGTTCTGCGACCATGCGGACGGAGGATTTATCGTTATCGTCTTGTAAAACTCGTTGTCTGTCACCGGCACATACCAATGTGTTTCACCTGCGCTGTCACGATAAAAAACCTCCAAATTCAAAGGCTTATCACTGCCCACGCCGATAGTTATGCGGCATGGCTTTTTTAGCGTTCCGATTTGATTGAAATCAAAGCTCTTTGAGTACCACCATGCGTCATACCATTCGCCGCAGTCGTCGGTAGCGTTTTCATCGAAAATGTAAAGCGTGCCGTCTTGTGCCGCGGCGGCGAAATATTTTCCGTACATCATAACCGAGGTGAATTTTTCGGGCAGGTGCCAAATAAACCACGGGGCGTCCTGTGGTTTTTTATCTGTGCTGAAATGCAGCGTGTCGCAGTTCAGAATAAACGCTTCATCTCCCACAAGCAGAAAATAGGAGCTTCCGTCGCAGGCGGCCGTCGCGTTCACCAAGTCTTCAACGGGCAGTGAAAGCAGCCTTGAATTGATATTCTGCGACAAAAGGCGGACCGTCCTTTCGTCTTTAACCGTTGTGGACAAAAGCGCAAATACGCCGCCTGACGAGTTCGCCCAAACAAGCATATTCGACACAAGCAGCAGTGTACCGGGCATATCGCAGCCGGCTCCCGCGTTTACGATTTTTACTGTAAAGGCCGGCGTTCCGGCTTCATCAGCATACTTCAGGGAATATACCGAATGCTCTTTAAATATCACAAGGATGTCGAATTGTATGCCAAACGTCTTTACCGGGTCGGCGGAAGCGCCGATATCTATGTACGCGTTCTCGGCAAAATATGTAGGGTCGTTGGGGGAACTATAATAAATCCGGTTTGGAGCCTCGGAATCTCCTGAAAGGAACAGTCTGCCGCACCCGGAACCCGTCTGCGTCCCGCCGTCATACCATATCCCGAGAGTACAGTTTTTCACCGGCACCGCGTCATAGGTCTTGCTGTATGTGACGACAAGGTTGTTCACTAATCCAAACGAAGCAGCGTCGATAAGCGCGTGGGAAAATGTTATTGTGCCTTTCGTCCTGCTCAGCTCAGCCACTATGCCGTTTTGTTTGCTGATACTGTAGCCCTTTGGAAAATTGAAGGTATAAATTGAGCCTTGGTCAGCGTAATAAATCGCGGTCACTGTATCTTTGTCGAGATCTCTCTCGCACAATCTGTAAACCGTCGAAGTATTATTGGTCGTAAACTTTTGAATCCGTCTTTTTGAAAGCAGATTCCGCTCCTCTACCCTTTTTCCTGACCCTTCGGGAGTGCAGTTTTCAAACAGCACTGGCACATAGGGGGTTATTTCCTGAACAGTACATCCGAATGTTATGTGCGGCACTCCGGTAGGTTTTTCGTAACAGATAATTTTAGGCATTGCGACAAGGTAATACCCGCTCCCGATTATGTAGACGGCCTCACCCTCGGATGTCCAGATATCGCCGCCGGACGTTAATGTGCTCATGTTCTCACTGCCGGAGGAGATCATCACACACTTTTTAAATTCCCGCTGTGTGTACTTCTTCACCCAGTCATCTTCAAAGATGTATTCATCGGCTATTTTCTCTATGCTGCTTCCGTCGTAACTCAACACAGCCCTCTCGGTGATGATATAAATACCGTATTTTTCACTTAATACACTTCCGTTTTTCGTCACGCGGGAAAGCAGTATTTTGCGCCTGTCCTTAGGGTATACCTCGACAATGCTGCCGTAGTCCTGCTCTACGAGTTTCCGCAGCCCCGGCCGCAGGCGAAGAACGCCGCCCTGCTTCCAGAAATTGAGCATATCCGGGCTTTCATTGTCGGCCACAAGCTGTGGTGATACCGACAGATTAATGCCCCCGTCGAACGCCGATGAAATCTGAAGTTTCTTTGAGGGCGTCATTTTAGGCATTTTGCTTAAAGCCATACGCTTCACCTCATCATCGGGTCATTCGGGGACAGATAACACTCGCGGATATTAACTTCACCCGTCTTGACTGTCGGCAAAAGCTTTTCATAATAAAGCGAGGAAAAATGGTTATACATCTCCGCGTCCCTGTCAATCAGCGCAAAATACATAGCAAGGCCCGCCGGCATTACCTTGAGCGCGGTTTTGTCACTTAAGTCTATCTCCTGCTCAAGATTCGCAATCGGCAGAGGCTGAGGCGCGTTCTCATACTCCGCAATCTCATACTGCAAAACCGTCAGGTATGAGGGGGCAAGGCCCAGATAGCGGCTTTCCCTGTTTTTATCCACTGTGCCGAAATTGCCGACGTGACAAAGAAGTTTCAAAGCCGCGTCGGCGATTTCTCTTGCCTTAACAGCCATAGTTTTCACTCCTTAAAGTTAAGGGCGGGCGGGTATATCCCGGCCCGCCTTACAATGTTACGGGAAATCGCTCTTTTACTCGACTGAAAGCACCGCAAAAGAAACATTGCCTACAGTGCCGCCAGTTTCGACTGCGGTGGATACTATAATCTTGCCTTTGTCCTCTCCACTCAAAACCTTGACCCTTGCGGATTCGAGTCGGGTCAGCGGAACAAAGCACTGGGCGCCGCCGGCTACGGTGACATCGATGTCGCCGAGGGATGAAAGCGCGCCGTCTCCGGCTTTAAACGTGATGGTCGCACTCTGCGTGTTATCGTTTTTTATCAGAATAGAAACCCTCGAGTCGGCGTTCTGCGGTTCAAAATAATCCGTCCCCGTAGCGGCGGTAAATGTAATCGCCGCTGACTTTGCGCCAAACGGGATTGATGTTTTTATTATCTCAGCCATTTCTCATTTCCTCCTCAATCATTCATCGGCAATGACAGCCTTGAGGCATACAAGCTCCTGGGGCTTTACTACCTTTGCGCCATAGAGCGTAAAGCCTTTTACGCCCTCGCCGAAGCCCTTTTCGACCTCATATGCCTTAAAGTCGATTGATTTTTGCTCGGCGAACGCGATGGCCTCACCTGTGCGGATAATATTGTGATAGATAGCGCCTTTTGTTCCGGCGGGAACCGGATTGCCTTCGGCGTCCGTTACCGGTATGCAGTTGCTCTCAAAGACGCTGCAGCCGAAAAGCGGGCCGCGGTAGCCGTTTTTGCCAACTGTGTTATTACCCTGACCTATCATGGTGAAGGCCAGTTGAAGCTTTGAGAATACATAGGGATGGACTTCAAAGAAGATATCGCTGTTGTCATAAACGCTCGATGAGCGGATAAAGGCGAGCGCATCGCTCAAATAGGAAAGTATGTTTTTCGAGCTAAGCTCGTTTCCGGAGGACGCGGCGTCAATAACCTTACCCGCCGAATCCTTTGCTATGCCGTAGATGTACTTATCCTGCATAACCGCAAGGTTGTTCGAGGTCTTGCCGATTATCGCCTTTATCATATCTGCGTTTGACTGGATACGGTCGATGTCGTCGACCTTGAAGTTTATGTACTTCTTCTGGTCAATAACCAGTTCGAGGCTTTCGTCCTCAATGCCCTCAGGGTCGTCGATAATGCCGTTCGACGGCAGATCCTTGATCGTCGCGCCGCAAAGTCCCTGAATGCGGACCCTGTCGCCTGTGCGGTTAATGCTGCCTTCAAACAGCCTCCAGCAGTTCTGAACGCCTACTACCCGCTGGTCGCGGTCCATAAGCAGCTGAGTTGACCATACTTCAGGTTTGAAATTTGCAAAACTCATTACTTACCACTCCATTTTTTCATAAATTCATAGATTTTGCCGTTTTTAATTAATTTTTCTTTTTCCCGACGAGGCAGCCTGTCCCACTCCTGTGGGGTAAAGAAGTCTTTCTCCGGAGCGGCGCTGCCTGAAAGGCTGCCGATTGAAGCCGCTTTGTTCTCGCTGTTGGCAAGTATGGCATCAAGCCTTGCAGCGAGCTTCGCGCAAAGCTCTTTCGTGCGCTTTAAATCGGCTGCGCGGCAGGCTTCAATGGGGCTTACCCCGCTTTTCACCAGTGCGGCCGCGTCTTCCGGCAACTCCAGCACCCCGTTTTTTATATATTCGGGATATTCTCTCGCTATCGCCTCCATTTCGCTTGGATTCGGTGCGCCGTCCCGCTCTGGCTGCGGGCCTTGTGCGGCATTGGCTGCGCCGCTGACCCTCTGCTTCATTTTGGCGATGAAGCGCGGGATGTCGCTTTCCCCCTCCATTGCAGCAAGTTCCTTTACAAAATCATGAGAGGGGCGGATACGGTCGTAATCCAGTCCCTTCTCGGCGTTTTCAATCAGTTCCTGAAGCGTAAGCTCGACGTTTTCTTTGTTGTGGCGGACAAGGTACTTCTTCTCGCCCTCGCCGTCATCGATTTGAGGCTTAAGTTGCTCAGCCGTTCTCTCATTTTCCATTTGATATACCTCCCGCTGTTTTATTTTCTGCGGCGATAAGTTCCGCAAGCAGCTTTTCACGCATTGGCAGATATCCGTCGGGCAGGCGCTCGATATACTGTTTCGCGTCGATCGCCCCTGCCTCAAACAACTTGTTCAGCGTATCAACCGAGTTGATTTCACTCCACGCGTTGGCCGCGCCGACGTCAATCTTCACCGACCAGAGCTTGTTCCGCAAGGTAGAGGCGTCAAAAATTACATTGCGTTCTCCGTCCTTGCCTTTTATCTTCATCCAGCGCGGAACAGTGAAGTATGCTATGACCATATCGAGCCAGTTCCGGGCAAAATCCTCGATCATCGAGTAAAACCGCTTTTTGATTGACTGAACCGGCATTGATGAAGCTTCCTTCGCCATCACAATAGCGCTCGTATTAGTAGGATTGATATTGCCAAGCTCGATATCAGTAACTCCGAGGAGCCTAAGGGTAGTGTCCATCAGCTGTTCGGGAAGCTTATAGACGTCATTGGGAAGCTGTGGCGGGTCAAGGTATTTAAGAGCCTGTTCGATATCGCCGTTTACTGGTATCGCAGTGCCTACCGCGTTGCTCCACGCCTTTACCATACTTTGATTGAACACCGCTTTTGGGCATGCGGACTGCATTGTGAACAGCATCGTCATGGCATACATCTGATTTATGTACCGCTGCACCGGGATAAGGCCCGTAACCTCCGCCCTGCCGAAAAAGCAGTTCTTTCTGACTTCCCAGTTCATTACGGCTAAGGGGTAACGCGTCAGGCGCGTGTCCCACAGCGGGCGGACGACAGCGTTGCGCGTTGTCTTCTGTGCCATAACATGGCCGTTGTCCGCCTTGAAAAGATACAGCAGCGTCAGGCACTTGGCGTCTTCATCGCTGCGCAGCTCCCGCTTGCCGATATCCCCTCCCATAAGTTCGGTGTCGTCGTCCGGCGTGATAAGCGAAATCTCCTCTTTTGAGCATCCTGCCGCCGCAGCCTGTCTTTTTACATCCTCCACCAGCTCGCGCCGGGCAATTATAAAATCCGGCTGGGCCTGAACATCTCTTTCATTTGGATTGCCTGGATAAACATTGACGTTGTCGAGCAATTGCACGCCGATACGGCCGCTGGCAACCTGCCCGGTCTCAGCCGCTGGGTCCCAGTAATTGTAGAGGATATAATCCCCAGTCACCGCCGCGTTAAGCAGCCCGTCGAGGTTCACAGCGTCCATCTTCAGGCGGTTCCAG
>ENA-UPSB01003530-UPSB01003530.1-bioreactor-metagenome-genome-assembly--contig:-NODE-3530-length-11964-cov-6.257956_pt1 | contig 11964 bp, 11 predicted proteins | sample MGYA00238182_ERZ773286 | MGnify/ENA primary metagenome ERZ773286 (study PRJEB29026, sample SAMN07631240) | bioreactor metagenome | isolation source: Switchgrass digestor | place: USA: Dartmouth... | reverse complement strand
GCCTGGGGAAAAAAATTTGCAAAAGTGAGGAATTTTATCTTGCAAAAAACACTCTGGATTTTAGCTTCTGTCTCAAATGTTTTACCTTCTTTCGCAAAGCTATATTTTAAAAGCAATGCTATTTTATCATACATATTTAGAAAAATAAAGAAAACCACCCAAAACCATTTAACAATTTGTTAATTTTCTTCAGTTGCTGCAACTTCAATTGAATAATACATACGTTCATAATATTTCATATATTCTCCTGAAACAATATTATCAATCCATGTTTGATTGTTTAAATACCAATCTATTGTTTCTTTAATTCCTCGTTCAAATGTATAAGAAGGTTTCCAACCTAATTGTGTTGTAATTTTAGTATTATCAATCGCATATCTTCTATCATGTCCTGGCCTATCTTTTACAAATTTTATTAGATTTTCAGATCGCCCAAGGGTCTTAACAATTAGTCTGACTATTTCAATATTAGTTTTTTCATTATTCCCACCTATATTATAGATTTCTCCATTTACTCCTTTATGTAAAACTATATCAATAGCGGAGCAATGATCATAAACATGTAACCAATCTCTTATTTGCATTCCGTCACCATAGACAGGTAATTCCTTATTTCTAAGACAATTTATAATCATTAAAGGTATTAGCTTTTCAGGAAATTGGTATGGGCCATAATTATTACTGCAACGAGTTATATTGATCGGCATACCAAAGGTTTTATGATATGCTCTTACAATTAAATCTGCACTAGCTTTTGAAGCAGAATAAGGGCTATTTGGCATTAGAGGCATTGTTTCAACAAACTTACCTATCTCTCCAAGTGTACCATAGACTTCATCTGTAGACACTTGTAAAAATTTAACCCCATCTCTATATTTCATGCAATATTTATTATTCGGGTTAACTTTCCAATATTTCTTAGCTACATCTAATAAAATTTGGGTACCAATAACATTTGTTGTCAAAAAAATCTCTGGTTCTTCTATACTTCTGTCTACGTGGGATTCTGCAGCAAAATTTACTACATAATCTATTTCATATAAACTGAATATTTCTTCAATGCTTTTCCTGTCTCTGATATCCGCTCTAATAAAAATGTGTTTGGAATTATCTTTCACATCTTTCAGATTTTCCAAATTGCCTGCATAAGTCAGTGCATCTACATTTATTATCTTATAATCTTGATACTTTGTTAACATATATTTAACAAAATTACTTCCTATGAATCCTGCTCCACCCGTAACTAAAATGGTCTTCAAAACAAAAACCCTCCTAATCTTCTGCCAATAATTTAATATTTTTTAACATCTTCTTTATATCCTCGTTTTTAACAATGATATATATAAAATAAGCTAACATATACACAATAACTGTCAACCATGAATCTATATACCAAGACGAGATAATAAATATTACTGTCAATAATAATTCTAAAACTATATCTTTTTTAACATTCATTTTAAACTTTTTACATAAATACAATTCAGATAATATTGCCCTGAAAGCATATAGTATTACAATATTGATTACTGCAAAATAAAGATTACATAAAATCTGCATAGATATTAAAGATAATATTATACTCAACAGCATTGATATTAAGTTAAAATGAAGCATTCTTTTTTCTTCCCTTAGTGCTTTATAATATGTATTGATTAATAATGACATTTTCCCTTCGTATATGAATATAGGAAAAATTAAAGCCATAAACATTAAACTTTCAGAATAGTGTGGTAACCATTTTGATAGCATAACTTTCATTGGATAATACATAAGAAGAGCTCCTAGTAGGACAATCATTAATAGATTTCTAGCTGTAGTATATATTACATAGAGTTTATCTTTATTTGTTCTTCGTAATATCGGATACATTATTATTCCTATAGCATTAATAAATAACATAGTCATATTTGATATATTTAGTGTTAATGAAACTTTACCAAAGGTAGCAACATCCCATGTTCTTTCTATACCAAATCTTACAATGCCTATAATTAGCATACTTGCTATGTTAGAAAACATTAACTTTATTCCAACAATAATATTATTGAATGTTTCACTAAATGAAAAGCAGAAAATTCCGAATTTGTTTAACACAATATCTTTACAAAAATACACAGCACATATAAATGATATTAACTTTCCTACAATATCTGATAAAATCATTATTTTATAATTAGCTATGCCGATTAATAAAAAGGAAATAACTAAAACAATATATACAACTCTATCTAACATAGTTACTCTGGCATATTCTTTAATCCTATTCGTTGCTTGAAGAATATAAAGAAACATGGTTTTTATATTTACTAACATCAAAATAAAGGCTATTGTTTTAAAAATAAACTTTTTCTCAATATCTCGAACAAATAAAACAGTAAATACTAATATCGCTACACTTATTAGAAACTGGAATAATAATAGCATTATAAATTGAGAATAAAACAGTTTTTTATCTAATTTATCATATTCTGCTCCGCCATATCTTAGATAAATACCATCAAGCCAACCAAAATGTAGAAAACCTACATATGACGAATAAAAAAGATAAAGCTGCCAATAGCCATATTCCTCTAATCCAAGAAGTTTCGGCACAATTAATGTTACTATGGCAGAAATTATAAACGAAATTATGTTTGAAGCTAAAGTATATGAAAAATTTCTTATTAAAATTATAAACTTGTTATTCAATTATCCGACCTCTTATTTAACTCTAATAAATACCTTTCTAAAGCATCTTCCCATCTTGGTAATCTCTTAAATCCATTTTTGTCCAGATTGCCTTTTGATAATCTAGAGTTTAAAGGTCTTTTTGCTCTAGAAGGATATTCTGCTGAAGAAATAGGATTTACTTTTAAATTAATGCCTGCTTTTTTAAATATCTCGCAAGCAAAATCATACCAACTACAAAATCCTTCATTAGCGCAGTGATATATACCATATTTATTCGTCTGAATCATATCACAAATGAGAATCGCCAAATCCCTTGAATATGTGGGTGCCCCTATTTGATCATTTACCACCCTAATTTCATTCTTCTCCTTTGCTAATTTTAACATTGTCTTAACAAAATTACTGCCATTTTTACCGTATAGCCAAGACGTTCTAATTATAAAATGTTTCTCTATTGTGCTTTTTACAATTTGCTCCCCTTGGGCTTTAGTATAACCATAGTAATTAACAGGAGCCGGCTGCTTTTCTTCAGATTGCGGTTCATTTCCTTTCCCATCAAATACATAATCAGTACTAACATAAACCATCTTTGCATCTATTAGTTTACAAACCTCTGCAATATTTTTGGTTCCTTCTACATTAATTATGTAACACTTCTCTTTTTCATCTTCTGCTTTATCTACAGATGTATAAGCTGCACAATGCACTATTACATCTGGCTTTAGATTCAAAATGTACTTTTTTGTCTGCTCCATATCACTGATATCAAAATCATTCCTATCAACACCAATAGCGTCAATTCCAAGTTCGTCTAGCCTTTTTACAACATCATATCCCAGCTGGCCATTCACACCAGTTACAAGAACTTTAATACTAAAATCAACATCGCTGTCCTTCAAAAATGGTGCATTTAAATCCTTTTCTGATAAAATAGGATTTTCAATCCCCCAATTGATCCCTATTTCAGGATCATCAAATCTTATGCTCCTGTCATGCTCTTTCGAGTAATACTCATCTACTTTATATTGTACTTCTACGTTATCGGTCAATGTTAAAAAAGCATGTCCAAACCCTTTAGGAATAAGTAATTGCTTTTTATTCTCTTCCGATAACACTATGCTGAACCATTGCTTATATGTATCTGAACCTTTTCTTAAGTCTACAACAACATCAAGTATAGATCCTTTAGTACACCTAACCAACTTTGTTTGTGCTTTTGGGTTTATCTGGAAATGAATTCCCCTAAGTGTACCCTTATGTGCAGAATATGAATGATTATCTTGAACAAAATCAAAATCAATTCCATATTTTAAAAATTTATTTCTTGTATATGTTTCTGTAAACCAACCCCGATGGTCACCATACACTTCTGTTTCGATAACTAATACTCCCTTTAACTTTGTTTTTAACACCTTCATTAAATCACTTCTCCCCAATAATCACTAATAACGAATTTTACCTTCTACTACTCGCTTTAAATGTTCACCATAAGGAGATTTGTTATACCTTTCAGCAGCTTTAAGAAGTGTTTCTTTATCTATCCATTTATTAATGTAAGCAATTTCCTCCGGAGCAGAAATCTTAATACCTTGTCGTTTTTCGATCATTTGCACAAAACAAGCTGCTTCAATAAGACTTTCTATAGTACCAGCATCAAGCCAAGCATATCCTCTGCCTAACAGTTGTACATTAAGCGTTCCATCCTCAAGATAAATTCGATTTATATCTGTAATTTCAAGCTCTCCTCTTGCTGATGGTTTAACTTTCTTAGCATAATCAACTACACGATTATCATAAAAGTATAAACCTGTTACACAATAATTTGATTTTGGATTTCTAGGTTTTTCTTCAATAGAAATAACCTTACCATTTTTATCAAACTCAACCACTCCAAATCTTTCGGGATCTTGTACATAATAACCGAAAATCGTAGCTTCACCCTTTTCGGCATTCTTAACAGCCTTTTTCAGTATAGATGTAAGGCCATTACCATAAAAAATATTATCACCTAATATCATTGCACAGGCATCATTTCCTATGAAATCTTCACCAATTATAAAGGCTTGAGCAAGTCCATCCGGAGATGGTTGCACCTTATATGACAATCTAATACCAAACTGACTTCCGTTTCCCAGTAGTTTTTCGAAATTTGATATATCTTGTGGGGTTGAGATAATTAATATGTCTCTTATTCCAGCTAGCATTAAAGTAGAAAGAGGATAATATATCATAGGTTTATCATATATTGGTAAGAGTTGTTTACTTGTTATCAAAGTTAACGGATACAGACGAGTGCCTGAACCACCAGCTAATATAATTCCTTTCATCTTTTTACCTCCTGCACTAATCATTATCGTTTCCTTTGGAAAAGGTATTTCAAGAATTGTAGGATTATTAACTCCACCAATGTTATCTTAAAAAAAAGCTTAACAAGTTTTAACTGAAATGATGGAATATTATAATACTTCTTAAGTACAATAATTTTACTGTTTAGTAGAATTCTTTGTTTATCAATATTTGAAGGTATAGACTTATTAATACTTACCGAATGATGATGAATATAATATTGATTTGTTAATAATACAGTTCTTAGATTCTTTTTTTTTAATTTAATACCTAAAACAGTTTCCTCACCATATAAAAAAATCTCTTCATCATACATACCATTCTCAATCATTAATTTTGCATTAACCATAATTAAAGAGCCTGCAACACAATCTACATCACAATAAGTAACATAATTACTAAAATATGAATCATTATAGTACATTGTGTTAAAAAATCTATTATATATATTACTTGCAGATAAAACATATTGTCTTAATGTTGGTATTCGCCAAGCTACAATTTTTTGAATTGAACCATTTGGTTTTTTGGGAATAGCTGAACAAACAGCAACATCTCTATTTTCTCTCAGAAAATCTCTTAATTTCAATATACACTCTTCTTCAAATTCTACATCCGGATTAGCAATTAAAATATAGTTTGAACCTAAATTTTCATATGAGTACTTAATTCCCATGTTATTTCCATAACCGTATCCACCATTATATGAAGATTTAAGAACTTTGATTTTATCATTTTCGTATTGTTTTAATATCTCATAAGAATTATCAGTAGAACAATTATCTACAACAACAATATTATCAAATATTTGATAATTCATAATTTTTCCCAACAGCAATATTGTCGTCCTATAATCATTATAATTCAAAATAACACAGCTTGTTTTCATTTACTTTCCCCTTGCTATTTTCTAAATATAATAAATAAAATAATACTTTAATTCTTAATTATTCTGAACATATTATTTAATAGCAAATTTAACCTCTTTACTCTTATTTTTATTTCATATGGTATCATTGATTTAGCGAATAGCAAATATTTTTTCATACCTAACCTATTGTAATAATACCTAAATACGCCTTCCGCACCTTTACTCTTATAAATTTCTAAAATTATATTTCTCTCAATACTCATTGCTGGTGAACAACATAAACTTTTATTTCTTCGTGTTACCTTTGCTAAATCAGACTCAATTATAACCAAATCTAAACAATTTAAAACTTTTAACGCCTTTTGATTATTAACTATCAGAACTGATACTGCTTTATTAGTTTTTATCTCAGGGTGTACCTCATCGAATCCCCAATAATCTCCTATAGTAAAGTCTCCCGGTCTATTGCTTGATGCATACGGGCATTTATAACAACTGTCTCTGTTAATAAGTTTTTCCTTAAAATAATAGGAATAATAATCAAATGAAAAGTTGATAGATTTTTTTCTTTTCTCACCGTTTTTTATATACTCTAGGTACCCTTGCGTACAAAATCCATTTTTACTCTTACCTCTAAATTTATAATCAGTTATTTGGATTTTAAATTTCGATTCAAGCCAACTAATATAATCGTGGAAAAACTGGTTACTTGGTACTCCATGGCAAACTAAATCCACGGTTAATAAATTATCATACGAATTACCTAAATACGATTTTAAAGCATCTATTTGGCAGGGCGTACCAGTATACAACACTTCTTTTCCCATTTCTAAAAACATTTTTACTTCCCTAAAAGTTAAATTTGTACTGCTCTGAACATATTTTGATCCCTGTAATTTCTTTATATCTATAATATTGTCTATAAATAGATGTTCAACTTTTTTGTCATTTCTCATTGTTGCTCCAAAAACTATTCCTTTATTTTTTAATACTTCTGTAGCTATTGCGCCAAAAATACCTCCTGAAGAACTGTTAAAAAAGATTTCTTCATTCTTATTATAAGCAGCAAATATAGCAATAGGCTTTTGATTTAATCTTTCTACTGCTTTTTGGAAAACACAAACCTTTTTACATAATCCACACTCAATGCATATGGTTTTATTTATATTTGGATATATAAAACCATATTCATCCTTAATCATAGAAATTGCATTTTTAGGGCATATATTATGGCATGCACCACATCCACAACAATTCTCCTTATTTTCATATAAAAGAACCATTTGTTATCCTCCAAAATATTGACATTTATTTTTGCTTATCAGTATATAGCATTAGTTTATCTAATATAATTTTTTTAGAATTATTAACAAATGGTACCAGTTTTTTCTTTACTTCATTGTAATCAATATCCATAGTTGCCCTTTTAATATCTCCTATATTTCTAATGATACGATTTTTTAATCCAGTTAGTTCAAGAAACTGTTCTATTCTTGTAAAGTTTTTTCGTGGAGGGATTATCGCGAAATTTTTTTCAAAAATATGAGAAAAAACGGTTGCATGGAAGGAGCTTGCAACAATAAATTCAGCATTAGCCAACAAGCCAATAAATTCTGTTGGTGACATACCTCTAATTAAATTGTCACTTTTTGATCTATTTACAAAAGCACCAATATGTATCGTTTCACAATCGTATTTTATTTTTAAATGTTGTAATAAATTATCAAGTATATCACTTTTTTCTACCATATATACTGCAATATACTTGTTCCTATTAGGTTTACTTTGAATGTTTAAATATTCTTCTTTATCTAACAACAATACTGGATCACACACATATTCAACATTTTTTATTCCATTTTTCTCCAGTATTTCTTTTGAAGTATATTCTCTTACGGAAATAAAATCAAAATCTTTAACATTATCAACAATCCAATTAATCTCTTGCTGAGATACATTATCTTTGCCTAAACTAACAGCATAAGCCATTTTTATGCCGTTATTTACAAAACCTAAATAATAAGCTTTATCTTTTCCACAATCAAAATCGCCATTCCAAAGCTGGTCACTTCCAGTTATATAAATATCTGCACATGGAGGATCATTTACTAATTGTTCGTATCTCGAATATCTTGATTTATGCAATTTTAAATACTTTTTTATAAATTCTCTATTTTTCTCTAGCATCTGATTATATTGCTTATAATACAAAATTCTTTTCATAATTGTCTTGTATTTATTACCATCATATTTGACATAGTTTGGACGATAATCAATTAATTCTGTTTCAAATCCATTTTTCAATAAAAAATTTTGTAATGCATATGCTTGCAATGATGATCCAGCATTATTAGTGCTATGTAAAGTTATAGTCAGTATTTTCATAAATAAACATCCTTCCAAATTAAACTTAATATTAATATAGAATTATTTAAGTAAGCTAAATTCTACATGCAACCATCATATTACTTTTTTCTTATTATTAAGAACCTCACTGCTCAATATTAAAATCATATAAAAAATAGTAGTTAAGTTAAAAAAAACACTAGATATAAAAGTCATCATGAAAAATACAATAGTTAATGGCTTGATTTCCATACTTGACTTTTTAATTATACTTATATAATATTTTGTCATTAACACTAAACCTATTATTCCATAGTAAAGCAGCGATTGTGAAATTGCATTTGTATAATCAGCACTAACTAAATCTAGCGGCATAGGATCATAAATTGTTGTTATATTATTATTAATCACATAATTTCCAATATTTCCATGACCAACACCTATAACTTTATATAATAATGGTAATTTTAGATAAACGGCTATGCCTCTAAATATTCTTAATCCTGTACTTCCCCCTCTAATGTTATTAAGGACATATACTACTGAGCGCTCAAATATTATCGAATTAATGAAAAATACAAATACAAATAAACCCAATATAACAATTATCACATTATTCATCATATTATCTAGTGTATTTCTTTCAGCAAACCTTTGAATAATATATACAAAAACAATAAATAATGACAAATATAAACCTTGAGATGATGTAGTCAATATAATTGCTGATAAAATTATAACAAAATCTCTTATTTTATTATTTTTAAGTGATATATCATACCATCCATATAAAGATAGTAAAACACCTGGAATTAAATACTGCGCCGCATACCCTGGTTCTGCAAATATACCTGAAGGTCTTAAGTAAAATACAGAAGCCCACAACAATGCCTCTTGTGTTCCATAAACTCTTCCATCTATCCATTCTAAAGGTAGTATTTTTATAGGTAATAAAATTCCAAAAATTTTATAAATAAAAAACTGTAATATTATATATATTGATATTAATAAACTTAAAATTCTATAATAATTTATCAAGTGTTCTTTATAAAAAACTTCACTTGTTAATAAAATAATTGCTAAAACATAAAATGAAAATCTAATAAATCTTGTACAAGATTTCAAATAAAATACTTGTTGAAATAAAAATGATACTAATGATGAGATAAGAGCATAATACCAGAAAATACAAAGTACCCTATTTTTTCTTATATTTATTTTCAAATTTTTATTGATAATTATAGTTAACATCACGAATAATAATAGAAGGTCACCAAGACTGACACCTGGAATAAATGAAGAATATTGTCCAAATATAGGCAAGGTAACTAAAATTAATGAACAAAGTTTAATTTTATTACTATTATTTCCCATTTTACTAATAAACTTCTCCTAAAATTAAGCATCCAAAAATTCTTCGATTTTATGTTCATAAATTTTATTTTCACTTATTACTCTTCTTAACTCACATTCGCAATTTGTATTAAATTTATCTGTTTGTAACGAAAAATAAAATTCATATAACTTATCAGCAAAGTCATTGTCTTCTACATCTAATCCTATACCTAATCCGTTTTTTTCAACAAGTTTATGTTTATAAGTATCCTTTTCAACTAACTGCGGGATGCCATATATAAGGCCATCATAATATTTATTTGAAATTGCGTACTTTACTTCCATATATTTAGGACTCATATACGAATTATTTAAAATATCTGCATCTTTTAAAAGTATAAATTTTTCTGAATCATTATATCTACCAGTAAAAAATACATTATTAACATTATTTTTATTACAATATTGGATATATTTTTCATATTCGGGTCCAGAGCCATGGTAGAAAACGTTAAATCTAGTGTCATTTTTCAATTTGTCTATAATATTAATTTGATGGTTAAAGTATCTTAAACAACCAACAAAAACTATATTTAATGTGCATCCATAGCCCTTTTTTTTGAATAATTTCCTATTTTTTAAATCCTCTGATCTAAAATTATGACAGATCATGTAATTATAATTGGGCAAAAATTCTTTAAAAGCTTCGGATGATATACAAGTAAAAAATGAGTTATTAATTATTTTTTTTTCAATGTAATAAAATAACTTAAAATGTTCATAGCTATAATCTCTAATATCAAATATGTATTTGTTTTTATATTCATTAATTAATAAATCTGCTATAAAAAAACCAGTTAACGTTAATAATACTATAAGTTTTTCATATTTTCTCTTAGTTATTTGCTCTCTACACCATTTTGAAAAATGTATAAAATCATTAATTTTCTTATAAGGTTGTTTATTGTAGTCTGATTCGTAGTTAAAACTAATATAATTTTCAGGTAAATTGCGTCTCAGTAATTCTCTGTTCCAAAATAAAACTTCATATTCAATGTTCTTCTTCTCCAAAATATTAATATAATTATTTAAAAATGGTGTAACTGATATATCTCCTATACAAATAATTCCGATCATATCATTCTATCCTACCTAATTTTATATTCTTTTTTTAATTGCATTTAGCATATATCCAAATTGACAATATATACTTTTGCTTAAAGACAAATTCTGCTTTTTACGTAAGCAATAAAAATATCTTATTGCATTTTTTAATTTATTACTTGAAACAGAATTTTTTGTTACCCGATAACTAGCTAAATTTTCGTTAAGTCCATATGCTATATAACCTAGTTTTAAATATTTCATCCAAGTTAAAACATCTTCCAAATAACCCTCTTCAACTTTTATCCTACCAAGTAATTTGGTATCCATGATAACAGTTGAATTACCAATAATCGTATTTCTTAAGTATTGTTTATAATCAATTTTTTGTGGTACCCAAACAATTTTTCTTTTTTTCATTTTTTTTTCATTAAAAATTTCATATGCTGTAAACGTAAAACCGTAATTATTATTAATCATAAAATCTATTTGCCTTTCTAATTTTCTTGGAGCCCAAAAATCATCTGAATCCAAGAAAGCTACGAATCGTCCTTTTGATACTTCTAAAGCTTTGTTTCTAGTAGCTGCAACCCCCATATTTTTTTCGTTATTAAAAAGTTTAATCCTTGGATCCTTTCTTACATATTCTTCAATTATTGCTCTAGAATTATCAGTTGATTTATCATTAACAACAATCATCTCCCAATTTGAGTATGTTTGACTTAATACACTTTCTATGCATTGATCAATATATTTAGAGCTATTGTAAACAGGAGTAATAATTGAAACCAAAAAATTATTTTCATTACTTAAATTCTTCATTTAACTAATCCTTCCATTAATATTTTTCTGTTATTTCAATTGATTCTTTAAAATCTCTAATTTGGTAATCAAAATTATAAAAGTTGCTTAACGATTTATCATAAGTTAAATTCCCGAATAGTTTTTTTATTATTCCAATTCCAGAAAATAAAAATATTAGTGGATTAAAAATTTTAACTAACTTAATCTTTTTTCCATGAACTTCAGCAATAACTTTAACCATTTCACTTGTTTTTACATACTCTTTATTTTGTGGAAAGAAAATTCCATATTCTTCATTGTCAATAAGTTGTTTTATAAATTCACACAAATTATCTATATGAATCATGCTTCGCTCATTTTCAATGTCAGGAAATACCGGTAATATCATGATAGTGTCTTGTCAAGTGGTGTAAAATGATTTCTACTTTATAATTTTTTCACCTCATTTATGTAATAAAGCTACTGGTGTCAATGTAAATTCATTT
>ENA-UPSB01003518-UPSB01003518.1-bioreactor-metagenome-genome-assembly--contig:-NODE-3518-length-12023-cov-18.450869_pt1 | contig 12023 bp, 7 predicted proteins | sample MGYA00238182_ERZ773286 | MGnify/ENA primary metagenome ERZ773286 (study PRJEB29026, sample SAMN07631240) | bioreactor metagenome | isolation source: Switchgrass digestor | place: USA: Dartmouth... | reverse complement strand
TTTTTTCAATGTTTGTAATTATGGTATATGATGTTGGCGAAAAACGGGTTCAGAAAGTTCTTAAAACATCAAGAAAATACCTTTACTGGGTTCAGAATTCAGTTTTTGAAGGTGAAATTACTGATGCAAATTATACAAAACTGAAAGCAGAGCTAAAAAAGATAATTAACGAGAAAGATGATTCAATACTTTTCTATACATTCCGGACAACAAAATATTCTTCAAGAGAAAATATTGGTATTATAAAAGGAGGTCAAAATTTAATCTTATGATTTATCAGTATAGAAATCTATGTACTATTTAGTCTAAAAAGGTATCTTATAAAACAATAAAATAGAATATTTTCTACTTTTTATACAAGGAGGTGAGGTTGATGGGTTTTTTGCAAGCCGTTTATTCTCTCGGGGAAATGGCAAGCGAAACTTACAAAGATTCGTCTTTGGCGGATATTCTAAATTTTCTGCAGCTTCCTTATTCTCTGCCCCAAAACCAAAAAGAAAAAATACATGCTATAAGAATATGGTTAAGCGCGGCTGACAACAAGACAAAAGAATTGGATATTAATGGAGTTGCTAAAATTGACAGAATTGAATATGCGGCAATTGGAGGCGACGAAAAGGATGAGATAAAAATTAAGGAACTCTGTCTTTATAGGGAGCCTGTTGGAAGAAACGTTTCTTGGCATTTTTCGCCTTTACTCAGATTAGGTACCGGTGGTAAAAATTCTTTACAAAAGCTTGCGGGAGAAAACGGAATCTGGCAGAATGACAAGAAGTGTATATTCTACAAACTTTATCATACCATTCTTAAGGATTATGTAAAGTCAGGTTATTTTACTGAAAACAGCGTTGATAGGATTATGGCAGATCTAGCTAACCAAATTGACAAAATTGCTGAGCTTTGGTCAGATAAGAAAATTCAATGTTTTCTGATGTTAGGTCTAAAAGAAGGGGAGAAATTTCTGTACCCTGGTGAAGTAACAGCTTTTGTGGATTATTTCAGAAAAAAACTTGTTCCGAATCAAACATCCAAAAATAAAAAGAATGAGGAGCTGTCATATTGTGCTTTATGCCATAAAAATGGACAAGCATTTGAAACGTTAGATAAAGTATTCAAATTTGCAACATTTGATAAGCCAGGATTTCTGCCAGGTGCAGTAAGAACTGCAGGAGTAGAAGAAAAAGTGTTCCCTGTATGTAAAACCTGTTATGAAATATTATCAGCAGGTAAAGAGGTAATGGAAAAACGTTTTGTAAACTTAAATATTATACCTAATATCAGTTTGTTTGTAATACCTGAAATAATTTCAGACAGACAGGAATTCTTCCGGAAGGCAGTCGACCAAACTGAAAATTTCGTAAAAAAAGGTATACGCACGGAAAAAGAGTTTTTCAGATACTTATCAAGGCAAAATGAAGCTATGGTTTTTCATTTCCTGTTTGCTGAAATAAATCAGGCGCAGATAATAATTCATTCACTTGTAGAAGATGTTCCGCCTACACGCCTGCGAAGATTACAAGAATTATGGGAAAAAACATGTCAGGTATATAGCTATAATGAGGATGTCAGTGATAAGAAATGCAATCTGGATACTGCTATATCACAAATCGTAGCTGTATTAATGTCTTTAGCCGGGAAAAGCGATCAGGATAGAAAAGTTATGAAAGATAAAGTCATTTCTGTTATCAGCAGTTTACTAAATGGGGAAGCAGTTGGAATAAAAGAAATTAAAACTTTAGTTGTTTCTCGTCTGCCTGGATTAATAACAGATCCTGATTGGTTAAAACCTTCAGACAAAGATAAAATGCTCGGTCGACAAAAGATTAGGGGAATGGCTGAGGTAGTGGACTTTTTATATAGAGTAAACAGGAGGTGATTTGTTTGAAAATTGATTGGTTAAGAGAATTTTCAGATCCGTATTTAAAGACACCTAATGGTCAAGGAGTATTTTTAAGCGGAATCGTATTAGGCATGATAGCAAAACATCAGATAGGAAAGGGAGAGGATATAGATTCCGCACCCATGTTCAAACAGATTGTGTTCGGTAAAATGCAGCGGCGGGATTTGCTCAGGCATTTAAGTCGGGTGCCGGAATTAATCAGAGTATATGATATTCCATATAAGGGTTATCTTGAACAGCTGTCAGGAAAAGCTGGAGAATTGTTACTGAAGGGATCATCAGAAATGGGAGTTGACGGAAATTTTGCTTTTTCAGTTGCTTTCTTGAATGCCAGTGATTATTTTTGGAAGATTTTTGGTAAATCAGAAGATTATGATTAAAATTTAGAAAGGAGAGAAATTTTCTATGGCATTTAATAAAAGAAGAGAATATCTTTTCCTATATAGTGTAAAGGATGCTAATCCAAATGGCGATCCCCTTAATGCAAATCATCCTCGATTTGATACTGAAACCAGCAGGATTATGGTTTCAGACGTACGCATAAAAAGAACAATAAGAGATCAGTGGCTAAAGGATGGACTTCCTGTTTTTGTGGATGGGGAAGCAAAAACTCTGAAGACAAGAATTGATGAGCTTAAAGAAATGCTAAATGTAAAAACAAATAAGGAAGCAATACAGAACTGTATAGATGCAAAACTATTCGGTGTAACATTTGCTCTTGATAGAGAATCTTTTTCATGGACAGGACCTGTTCAATTTAAATGGGGTCGTTCTTTGCACAAAGCTAAAGCCGAAATGATTCAAGGAACTGCTGCTTTTGCAACAAAAGATGATAGTGAACAAAGATCTTTTAGAAATGAATATATTGTACCTTTTGTTTTACTGGCTGTTTATGGCATTGCTAATCAGTATTCCTCTGTTGAATCAGGTGCTACTGATGAAGATGTTGATAAGGTTGCTCCATGTTTGTGGAACGGAACTGTCAATCTAATTACTAGAAGCAAAATAGGACATGTTCCAAGATTATTAATTGAAGTTATTTACAATGAAGGATTTTCAGGGATCGCCGGTTCATTGGATGAGAAGGTAAAACTATTGAATTCTAATGGTCAGCCATTTACTGACGATGAAGAATTCGCTATCAGAACAGCTAAAGATTTTATTGTAGATATAACCGATGTTAACCATCGATTATTAGAAATAAAAGAAAAAATAGATAAAATAAATCTTTGGTGCGACTACGAATTGCAGGTGCGGGGAATAGACGAGTTAAAATCGAGTTTTTCCGGTAGATTAATTGAAAAATGAGGTGACTTATATGGCTGTTGCATTTGAAATAACTGCACCAATAGCCATGTTTCGTCGACCGTACACCACTACTTCATCTGTTTCGTTTTCAGTACCTCCACCTACAGCAGTTGCAGGTTTATTGGGTGCAATTACAGGTTTAAACAATGGTAGTTATAAAGCAGCCTATTCAGCAGAATACTGGAATGAAATGAAGGGTACGAAAATTGCAGTATCTATTATAAACCCGATTTCATGGTATTCCACAACAGTTAATTTTTGGAACCTTAAAGAGCCTCAAAAGAGCCCTCATATTAGGGTAAAACATCAATTTATAAGACAGCCGAGCTACAGAATTTATGTTCAAGGTGGAATAGAAGATAGATTAAGGTATCACCTTGAGAACGGAACCTTTATTTATACTCCCTGCCTGGGAACAGCGTATGCTATTGCCGAAATCAAATATTTAGGGTATTTTCAACTAAAACTGGTTAATGAAGAAAAGATAGCCTTAATAAGTGTAATGCCGTTACCTGATGAAAATAACATAAAAATTGATATTAAAGCTACTAAGTCAGTATTCCGGGATACACTACCGTTTTGTTTGTCGAGCGAAAGACAGCTTCTTAAGACTATAAATGCTATTTATACTTCTTCAGCTAAAGAGAAGCTTTATCTGACATCCTGGGAGGGATTAGATGTCACGGCTTACGGAGATGAATGCATTGCTTGGTTCCCTGCTTGGTAAAAAAAGAAGCCATCCAAATAAACTACTTTTTACTCATTTGCAAAATGTAGCTGATTTTGCCTGTAAAATCGCTGTTAATCAGAGTATTACCATTGATGAAGATTTACTTATGGCAATTGCATTGACTCATGATATAGGAAAAATTCATCCAAAATTTCAAAAGCTATTGGATGGAGTAGGTTCAGGAATTAACCATGCTAAACCATCTGCTTGGTTTACCTTTAGTATTACTGAAAACATATGGGCGGCAGAAATAGTCTGCCGCCACCATACCGGGCTGCGAAACCTGGATGATCTTATAGCTGATTGGGTTAATGATCATAATTTTGAAAAAGAGATAAAAAATTTGCTTCCCAATTGGCCTTTTTTGATTAGTGAAGAGCAATTTGAGAACCTACAGGATATCTTGTTTGATATAAAACAGGATATTAATATTGAACACTGGTTCAAGGTAAGATTATTCTATTCATTACTGATTACAGCCGATAGGATGGATGCTATTGGAATTAACAGTCTTCCTGAAAAAATAATTCCTACTTTTTCACAACCTAAATTGCCTAACCGTTCAACTAAAGTTGATGCTTGGCGTGCGGAAATCAAAGCTCTTTGTCTTCAAAAAGCAAAAGAAGTTAATAAACCGGGTATATACACTTTAACACTTCCAACCGGTGCAGGAAAGACTTTGACTGGTCTATCCATTGCTTATGAATGGGCAAAGCGCTTTGGAGCTAAATCTATTATTTATTGTTTACCTTTTATCAGCATTGTTGAACAAACTGCTTTTGTTGCAAAAGAGGTTTTTAGTGCAGAAAACGTGCAAGAGGACCATAGTCTTTCGTATAGAAAAGATGATGAAGAATCTACTGATTATACCAAAGAAGCCATGGCTTGGAATAAAATGTCTGTATTATTCAGATATTGGCGAGAACCTGTGGTTTTAACCACTTTGGTTCATATGTGGGATGCCTTGTTCAATCCAAAATCAAACAGGACAATGAATTTTCATCGTCTAAGCAATGCAGTTGTTATTCTAGATGAACCCCAAACGATTTCTCCACATTTTTGGAAAGGTTTTGGCAAAGTTTTGTCTTATATAAGTCAAAAATTTAATACTTTTTTCCTACTTATGACTGCAACACAACCTCAAATCGCATCTGAGCGAGAATTGGCACCACCAAACACATTCTTCCCATATAACAGGCATCAATACGAAATCGTTATGAAAGAGGAAAAGACAGAAATCAAAAAGGTTAAGATTGATGAACTTCCGAATATATTAAAAGACAGGTTGCCAATTCACGAACGCTCAGGTTTAGTTGTAGTGAACAGAAAGAAAGAAGCCATAGAAGCTTACAAAATGTTAGAGGGTCTTGAGTTAAAAGCTCCTATCCTGCTGTTAAGCGGTTGGGTAACACCGTATAGAAGACGTATCATCTTACGATACTTGAAATGGCTGGAGAAAAAAGGCCTCAGGCATTACCTGGCAGCTACACAAGTTGTTGAAGCAGGGGTAGATTTGGATTTTGGTTGGGTATTTAGAGACTTAGGACCAATAGATAGCATAATTCAAGTTGGAGGTAGATGCAACAGACACTGTGATGAAGATTATGTAGGTAAAGTGCTGGTTGCTGAGATAATAGATAATAGAGGCAAGTCTACCTGGCGAAAGATATATGATGAAATAATGATTGATAAAACAAAAGAAGTTTTGATAAATAAACCTAATTTTTCAGAACGGGAAGTAAGCACTATAGTAGATGAGTATTACAGAAAAATCATTGAAAGTTTAGCAAGTATTCCAATTTTTGAACAATTGTCCAAAGGTCAGTGGGGAGAATTTGCGAAATTAATAGATGATCAGGAGAATAACAATGTTACAGTTTTTATAGAAGAAAACAATAAACTATTGCCTATGTTGAAAAAGCTTGAGGAAACTGATTGGTCTTTGGAAAATAGGGATGAACAGAAAAAAATAATTCAAAAAGTTATGCAATATGCCATAGAAATACCCAAGGATTTAGTTAGCTCTTGTAGGTCATTTTGTGCTCAAATACATACCTATAGCGAAGAACCAATATTCCGTCCTATTTTTGAAGGTCGAGCATGGCTTTTGCGAAAAGAAGCAATAAAAAAAGAAGGTGGTTTGTATAGTCCGTTGCTTGGTTTTCTACCACCAGAACTTAATGGTATAGAGTCGTCTTCTTTATTACTTTGAATAGAATATCATTCATATAAAATTAATAAAGAACAAGGTGGCATAACATTACAATAACAGTAAATTATAATTGAAGCAGAATATATTTCATGCTAAACTTTATAGAAAATAGATATAATTTTTTCTGTCGATGTCCGATAGTGTAATAACCCCCGGGGATCGACGGAAGCAAAAATTAAGTATTTTCAAGGCTTTATGGATTTTTACATCGGAAATCTTAAAAACATATTTTTATTTGAAGCGACATATTGTGCGCACTTGACGGGTTTAGAGTCTACCTATAAGGAATTGAAACGAGAATTGTCAGGTCATGAAGTTATTGCTTTGATTGAGGTTTAGAGTCTACCTATAAGGAATTGAAACTACTAATTCATTAGGGCAATTCATGAAGGCAAGAGGTTTGTTTAGAGTCTACCTATAAGGAATTGAAACTTTCATTGACGGCGTGCCGGTGCAGAAAAAAGAGTAGTTTAGAGTCTACCTATAAGGAATTGAAACCCGATGAAACCGGCAAGGTTGTAATGCATATCAGCGTTTAGAGTCTACCTATAAGGAATTGAAACCAGGTATGATAGAGGTATTTTTAAAGGTTGTATAAATGGTTTAGAGTCTACCTATAAGGAATTGAAACTATGATGACTGCTATATATTTTCTTCATTTTGGGAGTTTAGAGTCTACCTATAAGGAATTGAAACTCTGCTGCAACCGTTGCCGCGGGGTGTGCAAGCAGGTGTTTAGAGTCTACCTATAAGGAATTGAAACCTTGCCCTGACGGGGAATGGAGAGAAAGAAAATTATAGTTTAGAGTCTACCTATAAGGAATTGAAACTATCGCCTGGTTTTGCAGGCAATATTTTCAGCCGCCCGGTTTAGAGTCTACCTATAAGGAATTGAAACTTGCCCGGCAGAAGGTAGACAGGCTGACTGTCCGCTGGTTTAGAGTCTACCTATAAGGAATTGAAACTGCAATTATACCAGACCGATTATTTACCATTATATTACAGTTTAGAGTCTACCTATAAGGAATTGAAACTGAGACTCTTGTTTTTTCCCCCCCCTCGGTGTTTATGTTTAGAGTCTACCTATAAGGAATTGAAACAAACATCTGAAATAGAACCAGCTATAGTTTTTACTCCGTTTAGAGTCTACCTATAAGGAATTGAAACGGCTGACCAGTTCTATCATCTTTACCATCACCATCTTCGTTTAGAGTCTACCTATAAGGAATTGAAACTATCGAATATATTTGGAGGGTGGGACGCTGCTTTGGTTTAGAGTCTACCTATAAGGAATTGAAACTGCTGGAAGTCCATTCGGTTCTATGCATCAGGAATTGTTTAGAGTCTACCTATAAGGAATTGAAACGAGCTCATGAAGGAGGAAGGCATGACATGACCAAACGTTTAGAGTCTACCTATAAGGAATTGAAACCAATATTCGTATAATTCACCACGAAAACAGACTATTTCGCGTTTAGAGTCTACCTATAAGGAATTGAAACAGAGCTTTCAAAGTTGCCTGTAGCAACTTTTTCCCGAGTTTAGAGTCTACCTATAAGGAATTGAAACTGAAACAATGCAAATAGCAGCGGAAGGAGTGCATGAGTTTAGAGTCTACCTATAAGGAATTGAAACATATACAGCTTGACGACACCACCGGGATAGGGAAAGGTTTAGAGTCTACCTATAAGGAATTGAAACATACATATAAACAAAAATATAAAAATAATGATTTTAACGAGTTTAGAGTCTACCTATAAGGAATTGAAACTAAGGGGTCAGCTTATAAATCCGGTTATTATTGCGAAGTTTAGAGTCTACCTATAAGGAATTGAAACCCTTTTGTCTGCCCCTGTGCCCATGCCTTGTGAATTTCGGTTTAGAGTCTACCTATAAGGAATTGAAACTTGTATCTGGCACAAAAATCGAAATTTTGTTGTTCTGTTTAGAGTCTACCTATAAGGAATTGAAACTGTTGTAGTATTCGAGTATGAAACACGTTGAAAAGTGTTTAGAGTCTACCTATAAGGAATTGAAACTTGCATAAATTCTGCTATAAACAGGTATTTTTCTGGTTTAGAGTCTACCTATAAGGAATTGAAACTTCTGATTCTCAACTTGCGAAATGCTTCTGCCGCTGTTTAGAGTCTACCTATAAGGAATTGAAACAATGAATCTTCGGAATTCTCATGTTCATAATCTCGTTTAGAGTCTACCTATAAGGAATTGAAACTTGTTGCGCTTGATACTTGAGAATAATTGATTTCAGGTTTAGAGTCTACCTATAAGGAATTGAAACTTGCTATTGATACGCCTTCCTGTGACATTTCCTTTTGTTTAGAGTCTACCTATAAGGAATTGAAACTTTCAAAAAACCCATGTGATGGTGTGGATACACCAAGCCGTTTAGAGTCTACCTATAAGGAATTGAAACAGCTCTTCAAAAACAACGAAAAAAGGCGGCAAGCGGTTTAGAGTCTACCTATAAGGAATTGAAACTAACATGCTTTAAATAAGGATTTCACGTTTCTGTCGTTTAGAGTCTACCTATAAGGAATTGAAACCGTTATCCGCGACAGACCACAAAGAGGCGGTGGAAAGTTTAGAGTCTACCTATAAGGAATTGAAACCCAGAATACAGTTTTTCTCTCAATGCAGGGTTTACCGTTTAGAGTCTACCTATAAGGAATTGAAACTCCGGAAGGACTGGTTTCAATTGAGGACGGCATTCGTTTAGAGTCTACCTATAAGGAATTGAAACCTATATCCAACAAATACACTGTTTAAATTTTTTGTAGGTTTAGAGTCTACCTATAAGGAATTGAAACGTCCAAAGTTCCCATGCTGCCTGTTCCTTTTCTTGCGTTTAGAGTCTACCTATAAGGAATTGAAACTCATAAAAAATCGGGTCAAACAAGGTCAATTATAAAGTTTAGAGTCTACCTATAAGGAATTGAAACGCTACTGGCGCAGATAGAATAGAAATCGAACTGAGGAGTTTAGAGTCTACCTATAAGGAATTGAAACGCTTCAGCTTCAATAACTCTTTGCTCGGACTCGATTTGTTTAGAGTCTACCTATAAGGAATTGAAACTATTGAATGGTACAAGAATATCGCTAACAACAAAAGGTTTAGAGTCTACCTATAAGGAATTGAAACACGTCGGAACGGTTTACGACAACATGCAGAAATGCATCGTTTAGAGTCTACCTATAAGGAATTGAAACCATTCCCACATCCTTCACGCTGCAATATATCGCCATCGTTTAGAGTCTACCTATAAGGAATTGAAACTCAATTTCATGTATCATGCAGTCAAAAACTCTTGCGTTTAGAGTCTACCTATAAGGAATTGAAACTCTTCTTTCGCATATAAAGCCATTTGTTCGTTTCTTAGTTTAGAGTCTACCTATAAGGAATTGAAACAAGGGCTGACAGGTGAAAGGCCGATCGGCGATACATTCGTTTAGAGTCTACCTATAAGGAATTGAAACTCCGCCAGTTTCCAGTCATGCTGGACTTCCATTCTGTTTAGAGTCTACCTATAAGGAATTGAAACCTCTATGATTGAATATATCATGCGGATTCTTGCTCGGTTTAGAGTCTACCTATAAGGAATTGAAACTCCCAATTTCTATAAAGACATATCGAAAGAAGAAGCAAGTTTAGAGTCTACCTATAAGGAATTGAAACTATATTCGCTGCCTTCTATGTTGCTGAATATGCCGTTTAGAGTCTACCTATAAGGAATTGAAACATAAATCCTTTAGGTGATGAAATTAAGTTTTTTATAAGTTTAGAGTCTACCTATAAGGAATTGAAACCCTCAAACTCAATCTGCCCTTCAAAGAAGGGTAAAATGTTTAGAGTCTACCTATAAGGAATTGAAACATGTTTTTATCAGTGTGTTTCTTTTCAGTCACAACCGTTTAGAGTCTACCTATAAGGAATTGAAACTTCACTCCATGCAGTACACTATTATATTTATAGTGTACGTTTAGAGTCTACCTATAAGGAATTGAAACCCTGCTGGTCTGTTGAATTCGTGTTTCTGATTGATACGTTTAGAGTCTACCTATAAGGAATTGAAACTTCACTCCATGCAGTACACTATTATATTTATAGTGTACGTTTAGAGTCTACCTATAAGGAATTGAAACCCTGCTGGTCTGTTGAATTCGTGTTTCTGATTGATACGTTTAGAGTCTACCTATAAGGAATTGAAACACATATCCCTGTCCATTATGATACCCTGCCGGAATAGTTTAGAGTCTACCTATAAGGAATTGAAACCTGCCCCGTGTGAGAAGTCGCAAAAGCAGCCAGGATTGTTTAGAGTCTACCTATAAGGAATTGAAACATTGGACAAGGTTTTACGAAGACGAGGACGAAACAACGTTTAGAGTCTACCTATAAGGAATTGAAACTGGATATTATAGTTGATATGTTTATAGGTTTAGTTAGTTTAGAGTCTACCTATAAGGAATTGAAACTTGGAGGTGTTAATATGGTTGTTGAGATGATTGGAGGTTTAGAGTCTACCTATAAGGAATTGAAACTCTGCTTGCACATAGTTCAGGGATACTAAGCGCTTGGTTTAGAGTCTACCTATAAGGAATTGAAACCACATTTCGCATTGTTCAGATAACCGCATCCCTCACTCGTTTAGAGTCTACCTATAAGGAATTGAAACGTTGAAATAAGTTCATTTGCACTACCACCATCGTTAAGTTTAGAGTCTACCTATAAGGAATTGAAACCAAACTGAAAGCTAACATCAACGCCAAGAGCGATACCGTTTAGAGTCTACCTATAAGGAATTGAAACCCAAAAATCGCCTAAATGTGGTATTATCATTACGAGTTTAGAGTCTACCTATAAGGAATTGAAACTATTCCGCAACAAAAATATGCACTTGCTTATTTATCGTTTAGAGTCTACCTATAAGGAATTGAAACGGCGACCTCCTTTCATACAACCTGTCCCCGCAATCCGTGTTTAGAGTCTACCTATAAGGAATTGAAACATGATAGATAAGCTTGAAATAGATGGAGAATCTGAGTTTAGAGTCTACCTATAAGGAATTGAAACCAAGTCGATTGTTAAAGTATAAACATTCAACGAAATTGTTTAGAGTCTACCTATAAGGAATTGAAACCGGGCAGCATCAATAGCAGCTTTGATATGCTTTTTTGGGTTTAGAGTCTACCTATAAGGAATTGAAACGCCCGGGGCCAATGGGTTCAGGTTTTCTCTTTTTCGTTTAGAGTCTACCTATAAGGAATTGAAACTAAGTATTCATCACTACTTGCTTGCTTTATTGTCTTTGTTTAGAGTCTACCTATAAGGAATTGAAACAAAACTATAAAGCAGGAAAGTAATGATGAATATTTGTTTAGAGTCTACCTATAAGGAATTGAAACCTGTGACAACTGATGGAAAGCAGTTGAGATTACATAAGTTTAGAGTCTACCTATAAGGAATTGAAACAAAATTTCCTCTGCATCTTTCAGTTGGCCATTTGAGTCAGTTTAGAGTCTACCTATAAGGAATTGAAACCACTTCACGGATATGGCCGCGATACGGCCGATTTCGTTTAGAGTCTACCTATAAGGAATTGAAACTTACACCCGAAAAACATTCCGAATTTGCAATTAATGTTTAGAGTCTACCTATAAGGAATTGAAACTTTTGTTAACCTATATTGCGCTCAAGGTTTACATTGTTTAGAGTCTACCTATAAGGAATTGAAACTTACGCAATTAATGAACCTAACTCGAAAACTATGTCTGGTTTAGAGTCTACCTATAAGGAATTGAAGATAGTGTCTTGTCAAGTGGTGTAAAATGATTTCTACTTTATCATTTTTTCA
>ENA-UPSB01003512-UPSB01003512.1-bioreactor-metagenome-genome-assembly--contig:-NODE-3512-length-12048-cov-4.792796_pt1 | contig 12048 bp, 12 predicted proteins | sample MGYA00238182_ERZ773286 | MGnify/ENA primary metagenome ERZ773286 (study PRJEB29026, sample SAMN07631240) | bioreactor metagenome | isolation source: Switchgrass digestor | place: USA: Dartmouth... | reverse complement strand
CCTCTTAATCAAAGGGCATATGTGTATTATTTGTAAAGAAACTTGACTCTGCCCCGTCCAACGTAAAATTTGATGAATCTATAAAGAATTAAATCTTCTAAGTTGCTTCGCTCAAAGCAAAAGCTTGTCCACGTTTAAACTGGACAAGCTTTGTTTTTCGTATATAATATAACGGTTTTCTATGATGAGCCGTTTAATTATTGAAATAATTTTCTTTCAGCCAATCTGCGAGAGCGGCGAAATCCTTAAGTGTCAGCCGCTCACCGCGTATCATCGGGGACAGCCCTGCGCCCTCAATCGCCTTAACTGCCGTTTCCTTCGGAATGGACATGCCGGCTGACAGCGCATTGGTGAGCGTCTTTCGCCTTTGGAGGAAAGCGGCGCGGACAATTTTAAACATCAGCGCCTCGTCTTTGGTCTTGACCGGCGGTTCCTTTAGTATCTCAAGCCTTATTACGCTTGAATCCACCTTAGGGGCTGGCATAAAGCTTCCGGCTGACACATTGAAAAGTATCTGGGGTCGCGCATAATAGCTGACCGCACAGCTGACTGCACCGGCCTCGCTGCTGCCTGGCTCGGCACAGAGCCGGCGGGCCGCCTCCTTTTGCACCATTACAGTAATACTTTTGACCGGCAGGCGCGATTCGAGCAGATACATGATGACGGGGGACGTGATGTAATAAGGCAGGTTCGCGCAGACTATTGTGTCACAGCCGCCGAAATCATTCTTTATAATCGCTTCAAGGTCGGTTTTCATTACGTCTGCATTAATAACCTTGACATTGTCAAAGTCCGACAGCGTCTCATTAAGTATCGGTATAAGACGTGAGTCCAGCTCGATGGAAACAACTTTTTTAGCAAGTTTACATAATTCTGCTGTAAGCACACCTATGCCCGGGCCTATTTCGATGGCGCACACATCTTTTGACGCTCCGCTGAGCTGTGCCATACGCGGGCAGACTGACGGGTTGATAAGGAAGTTTTGGCCGAGGGCTTTTGAAAGCCCCGCACCGTGTTTTGAGAGCAGTTCTCTTATGACTGTTGGATTGGAAAGGTCGTACATATTAATTTTTCTCCTCAGGGGTGAATTTATCAAAGGCGTGGGGCAGCAGTTCAGACAGGCTGTAGATCTTATAGCCGTCCTTTTTTGCGCAGATAACGCATAACTGCGGGGAAAACTCAGAAAGCGCCTGGCGGCAGATACCACATGGCAGGATTGTTTCATCCCCCGCCGCGATGGCTATTGCCGTAAAAGAGCGGTTACCTTCGGCTACCGCTGAAAACAGCGCTGTCCTTTCGGCGCAGTTTGTAGCTCCGAATGACACATTTTCAACATTGCAGCCTTTGAATATCTCCCCTTTGTCTGTCAGCAGGGCGGCGCCTACTTTAAAGCCGGAATAAGGCGCATATGCGTTCTCGCGGGCTTCCCTTGCGTAATTTAAAAGCTTCTCTATTGTCTTTTCATCAGGTTTTTCCAAATATATGCCTCCAAACTCAAAAGTCTTGCCCGAATATAACTTCGGTATATGGCCATAAGATGAATATATTGTTGAATTACGTTTCCTTCTATTGTATAATAAATTTGTATTGTTACAAGAAATCTTCAGGGGGATCATTAATCGATGGAAAACGCTATCAGGCGTGACAAGGTCAACTATTATCTTGATATCGCCCAGACCGTACTCGAGCGCGGAACATGCCTGCGCCGCAATTTTGGCGCTATTATAGTCAAGAACGACCAGATCATCTCAACCGGATATTCAGGAGCGCCTCGCGGACGCAAAAACTGCTGCGACACGGGCTTTTGCATGCGCGAAAAACTGAATGTCCCCCGCGGTGAAAGATACGAGCTCTGCCGCTCTGTCCACGCCGAGGCTAACGCCATTATCGCCGCTTCCCGCAACGATATGATTGGCGCTACCCTTTACCTTGTAGGCAGAGACGCGCGGACAAAAGAGCTTGTCCACGACGCCAGCTCATGTTCCATGTGCAAAAGGATGATTATCAACGCTGGAATAAAGACTGTAATTGTCAGGAATACAAGCGACAAGTACACAGTCATTGATGTTCAGAAAGAATGGGTCGAAAACGACGAATCATTAAGCGGTGTCACAGGTTACTGATATTGTCACTATATATTATAACATAATTTTCTTTACTTCAATTATATTATCAAAAAAGAGAGGAGTCCCCGGCTCTTTGCGATTGTTTAATCGGCCTGCTGAGGGATAATTTTATGGCATTTTACACGACACTGAATCAAGTTATAGTTCTGTTTTTGCTTATGGGTGTAGGGTATGTTCTGACTAAATCCGGTATGATTAGCTCCAAAACAACCGACCAACTGACTACCTTGCTTTGTTATATCGTCTCTCCCGCAATTATCCTCTACGTGTTCCTTAGAAAATTTGAACAGGATAAATTCAACAATCTTTTGATTGCGGCCGCTGCCGCGATATTCATACATATTTTCAACATTATTGTCTGTACTCTAATCTTTAACAAGAAAACCGTTAAAGATGACAATAGGCGGATTGTCTCTCAGTTTGCGAGCATATATGCAAATGCCGGATTTATGGGGTTTCCCCTGCTGCAGGCATTAGTCCAAAATAACGGCCTTTTTTACGGGTCCGCCTATAACGGGGTCTTTCAGCTTTTCAACTGGACCCACGGAATACTTCTATATTCCGGAAAGGTTGAGAAAAAGTCCGTTGCAAAGGCTATTTTAAACCCCAACCTTATCGCAGTCATTGTGGGCACTGTGATGTTCAGGTTCTCTGTATCACTCCCCGGCCCCTTATATTCTACGGTAAAATATATATCTGACCTCAATACACCGCTTTCAATGATAGTCATAGGCGCTGCGATAACCCAGGTACCACTCAAAGAGCTGTTTAATGACGCTATTGTCTGGATAACAGTATTAATGCGCAACCTTGTGCTGCCGCTCTCGATTTTATTTATACTGCATTCTGCCGGTCTTCACGGGGAGCTTCTTCTCTGTGTTATGATACCCGCCTCATGCCCGACCGCAGGAGTAACTGTCCTGTTAGCAAAACTGACCGGAAGAGATGCCGCCCTGCCCGCCAAAGCCATGACCCTTTCTACCATTATGTGCCTTATAACACTGCCCTTTATTCTTAGTGTTATGAATTGGTTGAAATTTTGATGCAAAATACCTTTTTCTATACTTGACATCTTTGATTGAGTTTACTATAATAATAAAGTCGCTTCGGGGTGTAGCTCAGTTTGGTATGAGTGCTTGGTTCGGGACCAAGAGGCCGTGAGTTCGAATCTCACCACTCCGACCATAAGCCCAGTCTTATCAGGTATGTTCTTCAGAACATACCTGGTTTTTTTATTCCTGATTATGGGCGGCAGCGGTCCGCATATTTGTCATGCCGCTGCTGATGTTTAAAGGGAGTGCCGGTTATTCGGCACTCCCTTTATTATTTATAGGCGGCATATTCTATGACAACTTTAGTGATATGACTTTGCGGTTCTGAACAGCTTCCGGTAATTCACCCTGCCGACCTTTTTCAACATATAAGCGGATTTATTTGAGCCTCTGGCGCGGTTTTGGTTGAGAGCTTCTATTATAGCCTCGGCATTTTTAATGCCGATTCCATGGCCGTAATAACTGCCGCCGCCCAAAATGATAACATTCTCACCCTGCCAATGGGGTGTAAGAGGGTCTACGTCCGGGTTAATAAAATAGCCCCGGTCGCCCGGCAGGAAATCCTTTGTATTTTTCATAAGCCCGATACTGCCGAATACAGGGTCAATATGGTGCCAGTTCATCAAGGTGATATTGGAAAACACCTTGTCATACAGCGCGTCTGGGTAAAGGGTGAGCACCGCCTTATAAAAAACAATCATAATAGCCGTCGCGCATTCCGTTGCATAGAGTGAGCCGTTTTTATAAATATCCCTTATAGCGTCGCTTGGCCGCACATTGCTTTTGAGTACAAAACCGCCGTCGGGACTGCGCTTCCAATAATCCGTATTACATCTGGATTTTTCAAATATAGCGAAACCCATGCCGCTGCTGTTGAGTTCAACAGCAGCCTCTATTGTCGACTTTCGCAGTTCAACTTCAAATCTCAATTCATCTATTGAGCTGTATTCAAAACTTTCCTCTGCTCCCCATATCTTTTGAATTATCATACTTTCCACGCCGCCACGAGGGAAATCACGGCCAATATCCTGCAGTTCAACAACCTTACCCGCTATCTTAATCATTGTGTTCCCCTCGCCCACCGCTCGCTATCTCAATCTGCTTCTCTATCGGATACTCCATCCACCTATTCCACTGCCTCCGATTGCGCAGATAAAGCCGGCGGGAGTATTCGGCAAGCATGGCTTTGACCTGATTATCCAGACCGGAGAAAGAGGAGAGCCTGACTCGGTCAGCGTCGGCAAACGCCTCAACCGCCTCTTCATCCTTTTGCGGCAGTTTCCTGCAGAGATACTTTGCCTCTAAATTTACTTTGCACAGCAAAGGGTCACTTGTCTGATGAAAGGTTTCGTCAGTAAAATACAGATACGGGCTGTTTTCCTTAAACCACGATATGTAGGCCTCATACTTTGGCCTTCCCTTTTGTTCTAAGCCTTGACAGGACGCATGCTTGAGCAGGTTTTCAGCAAGTTCTGCGTCGCGTTTGTTGCGGGATTTCAGAAAATCTGCAATCAGGCTTAAGACACGGGTATCTTTAAGGCTGAAAAGCGCCCACACTAAATCCTGAATATACATTCCCTTCCGGTTGCGGTAAAAGACCATGCGGACGACGGCCGGCAGGACCTCAGTATCCCGGTATTGTCTTAACAGTACAACAGCGGCAGCCTCCAATATGCGGTCAAACTCGTCGCTTAAACCTGTCTCTTTGCTTCCCGACAGCAATATCCATTCAAGGGTATTCCTATATAAATCGCCATTTTCCGGCGTCTTAAGATTAAGCATGGGCGTATCGTCTGCATGTGACAGGATTCTAAGGCAAAACAAGACGGCCGCCTTGTCCCGTTCGATTAATTCGCTTGCCACATTCAAATCCAGTATCTGCGGCATAAGGATATAAAAAGTCGCGAAACTCAGGTTCTCCGCATTTAACAGGGAAACGGCCTTTTCTTTGTTTGTCTGCATTGTTTTTAAAAAATACGCCTTAAGCTTTTCATTGCCCGACCTTATGCGTATCATATCAAGATTGCCGATTGTACCGGCGCCCGGAAACCTATTTTGCATACAGATTACCTCTTTATGTATAAACTTAAACGGCTGACTTTCCATTATATTAAAATCAGCCGGTTTTGGCTCAATCCGGACGCTATTGCCGCTGTTATAAATGCCCCCCGATTATCATAACGTGATAATCGGGGGGTTATCTTCATTGCATATCTTTTATACGAAAAAAGGGGCATATACTGTACTTGCCATCTTTGCTGCCGCCATGTTTGCCGCCGGTATCGTATATATAGCAGCCGGCTGTGCGATAAAATATCTGCTTGCAAATTCACAGGTTCCCGACACCGATACCATTATCATCGACCCCGGGCACGGGGACCCTGACGGCGGGGCTGTCGGCATAGACGGCGTATTGGAAAAAGACATCAACCTCGCCATATCATTCAAGCTCAGAAACTTCTTTTCGGCGGCCGGATACCGCGTCATAATGACCCGGGAGGGCAACAGCGAGATTTACGATAAAGGCAGCGATACAATCCGCAAAAAGAAGGTTTCTGACCTCAAAAACAGGCTCTCAATAGCGAATTCGCACCCGGGCGTCGCCTTTTTGAGTATTCATCAAAACATATTCAGCTCCTCCTCCAGCTCCGGCGCAATTGTTTTTTATTCGCCGAATAACGACGAAAGCAAACGGCTTGCCGAATACATACAAACCGGCATCAGGAAAATGGTACAGCCTAACAATAAATATAAAGTCAGGCAGGTGAATGATGATATCTTCCTGCTTTACAATGCAAAGTCGCCGGCAGTTATGGTCGAATGTGGGTTCCTTTCAAACCCCAACGACTGCCGGATGCTGCAGGATGAGGCATACCAAAACAAGCTGGCATTTGCGATATTCAGCGCCACACTAAAATTTAATGCAGAAAGGCAAAGCAAATCTAATCCAAAAAAGACAAGCGTATAACATTATTTTTTTGCTATAATTTGAAGCTTGCTGTGCCAATTCAAACTGTTTTATATTAAATATATTGCATTTTTCACTAAAACAAGATAAAAAAAGCTCGCAGCCGGAAAAGCTGATTGCCGCTGTTTATTACTTCAGCCGTAATCAACTTTGCCCGCTGCGAGCTGTTTTCTTTATTCTATTAGCCCATAACAAGCAGCAGTTCCCTTAAAACCTTGCACGCGACGGCGGTGGAAACCCCTGACGTGTCATAATGCGGAGAAAGCTCCACTACATCGGCCGCTTTTATATCCAAGCCGCTCAATGCAATGAGCGCGTTTTCAAGTTCCATGAAGCTTACGCCGCCGGCCTCCGGCGTTCCTGTGCCGGGGAAAATTGACGGGTCGAGCACATCCAGATCGATAGTGACATAAACCGGCACTCCCGAAAGCTCTTTTACGGTCTCCTCAATGCCTTTTGTAGTGTAACGGTGCAGTTTTGTATGGCCGCTGTCTGCCCATTCGAACTCCTCGCGCGTTCCGGAGCGGATACCGAACTGGTGTATGCGTCCGTCCCCTACTAAGTCCCACACGCGCCTTATCACATTGGCATGCGAGAGCTTCTCGCCGAGATACTCGTCGCGCAGGTCTGTGTGGGCGTCAAAATGTATTATGTGAAGGTCCGGATATGCTTTAAGCGCCTCCTCTATAGCCGGCAGGGAAACAAGATGTTCGCCCCCGATCATTACCGGGCGCTTTCCTGCCTTTATGATGTATCTTTCTATCCCAGCTATCTTCTGCAGCGCGCGGCTGGTGTCTCCAAATGGCAGGTCAAGGTCGCCCGCGTCATATATCTTCATATCTTCAAGGTCTTTGTTCTGATAGGGGCTGTATGTTTCGAGTCCTATAGACTCCGCTCTCATGCTCATAGGTGCAAATCTTGAGCCGGGGCGGAATGTAACCGTTCCGTCAAAGGGGGCGCCGAAAATGACAATGTCACTCTCGTCATAGCCGGCCTCACAGCCGATGAAACATGATTTCAGTATTTCAAACCCGGTGAGCCCTGTTTTATTATCTGACATTATCGAGTTTCTCCTTTACATATGTTGGCAGCGCAAAGGCGGCACAGTGAAGGTCTGTGTTATAATACTTCGTTTTTAGGCCAAGCGCTTCCCATCTTTCGCGCTTAAAATCCGCTATCGGGTCAAGCTTCTTTGAAGCAAAACCGAACAGCCACAGGCCTGACGGGTATGTGGGCATATGAAATTGATACACCTTTGCGATGGGGAAGGTCCTTTTTATCTTCGCATGGGCCCGCAGCATCTCGTGGTTATAGTTGTCGTAAAAAGGGCTTTCATGCTGGTTTATAAGAATACCGCAGTCGGACAGTGCGCGATAGCAGTTTTCATAAAACTCCATAGTAAAAAGCCCCTCGCCCGGGCCTATCGGGTCGGTCGAGTCGACAAGGATGAGGTCATATGCTCCGTCGGGCGCTTCTTTGACGAATTTGAACCCGTCCATAAAGTGCATGCTGATACGCTCATCGCGGTCGAGCGCACAGGCGGTCTGGGGCAGATATTTCTGGCAAAGGCGCACAACACGCTCATCTATATCCACAAGGTCAATGTGCGTGACGCCCTTATAGCGGCAGACTTCCCTCGCTGTACCTCCGTCGCCGCCTCCTATTATCAGCACGCGCTTGATATCCGGATTAACCGCCATAGGCACATGGCAGATCATATCGTGATAGGCAAATTCGTCGCGCTGGGTCACCATCACAAGCCCGTCTATCGTGAAAAAGGTTCCGTAGGTTTCTGACTCAAAAAAATCTATCTTCTGAAACGGCGTTTGTTCGCTGTACAAGTGACGTGTTGTCTTAATTGAAAACTTTACGTCGTCCGTATGATATTCAGAATACCACAGGTCAAGCATATAAACCTCCAAAGCTAACTGCAGGCGGAAACATTGTGATGCGCAGTTGTCCGTTCCACGTCACATCAGTATTGTGTATTCATATTGCGCCCATAAAAGATTTCTTCCATTTCTTTTCTCAACTTTTTAGTTATCTGACGCGCCTCACCTGGATGAATTTCATCTTTTGTAAAGCCAAAAAGATAATTGTCGAGGTCAAAATCTTTAAGCATACATTTTGTATGAAAAATATTTTCCTGATAAACATTGACGTCGATCATCTGGTACCGATCTTTTATTTCTTTCGGGATAAAGTTCTGTATAGAGGTCATGGGATGGTCCATGAACAGTTTGCGCCCTGTTATATCGCGCGTAAAGCCGCGTACACGGTAATCGATCGTCATTATATCCGCATCGAAACTTTGTATGAGATAGTTGAGCGCTTTAAGCGGGGATATCTTGCCGCAGGTCGATACATCGATGTCGGCTCTGAATGTGCAAACGCCGCCATCGGGGTGATATTCTGGATATGTGTGTACCGTAATATGGCTTTTATCAAGATGAGCAAGAACAGTCTCCGGCAGAGGGCCTGGCTCTTCATTATGCTGCGAATTCGGCCCATGGCTGATCATTGGCTCTTCACAGACAAGAATGGAAACACTCGCCCCCTGAGGGTCATAGTCCTGCTTTGCTATGTTTAAAATATTCGCACCGATAATCTCTGTAACATGACCAAGTATGTTTGTAAGGCGGTCAGCGTTATACTGTTCATCAATATAGGAAATGTAAGCATCTCTGTCGCTGACAGTCTTTGTGTAACAGATGTCATACATATTAAAGCTTAGTGTTTTTGTCAGGTTGTTAAACCCGTAAAGTCTGATCTTATTGCTCATCGATAAAATATCACTCTCCAATCTTTCCGCCGCAGATATGTCCCGGCTGATTTTGCTGAAAATTGTTTTACAAACGTAATTGTATATTTAATTGCGTCTGTTTTCAATAGGAATTCGAAATGTTTAGTGATTTTTTTGTTTGTCTTATCTTGACTTCTATATCTGTACGTGTTAATATAACAATGTTGACTAAGTCTTCGGGGCGGGGTGAAATTCCCCACCGGCGGTAATGCAGCGTTTCGCTGACAAGCCCGCGAGCTGTTTTTCAGCAGATTTCGGTGAGATTCCGAAGCCGACGGTAAAGTCCGGATGGAAGAAGGCGGCATTTTCGATTTTAACAGCCCCGAATGCTTTGCATTCGGGGATTTTTTTGCCGTCCGTCCCGTTTTTGGGAGGAATTGGTGTTATGTCAGAGCAATGCAGAAAAACAAAATTTATTGTCTACACCGGTATCTTATCGGCACTCGCAATTATTCTTTATTTCTTTGATTTTCCGATTATTCCAGGCTCAAATTACCTTATGATCGACGCAAGCGACCTTCCGGCAGTTATCGCTGGCGTCATCTTAGGCCCAAGCACAGCCGTTATTGTCGAACTATTAAAGGTACTTGTCCATGTCCTCATCAAGGGAATGGGCAGCACTATGGGATTCGGCGACCTTGCCAATTTCATCGTAGGCGTTGCGTTTACTGTCCCCTTTGCCGCTGTTTTCAGAGCGGCAGCAAAACGCGGCGTTAAGCTATTTCCTGCCATACTGCTTTCCGGTGTCACCGGACTTGTTTCTATGGTTACAGCAGGTCTCATAGGAAACTATTTTATTGCCCCGCCCTATTTTCAACTTTTTCTTCACATTAAGTTGTCCGGCGCTGCCCTGTGGGCTGCAATCGGCAGCGCGACGATACTTAATCTCATAAAATCCGTACTGCTCACAGTCGTGATGATTCCTATAATCGGACTGCTTAATAAAAAAGCAATAAAATTGTAACATTAGCATTATGCCACACCTTAGGGAGAATATGAAGATTGGCGTTTTATTCCATGTTCTCGTTTTTTGTCAATTTGCGGGTACAGTGGATTTGCAAAGTATATATTATGCTGGTTTTTGTTATAATATTACAGACAAAAGCCGCCGTATATTGACAGGAAGGAATAACATGATATAATAAGATTAAAATTAATAAGGCCTTATCAAGAGTGGCTGAGGGAAAGGCCCTGTGAAGCCCGGCAACCTGCCTGATAAAAAGGCAAGGTGCCAATTCCTGCGGAATAGGTTAACCGTAAAGATGAGGTAGTGATATTTCGCCCTCTGGTTGACTTCCGGAGGGCTTTTGTTTTAAGGCCACACGAGGAGGATAAAGAAATTGGGAAGGTACTTATTCACTTCAGAATCTGTTACGGAAGGACACCCAGACAAAGTCTGCGACCAGATTTCGGATGCTGTCCTTGACGAGATTATAAAAGCTGACCCCCAGGCAAGAGTCGCCTGTGAAACGGTTACAAATACTGGCCTTGTGCTCGTAACCGGAGAAATTACAACAAACTGCTATGTGGATATTCAAAAGATTGCGCGCAATACAATTAAGGAAATCGGCTATACCGACGCTAAATACGGGTTTGACAGTGAAAACTGCGCTGTCCTTACCGCAATTGAAGAACAATCCTCCGATATAGCTATGGGCGTTGATAAGTCATATGAGGCTAAAGATGGACAAGCGGACGACGCCGACGCTATCGGTGCCGGCGACCAGGGCATGATGTTCGGATTTGCTTGCACTGAAACCCCGGAACTTATGCCTCTGCCCATTTCTCTTGCACACAAACTGGCTTATCGCTTGGCCCAGGTCCGCAAGAGCAAGATACTGCCGTATCTGCGTCCGGACGGAAAGACCCAGGTCACTGTGGAATATGAGGATGGACGCCCGATAAGGGTTGACACCATTGTTATCTCCGCTCAGCATGACCCGGAAGCAACATTGGCTCAAATCAAATCTGATTTGATTGAAAATGTAGTAAAGCCTATTATCCCGGCAAATCTGCTTGATAATAAAACAAGATATTTCATTAACCCGACAGGCAGATTCGTGCTCGGCGGCCCCGCGGCTGATTCAGGGCTTACCGGCCGCAAGATCATTGTCGATACCTACGGCGGTTATGCACGCCACGGCGGCGGCGCCTTCTCCGGCAAAGACCCGACCAAAGTTGACCGTTCAGCCGCCTATGCAGCGCGCTATGTTGCAAAGAATATTGTGGCGGCTGGGCTTGCCGACAAGTGCGAGGTCGAGATCGCCTATGCTATCGGTGTAGCGCATCCTGTTTCAATCTCAGTCGATACATTCGGTACCAACAAAATCGATGAGTCTAAGATAGTCAAACTCATAAACGAAAACTTCGACTTAAGGCCAGCGGCTATAATCAGGAAGTTTGACCTGCGCCGCCCGATTTACAAACAGCTCGCCGCTTACGGCCATATGGGGCGTGAAGACCTCGGCGTGAACTGGGAAAAGACCGATATGGCGGACATTCTGAAAAAGGCCGCGTTTTAATCCGGTTTAAATTTATCTGCGGAAAATTCCAAATCGGAATTTTCCGCATTTTTATGCCTTTTTGTATACCATTTAACCTTTATCAGCATTTTTATCTCAACCACGCGCGGCAAATTTCATCTTTTTAGTTTGAATTGTGCCGGCTGTCTACAAGATGAATATTGTTCAAAAATTGTAACCTGAAGATTATGATTTAGTTACAGACTATTTTTTATATAACCATTTTGTTTTTCTTTTTGTGCAATATGACAATATATGGCATTTAGCGTGCTGCTTTTTTGCACAAAACGCCCCTTGCGAACATATCATGTAGCGAGGTGAGAAATATGCCTGAAATAATAGCGGGAGTGCTTTTAAGTTTCTTCGCGATTGTTGGGGTTGCAGAAACAGTACGCTGGATAAAAAAGTTCATGCTTGCACCTTGCGCAAAAAGCCCGGCCTTTGTGGTGACCTGCGCCGGACATGACGAGCAGATCGAATATTGTGTGCGCTCGCTTGCTGATCAGGCAAACGAATTGTGCCCTTGCGGCAGACGGCTCATTGTGGTAGTAGACGACGGTATGGATGAGGAAACACG
>ENA-UPSB01003511-UPSB01003511.1-bioreactor-metagenome-genome-assembly--contig:-NODE-3511-length-12049-cov-3.286060_pt1 | contig 12049 bp, 11 predicted proteins | sample MGYA00238182_ERZ773286 | MGnify/ENA primary metagenome ERZ773286 (study PRJEB29026, sample SAMN07631240) | bioreactor metagenome | isolation source: Switchgrass digestor | place: USA: Dartmouth... | reverse complement strand
AAGAGAGATTGGTTATCCGGTGCTGATAAAGGCAAGCGCCGGCGGCGGTGGCAGGGGGATGCGCAGGGTCTTCTCCGAAGAGGAGTTCGAATCTGCCTTTGTCGCCGCAAAGGCGGAGGCAAAAGCGTGTTTCGGGGATGGCGAAGTGTATATCGAAAAGCTGATTCAAAACCCCCGGCATATAGAATTCCAGATTCTTGCCGATTCCCACGGGAATATAGTCCATCTTGGGGAGCGGGACTGCACCATACAGCGGCGCAACCAGAAGATACTGGAGGAAGCCCCTTCCCGCGCGCTGTCCCCGGAATTAAGGGAAAAAATGGGGGCGGACGCGGTGAAAGCGGCAAGGGCTGTGGGATATCAAAACGCCGGAACTGTGGAATTTATTTTGGACAGGGACGGCAATTACTATTTTATTGAAATGAATACAAGGGTTCAGGTGGAGCACCCGGTAACCGAAATGGTAACCGGCGTGGATATCATCCGGGAGCAAATCAGGATTGCTTCGGGGAAGCCGCTAAAACTTACACAGCAGGATGTAAGTATCAACGGCGCGGCTATTGAATGCAGGATTAACGCCGAAAACCCCGCCGACGGGTTCCGCCCCTGCCCCGGCAAGGTGGTGGGGCTGCACATACCCGGCGGGTTTGGGGTCAGGGTAGACACCGCCCTTTACCCCGGCTGCGAGATATCCCCCTATTACGACAGCATGATAGCAAAAGTAATAGTACACGGAAAAACCAGGTCGGAGGCAATCCGCAGAATGCGCCGGGTGCTGGAGGAATTCCTGGTGGAAGGTATTCAGACAAATGTGGAACTGCAATACATGATTTTGCACCATGAGGATTTCATAAAAGGGCGGTATGATACTGGTTTTTTGGAGAAAAACCTTGACAGCCTGATACCTGGGCAATAAACCGCTTACTTTGCGAGTTCACGATTTTATGAAAGGAACAGGGGTTTTTGATGATTTCCCTTTTTAAAGAAAGACGCCAGAAACTGACCCTTTTTAAATCCAGCAGGCAGAAAAACATTCAGCACAGGATTTCGGTGCCCGAGGGGCTGTATACCCGCTGCCCCGGCTGCAAGCAGGATTTTATATCCGAGCAGGTGGCGGCAAACTACTATGTCTGCCCGGGGTGCGGCTACCATATGCGGCTCACCGCCCAGGGCAGGATTAAGCTTATCGCCGACAAGGGCAGCATGAGGGAGCTGAATGCGGGGCTTATCACAAGGGAGAACCTCGATTTTCCCGGTTATTCCGAAAAGCTTGCTTCCCTTGAAGCCCAGACCGGGTTAAAGGAGGCGGTGGTGACCGGGGTTTGCACCATTGACGGGATTAGCACCGTCATTGGAGTGATGGACAGCCGTTTTTTGATGGGCAGCATGGGCAGCGTTGTGGGGGAAAAGATTACCCGGGCGGTGGAATACGCCACAAAAAGGAGGCTGCCGATTGTGATTTTCACAGCTTCCGGGGGAGCCAGGATGCAGGAGGGGATTATTTCCCTTATGCAGATGGCTAAAACCAGTAACGCCCTTGCCCGCCACAGCCAGGCGGGGCTGCTGTATATTTCGGTCCTGACCCATCCCACCACCGGCGGGGTTACCGCCAGCTTTGCGTCCCTTGGGGATATCATACTGGCGGAGCCGGGGGCTTTAATCGGGTTCGCGGGGCCGAGGGTGATTGAGCAGACCATCAGGCAAAAGCTCCCCGAAGGGTTCCAAAGGGCTGAATTCCTGCTGGAGCACGGATTTTTGGACATGATTGTGGAAAGGCAAAACCTGAAAAGCACTTTAGGCAGCCTGCTCAGGCTGCATTCACCTTCGGCAATCCTTAACCGGAAAAAAGGAGGTGGATGAAATGCCCTTAAAGGAAGCAGAGGACCAAATCCGCCTGCTGGATGAAAGGCTTTCGAAAACCGAGGACAGGGAAGAACGCCAGGCGATTTTGGACGAAAAGAACAGGATTCTCAAAGACGCATACGAGAACCTTACCAGCTACGACAGGGTATACCTTGCCCGCAAGCCCACCCGCCCGGGGGTGCGGGATTATATAAAGAATATATTCTCTGAGTTTTACGAGCTGCATGGCGACAGGCTGATGCGGGACGACCCCGCGGTGATAGGCGGGATTGCCAGCCTTGACGGGATTGCGGTGACAGTGATAGGCCACTGCAAGGGCAAAAACCTTGAGGAAAACATCAAATGCAACTTTGGCATGCCAAACCCTGAGGGTTACCGCAAAGCATTAAGGCTTATGAAACAGGCGGAAAAATTCAACCGCCCTATAATCACCTTTATCGACACCCCCGGGGCATATCCCGGCATTGAATCCGAAGAGCACGGGCAGGGGGAGGCAATTGCCAGGAACCTACTTGAGATGGGTTCTTTGCAGGTGCCGATTATCTCCATCGTGATAGGTGAAGGCGGCAGCGGCGGGGCGCTGGCCATGTCGGTGGCGGACAGGATTTGGATGCTGGAAAACGCGGTTTATTCGATTCTGTCCCCCGAAGGGTTCGCGTCAATTCTGTGGAAGGACGCATCCCGCGCCAGGGAGGCGGCGGAGCTGATGAAGCTGACCTCTTTTGATTTGTACCAGATGGGGATAGCCGACAGGCTTTTTGCCGAGCCGAAAGGCGGGCTTAACCAGAATTCCCGCTCGATATACCAAAGGCTTAAAACCGCCCTTAAAGCCGAGCTGGAGCAGCTTGCAAAACTGAACAAGCGAACCCTGATTGAACAGCGATATAAAAAATACAGGCGGATAGGGGACTGCTCGCCTAAGTAAACGGGAGGCAGAATGAAGGGAAGATTTATCTGCGGCACCGGTTCCGCGGTGCCGGAAAATTGCCTTACAAACCATGATTTAACCCTGATGGTGGATACAAGCGATGAGTGGATTACCACAAGGACAGGGATTAAAAACCGCTATATAGCAAAAGATGAAACCACCGTGGCGCTGGCGGCAAAGGCGGCAGGGAAAGCACTGGAGAATAGCGGTATAAACCCGGAGGAACTGGGCTTTCTGATAGCCGCCACCTTTACCCCCGACAACTTCACCCCTTCGGTGGCAAGCATGGTGCAAAGGGAGCTGGGGCTGAACCACCTGCCCATCGCTGCTTTTGACATCAATGCCGCCTGCAGCGGGTTCGTTTATGCCTTAACCGTTGCCTGCGGGATGTTCCACACCCTGCCGGGCTGCAAATACGGGCTGGTAATAGGGGCTGAGGTGGTATCCCGGGTTTTGGATTATAACGACCGCACCACCTGCATCCTTTTCGGCGACGGCGCCGGGGCGGTGGTTGTGGGGAGAAGGGAAGGCTTGTTTGCAAGCTTCCTGGGCTCAAAAGGCGATGTGGAGATACTTTGCGCCAAAATAGCGGATGGAGGAAAGCTGTCTTTCAAACCTTTAACCATGAAGGGGCGGGAGGTCTACCAGTTTGCGGTGGAGGTAATACCCGAATCTGTTAATAATGTGCTTAACCAGGCGGGGTTATCCCTTCAGGATATTAAATATGTAGTCTGCCATCAGGCGAACGAGAGGATTATTTCGGCGGCGGAAGGCAAGCTTGGGGCACAGCCGGGGCAGTTTGTCAGGAATATTGAAAGGTACGGCAACACCTCGGCGGCAAGCATACCGATTTTGCTGGACGAGCTGAACAGGGAAGGCAGGCTAAATCCCGGCGACAGGGTTATCCTTGTGGGGTTTGGCGGCGGGCTTACCTGGGGAAGCATACTGTTTGAATGGTAATTTCTTTATAAGAAATTCTTTGAAAGGCTTGGTTAAAATGCGAAACAAGGTTACAGAGATTCTAGGCACCGAATATCCGTTAATTCAGGGGGGAATGGCGAATATAGCCACCGGCGGGTTTGCCGCCGCCGTTTCCAACGCCGGGGCGCTGGGGCTTATCGCGGCAGGAGGGATGAACACCGAAGAGCTGAAAAGGAATATCCAAATCTGCCGCCAGCTTACCGACAAGCCCTTTGGGGTGAATATCATGCTAATGCACCCCGAGGCGGACAAGATGGCACAGCTTGTTATCGACGAGGGCATCCCGGTGGTTACCACCGGGGCGGGCAACCCCGCAAAATTCATGCCGTTATGGAAAGAGGCTGGGGTTAAGGTGATACCAGTGGTGCCCTCCGTTGCCCTGGCGGCAAGGCTGGAAAGGCTTGGGGCGGACGCGGTGATAGTGGAAGGCACCGAAGCCGGCGGGCATATCGGGGAGCTTACCACCATGGCGCTGGTACCCCAGGTTGTGGACGCGGTGAAGATACCGGTAATAGCGGCAGGCGGAATTGCGGATTCACGGCAGCTTGTGGCAGCCTTTGCCCTTGGCGCCCAGGGGGTGCAGGTAGGGACATGCCTGCTGGTATCTGAGGAATGCCCGATACATGAAAACTACAAAAACGCCGTACTGAATGCAAAAGACACCGACACCACGGTTACAGGCAGGATTGCTGGGGTGCCGGTGCGGATAATCAAAAACAAAATGGCAAGGGAATATATCAAAAGGGAAAAAGAGGGGGCGGACAAAATGGAGCTTGAAAAATACACCCTCGGTTCCCTTCGCCGGGCTGTGTTTGACGGGGATGTGGAGACCGGCTCCCTTATGGCGGGGCAGGTGGCGGGAATGTGCAACAGCATCCGCCCGGTTTCCGAAATAATCCGGGATATGTTTGAAAAATCTGCCCCCGTACTCGAAAGGCTTTCGGCACAGTTTGGGCGGGCTTAATCAGGATGTACTTAATCTACTTAATATTGTTAAAGGGGATGTTAAATTGAAGTCTCTCTCCATCAAAACCAGAGGGCTTGACTTGCCTTTAATACAGGGTGGAATGGGAATAGGTGTTTCCTTAGGCAACCTTGCGGGCCATGTGGCAAGGTGCGGCGGCATGGGGGTAATTTCGGCGGCAAACCCGGGATACCGCCAGCCGGATTTTCGCAAGAACAGCCTTGAGGCAAACATCCGGGCTTTAAAGGCTGAGATTTGGAAGGCGAAGGAGATAGCCTCAGGCCGTGGGATGGTGGCGGTGAATATTCTGTATGCTTTAAACCACAGCGGCGAGCTTGCAAAAGCCGCTGTGGAAGCCGGGGCAGATGCCATAATCGCCGGGGCGGGATTGCCGACGGGGCTTCCGCAGTTTACCCTTGGCACCGATACCGCCATAGCCCCCATAGTGTCCTCCGCCAAGGCCGCCGCCCTGATTTTGAAGGCATGGAAAAGGAAATACAATGTATTTCCTGATTTTCTGGTGGTGGAAGGGAGCAAGGCTGGCGGGCATTTAGGCTTTTCCCTGGATGAGCTAGTGTCAAATCAGGCAAAGCCCCTGGAGCAGATTGTATCCGAGGTGGCGGAGGTAATAAAGCCCTATGAAGCTGAGAAAGGGCAGGCTATCCCCATTTTTGCCGCGGGAGGGATATATACTGCCCAGGACATAAAAAGGGCGGTTGCCAGCGGGGCGGCGGGGGTACAGATTGCGACCCGGTTCATCGCCACTGAGGAATGTGACGCCTCCCCTGAGTTCAAACAGGCGTTTATCAACGCCCGGCAAGAGGAGATTATTTTGGTAAACAGCCCTGTCGGCATGCCCGGAAGGGCTATCAAATCCCCCTTGACAGAAAGGTTGGAGCTTGCCGGCAGAATTTCTGTGAAGTCGTGCGTCGGCTGCCTTAAAACCTGCAATCCCGCGACAACCCCTTACTGCATTACAGAGGCGCTGTCCTCGGCGGTAATGGGGGACTGGGAAAACGGGCTGTTTTTCTGCGGCAGCAACGCATATAAGCTTGATAGGATAACGACTGTAAAACAGCTAATCAGCGAATTAACCCATTGATTTTAAGGTGGTTTATATGAAGATAGGTTTTTTATACGCCGGGCAGGGAAGCCAGGTTGTGGGGATGGGCAAATCCCTTTATGACAATTTCCAGTCCGCCAGGGAAGTGTTCGACGGGGCAAAGCTGGATTTTGATTTAAGAAGCGTCTGCTTTGACGGACCGGCGGAAAAGCTTAACCAGACCTCATACACCCAGCCCTGCATGGTGGCGGTGGCCGCTGCGGCAACCAATGTACTGGCAGAGTACGGGGTAAAACCCGACATTGCAGCGGGCTTGAGCCTTGGGGAGTATTCCGCCCTTTACGCCTCCGGGGTGCTGGGCTTTCAGGAGGTTTTAAAGGCTGTGCGCTTTCGGGGGCTGGCAATGGAAGAAGCGGTAAAAGGGATTAAGGGCAAAATGGCGGCGGTAATTGGGCTGGCAAGGGAGGAACTTGTGGAGATATGCGCCAGAGTCTCAGAAAATGGAGTTGTGGAGATAGCCAACTACAACTGCCCCGGCCAGATGGTCATAGGCGGGGAGGCGGATGCGGTGGACATGGCGGCGCAGCTTGCCCTTGAGAAGGGTGCCAAGCGGGTTTTGCCCCTCAATGTCAGCGGGCCTTTTCACACATCACTCCTGGAGCCCGCCTCAAAAAAGCTTGCCCGTTATTTTGAAGATGTGGAGTTTAACACATCTGAAATACCGGTGGTTTTCAACGCCACGGCGGATTTTTTGAGAGAAAACCAGACAATCCCTCAGCTTCTTGCCCGGCAGGTGATGTCCCCGGTGTATTTTGAGGACAGCCTCAGAAAAATGGAGCGGGAAGGCGTGGATGTAATGATTGAAATAGGCCCCGGGCGGGTTTTAAGCGGGTTTGTCCGCAAGACCTGCAAGGCTGTAAAGGTTTTGGCGGTGGAGGATTTGGAATCGCTTGAATCTGCCTTAAAGGCATTAAAAGATTTTTGATAAGGGAAGGAATGGGCTTATGGAGGAAAAATTTAAGAAAACTGCCGTTGTGACAGGCGGCAGCCGCGGGATTGGCAGGGCGATATGCCTGGAGCTTGCTAAAGAGGGCGCCAATCTCGTGATAAATTATGCGGGTAACCTTCAGGCGGCGGAGGAGGCCAAGAAATCCTGCGAGGAACTGGGAGCCGAGGTGCTTCTGGTTCAGGGGGATGTGTCCAGTTTTGATGACTGCAAGGCACTGTTTGACGCCGCTGCCGAAAGGTTCGGCAGGGTTGATATACTGGTTAACAACGCCGGGATTACAAGGGATAACCTGATTCTCAGGATGAGCGGGGAGGATTTTGACAAGGTTATTGATGTAAACCTGAAAGGCACATGGAACTGCCTGAAACTGGCTTCAAAGATTATGGTAAAACAGCGGTATGGAAGGATTGTCAACATAACCTCGGTGGTGGGAGTTATCGGCAATGCCGGGCAGACCAATTATGCCGCCAGCAAGGCGGGGGTAATCGGGATGACAAAATCTTTAGCAAGGGAGCTTGCCTCAAGGGGGATAACCGTTAACGCGGTGGCTCCCGGCTATATCGCCACCGATATGACCGCGGGGCTAAGCGACGAAATCAGGGAAACGGTTAAAAACGCGATACCCCTGCAAAGGCTTGGGGATGCCGGGGATGTGGCGGCGCTGGTGGCGTTTTTGGCGTCAGACAAAGCGGGCTATATCACAGGGCAGGTAATACACGTTGACGGCGGCCTTGCAATGTAAGGGAAGACAAACAGGCTTGCAAATTTGCGAAAGGACTGGTTTTTGATGAAAAGGCGGGTAGTAGTCACAGGCTTGGGGGCAGTAACCCCGGTGGGCAATACCGTAAAGGATATGTGGGATAACATTAAACAGGGAAAATGCGGTATTGATTTTATAACAGCCTTTGACACAACCGATTTCAAAGTGAAGATTGCGGCGGAGGTTAAGGGCTTTAACCCTGAGGAGCGTATCGACAAGCGGGCTGCAAAAAGGATGGACCGTTTTACCCAGTTTGCGGTTGCGGCGGCGAAGGAAGCTTTCAAAAACGCCGGGTTGGAAAATGCGGATTTTGACCGCAGCCGTTTCGGGGTATTGATTTCCTCTGGGATTGGCGGGCTTGCAACTATTGAAAGCGAGCATAAGAAGGCGCTGGAAAGAGGGTTTGACAGGGTTTCTCCTTTCTTTGTGCCGATGAATATTGCAAATCTGGCGGCGGGGCATGTGGCGATTGAGCTTGGTGCTAAGGGGAGCTGTTCCTGTGTTGTCACCGCCTGCGCCGGCGGAACCAATGCCATTGGGGAAGCTTTCCGCCACATCAGGGACGGGTATGCCGAAATCGTGGTTGCCGGCGGCGCGGAAGCCTCCATTACACCCCTGGGGATTGCGGGCTTTTCCTCCATGAAGGCGTTGTGCGAGAGCAACGACCCCGCCCGCTCGTCCATCCCCTTTGACGCTGAGCGCAGCGGCTTTGTGATGGGGGAAGGTGCGGGGATTCTGATTTTGGAGGAATATAACCACGCTGTGGCCAGAGGGGCGAATATAATAGCGGAGATTGTGGGGTACGGCGCCACCTGCGACTCATACCACATCACTGCCCCCTGCCCTGACGGGGCGGGGGCTGCCGCCGCTATGGAACAGGCGATTAAAGACGCCGGGATTTCCCCGGGAAATATACAGTATATTAATGCCCACGGCACTTCCACCCCCCTTAACGACGCCATAGAAACAGCGGCGGTAAAAAAGGCGTTTGGCGGCCATGCCAATAACCTTGCCATCAGCTCCACCAAATCCATGACCGGGCATATGCTTGGGGCAAGCGGCGCAGTGGAAGCGGTAATTACCGTAATGGCGGTAGCGGAAGGGTTCCTGCCGCCCACCATTAACTACAAATGCCCCGACCCTGAATGCGACCTTGATATTGTGCCAAACCGTGGAAGAGAATGTGAAATCCAATATGCCATGTCCAATTCCCTGGGATTTGGCGGCCATAACGCGTCGGTAATCTTCCGGAAATTCAGCTAAGGGGGCGGTTTTATGGAGCTTAACAGCAACCAGATACAGGAGATAATCCCCCACAGGTACCCTTTTTTGCTGGTTGACAAAATCCTGGATTTTGAGCCGGGGAAATGGGCGAAGGGGATAAAGTGCGTGTCCGCTAATGAGATGTATTTCTGCGGGCATTTCCCGCAGGAGCATGTAATGCCCGGGGTGCTGATTATCGAGGCTTTGGCGCAGGTGGGGGCGGTGGCGGTGTTGTCTGCCGAGGAAAACCGGGGCAAAATCGCATATTTCGGCGGGATTAAGGACGCAAGGTTCAAGCGGAAGGTAGCCCCCGGGGATGTGCTGGAGCTTGAGGTTGAATTGGTAAAATCCCGGGGCCCTGTGGGAGTAGGCATGGCTGAGGCGAAAGTTAACGGCGAAACAGCGGTTAAGGCGGAATTGACCTTTGTTGTAGGAAAATAAAAAAGGTACGAAAAAAGCAGGGGTGCACCCCTGCTTTTTTGACGCACTTCTGGTTTTTATAAAGTTTCTAGCTCGCGGTAGTTGCCGATGAAGGAGAAGGCGGGCAGTTCCTCGGACAATGCGCAGATGAGATTTAAGGTGTCCGGGCTGCCGAAATCCCCTTCAAAGTCGAGGTAAAACAAGTATTCAAAGCTGCCGCTGCGGGTGGGGCGGCTTTCGAGTTTTGTCAGGTTCAGCCCCGCCACCGCAAAGCGGGAGAGTATCCTGTAAAGGGAGCCTGTAACGTGGGGAAGGGAGAATATCAGGCTTATTTTGTTGGCGTCCGGGGGAATTATCAAATCCCGGGAAATGGCGATAAACCGGGTGGAATTGTTTTCGGCGGATTGTATGTTTTCTTTTAAGACTTCAAGCCCGTAAAGGCTTGCGGCGTTTGACGAGGCAATGGCACAAATAGTATTGTCGCCTTTTTGCGCCACCATTTGGGCCGCCGCAGCGGTGTTGACATAGGGGCGGGCTTCCAGGTTCAGTGCGGAAATAAGTTCTGCGCACTGGGCGAGCGCCTGGGGGTGGGAATAGACGGTTTTAAGCTCTTCCACCTTCGCCCCGGGCAAAGCCAGCAGGCAGTGGTTGACGGGGATTTCCGCCGCCGCCACAATGAAAAACCGGTGTTTTATAATCAGGTCGTACACCTCGTGGACAGAGCCGGAGGATGAGTTTTCCACCGGCAGTATTCCGTAATCCGCCTCGCCCTTTTCCACCGCCGAAAACACGTCCGGGAAGGTTTCCACAAATCGCGGGATGCATCCGGGAAACAGCCTTGACGCCGCCTGATTGGAAAAGGCGCCGGGCACCCCCTGGCATGCCACCCTCGCCTTATCGGGGGCGATAAGGTTCTTTTGGGCGCTTTGCAGTATGTTTTTCAATTCAGAGCCGGAACCCATCCTGCTGTGCTGGAGCCCACGGGAGGCGTCCATTATTGTTGCGAAAATCAGTTTTGCAGGGTTGCCGTAGCCGCTTCTGTACTCATCGCACATGGCTGCGACTCTTTCTAGTATCTCATTCTCCCGCTGCTGGTTTAACACAGGCATGTTGTGGGCAGCCTTGTATTCGGCTACCTTCAGCGAACAGTCCATCCGCCTGCAGAGCAGATTAATCAGCTCGCTGTCTATATTGTCTATCATTTTCCGGATTTCAGACAGATCCATATCTTTTACCCCTTAATCCTAGCTTCGGTTTCCAGAATGTCCAGCAGGGTCAGCGCCATGACGCTTTCAACCACCGGCAGCGCCCTGGGAACAATACAGGGGTCATGCCGCCCATGGACTTCCAGCTCGGCGTTTTTGCCGGTTACAAGGTCGATAGTGCGCTGGGGCAGGGAAATTGAGGAGGTGGGCTTTACTACCACCCGCAGGATAACCGGCATCCCGCTGGTGATTCCCCCCAGTATCCCGCCGTTGTTGTTGGAAGTGGTGACTACTTCTCCGCCTTTTGTGAATTCAAAGGGGTCGTTTGCTTCACTTCCCCGCATTTTTGCAAACCCGAAGCCCGCGCCGAATTCAATTCCCTTGATTGCAGGAATCCCGAATAGGGCGGCAGCCAGCCGGTTTTCAATCCCGTCAAACATCGGTGAGCCTATTCCTGCCGGCAGCCCTACCGCCGCCGCCTCGATAATCCCGCCGACGCTGTCCTGCCCCTTGCGGGCGGCCTCTATCTCGCCCCGCATTTTTTCCTCCGCCGCCTTGTCAATTACGGCGAACCGACGGGACGCCAAATCCTCAAGCAGTTTGGAGTCAACATTCACAGGGTCTAATTCCAAGTCCCTGACGCCGTGGATTTCAAGGACATGCCCGCCGATAGATATCCCCCTCCGGCGGAGTATCTGTCGGCAAACAGCCCCTGCAAAAACCAGAGCGGCGGTGAGCCTGCCGCTGAAATGCCCGCCTCCCCGCACATCATTGTACCCGTCGTACCGCACATGGGCGGTATAGTCGGCATGGCCGGGGCGGGGCATACTCATAATATTTCCGTAGTCCTTTGAGCGGACGTTTTCGTTTTTTATCATCACGGCTAAGGGTGCTCCGGTGGTGCGCCCGTCCAGCATCCCGCTTAAAATATGGGGGGTATCGCTTTCCTTCCGGGGGGTTGAGGTCCTGTCAAAACCCGGTGTCCTACGGCCCATTTGCAGATATATTTCCTCCATGTCAATAGGCTCGCCTGCCGGCAGCCCGTCCAATACGCAGCCTATTGCCTCCCCGTGGCTTTCCCCGAAAACAGAACATTTTACAACCGTACCTATGCTAGATGACATTCGCAGCACCTCCGCAAGCTTTATAAACTTCAAAAAATCCCGGCCAGCTTTTCGACACAGCCTGGTAGTTTTCTATTATAACAGGCTCTTCGCATGCCAAAGCCGCAGCCGCCATGCTCATTACAATCCTGTGGTCGCCAAATCCGGGGACGGTAACCCCGCCTTTAAGCCTTTCGGCTCCGTATATCCTCAGCCCGTCGCTGGTTCCCTCGGCCTTGCCGCCCAAAAGGTTTATGCATGTGCTTATTGCCGCCAGCCTGTCGCTTTCTTTAAGCCGCAGCCTTGCCGCCCCTGTAATTGTGGTAACACCCCTGGCGGTGGAAGCTAATACCGCGATAATGGGTACCAGGTCGGGAATCTGGGCGGCGTCTATTTCTGTGCCTGTTAAAGCTGAGCGGCGGCAGTAAATAACGCCGTTTTCGGATTTAATATCTGCGCCAAAGCTCATCATAATATCGACAATTTCCCT
>ENA-UPSB01003510-UPSB01003510.1-bioreactor-metagenome-genome-assembly--contig:-NODE-3510-length-12053-cov-3.320220_pt1 | contig 12053 bp, 10 predicted proteins | sample MGYA00238182_ERZ773286 | MGnify/ENA primary metagenome ERZ773286 (study PRJEB29026, sample SAMN07631240) | bioreactor metagenome | isolation source: Switchgrass digestor | place: USA: Dartmouth... | reverse complement strand
CGGACCGGCAAACCCAAATTTCAGGGCGTGTTCGGCAGTATTCTCTGGTCCCACAGCCTCGTTCAATCTCACCGATACCACGTTATCGGATACCATCAAAGCCTCCTTCAAGGTAAAAGCTCGGTAATGGTATCCCTCATCCCCATAGTCGGTAGGGGTATAGTTCTTGGACCCTGATACCGGAAAGGTCACAGGCTCGCACATTATCATATCGGCAGCGGTCAGGCCCACGTCAATGGCTTTTGAATAGAGAAACGGCTTAAATGCCGAACCCGGCTGCCGTTTACTGTCAACGGCTCGGTTGAACGGAGCGGTGGCATAATCCCGTCCCCCAATCAAGGCCCGGATATGGCCGTTGCGAGGGTCAATCGCCACCAGGGCCGCCTGGAGCTCTTCATCCTGCCCCGACATCACTGCATCGTAGGCCTCCTGGGCCTTGCGCTGCATCTGCAGGTCGAGGGTGGAGAAGACCCGAAGCCCGCCGCCGTAAACCATGGCCGCACCGTATCTCTCCACCAGGTAATCGGCCACCATGCGGGAAAAATAGGGGGCGTCCCCACGGAGCGCCCCGGTTTTCCTGTATCTTAATTCCTCTTCTTCCGCCGCTTTCTTCTCTTCCTCGGTAATAAACCCGAGTTCCACCATCTGGCGGAGAACCACCTTTTGCCTGGCTTTGGCATGTTCCGGGTAACGATAAGGATCGTAATAGCTTGGTCGCCGCGGGATGCCCGCCAGCAGTGCACTTTCCGCCAGGCTGAGCTCGGCGGCCGGTTTGCCGAAATAGGTCCTGGCCGCGGCGTCTATCCCCGTGGCCCCCTGGCCGAAGTAGATGGAATTGAGGTACATGGTGAGGATCTCATCCTTGGAATAACGCCTCTCCAAGGCCAGAGTGTAAAACAGTTCCTTGATCTTGCGGGCAAAGGTTCGTTCGTGGCTAAGGTAGAGGTTTTTGGCCGTTTGCTGGGTGATGGTGCTCCCGCCCTCGGTTATCCGGCGGTTTTTGATGTTGACCCAGGTGGCGCGCAGCACCGCCCGCGGATCAATTCCGAAATGGTTGTAGAAGTTGCGATCTTCGGTGGCAATAAAAGCCATCTCCACATAGTCGGAGATCTCGTCCAGATCAACCTGGTTCTGATTGTTGGGGGTCAAGCTTTGGATCTCTTCCCCGTTTATGTCATAGAGTATTGAAGGTTCCGGCACCGGCAGTACGGGAAGACCCCAGCCAAATCCGGCAACCGCCCCCAGTCCCACCAGCAAAACTATAACCAAAACGGTTCGTTTCACCTAATAACCCCTCCTCGAGGAGAGCCGTTTTGCCAAGCCCACACCCTCGGGGCTATCACATCCTGCCCGCATACCACGTATCTCGATCCTCGTTACTTCGCCGCTTGTGCAGCCGGGGGTATGATATGCATAATGCCATATAAACCGAAGTTGACGGACAGTCAGTAGTCATTTTTCCCTATCGTCAGGAAATAATATACAATGCGTGATGTTGTGGCATTTAATGATTCAGCCGTCCCGACTCCCTTTCCCATAGCAGTATTCCCCCGGCAATGACCCGGGCCATCCGGTAGACCATGCCCAAACGGCCCACGTTGGGTTGGGCAACGGAGCGGATGCCCTGAATTACCTCCACTTTGCCGATGATCGATATATGGCCTACCTGGGGCAGTCTTTTTCGCAAGGCCCTGCCTGGGTGAACCCCGCCGTTCTTAATTTCAATATTGCCAATCTCCTCTTTTTTCCCGACGGAAGCGTCGATGGCCAGTTCCAAAAAACCTGGGTGTTCTTTCTGTATCGACTCCAGTCGGCATTTGAGATTGCGGGCGTGGAGCGGTTGGTCCAGGGTACCGTATATGGGCAAGAGGCTTCCCGCCTCCACCAGCATGGTGCCCACCAGCGGTCCCAGGGAATCGGCAATATTGGCGTCCGTACCGATACATAGTACGATAACCCGGTTCTGGTAAGGGCCCAGAATCGACTTCAGTACCATGGCCAGACCCGTTTCCACTTGAGGATCGGTGTATGACCCGCGGAAGATCGACGGTGTACCGACCATGTCTATGCCTGCAGGACCTTTTCCAGGGCGGCGATAAACCTCCGGTTTTCCTCGGGTTTACCGATAGTCACCCTGAGATAGGTTGGATACCCGAAAATGTCGCCGGTGCGTACGATGACACCTTCCCTGAGCAGCGCCTGGAACACCTGCCGGCAGTCCTTTTTTATATCAACAAATATAAAGTTGGCCTCCGTCGGTACATACTCGAGCCCCATGCGGGAGAACTCCCGATACAGGTAATCCCGTCCTTGAATGTTCACTTCCCGGCTCTTCTCCAGGTGCTCCTTATCGGCCAGAGCACCGATTGCGGCCGTCTGGGCCAGAAGATTGACATTGAAGGGCTCCCGCACCCGGTTCACCAGGCCCGCGATCTCGGGCGTGGTGATACCATACCCGACTCTCAGGCCGGCCAGTCCATAGATCTTGGAGAAGGTGCGCAGGACGATGACATTCCTGCCCTGGGACAGGTATTCCACCCCTGACACGTAGTCCTTGTCGGTTACATATTCGTAGTAAGCCTCGTCGAACACAACCAGGACATCGTCACGCAGACTCTTCATAAACTGGTCGGTCTCCGCCCGGCCGGTTATCGTACCGGTGGGGTTGTTGGGATTGCATATATAAACCAGCTTGGTCCTATCGGTGACCTTATCCAGGATGGCGGGCAGATCAAAGCGCATGTCCTTCAAGGGCACCTCAACACAGACTCCCCCCATTATCAGGGCCATAAAACCGTACTCCGAAAATGAAGGCACCCCGTAAATCACTTCGTCACCGGGACCGACAAAGGTCTCGGTGATCAGACGCAGGAGCTCGTCCGATCCGTTGCCGATCAGGAAAGAGTCCTCACTGTATCCATAGTGTTCCGCCAGGGCCCGGCGCAAGTAGTAGCAGGCTCCGTCCGGGTATATATTCAACTGCTTCAGGGCCTCCTGAACCCGAGCCACGGCCAGAGGCGAAGGCCCCAGGGGATTCTCATTCGATGCCAGCTTGATAACCCCGGTTATTCCAAGTTCCCTCTCCACCTCTTCCACGGGTTTACCCGGCACATAAGGCTTGAGTGAAAACACTTCGGACCTGGCTTTACCTTCCACGATACTGCCCATCAGCAAATCCCTCCTGTTTAATCCCTAACCATACTTATGAGATCATTATCCACATAATTCCATCCTGCATTCAGAGCCTTGATATTAATATCGACCACCTTCTGCGGGACCAGACCACGGACGGCTTCCTCCAGCGCATCCAGGGGGAAGCCCAGGGCCCGCCCCACCAATCCAACCAGAACAATGTTGGCTGCGCGGGAGGTGCCGCAGCCGGCAGCGATCCCGGTAGCATCCAGGCTTATGGTTTTCGGAACCACCCGGGCAATCTTTTCTTCCAGCTTTTCCGGATAGGCGACCTCACCGCTCATAACCGGCAGCGGGTCGATTCTGTCGGTGTTAATGACCATCAAGCCGCCTTTCTTGAGGAAGGGCAGGTAACGCGCAGCTTCAAGCTTCTCGAATGCCATGATCACATCGGCATCGCCCCGTTTGATGATGGGAGAGAAAATCTTGGGACCGTAACGGACCTGGGAGACCACGCTCCCGCCCCGCTGGGCCATGCCATGAATCTCGGAGACCTTGACATCATGTCCCTGAGCCACCGCCGCCTGGGCCAATACCCGGCTGGCCAGCAGGGTTCCCTGTCCTCCCACACCAACGATTAGAATATTGGTAGTATCGGCTGCCATATTAGTTTGCCCCCCTTTCCAGCACTGCATCAAACTTGCATACATCGATACAGAGACCGCATCCTTGGCACAGATCGGGGTTGATCCGGGCCTTCTTTTCTTCCTGTACCCAGTAAACCCCGGTACAACCCAATTTGATGCAGATCTTGCACCCTTTACACTTGTCCTCATCTATATAAAGCGAAGGTTTGGGCGATTTATCGATTAGGGCACAGGGACGGGTGGCCAGGATAACCGAAGGACCGTCATGAGACAGTTCTTCATCCAGGGCTTTTTCCAGTTCCCCAATCCTCAAAGGATCCACCTTGCGGACCCGCTTTACTCCGACGGCACGAGCCAAGGCCTCCAGGTCCAAGCGGGAGGTTTCCTCCTCGGTAATGGTCCTCCCGGTGGCCGGATGATCCTGGTGGCCGGTCATGGCCGTGGTTCCGTTGTCCAAGATCATGACCGTGGTGTTGCCCCGATTGTAGACGGTGTCAATCAGCGGGGTTATCCCCGAGTGCACAAAGGTGGAATCCCCGATCACGGCCACTGTTTTCCGGGCGGATTCAGGCCCCCGGGCCTTCTCCAACCCCAGGGCGGCTCCGATGCTGGCACCCATACACAGGGTGGTATCCATGGCTCCCAGGGGCTTTAACGCTCCCAGTGTGTAACAGCCTATATCCCCGGTAACCGTCAGCCGCTTGCGTTTCAGAACATAGAACACCCCGCGGTGGGGACAACCCGGGCACAGCAGCGGCGGCCGGGCCGGTATGCTCTCGTCCAACTGATAACCGGACGGAGCGGGTACCCCCAGCAGCAGTTCCTCCAGGAGTTCGGGGCTGTATTCGCCGGTACGGGGAAGGACCGATTTTCCTGTTACCTCAATGCCCCAGGCTTTGAGTTGTTCTTCGATTACGGGCTCCAATTCCTCAACCACATAGAGTTTTTTCACCTGGCTCGCAAAGCTGCGGATCAGCTTTTCCGGCAGGGGATTAACCGTTCCCAGTTTCAGGGCCGACACCTCGGGCATGACTTCCTTCACATACTGGTAGGGAATACCGCTGGTAATGATACCAATATTGCGGTCACCCCATTCAATGCGGTTCAATGGGCTCTCCTCCACGTATTCCCGCAGGGCGGCCATGCGTTTCTCCACCTCCAGGTGGCGGAGCCGGGCAAATCCGGGCAGCATTACATACTTGGCCTCATTCTTCTTGTATTCCTTAAGCGGACGGTCGAGTTTTTCACCCGGCTGCACCAGGCTCTGCGAGTGGCACAGGCGGGTGGTGACCCTCAGCATCACCGGTGTATCATACTGTTCACTCAGGTCAAAGGCTTCGCGGGTGAAATCAAGCGCCTCCTGACTGTCGGAGGGCTCAATCACCAGCAGCTTGGCGAACCTCCCATAACCGCGGTTGTCCTGCTCGTTCTGCGAGGAGTGCATCCCCGGGTCATCGGCTGAAACCAGCACCAGTCCGCCGTTTACCCCGGTGTAAGAAAGGGTGTACAGCGGATCGGCCGCCACATTGACCCCTACGTGTTTCATCGCCACCAGGGTGCGGGCACCGCCCAGCGAAGCACCGAATCCGACCTCCAAGGCCACTTTCTCATTGGGGGACCATTCCGCATAAACCCCCTCAAAACGGCTGATGTTTTCTACAATCTCAGTGCTGGGGGTTCCCGGGTAAGCCGCAGCCACTGTAACCCCGGCCTCGTAAGCTCCCCGCGCAATGGCCATATTCCCGATCATCAAGCTTTTCAACTTCATCACCTCTTTCCGAAATGCAACCCATTATTCATCCCGTATCTATTTAATGACCACCGGACCCCCCATAATAAAAAATGACCTGAATCGAACAGGAACAACCCTGTTCCGACCCGGTCATCACTGGGTTTCCGGCCAGGTCAACCCATCCAGGTTATCCTACCGTTCTTCCGCACCACCGGGAGTTATTCTTCTTCAAGGATTCTCTGTACATAAGGCGGCAATACAAATGCAGCCCGGTGTATTTCTTCAGTGTAATATTTTAAACCATCAAGCCGCTGTTTGTCACCCCTGCCGACCCGGGGATCAATACTCTTGGCGCCGATGGCAAACGCCCAGAAATCACTGATGTACGTGGGCACCACGGTCAGATACATGCCGTAAATGGGAAAAGTAGCCTTCATGTTGCTCCACACCTTCTTGAAATAGTCCCGGAAAAAGTTGGGCGATTCGGCGTGGGCCACCATTATCCCGTCCGGATTCATGATCTCCCGGCAGTTGCGGTAGAATTCAGCCCCAAACAGTTCCACCGCCGGACCGGTAGGATCGGATGAATCCACCAGTATCACGTCGTAGCGCTCGTCGGCATCCCTGACAAACGCTACTCCATCCTCGAAAAAGAGATGAGCACGTGGATCGTCATAGGCGCTGGCAATGGTGGGAAGAAACTCCTTACACACCTCAACCACCCGTTGATCTATCTCCAACATGTCCACATGCTGTACCTCCGAATGTTTCAGCACCTCGCGCAGGGTCCCGCCATCTCCGCCGCCGATGATCAGCACCCGCTGGGGGTTGGGATGGGCGTGCATCGCCACATGGGTTATCATCTCGTGGTAGATGAACTCGTCCCGCTCCGTGGTCTGCAGGGCCCCATCAAGGATAAGAGCCCGACCGAAATCAACCATATCAACTATCCTCAGTTCTTGAAACGGCGTTTTCTCGTACCAAAGGGTTTCTTTTATTTTCCAGTGAACCCGATGGCCATCAGTATGAGTTTCTTCAAACCAAATAGTCATTTTCATCCTCCCGCTTTTTATTCTGAATTCGAGTTCTTTCTCGAACGAGTTCCTGTACAACTGCCTTTAACTGCTCAATGCTCTCCGGCTGTTTAAGATCGGCGGCCAGCAGTGTGGCCTTTATGATCTCATCTATCTCTTCGGTTTCCGGTATGCTTTCATACTCGGTAAACTCCTCCAGGATATGAAGAAGCTCAAGGTCTTGCTGTATTATAACCAGATCAATTATATCGAGAAGACAACGGGCCTCCTCCGGTTTCAACCTGCCCTTGACCTGCAGAACCCCAATAATACGGGCCAGTTCCGTATACCATTTCTCCGGCCGGTTTTTAAGATCTATGATCACCAATTACACCAGCCTTGCGTCCCGAAGCGTCTGCCGGGCTTTGTCAAAGTGGATCATAATATCGATTCCACTGCGCCCGTCGCGGTTCTTATCTATGATCAGCCGGTAATTCACATCGCGGAACCGTTTCAGCTTTTCGTTCTGCTCAATCTCCTCGGCGGTGACCGGGACCATTTTTATCATAAGGTCACATTCGTTTTTCATACGCCGGGCTCCCTGCAGAGTCCCGTCCTCGTTCAACTGCACCAAACACATGACCGCAATCTCCAGGTTCTGAGCCAGCATCTTCTGCGTCTTTACGATTTGTTCCAGTATCTGCCATTCGGCGTAATTGGGGGTCAGCTTCTCCATGCGCCCGACATAGTCCAGGATCATCATCTTGATATCATATTGGGCCTTGAACTTACGGGTAATGGAAACTATCTTTTCCGGTGTCAGGTTGGGACAGGGGTAAGAGTAAAACCCGCTGTTGCTGAGCACCGAGTATCCCTGCAACACCTCGGAGAACTCCCGGGAAGTCAGATCTCCGGAACGGATTTTTTCATGCTCCACCTGGGAAAGGATTGACCCCCAACGGAGGGCGATCTGCACCCGGCTCATTTCGGTGTTAAGATATAATATGTTGGCTTTGTGCTCGATGGTCACCGCTTTGGCGGTATGGAGGGCAAATGCGGTCTTCCCGTGACCGGTTTGTGCCCCCAGAATGATCAGATCCCCGGGCTTGTACCCCAGGGTAACATTATTCAGGGAATCAAACCCGGTGGGAAGTCCGTCCAGCGGCAGAACCCCTTTATTGACCTCGCTTATTTCCTTGAAACGCAGGTACCTGCGTTCAACCTCGGCATAGCCCAGGTTGGCCAGTTCCTGCGGTGAGTCCACATGGTCGTCCTTATCCAGAACCGTCAGGTTGGTAAGTTCTTCTTCGGCCTGCATCAGTAGATCGTCAACCGGCAGTTGTTTTTCCCGAATCATCTGGTGATAACGGCGCAGAAACGCCTCAAACTTGCGCAGCCGCGAACTGTCTTTGACGCGTTTCAGCCAATACCCGATATTTTCGCCTTCGATGAAGTGTTCGGCTATATAAGCAAGTTCGGATATCTCCTGCTGGGTCCGAAACAGGTTGAGGTTCTGGGCTTCCTTTAATAACTCGGCAAAAGTAGGCTTGACATCACGCTTATAAAGCTGGCAGATCAGGGAAAAAACCATGCGGTGAAGGGGATGATAAAAATCCTCTTCCTTAAGCGAATCATAGGCCTCGATACGGGCCTCTTCAGAATTAAGCATTCCCGACAGAACCCGACGTTCGCTCTCCAGGTCCACCAGGATCTCCTCTTGGATCTTCTGCATGGTGCCAGGTGCCTTTCTTTAGTTGTAATTATACCAATTGGGCTTTACCCTTTTCACTTTCCTACTGCGGTACCTTCTCTGGAAGTGCTGGGAGGAATATATATCTCCCGTTCTTCGGCCGGTTTCCGGGTAAGTCTTACCGGTTTATCCCCCATCTTGCGCCGGGATTGATGCTCCAGCATCTCCGCTTCGACATCCTTCAGAGTGCGAATATTCTTCTCCTTCCAGTTGCTGAGAATACCGTCTATGTAATCAAGCCCGCCGTTTTTGGTCCGGTTGCACATGATCTCACCGGCCCGCTTAATCATCTCCGCGGAGAACCCCCAGTCATACCTCCATTTGTAATAAACCTTTTTGCGGGCTTCGGCGCTCATATCCAGACCGGTATATTGTCCGAATTCAATCACTTCCGGATCAAAACCATAAGCCTGCGGAGGCTTGTCATCAACGAAGGTCCTAAAATAGGCTTCCATAGCCTCCAGGCTGTTGATGGAACACTCCTTCAAGCCGGAGGCAATCCGGGAAATCTCCCGGGGGTTATATATATTGCGCTCAAAACACAACTCCAGCATGCACAGGATAAACTCGGTCTTGAAACCCAGATCGTCCATCCACTTGCGCAGTTCATTGCTCATCTTGATGGAGAGCAGATTGCCCGTCTTCTGGGAAATAAAATCTGCCACCAGCTTGAAATCCTTATCTTTACTGCTCGGTGCGGGTTCGTGCAAGCCGCTGTTTCGGCGCCTCTCCTGCTGCAGCTCCTTTTCCAGTTCCTCAATCCGCTTCTCCTGTGCCCGTATTATAGCCTCCCCGTTCTGATAGACATCTTTGGCTATTGCCGGGTGATCGCGGATAATTATCTCTCGCAGCCGGTAGTAAAGGGGTTCGAGAAAGATCTTGCGGGAGGCAAAACCCGACTTGGGTGATCCCTCCAACCTGATTAATCCCGCTTTTTCCCATTTTCCAAGTTTTCTCGACAGGCGGTTCTTTGAGATTACCGGGCATACCTGCAAAACCTGCCCCACTTCAACCCCGTTGCCGCTCAACGGCTTCGACCTGGTATAGACAAATAAAATGCCGCCTATGATGCCCAAATCCTCAGCATCCAAATCCAACTCAGCGGCATAGTTGTATAACATTATTGGAATCTGAACTAGCCCCCAGCGCATAATCTCCAGACTTGGCTCAATTTGCATATGCGGTATGCCTCCTGACCGAAGTATGAAGATTATACCATAGCCCCCCACCGCCAACAATGATAACCAAATCATGTTTATTTTGATTAGACGGGCTTAGGTTTCTATTTCGTTGGATCTAACATGGTCTTTCATTATTACACCCGGTTTTTGGCAACAGAAACAGCGATTTAAAGACTGCTATTACCAAAAATCTCCATGGTTTGTGATTAACTGACACACTCGGCAGGCGTTGAGTTTTTTCTGCCAGTTTTTGTAATCATTTCTTATCCCAGCAAAACCTTTCTCGCCTCGTTCAAGCTCCTGATCAGTTCATCATACCGCCCGGCCTCCAAACTCGACTGAAAATGTCGGTTGACATCCAGCCGGAATTGCAGATAGGCTTCTTCCGCCTCCAAGGCCCGACTCCTGAAGAAGACTTCAGGATCGAATTCACAAGGTCTGACCAAGGAGTGTTCCTCCTGGGGAACGGCGGTCAGATCGAACTCATCCAACCAGTCGGGAACGCTTACCGGCACCCCCAATTCGTCGGCAATCAACTGGGCCAGGGTGAACTGGGCCTGTTCCTCGCCGTGGACCAGAAATATCATCTTGGGCTTAACAATAAAACGCTTTAACCAGGACACAATAACGGCTTGGTCCGCATGGGCCGAATAGCCGTCGATCTGTACGATATCCGCTTTAACCGCGATTTCCTCCCCATGAATCCTTACCAGTTTCTCGCCGTCCAGGAGTCGCCGCCCCAGGGTGCCAATCGCCTGGTATCCCACAAACAGGATGGTGGACTCGGGCCGCCACAGGTTGTGTTTGAGATGATGCTTGATCCGCCCCGCATCACACATGCCGCTGGCCGAAATGATAATATTCCCCCCGGAAGACTCGTTTAACGCCACCGACTCCTCCCGGGTCCTGGAGTATTCCAGATTGGGCATTAGGAAGGGGTCGGCTCCTTCCATTAAAAGCTGTCGGGTCTCGTTGTCATAAAACTCGGCACTGCGCTTGAATATCTCGGTGGCTGCAATCGCCAGAGGACTGTCGATATAGATCTTTTGCTCCTTCGGCAGCCGGCCTTGCTGGTACAGCAGGTTCAGGTCGTAGATTAAATCCTGGGTTCTTTCCACGGCAAAAGCCGGGATTATCAGATTCCCGCCCTTCCTCCTGGTATACTCGATGGCCTCCAAGAGCCGATCCATGCGGGTGGTATTGGCCTGGTGCAGCCGGTCCCCGTATGTCGATTCCAGTATGATATAATCGGCATTCTCGATACGGGTGGGATCCTTTATTATCCGCTGGCGGACATTGCCCAGGTCGCCGCTGAAGACCAGTTTGGTTTTTTGATCGTTTTCGGTAACCCAGATTTCAACAATGGCCGAACCCAATATGTGTCCGGCATCCCGAAGACGGACTTCCACGTCTGGAGCCGGACTGAATATCTCGTCGTAACCGTAGGGCTGGAACAGTTCCATACAACGGCGGGCATCTTCAACGGTATATATCGGTGTCAGCAAGGGCTTGCCCGCACGGGTCAGCTTGCGGTTCTTCCTCTCTACTTCCATTTCCTGTATATAGGCTGAATCGGGCAGAAGAATGGCAGCGAGGTCGGCAGTGGCATAAGTACAGTATATGGTCCTTTTGAAGACTTGCACAAACAATTTCGGAATCAGGCCGGAATGATCGATATGGGCATGGGTTAATATCAGAAAATCGAGTGAGGACGGCTCTACCCGAAAAGGCTGGTAATTGCGTTCCTTAACCGAGGATTTCCCCTGAAACAGTCCGCAGTCTACCGCAAAGCGGGTCTTCTCCGTTTCGACAACAAAAAAGGAACCGGTGACGGTTCGAGCTGCTCCGTGAAACGATATTTTCATGGTTTTCCTCCCCAAATAGCCGATCCTGCTACATTTTTCTAAACAAATTGTAACCCAGCAGGGCATTAAACCGCAATGATACGTTTTTGGCCTCCTTTTTTGGCCAGACCCTTCAACCCCTCAATCATTTCCTCCAACTCCCGCAGGATCAGGTCCTTGCGCCCGGTCTTGGCAGCCTCGGTTATGTTTTCAAATCCGATCCGTCCCCAATCCCTGATCACATTCTCCTGGTTAAGATCATCCAGGATATCATCGTACTTGATGCTGGTTTTCTCCAATAGCTGGTAATACATGTATTTAAGCTGGTTGATTTTCTGGAGAATATCTTCCAGCGACACATCTTCGCGCTCGCACATCCCGTGAGCCTGAACCAATCCGTTGTACAATACGGGGTTATTCAAAATCCGTGACGAAAGCTCGGCACGGTATTGCTTCTCAGCCAAGAACTTCAAGTAATCCAGCAGGTTTTTCCTGCCCTCGGTCTGTAATAGCCGAAAACACTTGAGCAGCATAATATCCTGGCTCGTAAGTTCGAATAACAAGCGAATCCCTCCCTGTCGACTCCATATTCAGAAGGATTCGCGTTTTCCTCTCCTTATCCTTTATCCAAGAATCTCCTTCTTGCCGCTTTATATTAGTGTTTTCGAGCTTTTTCTCCCTGGGGCTTGCAGCAGGTTACATTTCCGGATATATCACACACGATGACGGGCAATAAAGGCTCCGATGCGCTCCA
>ENA-UPSB01003505-UPSB01003505.1-bioreactor-metagenome-genome-assembly--contig:-NODE-3505-length-12079-cov-3.985612_pt1 | contig 12079 bp, 9 predicted proteins | sample MGYA00238182_ERZ773286 | MGnify/ENA primary metagenome ERZ773286 (study PRJEB29026, sample SAMN07631240) | bioreactor metagenome | isolation source: Switchgrass digestor | place: USA: Dartmouth... | reverse complement strand
CGACGCTGCTGTGCCAGACTCCGAGCGTTTTACATAACTGTCCGGATTTATCTGATGTTGACGCTTCTTGCAGCATTTTAAAATATTTAGGGTGCAGCGTTAAAAAAAATGGCGAAAACATTGTAGTTAACCCGATTTCTGCCGATAAATATGATATACCGGATGAATTAATGCGCGAAATGAGGTCTTCAATCGTATTTCTGGGTGCGATTTGTGCCAAATTGGGCCGAGCAAGAATTTCGTTCCCCGGAGGATGCGAATTGGGGCCCCGTCCAATTGACTTGCATCTTTCCTCGCTGCGCCAGCTCGGCGTTGTCATTGAAGAGGACCACGGCTGGCTCAACTGCCATACAAACGGACGACTTCGCGGAACTAATATTGTGTTATCATTCCCCAGCGTTGGGGCAACTGAGAACATCATGCTTGCGTCTGTCACCGCAAAGGGGACTACTACTATTGTCAATGCGGCCCGCGAGCCGGAAATCGTCGACCTTGCCAACTTTCTCATAAAATGTGGAGCAAAAATCAAAGGTGCAGGGGAAAGCGTCATCACGATTGAGGGCGTTGATAAGATTTACGGCTGTGAATATACTGTTATACCCGACAGGATTGTTGCGGCCACATATATGGCAGCTGCGGCGATAACAGGCGGGGATTTGACGCTTAAGGGCATTAATGTCGAACACTTAAATCCGGTATTTCCAGCGTTCAGAGAGGCAGGCTGTATAGTAGAGACGTCGGGCAATATGCTGAGAATAAGCAGGATCGGAAAATTGTATCCAGTAAAGAATATCAGGACGATGCCCTATCCAGGCTTTCCGACTGACGCACAGGCACCTGTTATGGCTATGTCTACGCTGGCATGCGGAACAAGTGTATTCATTGAAAACATCTTTGAGAATCGCTATAAGCATACGTCTGAACTCAGGAGGCTCGGTGCCAATATTAAAGTCGAAGGCAAAGTTGCTATTGTCGAAGGCGTTAAAAAGCTTTACGGTGCACCGGTCGAGGCGACTGACCTGCGCGGCGGTGCTGCGCTTGTTGTAGCTGCGCTGGCGGCTGAGGGACAGACAGTGGTAACAGGCCTTAGGCATATTGACAGAGGCTATGCTTCAATTGAACGCGATTTGCAAAGTGTGGGGGCTGATATACACAGAGTCTGATTGCCTGAAAGGAGTAATTATGTTACAGGAGGTTAAGAATGCGGACTGAGCAGAACAAAAGACGGGCAGGCAAAAAGAAAAAAAGAAGAAGAAAACCTTCTAAGTTCGCATATTTTCTATTGCTTCTGGTGGTTTTGTTCGTTGCCCTTGCCGTTTGTTCCGCAATATTTCTGAAAGTGGAGACAGTAAAGATAACAGGTGAATCTCCGTACAGTGCCGATCAGATTAAAAACGTAAGCGGAATTACTAACGAGACAAATCTTTTGAGAATTGACAAGAATAAAGTGAACAAATCCATATGTACTTCGCTGCCTTATATAAAGGATGCAAAAGTAAAGCTCCGGCTGCCGACGACTGTTTTGATTGAGGTTACAAAAGACAAACCTTACTATGCAATCAACTTCAACAAACAATTTGTAATTGCGGATGAAGACCTGAAAGTACTTGAACTTACAAGTGATAAATCGAAAACTGACAATTTGATATCAATAACCGGTGCGAATATATCTGACGTTCAACCGGGTCAAACAGTAAATTTTATTGACAACAACCAGCTGCAGCTGATAAAAGATCTATCGGCAGCGGTAAAAGAGGCGAAGATATCAAAAGTAACCGCTTACAATATCGGTACAAGTTACCGGCTTTCTGTAGTTTACGACTCGAGGATTACCATAGTGGTTGGAACTCAGAATGAGGCAGCTCGGAAGCTAAAGGATGCCGCCGTAATTATAAATACTAAAATGCAGCCGACTGATAAGGGAAGTCTTGATGTGTCAGCGCAAAACAAGCGCTATACGTTTAGCCCCAGCTAAGTCTGCGGTGGCAAACTCGAGTTTATATATGGTCAAAAAATATTAATTAAATATCAATATATTGAGCGGCACCATAAAAAAAGATAAAATACTTAGTAATAGTGGTGGATTATACTATTATTTCATGATATAATTATTAAAAGCTGCTCTATAACTTTGGGGAGGCAACGATAATGGCTTTTGAACTTGATAAAGATTTTGACAACATCGTTCAAATAAAAGTCGTAGGAGTAGGTGGCGGTGGAAACAACGCTGTCAACAGGATGATTAACTCCAACATAAAAGGTGTCGAGTTTATTGCAATAAATACGGACAAGCAGGCGCTTTCGCTTTCGCAGGCCACACATAAAATTGTGATAGGTGAAAAGCTGACAAAAGGCCAGGGTGCCGGAGCGAACCCTGAAAAGGGACAGCGTGCGGCAGAGGAAAGCAAGGAAGAAATTGCAGACGCGCTCAAGGGTACACATATGGTTTTCATAACCGCCGGAATGGGCGGCGGTACAGGAACAGGCGCGGCCCCGGTAATAGCATCGGTTGCCAAAGAGCTTGGAATACTTACTGTCGGTATTGTTACAAAACCATTCAAGTTTGAGGGTATCCGCCGTATGCAGCAGGCGGAAGCTGGTATCACAGCCCTTAGAGAACATGTTGATTCACTTGTTGTGATTCCAAACGAGCGCTTGAAGCTTGTTTCAGAACAGAGAATTACGCTCGCAAACGCTTTTGAAATAGCAGATGATGTCTTGAGGCAGGGCGTCCAGAGCATTTCAGATCTGATAAAAATGCCCGGTCTTGTAAATCTGGATTTCGCGGATATTACCGCTGTTATGAAGGATGCCGGTTATGCTCATATGGGTGTCGGCCGCGGAACTGGCAAGGATAAGGCTGAGGAAGCTGCCCGTATGGCAATTTCAAGCCCGCTTCTCGAAACATCAATAAAGGGCGCGCGCGGTGTAATTATTAATGTTATGTCTTCACCGGAAATTGGTCTTGATGAAGTCGAACTTGCTGCGTCAATGATAACTGACGAGGCAGACCCGAGTGCAACGATTATCTGGGGCACTACATTCAATGACCAACTCGGTGACGAGATGGTGGTTTCCGTTATCGCTACTGGTTTTGATACAGCTGAACAGCCAGAATCCCCAATTGTAAGAGCATCTTTCCAGCAGGCAAAGTCGGCGAGGGCAGCAGCAGCGGCGGCTGCACAGTCGGTGGACAAGCATACCTCGGCTTCATCTTCCCGCACCACAACGTCGCATTCGTCGACTGATGACGAATATTTCGACATCATGAGCATTTTCAACCGCAGAAAATAATCCATTTTACGATATGTCAAGGTGCAAAAGAATAGGATTTCCACTTAAAGGAAATCCTATTACTGCACCTTTTTTATTGAAATCGTAATCGGCCGCTCAAAGTGGGCGGTGTTAGCGGTAATTGTTTTAGATGAGCGGACAGCTCGGGAGTGGTGAGATGCGAAAGTATATAAAAAGCGTGTTTGCTGTTCTTACTGCGGCAATGATGGTTATTGCAAGCGGATGCAGCGGCCAGAAAACGGTGACAATCGGGATTGATTCCAATGCAAAGCCCTTGAGCTTTCGCGGGGAAGATGGAACGCCAGATGGATTTATAGTTGAGCTTTCCCGTGAGGCAGCAAGGCGCATGGGTGTCAGCGTCAAATTCAAGTATGTTAATATAGATGATAAATCCAAAGCTTTTAACAAGGACAACGTTGATGTGCTTTGGGGCAAAATTGAGGCTACCGATGAGAATAAAAAGAATATGCTTTTGACGAAAAATTATATGTCTGACCGTCAAATTCTGCTTGTCAATGCGGATTCGGTTATTGAAAGCACCTTGGATTTAAAGGACAGGCCGGTCGGCGCGGTAAAAAATTCTGACGCTGAAAAGGCGCTGCTTAATTCGTCTTTGATATCACAGGTAAAGGATTCTAAATGCGAAGAATTCAACGACCCGGTTTCGGCCTTTGCCGCCCTTGACAAATCGCGTATAGATGCGCTTGCGGTCGATCTGTCTTATGCAAGTAACTCCATGTCAGCCCATGCAGAGCAATATAGGATTTTGGATACCATTCTCGCAAACAAGCAATACTCCGTGGCTGTCAGGCGCAATGACGCCTTGCTGAGGGACAAGCTTGAAAAGGCACTCAGTGAGCTCAAGAAAGATGGAACAAGCAGCTCAATCTCCGCAAAATGGTTTGGAAGGGATTTGACCGAATAATTTGAATAAGAGAACTCCGTGAAAACGGGGTTCTTTTTTATATCATTAATATAATTAAACCAATTTAGATATAGTAACAGCAGCCGAATAATGAATTGTAAACTGGAATGCGGGCGAGAAAAACCGCGATAGATTTGAAAAATCGGCGATTAAGGAGCGGGATTAAACGAAAATGCTTGCAATAGACATTAATTGTGCTATAATAATGTGTGCGAATAAGCGGCGTAGTGCTGTTAATTTAATATTCGCAAACTGGGGTGAAAAAACCGTGGGCGACCCGGGTGGTAGTTATTGCAATAATCTATATTGCGAATGGAGCGCGCTGACGGCTGCTTTTTAACATGATTTGAAGCTTACTGGACTGCACGCTCCATTCTATGGGAGTGTGTGTCTTTATGATAGAATATTTCAAAACAGACGGCGATAAACTGTCACGCATTGAGGGATTAGCGGAAAATTGCTGGGTGAATGTTGTTTCACCGAGCGAGCAGGAGCTTTTCCGCCTTTCAGCCGATACTGGCGTCAGAATTGACTATTTGCGTGCTGCTCTTGACGAGGAAGAGGCTTCGCGAATTGAAACAGGCGAAAACGGCACGATGATGCTTATTGGGGTGCCGTTAGCACAGCAGCGCGATAATATGGTGACGTATACGGTTGTCCCGATGAGTATAATACTTAACGGGCATTACATAATAACCGTATGTGTAAAGCCCAATACAATAATATCGGATTTTTCAGAAGGCCTTATCAAAAATGTGCAGACAGCGCAGAGAACCAGATTTGTTCTGCAAATTCTTATGCGCATGGCGGCCCGTTATTTGCAGTACCTTCGTCAGATAAATAAGATTTCGAGTTATATAGAAAACCAGCTTTACGGAACGCCGCGCAGCAAGGAATTGGTGCAGCTTTTTGGGCTTGGCAAATCGCTTGTTTATTTTTCTGCGGCGCTTAAGGCAAACGAAATCACCCTTGAAAAGGTACTTCGCGGAAGGGTGATAAGGCTATCAAACGATGAACATGAATTGCTTGAGGATGTGCTAATTGAGGTAAAACAGGCTGTCGAGATGTCGGGCATCTATTCGCGTATACTGAACGCTACAATTGACGCCTTTTCCACAGTCAGGGCGAATAATCTCAATCATATGCTCAAGCTGCTCATTTCGGTCGTTATTGTAATATCTATTCCGATAATCGTTTTCCTGTTTTACGGTATGAATGTTACAGGGCTGCCGAAAGCCAGCTTTCTTTTCCCGCTTTTGCTGTCTGCGGCAGGTATGATAGTTGCGGGCGCAGTGTTGCACCATAAAAAGATGTTTTAAATAACCTGACATATAAAGGGGATGGGTTGCTTTGAAAGAGCGCATTTACCATCTTGGAATCGATGAAAGCTGCGCTGCGAAATATGCAATTTTGCCAGGTGACCCCGGCAGGGTTGAAAAAATCGCGTCTTATCTTGATAATCCGCGCAAGGTTGCGCAAAACCGCGAGTTCACCACCTTTGCCGGCGAGCTGTGCGGCCAAAATGTGCTTGTGACATCTACCGGGATTGGCGGGCCGTCAGCTTCCATAGCGATGGAGGAGCTTGTGGCTCTCGGCACAGATACGTTTATACGTGTCGGCACATGCGGCGGCCTGCAGAAAAAGGTCTTGGGCGGCGACCTTATTATTCCGACAGGTGCAATCCGCATGGAAGGCACTTCAAAGGAATATATACCTATTGAATTTCCTGCCGTTCCGTCATTTGATGTCACTTCAGCCCTTGTTTCGGCGGCAAAGCGGCTTAATCTGAGTTTCCACACTGGTGTTGTTCAGAGCAAGGATTCGTTTTACGGCCAGCACGAGCCGTCGAGAATGCCCGTCGGGCCGGAACTGGAATATAAATGGCGCGCATGGATTAAAGCCGGCTGCCTTGCGAGCGAAATGGAGTGTGCGGCATTGTTTACCGTCGCCGCTTGCCTTGGCGTAAGGGCAGGAGCAGTGCTGTCCTGCATTTGGAACCAGGAGCGGGCTGCCGCAGGGCTTGACAATCCAAACGTACTTGACACTTCATCGGCAATAAAGACCGCCGTCGAAGCGATGAAAGCGATTATTAAAGCTGATAATGAAACCGATAATGCAGAATAACATTAAAAAGGCTGTTGCAACAACAGCCTTTTTTAAGTGTTACGCTGTGTCTTAAACTATTGTTGATAATAAATTATAAATTAAAGGACAAGTTTAGACTTGTCCTTTTTACGGCTTAATTTGCATATAATTAAGCAATGTATTTTTCCTATATTTCTTAAATTTTTTTCTGGATCAAGATGAACAACTTTGAAAAAATTGACCTGCACAATACTTTCGATAAAAAGACTGGTTTCAACTAAAAATGCGGCGGCTCTTGCTTTATAAACAAAATAAAATCGCCAATAAGCCAAGTTAATCGTCAAATTAGTAATAGCGGCGTTTAATTTGGGGAAACTTTATGATATAATAAACATAAATAACAGTTGATGGGGTAAACAATGTATTCTGATAAAAGAGATAAACACAATGATGATGTCATAGCAGGCAGAAACGCAGTATATGAAGCGCTAAAATCCGGAAGGCCGGTTGACAGCGTTCTTATAGCAAAAGGAAATACCGGAGGGCCAGTTGGAAGGATAGTGTCACTCTGCAGGGAAAAAGGTGTGACTATAAAGGATGTCAGTCCGGCAAAGCTGGACGCTTTGTGTGCGGGCCTTAACCATCAAGGCGTTGCCGCGATTGCCGCAGCGCATGAGTATTTGACGGTCGAAGACATCTTAAAGCGTGCAGAGAAAAAGAAAGAGCCTCCGTTTATTATAATAGCCGATGAGATAAACGACCCGCATAACCTTGGCGCGATAATAAGGACTGCCGAGGCTGCCGGGGCGCACGGCATAATAATACCCAAGAGGGGAGCGGTAGGGCTAACCGCGGCTGTCGGTAAGGCTTCATGCGGCGCGCTTGAATATATGCCGGTTGCCCGCGTGTCCAATCTGGTATCGACGGTTGAAGAACTTAAGAAAATGAACATATGGATATACGGGGCGGAAATGTCAGGACAACCGTATTATCAAACCGATTTTTCAGGGGCATGCGCCCTTGTGATTGGTTCAGAGGGTTTTGGCATTTCAAGGCTTTTACGGGAAAAGTGTGATTTTCTTGTCTCGCTGCCGATGCGCGGCAAAATCGAATCGCTTAATGCATCGGTTGCTGCAGGAATTTTGATGTATGAGATTGTAAGGCGCAGAGAAAGCGCATTAAAGTAATACAATTGGAGCGGATATTATGTATGATGTTCATGACAAATCAGGTGAAACAAACAGCCAGGGCAGAATGCAACAGGCTGTTGAGGAATGGTCAAATTCAGCCCAGAGAGAAAAGGTCTCGAGGCTGTCACAAAAGATAAAGGAAAATACGAATAAAAAAATCAACTCTGAAGATACAAAACCCGCCAGCAGGGAAATTTACAGCTCTTCAGAGCGGGAAAGAATGATGGCTGGGCGTACTTCAAATACGGCAGCCAACGAATTACATAAAGATAATCCCAAAGATGTAAACGCTAAGAAACGTTTCAGCATTGAGCTGAATGAGGAGACGGAAGATGAAGAGATCACGTTTCCCATCAAAAAACAGCAGGACCCAAATATCCAAAGCGATGAATTGGACGAAATTCAAGCCGATCAGGACGATTTTTTGAAGTCGCTAAAGGTGCGTTTCTCTTTTAGCATAGTTCTGACGCTTTTTCTTATAGCTGCAACTGTCTTTGCGGCTTATGCCCCTTCATTTTTTACAATGGACATAGTAGCTTATGGTTACATAATTTTGAATCTTATTCTACTGCTTGCAGTTGGCTTATTAAGTTTTTCCGCTTCGGTTAAAGGAATAGCTTCGCTGTTTACTTTTAAACCTGACGCGGACAGCATTATTTCTTTGTCTTTCTATGCGGCATTGATAGGGAATATCTATTCTCTTTGCGACTTTGTGATGAGTTCCCAGTTGCCTACAGTCGCTTCCGTAAGCGCTGTCTACTCTTCATGCGCCGCGGCAGGAATAAGCTTTAACCTTCTTGCCAAGATATTTTATGTATCCAGGGTGCGTAATAACCTTAAGCTATTGAAAACTATAGATACTGCATATGCTGCTTACCCAGTATCCGACGATGTTGCCGAGAGGGTAATCCCAACCTTTGACGGTACGCCGTCAATTATCAGTCTTGCAAAAACGGATTCACTCACGGATTTTCTTGAAAAATCCTATGAACCGTCTCCTTCTGATATTGCAGCAAAGGCATTTGCTCCAATTTCACTTGCGGTAGCTCTTATAACAACAATTGTATTTGCGCTCACAAAGGACGTTAGCAGTGCAGTGATTGCATTTTGCTCAATCTGCAGCATATCGAGTCCGCTCATGTTTGAATTTGGAGTATCCGTTCCGTTTTATAAGGCATGCAAACGGCTTGCAAAGCACAACTGCCTGCTTACGGGATGCAAGGATGTTGCAACTTTCGGCGGCGCTGACGCGATTGTCGCTGACGGAAGCTTCATTTTCCCGGGCAAAGGCACGAAGATTATCGGTGTTAAGACTTTCCATAAAGAAAAAATAGAAGAAGCTGTGCTTTATGCCACAAGTATTGCTGAGGCCGGGAAAAGCCCTCTTGCAAGTGCGTTTTTGGACATATTCGCTGATGTAGGAATAGGCAGAAAACTGCTGAAAAAGGTTGACAGGATTGTTTTTGAGGACAATAAGGGCTTATATGCGGTAATAGATGACAACGATGTTCTGCTCGGGAACAGGCAGCTTATGCACAAGCACATGGTTGACACGCCTTCGCGCGATTACGAGATGAGATATACAATAAACGGCAGGGATGTGACTTATCTTGCCATTAACGGACAGGTTCGCGCAATCTTTATAGTTATGTATGGCATTGATGATGAAACCGGTTATCAGCTTTGCAAACTTGGCAGCAACGGCGTCCGGGTGCTTATTGAAACGAGCGACCCGAATATTACGCCGGAGCTTTTGGAACAAAAGTGCGGGCTTAATTCCGATGATGTCACTGTACTCGAATCGCGTGAAATGAGGTTGCTTGAGGACAATAGGGTTTATGGCCCAGTTGAAGCCGGCATAGCGGTAAAGGATATGGCGGGTTATTCGGAATCAATTAATGCATGCGTAAAACTCAAGGGTACATTTTGGGCTAATACGCTTCTCCAGATTGCCCTCGCTGTATTGGGAATGTTGTTTGCGGTTATCTTAGAGTATTTTGGAAATACGGTTACAGCAGCTTTCGTGCTCACTTATCAGTTTATATGCGCAGTTCCGGTTTTGCTTATAAGCCTGTTAAGGCGCAGCTGAAGCAAATAAATACACATTAATCCGCAGACAATAAAATATAAGGACTGTTCAAGGGGGGATGCGAATGGATATGCCGGACATTTCCGAAAGCGCTTTTATTGCTCCGGGCGCTCAGGTTATTGGAAATGTTAAAATTGGCAAAAAAGCAAGCGTATGGCATAATGCCGTAATAAGGGGCGATATGGCTCACATTGAAATCGGGGATGGCTCCAACATCCAGGATAACTGCACACTTCACTGTGATGAAGGGGTCCCTCTTGTTGTGGGCAAAAATGTTACAGTTGGGCACAATGCGGTGCTTCATAGCTGTAATATCGGTGACGGCACGCTTATAGGCATAGGTGCTGTCGTTTTGAGTGGTGCAAAGATTGGAAAAGGCTGCTTGATTGCTGCCGGCAGTGTTGTAACGCCCGGGACCGAAGTGCTTGACGGCAGAATGTATATGGGCGTTCCCGCCAAGTTCAAACGCATTCTCAACAAGGATGAACAGCTCAAACTCATTGCCAACGCTGATGAATACAAAAATTTAGCAGATAAGTATAAAGCATAGATTACGTTTTAAAACACTCCTGTTTTGGTACGGTCCTATAGGACACCATAACAGGGGTGTTTTATTGATTTATAGGCCTATGACTACTTATAAATTGCGGCAAAATCAAATATTCTATAGGTTGTAAAAATCGGATAAAAATCTCAAACCAATCTAATATTACAAATAAAAACATAATATGTAACAACAAAAAGCTGGAGAAAAAGACCAAATTCGACAAAATTTGCGGTACCTGTAGGTTATAATTATTTGTGACCGAATAATATGTGACAGCGATCAGATTGTTCCGTGTAGATCCAAAATTAAAGACATTGCGAAGGGGATGCTATTTATGATGGCGAGTAGTATTGATTTCCCGTTTGTCAAATGCGTTGATTTGTGCCTGTGCGCTCAAAAAGGTGATTTCGCGAGTCGTGACACTTTTGAGAAGCTGGACACGGTATTTGAAGGTAATGATCGTGACACTATTATTCTTCCTGTGACAGCGTGGCAAGAAAATGTTCTGTCGACTGATATCGTTTATTCTACCGCGCGAACCCCAGGAGACTGGGAAATTGAAAACATGATTGACTACATTCACAAAAAAGGATTTAGGGTTTTGTTCAAACCAATGCTCAAATTAAACGACGGAAAAAGCTGTGAAGAAATCGATTTCTCCGGCAGTGCAGAGTCCGAGGCATTATGGGACAAATGGTTCAAAAACTATGCAAAATTCATTTTTAAAATGGCCGGGCTTGCTCAAAGAACCGGATGCTCGTTCTTCTCAGTTGGCTCAAGGTTTTCTCAGTCTGAAAACCGCGAAAAGCAATGGCGCTGGCTAATTGATTCAGTCAGGAATATCTTTTCAGGCTACATAACATACGAAATTCCCGCTGACAGAGAAGAAAATTTGCCATGGCTGGACGCTTTGGATTTCTTATCGGTGCATATCAATAATACGCCCGCGCAGTTTGAGAGAATAAAGCGGCTGGCTTCAGAATATAACAAGCCGTATGTTCTCTATAATTGAATGAAGAGGTATTTTTTTACATATATTGTATAGCTGCTTAACAGACGATGTTAAGCAGCTTATTTTTATCCATAATATAATTATTTATCTTGAAAGAGGGATGCAGTTTTCCAATGGAATATTTGAGTAAACCATTCAAAAGAGAAAAAACCGTGATATAATAAAAATGAACAGATGTTCCCTAATGATAATGGACAAGTGAGATAAAAACCTTTTTAATTGGGGGTGCACTGCTATGAGTTATAAAAATTACAGCGTTGCGGTATACTGCCGGGTAGATGACCTTGTAAAAATTGATGATCTGGAGGAGTTTGACAGACAGTTTGACTTCATCTCCCGGAACATCGCGGTGAGCAAAGTCTATCTTGAAACATTTCGCGGCGGACGGATTATTGACAAGGAGAAAATGCTCAGACTCAAGGCTTTCTTCAACGACAAAGGCTTTAAGACATCCGGCGGCATAACCTTGGAAAAGGATAGGGGAGACGTCGGTTTTAACGGCTTCTGTTATACTAAAAAAGAAGACCGCAGGAAGGTAATAGAACTTGTCGAGTTTACCGCCGGCATGTTTGACGAGATCATTTTGGACGATTTTTATTTTACCAACTGCAAGTGTGACGAATGTATAAAGGCAAAGGGCGATATGGGCTGGGCCGAGTACCGCCTCAAAATTAAGCGGGAGTTTTCCAAAGAACTTGTTGCCGCAGCGAAAAAGGTCAACCCCAGTGTTAAATTGATAATTAAATATCCCAACTGGTACGAGCATTACCAAGATTGCGGATATAATCTTGAAGACGAATCGGCCATCTTTGATTCAATCTACACAGGTACTGAAACGCGAAATCCCCAGTATACCCAGCAGCACCTTCCCAAGTACCTCAGTTACTTTATAATGAGGTATCTCGAAAATGTAAAGCCTGGAAAAAACATGGGCGGC
>ENA-UPSB01003504-UPSB01003504.1-bioreactor-metagenome-genome-assembly--contig:-NODE-3504-length-12086-cov-6.563378_pt1 | contig 12086 bp, 10 predicted proteins | sample MGYA00238182_ERZ773286 | MGnify/ENA primary metagenome ERZ773286 (study PRJEB29026, sample SAMN07631240) | bioreactor metagenome | isolation source: Switchgrass digestor | place: USA: Dartmouth... | reverse complement strand
AGTGGGATTCACAAGTTCCAAGAGGTCGGCGATCATCAGGCCAAAGTCTTGAGGCTCTTGGTAACGCAGGTGAAGGTGGGCTTTCCGGGCACCGGACACGCAGCCGTACAGGTTTTTCACGGCCCCGGTAAAAGTCATCAAACCGTGGGTCTTCATCTTTGCCACGTTAACCAGAGCACTGGAACTCACCACCGGTTTGGCGAGAGGAAACTCCTTGCATATGCGTCCGTTAGGAAACTTGGTGGGGACCTCGTCTTCAAAGGACACGATCGGAACGCCGCAGCGCCGGGCGGCCCCTGCCATCCCGGTCATTTCACAAACCAAGGGGTACGCTCCGCGACCAGGACTATCCCCGATCTGTAAAGCCTCGCACCTCTCCGAAAGATACTTGCTCACGGCATAAACGACTTCGGGATGGGTAGTGACAGCCTTGTCGGGCTGCACGGGACAAAGCATGTTTGGCTTAACCAATACGGTCCCTGACTCGGGAAGCAGCTCTTCCGCCCCGATGAGAGACATTACGCGCCTCACACAGCGTTCTACTTCTTCAGGCTCATACGAACCGCATCTACATATGGCTACAGGGGTCTTCACTGCGTAACCTCCGAGAACGTTTGGGCCGGACTATCTTGGGGCCCGGTTCCATGATAGCATTTTGTCGCGGGACAACCATCCCGCCGAGACTATAACTGCCCGGTCGGCTCACTGCATCAGCACGACAACGACATCAGTCGAGGTTTGTGCCGCGGTCTTGAGGGGGGACAAGAAGCTGTCAGAATTACCCAACAGCCTGCGAGAGTTCAGCCGCTTACGCCGCGCTCCGCTGGGGACCTTCCCAACTCCTCTCGAGCCTCTGCCCCGACTTAAGGCTTTGATCGGGCACAGTGGCCTCTGGATAAAGCGAGACGACGTGACCGGTCTGGGCATGGGCGGCAACAAGACAAGGAGCCTCCGTTTCCTTTTGGGTGACGCGCTCGCCAAGGGATGCGACACTGTCCTGACGGCCGGCGGACTACAGTCCAACCTCTGCTCCCTCACCGCCGCGGCATGCGCGCGTCTAGGTTTGGCGTGCATCCTCCTCCACAACGACGACGAGCCCCAAACCCTCGTGGGAAACATGCTGCTTAACAGGCTGTTCGGAGCTGCGCCGGTTTTCTTGGGCAAGGTGTCCGAGGAAGACCGGGCACAAGCCATGCACCGACTGGCTATGGAGCTAAGCAAGGCTGGCCGTAAGCCTTACGCCATCCATAACGGGGCTTCAACGCCTGTAGGAGCCTTGGGGTACGTGGAGGCGGCCTTAGAGCTGTACGAGCAGACCAAAGCGCAACGAGTCCCGCTGAAACACGTGTGCGTCGTGGGCGCCATGGGCGGCACGGCGTCAGGTTTTGTTTACGGTACCGCGCTCCTGGGCGGCCCGTGGCACGTGCACGTGATAAGCGTCGAGTACCCAGTCCCCGAGTTGGAAAGCAGGCTCCGCATCCTGTTCGAAGGGCTGGAAGAACTTCTTGGCCGGTCACCCGTCGCTCCTGAAAGCGTCATGACCCTGTGTGATGACTATCTCGGCCCGGGTTACGGCATCCCCACCGTCGAATCCAAGGAAGCCCGGCGGCTTCTGGCCCATTATGAAGGGGTCATCACGGAAAACGTCTATACCTCGAAGACCGCCGCCGGGATGATCGGACTGATCCGGAGCGGAATCATCTCTCGCGACGAAGCTTGCTGTTTCATCCACACCGGAGGAATGGGCGCGCTGTTTGCCCAAACCTAGACCCATTCGCGGCATCATCGTGTGCGATAGCATCTCCCGGTTCGCCAACCCCCCCTGGTTTGCATAATGTGTAGCGACCCGCGCCGACAGAGTTCAGTGCATTATCGGCTGACCTGGGATTCCGTCCATAGCGTTGGACGCGTTCACGGCAACGCCGCTGGCCAGGTCATAGGAATACAGAGGTCGGAACGCGGGGATTGAAGGGAGTGTTCGTCATGAACGAGTACTACCAGAGGCTCCAAGCTGCCTATATTGACGAACTCGAGGCGTACACGTTCTACAGTTATCTTGCCAGCGTAGCTCCGTCCATGGAACTCTCACAGATACTGACCAGCATAGCCAGGGATGAATACGGCCACGCGAGGACTATCGCGGCAATGCTTGTCGGGGTTCCGGGTATGACCCTTCCGACCTGGGGAGGCTCGCCGACAGGTACAATTACCTGGGAGGAAGCCTTGAGCCGCGCGATCGACGGCGAACTGGGCGACACGGCCGAATACGCTGAACTCGCTAGGATCGCGCCCACCACCGACCAGCGGCTTCTCCTCATGACGCTTCTGGGAGATGAGTTCGGTCACGCAAGGACGTTCAGCGCCATCTTGAGCAACACGCGCCGGTGAACAAGGTCGAGGGAGGCCCCGCCGTTTATCAGGAAGGGTCTCTCTCGCTCTCTTCGTTTTCCTCCCTAAGGGTGGATGCGTACTCCCTAATCTCCTGAGCGCTGAACCGGTACACCTCGTTGCAGAAGTGACACCTGACTTCCGTGCTCTCTTGTTCTCCGGCCAGTCTCCTAAGGTCCTCTTCGCCCAGGGTAGACAGCGTCCTTAGAGCCCTCTCTCTGGAGCACCTGCACTCAAACTTGATGGGGACGCGGTTTAGGAGGTCTGCTTTTCCCACTCCTCGGAACACCGCTTCCACCAAGTCCTCCGGCAGAACCCCTTCCTTCATGCGCATGCTCACCGGGCCGATTCCATCCAGGTTGGATTGGATCAGGTCTATTGCCTGTGTCGCGGTGTCCGGATCGTGCCCGGGCATTACCTGGATCATGAGGCCGCCCGCGCCGCTTACCCAGCCTGACCGGCCCGAAGCGCCGGCGGCATTGGCCCCTTCAATGCGGACGCCCACGGATACAGCCGTCGGAAGCTGTTCCGAAACCGTATAGTAGTAAGCAAGGTCGATCCCGATTTCTCCGGACTGCAACCGGGCGCTCCCCGTGTACATCTCCCGCAATCCCAGGTCTTTGGTCACATACAAGAAACCGTCGCTTCCGACAACCCCGCCTACATCCAGTTTGCCGGGAGCCTTCAGCGGGAGTTCCACGTCCGGATTAGCTACGTATCCGCGTACCCCGATGTGATCGCCTAAGTTCCTGCCTTCGGCGACAATCCCTCCGGACGGGCCATCGCCTAGGAAGCGGAGCGTGGCCGACTGGTTGTCATCTAGGGTAGCGGCCACCATAGCGGCGCAAGTGAGAGACCTTCCTAAGGCAGCCGCGACTGTACGGGATGTACGGTGCCGCCTCCGGCCCTCTTCGGCAACAAGGGTCGTCCGGGCCGCCAGCACGCGGAAACGCCCGTCTTCTGTTAGCCCGGATACCAGGTAATCTTGGGTTTCCTTCACGGTATAGTCGCACGGCTTGCCTTCGCTCATCACGGTTTCCCCCTTCGACGGCATTACTATATCCCCGCTAGACCAGGTTAAACAAGACCGTACGGAACGTTCCGCGAAGTACATCTTGCCCGTACCGTCCTGAGTCGGATATACTATTTGCCGTTTCCCTTGCCAGGCCATATCCTCGCTACTGAAGAGCGGTTTTCGGAACCGTGTTGACGACAAGCCCGCGTTCTATCTATGGGAGATGCTGGGAGGCAGCGACAATGGCGGCTCGTGCCGTCCGGAAGTACTGGGTCTTGGGGAGTAAGGGATTTCTTCAAAACCTTCAATACACCGCGTCGCACCTGATAAACAGTGTAGCAAGCGCGATCTTTGGCCTCGTTTACATCTACCTGTGGAAGGCCGTCACTCCCGTCGAAGGTTTCGCCGACTACACGGTAGAGACCGTTGTCCAATACGTCATGTTCAACCAAGTTATACTATGGTTCACCCATTTCGCCATCAGGACACACGGGCGGATACGGGACTCGGTGCGTTCGGGCAACGTAGCCACCGAACTCGCCCGGCCGATGGGGTTCTTTGCCTACAGGATAGCTTCGGACTACGGCTCCCAGCTTTATAGCCTCCTATTCAGAGGCGTGCCCGTCGGGCTCTTGTTGTCCGTTTTCGGTCACTACCTGCCCAAGAACCCCGCCACCTGGGCGTGGACTCTGTTGTCCTTGGCCCTCGGCGCCTACATAGGAATCGTAAGCAAGTACATCGTCGGAGTGAGCGCCTTCTGGACCACCGAAATCCGTACGGCTTGGACCGTTGAGACGTCCCTGGTTTTTGGCCTAGGTGGAGCCTCTATGCCTCTCGAAGTGCTTCCTCCCATCGCTCAAAGGATAGCGGCGTTCACCCCGTATCCCTGCATGTGCTACTACCCGGCAAGGATATTCCTTGAGCTCTCAGGCCCCGGCCTCATCTGGCGTTCCCTGTTCTGGGCGGTCGCCCTCACGGTATTTGCCCAAGCCCTGACAGCCTTAGCCCGGCGGAAACTGGAGGTGCAAGGAGGATGAGAGCCGCCGGACGGAATCCCGAGATCGGCCCCGAGACCAGGCCCGGGGCGGCCCGGCCGGGGCACCGCGCCGGTCCAAGACGGGTTTTGGCTGCTCTAAAGCTGTATTGGATTCTCGCTTCCGCCAGCGTCCGCGCGGCGATGCAGTACAAGTTCGATTTCGTGACCAGCTCCATCATTCAGGCGGTCACCGGGGCCATTGACTACTACTTCGTGGCGGTAATTCTCTGGAAGTTCAAGACCATCGCGGGCTGGGACATCTACGAAGTCGGCCTGCTGTTCGCCGTATCCAAGATAGGAATCGGCATATATAGGGTGTTTAGCGAAGAGTTGGAGCAGTTCGAAAGGTACATGGTCACTGGGGATTTTGACTCTGTGCTGGTCCGGCCTTGGCCCAGCCTACTGGTGGTCCTTTCCCGAAGAGTGGACCTCTCCAGGCTATCTCTGGCCCTGCAAGGGATGGGCGTGGCGGCGGTTTGTGTCCCCCAACTCTTGCGCTCCGGAAAGCTGACTTGGGGAGACATCGGTTTTCTGGCCCTGGCTTGCGCCTGCAGCGCGGTGTTGTTTTTCGTGGTAGGGCTTGCCACGGCCAGCGCCGCGTTTTGGATAACCAGGATAGACGAACTACAAGTGTTCACCCAAAACGCGCCCGCTACGGCGACCCTTCATCCGCTGGAGATCTACCCGGGCTGGCTCAGAGTAGTATTGCTTACCGCTCTTCCTTTTGGTGTAGGCAACTACGTGCCGGTCCGCTACCTTCTTGGAAAAGGCGGTACCTGGATGAACCTGGTTTGGCCCCTTATCGCCTGCGCCGTGGGGCTCACGGTTTCCTTGAAGCTGTGGCATGCCGGAGAGGCAGCGTATCAAAGCACTGGATCGTAGAGCCGAGCGGTAAGCCCGTACCGGCCTGCAGGCGCGTAGGGTTCAGTGCCCTGCGGGTTACCGACTTACCGCTCACCTGCCGGTGACTGACCTTTGGGAGAGGTGTCTCAAGTGAAGGAGTCAAGCATCGCGATAAGAGCTTCCGGGCTCAAGAAGTCCTATTTGGTGCCCGTGAGGAAGACTGGTTTCATGGCGGGGCTCCGCCAAGTCTTCTCCCAAGATAAGCGCGAAATCCGCGCGGTGGATAACGTTAGTTTCGAGGTGCCCCGCGGTCAGTTTGTAGGCTACATTGGGCCGAACGGAGCGGGCAAGTCTACCACCGTCAAGATGCTTACAGGCATCCTCCATCCCACGTCCGGTTCAGTCACGGTAAACGGTATATCGCCTCAACGGGAGAGACAGATGCTCTCCCGGGAGATCGGGGTCGTCTTCGGCCAGAGGACGCAGCTTTGGTGGGACCTCCCGACGGTGGACTCGTTCGACATCTTGGCGGCCATGTACGACGTAAGCCCCGGCGACTACCGGCGCTTCAAAGAAGAGTTTCACGACCTCCTGGGCATCGGCGAGTTTCTCAACACCCCTGTGCGCAGGCTTTCTTTGGGCCAGCGAATGCGCGCGGACTTGGCTGCCGCCATGCTCCACCGTCCTGAGGTGCTGTTCTTGGATGAGCCAACCATCGGGCTGGATGTCGTAGGCAAAGGCAAGATCAGGGAGTTCTTAAAGCGGATAAACGAGCGGGAGGGCGTGACTATCCTGCTCACCACCCACGACTTGCGGGATATCGAAGAACTGTGCGACCGCGTGCTGGTGATAAACCACGGAAACCTGGTCTACGATGGGGACCTGGCGAACTTGAGAGACCGGGCGGGACTCCCGACGGCGCTCTCCGTGAAATACGCGGTCATGCCGCCGGGGATTCGGGCGGGCCAGTACCTCGCGAGGAACGGACAACCCTCCCCCACGCCTAGAGACGGCGCGTGGATGGTGACTCGAGTGGACGCCCCAAACCGCACGGTGGAAGTGGCCTTTGACCGCACCCGGTCAACCGCCCCGGCGGTCCTCATGGCCATGCAGGAGTTGGGCGAGGTCCGGGACGTCTCTCTAACCGAGCCTCTCATCGACGACATCATCAAGCGGCTCTTGGATGACCAATAGGAAGACGTCGGCTCATTCCGCGTCGTCATCCTCATGGTCGCCCTCGCCGCTTTTCCCCGCGTTTCCAGCCAACCCCACCATAGCCTTCACAAACATTGTGGCATAGGATCCGGCGGTCAGACGGAACTCAAGGCACACCTTGCCCCGGCCGGGATACCTCTCGTCGCTTTCGACGTTGCCCACAACCAGGTCTCTGGGCACCACAATGGCCGGCCTGTAAAAGGAATGGAAGTACGCGTTCCTCACTCCCCTGAGGGTAAACGCGTTGCGAGGGATGCCTGCCTCTTCCAGGACAGCTTCGATGGCTTCTTTAACCTCCGGTTCACAGGGCAAGACGCGCCGGGCCGCGGTAGGTATTTGTAGCAAACGCAGCCTACGGAACGCCTCCGGGGAAAGGCCGCGGTAGAAGGTATAGTCACCCACCTTCCCGGGTACCGCAAACTGCTTGTCATCCACGTACCTCCTGAGGACGACTCCCAAGACACGATTCCACAGGTAGCTCTGGTACGCGGACAGGTACAAGGCCGTTTGGGAGGCGGAGATGGCGTTGATGCCGGACAAGAGGTCTTTTCGACGCCCTCCTTTCTTTAGAGCTTCCGCCACAGCTCTCTCTTCGGGCGTCACACACAGCCTTAGGACCTCATCCCACTTGCCCCAAACTTGACCTATCCTGTACTTGCGTTCCCGTTCGGAAGCGCTGTCGCTCGAGTGGACAGACGTCAGGTGAAGTCTCAAGGCCCCTCGAAGGTGTCCCTTAAGAAGCCTTTCCGCGAAAAAACCTTCTGTGCCAACGCTCCCAAAGCGCTGGTCGTCGTAGTAGTTGGGAAACCCGTAAGCCTCGATTTCAGGCGTTCTTGCCCTGATGGCATATGCCTCTTCGGGGCTAAGAGACCGGAGCGTCACCCTGAACGCGTTTCCCGACAAGACCTTCGTGGATACGAAATTCTGGGAAAAACCCAGGAAAGTGAGCTTCACAGACGGGTTTCCGGTCACCAGCTCCATGTCTCTCGGTACGGAAATGTGTTGGTATGTCAGGGCGTGACGGTCCTTTAGCCCCGCGTACCGGATCGTGGACGGGGAAACCCCGCTGGCCCGGGCAATGGAGCGGATAGCGTCCACCGTGTTCCAGGAACGCTTTTCCATAAGGTACACGCGGTGCGGTCCAGACTCCTTGATGGGAAGGTCGATCTCCTCGCGGACCACAAAGTCCTCCGGAAGCACTTTGAGTTTCGAGGGCGACACCTCCCATCAATCCACCATAGCCCGGGTCCCGGGCAAAACTCAACGCCGCTTTCGGCCGGTCTGAAGCCGGCCTGCCCCGAGTCACGTCTTTATGTTGACCTCGCGGCGGGGCGTTCCCTTGCTACTTCCGTCTCGCCGTCGGCGATTCGAGAAAATGGACGGCCGGCTTTTCCTGGCTTGAGGCCGGAGGAGCGCTTATCCTGACCTTTATCCCAAATGGGATAGTCGCTTTGTGGAGAGCGTGGCCTGCGGGTACTCCGGATATGCAAGGTTTGCCCGTCCCTTTGAAGTACTGCTCGAATATCTCTGGGACAGAGAAAGAGGGGTAATCCCCCGAGGACTCGCAGTCAGTAAAATCACCCAGTATGTACCCGGCGGCATCCGCCAGTTTTCCGGACAAAGCCAGTTGGGACAGCATCCTGTCGACGCGGTACGGCCTCTCTCCCACTTCCTCGAGGAACAGGATCTTCCCGCGCGTGTCCAGTTCCCACCTGCTCCCGATTGTGGACGCGATGAGAGACAGGTTGCCGCCTACCACGATGCCTTCGGCCTCCCCTTCTTCCAACGCGGTCAGCGAATGGCCGTTGGGAAGCTCGAGTTCCCCGGGCGTGAATGTCCCAAACAACGCTCTCTTGAAATAAGCCAGGTTGTACGGCTCGTTTAGGCCGGACTGCTCCCCGGACTCCGCCACGGGGCCATGGAAGGTGACTAAGCGCATTTCGCGCCAAAACGCCGCGTGCAGCGCGGTGATATCCGAGTATCCCACGAAGATTTTCTTGTGGGCCTTGAGCTTCTCAAAGTCAAGATACGGCAACACCCGCATTGCTCCGTAGCCGCCGCGGGAGCAGATGACCGCTTTGACTTCCGGGTCCATCCAAGCCCCGGTTATGTCCTCCGCCCGGCCGCGATCGTCTCCCGCCAAGTAGCCCCACCGGTCCAAAACGTGCTTGCCTACCCTAACCCTGAGTCCCAGGTTCTCCAGAACCTTGATGCCGCGCTCCATCGCCTGCTCATTGACAGCCCCTGACGGAGCCACAATCGCCACTACGTCCCCTTCGCGTAATGCCGGAGCCTTTCTTGCCACGATGAATCCTCCTCGCCTGAAGTTGAGAGATGCCGCGAATCTTGCCGCTTTTGTCCACCTTGAGTTCTACAATCGGTTCCCGGTCTCCTTCGGATTGGCCCCGCCAATATGGACTCGTGCTCTAGCAGGAGTTTCGGTGGTTTGGCCGAATACCCAAATGGGGCTTATGCCGCGACCAGCCCAACTCTGGCCTCGGCCCGTCCTAGACTTGTCCGCAATACATACTGAGGAGGGATTGGCCGTCAGGAAAGGCGGCCGAAACCATTGTCGACATTCTACCTGTTAAGACACGGAGACGCGGAAGGCAACAAGGAAGAAATCCTCCTTGGACAACTTGATGTCCCCCTCACCGAGCTAGGCAGGAAGCAAGCCGAGCTACTGGGAAAAGCCCTGTCCTCCATCGCCTTTGACGCGGTTTTCGCCAGCGACTTAGAACGGGCGAGGCACACGGCTGAGGCGGTGCTAAGGCACCAAAAGGGAGGCGAACAACGCTGCAGGCTGGTCTTGGACCGCAGGTTGAGGGAGATCAACGGCGGAACGTTTCAAGGGCGGCCCATATCCGAGTTCCGGGCCTACCTGGACAACCTGACAGAAGACCCTTACACATCCGTAAGGCCCGGAGGCGAATCAACCCAGCTTATGGACCAGCGCGTGGCCAGGGCCTTCGACAACATATGCCAGTGGTACCCCGAAGGAACCGTAGCCATCGCGACTCATCTCGGCGTCATAAAGTCCATCGTGCGCTATGCCCTGGGTATGGATCCTCAAGAGACGCTTCCCGCAATCAAGCACTGCTCAATTACGGTGCTCGAGCAAAGCGATTCCGGATGGCGCCTTTCCAGGCTCAACGATACGGCTCACTTGGAGCGCGTCTAGGAAACCCGTATCGTTTGGGCCTATACGTTCTCCAGAGCTTGCGCGAAATCGGCTTCGATATCGGCGTAGTCCTCAATGCCGGTAGATACCCTTATTAGGCCGTCGCCGATACCGTAGGGGCTTCGCTCCTCCAACGGGATCGACCGGTGGGAGGTCTTCCCTGGATGGGAGACCGTGGTGGATACCCCAGCCAGGCTGGGCACAAGCTCAACCATTTCAAGGGAATCGATGAACCGCCTGGCGCCCTCCAGACCTCCGGTTACCTCAAAGCTCAGCATCCCGCCGAACCCGCCGGAGAGGACCCGCTTGGCTACCTCGTGGTGCGTCGACGACTCAAGGCCCGGATAGTGAACCGTAGTGACCTTTGGATGGGACTCGAGGAAACGCGCGAGCTTCAAAGCGTTTTCAGAGTGCCTTTGGACCCGCAATGACAAGGTCCTGATCCCTCTTAGGAGAAGCCATGCGTCAAACGGGGACGGCGTCGGTCCGTAGGCCTCCGCCATGGAACGTATCCTTTTCGCCAGACCTTGACGCGGGGGAACATCGTCTGACTCGCGTGCCACCGCCAAGACGCCGCTCAACCCGTCGCTGTGCCCGTTCAGATACTTGGTCCCGCTGTGTATGACGACGTCCGCGCCCAGCGTCAAAGGCCTACACAAAACCGGTGAAGCGAAAGTGTTGTCGACCATGAGCAAGGTCCCCGCCTCATGCGCCATCTCGGCCAAGGCAGGCAGATCGGCCACTTCCATGGTGGGGTTGGAGATGGTCTCGCAGTACACGACCTTGGTCTCGGGTCTTAGAGCCTCGCGCGCCGAGGGGAGGTCGTTGATGTCCACAAAGGTGACGGACGCGCCCCTTTTCGGCAGGTCGTCCTGAAAGAAGGTGTATGTGCCCCCGTAAAGCGTCCTCGCGGAAAGCACGTGGTCGCCGTCGGACACCGATGCCAGCACCGCCGTGGTGATGGCCGCCATTCCCGACGCGAACGCCACCGCGTCCCCACCGTCTTCCAGCTGAGCCACAGCCTCCTCTAGTAGGTCAATTCCCGGGTTACTCATTCGCGAGTACACGTAACCCCGGGCAGATCCTCCATAAACCTCGTCAATCTGGTCCAAGTAGTCAAAGGAAAACACGGAAGTGGCGTAAATGGGAGGAACTTTTGGACGCGTGACCGACTCAGGGGGCCTGGAGCCCGCGTGAACCGAGATAGTGGCAACCGACTTGCGCCTGTCTTTCATCTCAGGACCTCTCCTTTCACCGCTCATGACCCTCTCGTAACCGCTCTCACACTCACTCGTATCTCAAGCAGGATATAGGATCCAGCCTGGACGCCCTGGCCGCCGGGTAGAAACCGAAGAACACGCCGACCATAATGGAGAACCCAAACGCCATGCCCACCGCCGAGGGCGAGGTGTACGGAAGCCAGCCGCCAAGCCTCGAAATGAGCCTCGTAGCCGCGCTTCCAAGAAAGATGCCGATGACGCCACCGGTACCGCTCAGTATGGACGCCTCAATCAGAAACTGGAGCAGGATGTCCCTGTTTTTCGCCCCCAGCGCTTTTCGAAGCCCAATCTCCTTTGTCCTCTCCGTGACGGATACAAGCATGATGTTCATGATCCCGATCCCGCCCACCAAGAGAGATATGGCGGCGATGGACGCCAAGAGTACCGTAAATGTGGTGGTGACAGTGGCCACGACGTCCAAGAGTTGCTTCTGGCTGGCCACATTCACCGAACGCTGGCGGCGGAACCGGGCGTCGAAAGCCCGAGAAATCGCGTCCACCGCTTGATCGGCGTCCTCGCGATCGGCAATCTGGGCGTAGATGGCGCTAACCCTCGTCGTCCCGGCCACACGCTGCAATGTCGTCACGGGGACGAAGACGACGTTGTCCATGTCGGTGCCGAAAGCCTCTCCCTTCACTTCCATAACGCCTACCACGGTAAAGGACTGTCCCGCGATAGTGACCGTCTCGCCAATGGGGTCTTGCCCCTCGAAAAGGTCCCTAAGGACGGTCTGGCCCAAGACCGCCACTCTGCGCCGGTTCAGGATATCGGTCTGAATGAGGAACCGGCCTGTCTCAGGATGGAAAGAACGGATTTCCGGGAATTCCTCGGTAACGCCCTGGATCCCAACCGTGACCGAGGCTCCTTTCCAGGCTACCTGGGTATTGACCTGGATGACCGGCATAGCACGGGTGATCGACGAAACCTTGTCGAGTATGAAGTCGGCGTCGGAAAGTCCCAGCACCGTGGCGGAACTTGCCGGGGTGACCAAGATGATGTTGGAGCCCATAGAGTTGATTTGGCCGGAAACCAGCCTCTCCGCCCCTTGGCCCGCTGAAACCAGAGCGATGACGGCTCCTACCCCGATGATGATTCCCAGCATGGTCAAAGCCGTGCGCAGCCGGTTGA
>ENA-UPSB01003499-UPSB01003499.1-bioreactor-metagenome-genome-assembly--contig:-NODE-3499-length-12117-cov-3.949345_pt1 | contig 12117 bp, 11 predicted proteins | sample MGYA00238182_ERZ773286 | MGnify/ENA primary metagenome ERZ773286 (study PRJEB29026, sample SAMN07631240) | bioreactor metagenome | isolation source: Switchgrass digestor | place: USA: Dartmouth... | reverse complement strand
CGAGCGCGAGATCCCCATCTGGCGCATGATCGCCGCGCCGCAGGAAGACCTGCACCGCCGGGCCTGCCAGTGGCAGTCCGCGCTGGGCGCCGGCGAAGTGGTCGCCGCGCAGTCCACCATCGGCGGCGGCAGCCTGCCCGAAGAAGTCCTTCCGACCAGCGCGCTGGCCCTGCGGCCGCCGAAAGCCGGGCAGTTCGCCGCCCGTCTGCGCAGCCTCAACCCGCCGGTGATCGCCCGCATCGAAGACGACCGCGTGCTTCTGGACCCGCGGACCGTGCTGCCCGAGCAGGACGGCGCCCTGCTGGCCGGCCTGCGCTCCCTTCTCTGAACATCTGGCAAATGCGAGGAACATCTCCATGAAAAGTGACCTGGATCAAATTCTTGAAGACAACAACATCGATGCGCTCTGGGTGACCGGGCCGGGCTTCAACAATCCGGTTATGGTGTACCTGACCGGCGGCGGGCACCTGACCGCCGCCGATCTGATCCTCAAGCGCGGCCAGCCGCCCCTGCTCTTCCACACGGCCATGGAGCGCGAGGAAGCCGCCCGCACCGGCCTGAACACGCGCAGCTACGGCAGCTATCCTCTGAAGGAACTGCTTGAAGAGGCCGGAGGCGACTACGAGCAGGCCATGGCGCTGCGCCTGGCGAAGATGTTCACCGACGCGGGCGTTACCCGCGGGCGCGTGGCCGTGTACGGGCATGCCGAGGTTGGCCCGGTCGTCGGCGCGCTGCCCCGCCTTCGCGATCTGCTGCCGGAGGTCACTTTCGTGGGCTTCTCCCGGGACCCGATTCTGATGCGGGCCATGATGACCAAGGATAAAGATGAGGTCGAGCGCATCCGACAGGTCGGGGTGAAAACCACGCAGGTGGTGGACAAGGTTGCCAACTACCTGACCAGCCGTCCGGTCAACAGCGACGAGGTGCTGCTGCGCGAGGACGGCCAGCCGCTGACCGTCGGCGACGTCAAGGCCAAAATCAACCTGTGGTGCGCGGAAGCCGGGCTGGAAAACCCGGAGCCGTACATCTTCGCCATTGGCCGTGACGGCGCCATTCCGCACTCCTCCGGCAATCCGGCCGACGTGATTCGCCTGGGTTCGCCGATTGTCTTTGACATCTTCCCCGTCGAGGCCGGCGGCGGTTACTTCCATGACTTCACCCGCACCTGGTGCCTGGGATACGCCCCCTCGGAGGCAAAGCACATCTACGACCAGGTGCTCACCGTTTACCGGCAGATCGTTTCGGAACTGGAGGTCAATGCGCCTTTCCGCCGCTACCAGGAGCGGACCTGCGAGATGTTCGAGGAAATGGGCCATCCCACCATCGCCAGCGACCCGAACACCGAAAACGGCTATGTGCACAGTCTGGGGCACGGCGTCGGGCTGCACATCCACGAAAAGCCTTTCTGCGGGGCGAACGCGGATGCAATGGATATACTTGCGCCGGGCTCGGTCGTTGCCATTGAGCCTGGCCTGTATTATCCCGGCAGGGGCATCGGCGTGCGCCTGGAGAACACCTTCTGGGTCACCCCGGAAGGCCGCTTCGAATCGCTGACCGACTACCCCATGGACCTGGTCCTGCCGATGAAGTCCTAATCATGGTATAAACAAGGCATGAGTGCCGCAAAACCCGCCCCTACGCCCATTCGCATTCTGGGCATTGAAAGCTCATGCGACGAGACAGCCGCGGCCGTGGTCGAAGACGGCCGCAAACTGCTGTCCAATGTGGTTGCCTCTCAGATCGAACTCCACGCCCGCTACGGGGGCGTGTTCCCTGAAGTCGCCTCCCGCCAGCACATCCGCACCATCTACGCGGTGGTCCAGGAGGCCCTGCAGCAGGCCCACCTGAGTCTGCAGGAGATCGACGCCATCGCCGTCACCCGCGGGCCGGGTCTGGCCGGCTCTCTCGTGGTCGGCATGAACACCGCAAAGGGTCTGGCCCTGGGCAGCAATCTGCCGCTGATCGGCGTCAACCATCTGGAAGGGCACGTGTATTCCGCCTGGCTGCACCCGGACGGCGAGGAAAGCCCGCCGCCCGAGTTCCCCCTGATCGTGCTGCTGGTCTCGGGCGGGCATACCGAACTTAATCTGGTGGAAGGTCACCTGCACTACCAGAGGCTGGGGGCCACGCTCGACGACGCCGCCGGCGAAGCCTTCGACAAGGTGGCCCGGCTGCTCGGCCTGCCCTATCCGGGCGGCCCGTCCATCCAGAAGGCGGCAGCCGGGGGCAATCCGAACGCCTTCCACATGCCGCGCGCACGGCTGGAGGGCACCTGGAACTTCTCCTTCAGCGGGCTGAAGACGGCCGTGCTGCGCACCGTGCGCGAAATTGAGGACCAGAAGCGGCCGCTGCCGGTGGCTGACCTGGCGGCCAGCTTCCAGGAAGCCGTGGTGGACGTGCTGGTGAGCAAGACCATCGCCGCCGCGGAGCAGTTCCAGGCGAAGTCCATCCTGGTCGCCGGCGGGGTCTCAGCCAACAAAGAGCTGCGTGACACCATCCTGGCCCGCTCGCCCGTCCCGGTGTTCATCCCGCCGCTGTCGCTGTGCACAGACAACGCCGCCATGATCGCCACAGCCGGGTATTACCGCTTCATCCACGGCCAGACGGATCCGCTGGACCTGGACGTGCTGCCCACCTGGCCGCTTTCTTAGCCGGCGCTGGCCTGACACTGGAAGTTCACTGATTCGCCAGGCGAATCAGATGGACAAGTGCAACTTTTGAGGCTGGAAAACATCTTAATGGATAACGAACGGGTTGATGTAGAAGACTTCTCGCTGGACGCGCTGAAAGCCGGGGACCGGAGTGAATTTGCCCGCCTGGTCGATGCTTACTCCACGCCGGTCTATCGGGTGGCCCTTCGCATCCTTAACAATCCGGAAGACGCGGAAGATGTACTCCAGGAAACCTTCCTCAAAGCCATGCGCTCGCTTCCCGGGTTTGAAGGCCGCTCCAGGCTCTCCACCTGGCTGTACCGCATCGCCGTCAACGAAGCCCTGATGCTGCTGCGCAAGCGCAGGCCGGAAGTATCGATTGAGCATGACGAAGACGAAGAGGGAATCAGTGAACCCCACCAGATCATCGACTGGTGCTGCCTGCCCGAAAGGGAGCTGCTCTCCGCCGAATCCCGCGCCTTCCTCAACCGTGCCATCCAGCTCCTGCCGGAAAATTTGAAAGTGGTGTTCTTGCTGCGCGATATCGAAGGACTGTCCATCAAGGAGACGGCCGCCGCGCTCAACCTGACCGAAACCGCCGTGAAGACCCGCCTGCTGCGTGCCCGGCTGCGTCTGCGCGAGATCCTCTCAACCTACTACGGTGAGAAATTAACGGAGTTGTCTTCAGAATGAGCGCAAATTCCAACTGCCGTGACCTGCTGAATACTATCTCAGAGTACGTGGACGGTGCCCTGAGCGAGGAACTGTGCGCCAGACTGGAAGCGCACATGCGCGAGTGTGACAACTGCCGCGTGGTGGTCAACACCCTGCGCAAGACCGTCGAGCTGTATCACGCCTGCCAGGACGAGGAACTGCCCGGCGAAGTGCGCGAGCGGCTGTTCCACACCCTCCATCTGGACGAGTTCATCCAGAACGAGCGAACATAACCAAGCGGGCCGCCTGAAGGCCCGCTTCTTTTATCCACCGCCCGGCCGGATGGCACACACGGGCCGCAGTAGAAAGGAAACGCCCATGGCAAAACCAATGCTCAACGAAGAGATCCGCCGGCAGGCCCAGGAGATCCTCTCCGACATGGAGCTGCCGGTGGAAATCGTCTATTTCGGCCAGGAATCCGGCTGCGAATACTGCGCCGAGACCCTGCAGCTGCTGCAAGAAGTGGCAGACCTGTCTGACCGGATCCACCTGCAGGTGCATGATCTGCACAACGAAGCAGACCTCGCCCGGGAGTACAACATGGACAAGGCCCCGGGGTTCGTGCTGGCGACGCGCAAAGGCAAAGAGATCGTCGACTACGGCATCCGCTACGCCGGCATTCCGGTCGGGCACGAGTTCACCTCGCTGATCAACGACCTGCTGCTTGTCTCCAAACAGGACTCCAGCCTGAGCGAGGAGACCCGGCAGTTCCTGCGCGGGCTGGACACGCCGGTTCACCTGCAGGTGTTCGTCACGCCCACCTGCGCCTTCTGCCCGCGGATGGTAGTGCTGGCGCACCAGTTCGCCCTGGAAAGCCCGCTGGTTCAGGCGGAGATGGTCGAAGCGCTCGAGTTCCGCGAGCTGTCGGACCAGTACGGCGTGACCGGCGTGCCGCACATCAGCATCAACCACGGCCTGCATGCGGTGATCGGCTCCACCCCGGAGGACCAGCTGGTGGCCGAAATTCGCCGAGCGCTCTCCCTGAGCCAGCAGGCCTGACCCAACGGAGGTACCCATGGAAGCCAGAGCCACCTGGATCCGCAACCTGTCCTTCACCGGCACGGCAAACTCGGGCTTCACCCTACCCCTGGGCGCGAAGCGGGAAGTCGGCGGCGATGAGGACGGTTTTCACCCGGTCGAACTGATCGCCATCGGGCTGGCCGGCTGCACCGGCATGGATGTGATTTCCATCTTGAAGAAAAAAGGCCAGAAGGTGACCGGTTTCGAGGTCATCGTGCGCGGTGAGCGAGCCGAGAACCATCCCCGGCGCTTCACCCGCATGGATGTCGAATACGTGGTCACCGGAGTGGATATTGACCCGGCCGCCGTCGCGCGCTCCGTCGACCTGTCGCGCGACAAGTACTGCGCCGTCACCGCAACTCTGCGTCCGAGGGTCGAAATCACCGACCGGATTCGCATCATCGAAGAGCCCGGCGAGCGCGCTCCCGCCGTCAGCCAGGGAGATTAGGGCGCCGAAGCCGAAATATGGCTCATCCGGTCCGAGCCGGTGCTGGCGCGGACCTCTTCTCCGTATCTGACCAGGAAGCCCTTGTAGGGCTCCTCACCGTCCACCGCCACCCAGCCGTCCATCTGGAAGGCCAGCACCCCGCTTCCAGCGGGGATCCACTCGCCGTTGTACATACGGGCGATGTGCACATGTGTTCCAGTCGCGCTGCCGCCTTCGCAGGAAGGCAGCCCCAACGGGTCACCGGCCTTGACCTCTTTCCCCAGCGGAGCCAGGCTGCTGTTCGCCAGATGCAAATAGAACACCACCCAGCCGGTGCGGATGTCGCCGTCACCGTCCAGGTCCAGCCACAGTGAGGCGTCACCGCGCCTGGCAATCACCCCGTCGGCCACCGCCGTCGCCGGCTCAGACGCGGCAGCGCAGCCGGACTGGGTGCTGGGCGGTGCGAAGTCCACCGCCGAGAAAGGCAGCCCGGTGCCCCAGCCGGTGTGCGGACCGCCGGTGTAAGCCCAGGCGTGCCCCGGCCGGAAGGGCAGCGTCAATACCGGCTGGTGCAGGCTGGCCGGGATGTGCGGCTCCACGTTGGCCCAGGGGTCTCCGAAAAGCTCACGGTAGGTGCGGGCGAAGCCCTCGCCGGAGACCGCCAGGTCAAAGCTCTGCGGCGTGTTGGTCAGGGTGAACAGGTTGTGCAGGGCGACGGTCGCCGCGTTCTGCCAGGGGTCCGGCACCACCAGCCGCCCGTCCGGCAGGTCCAGCGAAGTCAGTCGGCCCAGGCGGAAGGCGTAATAGCCGTTATTGAGCTTGTTGGCCGTCCAGATGAGCTGGTTGGTCAGCCCCTGATGAGTGCTGCTCCTGTATCCGAGCGGGTAGCGATCCACGTCCACGCGCGGCTCGGGATCGGTCAGCCCACCGGCGTAGTACTCGACCAGCGCCAGCAGCAGGCGCGGGCTTACGCTGTACTGCTCGCCGATGGCCGCGACCAGGTCCCCGCCGGACAGGTTCTTGCCGTCAAAATAGCCTTTGTAGTTCTTCAGCCAGCCAGGCTGCTCACGGACGAAGTCTCCGGCGTCAAAGCCGATCTGCGCCGGGCCGTTGATGAACAGTGAGTCGGGGATGATCTGGTAGGGCGTGCCCCAGGCAGGCTGGTAATAGATGGGAATCTGCATCGGCATGCCCGGCGGCATGGTGGTGGTGTCGTTGGGAATGATGGGGTTGGCCTCGCGGATCTCCTGCACCGTGGTGTTGAAGCGCACAGCCAGCGCTTCAAGCGTGTCGCCGGTCTGGGCGGTGTAGTCCACCAGCGTGCCGGGCAGGAACGGCTCCCGAGTGGGCAGCGGCGTTGGCATCACCTCGGTCGGGGTCGGCTCCGGGGTCAGTTCCTGCTCATAGGGATCATCCTCCCAGCCCAAATCCATATCCGGCGGCATGCAGCCTGCCAGCAGGGACAGAATCAGGAAGGATATCAGGATTACGCGTTTGCTGACTGCCATCGGCAACACTTACGGCGCCTGAACCGGGCGCGAAATATTCGATGTCGCTTCGCTCACCACGCTGGCAGTGACAGTCTCACCGTCTTTGGTCAGAGAGCCGATGTACGGCTGGTCGCCCGCGTGGGCTTCCCAGCCGGAGAGGTTGAAGGGGATCGGGCCGTCCGCCAGCATCCACTCGCCGTTGTACTTGCGGGCGATGTGCACATGCGTGCCGGTCGACGAGCCGCCCTCGCAGGAGGGATGCCCGATCAGGTCGTCCTGCTCCAGGATCGTCCCGGCGGGAACCCTCCCCTGCGTGGCGATGTGCAGGTAGAGGATCACCCAGCCGGTCTGCTCGTAGCCGTCCCCGTCCAGGTCCACGACGACCACGCCGTTCTCGGAACGGGTCACCAGCCCGGGCGCGGAAGCAACCACCCAGTCGTTCGACTTAACACACCCACTCTCGACGCTCGAGGGGGCGAAATCCAGCGCGGCGCGCGCGCCGTCTTTGGCCCAGGCCGCGTGCGGACCGCCGGTCAGGCTCCACACCCGGCCCGGCAGGAAGGGCAGCTCAAGCGCCGGCTGGGTCAGGTTCTGGGGGAAGAGCGGCTCGACCGCCCGGGCATACTGCCAGGGATCGCCGAACATCTGCCGGTACAGCCCGTAGAACCCTTCCGGCCCATAAAGCAGCCCGTTCCAGACCACCTGATCACTGCGCAGGGAGTAGAAATACTGGATGGCGGCCGTCCCGGCGTTCAGGTCCGGGGCCATGCGCAGGCGGGTGCCGTCGGTGAACTCCAGCTCGGTGTACAGCCCCTCGCGCCAGCCGTAGTACCCCAGGGAAACCTTCTGCATGGCCCAGTTGAGCTGCTTGAACAGCCCCTTCTTGTCCAGCTGCACCAACCCCATGGGGTAGTCGGTCTCCTGCAGGTTGTCCGGCTGGCCAAAGACCCAGCCCGACTGGTGCTCCAGCAGAGCCAGCAGCAGGCGCGGGTTGATCGAGTTTTCCAGCGCCACCCGCTCGACCACCTGCGCGCCGGTGTTCCAGCCGTCCGAAAGGTATTCGCGGTACTGGCTCAGGAAGCCGCCGGCCGCGTTGATGTAAGCATCCACGTCAAAATCAATCGCAGAGGGCGAGTAGACGATCTCGCTGTCCGGCAGCAGGTGCCCGTTGGGGCCGGTCTCAGCCAGACGGTTGGGGATGATCAGCAGCGTGCCCGGCTCCAGGAAACCCTTTTCGGGCAGGGGCTGGCTGGTGTTGGAGCGAATTTCGTCCGCCTGCACGCCGAAGCGGATGGCCAGGACGGGCAGCGTGTCGCCGCCCTGCGAGGTGTACATAATCGGCGCCGGCGCCGTGCCTTCCAGCGTGGGCACGGAGGTTCGTGTGGCGGTCGGCGCCAGGGTCGCCGCCGGTACGGTCGTTGTTACCGCTGTTTCAGGAGCCGCAGGAGCGGTGGTTTCAACTACCACCGGCTGCGTTGGCGCTGGAGGGGTCACCTCAGCCGCGGTGGGCACCGCCAGGGTCGGCGCAGCCACTTCTTCGATGCCCCCGCCGCCGATGCCCACGGGCGCTACAGCTGCAGTGGCCGTCAGGTCCATGGCGCTGACATAGCTCTGCGAGCAGGCCAGCGCTGTGCCTGACCAGACAATCACCAGCAGCGCTATACCGAGCAGGCTAGCGCTGAATCTGGTTTTCTTCCGTGCGGCGGTCCCATGCTTCAACTGTTTGTCCATTGCGAACTAGAACGCCATTATACTCGGTGCCCGTTCCGGCGGAAATCCACCCGTCAAGATTGAAAGGAACTGCTCCGTCTGCGGGAATCCAGACTCCATTATACCGTCTGGCCAGGTGAACATGCGTGCCGTTCGACACGCCCCCCTCGCAGGAAGGCCGCCCGATCGGGTCACCTGCTTTCACCCGGGTCCCGGCCGGAAGCCGGCCCTCTGAATCGATGTGCAGGTACAGCACCGACCAGCCGGTCTGGTCGTAACCGTCACCGTCCAGGTCCAGCAAGATCGTGCCATGGTCGGAGTAGGTAATCACCCCGTCGGCCACAGCCGTGGTCCAGTAGTCGGAGATTACGCAGCCCATTGGCTCTCCGGGCGGGGCGAAATCCAGCGCCGCCCAGCCGGAACCGCTCCCCCACCCGCCGTGCGGACCGCCGGTGAAAGACCAGACCTCGCCATCCTGGAAGGGCAGCTGCATCTCCGGCTGGGTCAGGCCCTCGGGAACCAGGTTGTTGACGGCATAGTCGAAGGGATAGCCGAACATGCGGTAATAGGTGGCAAACAGGCCCTGCTCCCCCACCGCTGCCAGCCAATCTGAATAGCTGTACAGCGGGGCAAACAGGTACTGCAGCGCGGCGGTGCCGGCGTTGATGGTGCTGTCCGGGGGCACCACCGACCCGTCCACCAGCAGCCAGTTGGAAAAGGCGTTGAGCTGCCAGGCGTAGTAGCCGTAATTCAGCCGGTTGGCCGCCCAGGAAAGCTGCTTGTACAGCCCGTTATACCAGCGGTTGGTAAACCCCAGCGGGTACGCGGTCTCCTCGGGTTCCGGGTCGGTCACCCAGCTCGACTGGTACTCGATCAGCGCCAGCAGCAGCCGGGGATTGACCGAATACTCCCGGCCGACGCGCTCGATGATTTCCGCCGCGCCGGTTTCCTCCTCGTCTACCTCTTCGCTGTAACCGCTCAAATAGCCGCCCTGCGATATGAGGAAGGCTTCCACGTTGAAACTCGCCGAGGCCGGTCCGCGCACCAGTTCCGAATCCGGAATGATCTTGAAGCCCGGCCCGGTGGGCATAGGCTCGGGCGCCGGGATGAACAGCAGCTGGCCCGGTTCGATCAGATCCGGGTTTTCGATGCCGTTGGCCTCGATCACCGTCTTCAGCCCGATGCCGTAGCGTTCAGCGATCGCCCCCAGCGAATCCCCCGCCCTGACCTGATACTCCACATCCTCCGCGCGAATGGTGGGCAGGATTCTGGGCGCATCCGGGGTCGGCGTGCCGTCTGGCGGCTCAAAGGTGAACCCGGCTGCCGGCGGAGTGATGATCGCCCGGGTCGGCTCGCCTCCGGCTGCGTCCGAGCCTTTGGGGAGGTTCAGCTGATTCCCGCTGACCGAACGGGAGCAGGCGCCGGTCACCAGCGCCAGCGCGGCCAGCAGGTGGATCAACTTCAGCCCCTGCAGAGCTCGATTCATCGATTCTGTCCTCCAGGTAAGTGCGGTATTTTCTTGAACAGTAGAACCGTGTTCCGCTTATTCCACGCCCGCCAGCGGGTCCTCAATGGCCGGGTAGCCGCGGCAGTAATACGCGTACCAGTCCAGCTCGTCCTGCCGGTGCTCCAGAGCGTAGGCTCGGGCTTCGTCTCCAATGGCGGCCGCATCCTCCAGGTTCACAAAGGCGGCGGTGCTCCAGTAGCGCGGCAGAACCATCAGCGGGTCGTCCATCTCGCGCTGAGCCGGGCCCATGGGCACCCAGTTGAACATCACCGGTCCGCTGGAGTGCACCGTCAGGCCAACCTTGTAGCCCGCTTTGCGCACCTCTTTCACGGTTTCCCGGGTATAGTTGCCGCCCGGCCAGATGAAGGCCAGCGGGCGGCGGCCCAGCCGCTCTTCGATCAGCGGTATCGGGTTGTAAATTTCCTGATGAATGATTTCCGGCGGCGTCTCTTCGGTGAAATAGGTCTCGCCGTTGTGCATGAACCCGTGAGCCTGCACGTCGATCCGCCCGGTGGCGTTCATCTCGGTCAGCTCGCGCCACTCCCAGGCCATCGCCGGGCCGGTGATATATGCCAGGGTCACCGTCCAGTCATACTCCTCCAGAATGGGCATGAAGTGCTCGCGGATCACGCCCGGGCGGCGGTCGTCGACGATCAGCAGAAGCGAGCGTTCCGGAATGCGCGCGTTGTTGTAGAGGAAATCGACGAACTGCTCGGTGGTGATGGTCTCATACCCCAGCTGGCGCGCCCGGCGCATGGTCGCCTCGAAATAAGAGGAAGTGACCGAGATATTGTCGGTGATGATCCGGTAGTCCGGCGTCACCGAATGGTACATGATGGGTGCAACTATTGTACCAGGGCTGGCTTTGCCCGGACTCCAGCGCAGGTACAGGTAGCGGCAGGCATCGTCCAGATATCCTTGCGGTTCGATGCCTGGCAGCAGCCGTGAGGAATCGAATGACCCCAGCGGCACCTGCGTGGGCGCCGGCACCGGCGTGGGTGTCGCCGTCGGCGTCGGGCTGGGCGTGGTTGTCGGCGAGGCTGTCGGGCTGGGGGATGCCGTCCGGGTGGCGGAGGGCGCAGCGGACGGGGTGGCCTCTGTCTGGCCCGATCTGGCCCCCGGCACGGCGGAACCGCAGGCGGCCAGCGCCAGACTGAAAACCAGCAGTACGAGCGCGGCAGGCCACCTGCGGTTCAAATGGATCATTGTTCGGGGCATCGCTCCGTCAGGTCTGTCGGAAGGACCTGAACGGTTACTGGTCCTCGCCGCGGATGAAGGCTTCGGTCATTTCGCGGGCAATTTCGTCCTTGAACTGCTTGGGCGGGGTCTTCATGAAGTAGGACGACGGGGCGATCAGCGGGCCGGCCAGACCGCGGTCGAGGCCGAGCTTGGCGCAGCGCACCGCGTCGATGATCACGCCCGCCGAGTTCGGCGAGTCCCAGACCTCTAGCTTGGCTTCCAGGTTCAGCGGCACATCCCCGAAGGTGGTCCCTTCCATGCGGATGTGGCACCACTTGCGGTCCTTCAGCCAGGGGATGTAGTCGCTCGGGCCGACGTGAATGTTGTCGGGATCAATTTCGTAGGGCATCATGCTGGTCACCGCGCCGGTCTTGGAGATCTTCTTGGACTCCAGACGGTCGCGCTCCAGCATGTTGAGGAAGTCGGTGTTGCCGCCGAAGTTGAGCTGGTAGGTGCGGTCGATGCGCACGCCGCGGTCGACGAACAGGCTGGTGATCACGCGGTGCAGGATGGTGGCGCCCACCTGGCTCTTGATGTCGTCGCCGATAATGGGCAGGCCGCACTGCTGGAAGCGCCCGGCCCAGTACTCCGAGCTGCTGATGAACACCGGGATGGCGTTGACAAAGGCACAGCCGGCGTCCAGCACCTGCTCGACGTACCATTTGGTGGCCATTTCCGAGCCGACCGGCAGGTAGTTGACCACCACGTCGGTGCCGGTGTCACGCAGGATGCGCACGATGTCGTCCGTCGGGCCAGGGGCCTTTGTCAGGATCTCGGACAGGTACTTGCCCAGGCCGTCATGGGTCATCCCGCGCGAGACCTTGACCCCCAGGTTGGGGACGTCCGTGAACTTGTAGGTGTTGTTGGGGTAGGCGAAGATGGCCTCGGAAAGGTCCTTGCCCACCTTGGTGTCCACCACGTCAAAGGCGGCGCTGAACTCGATGTCGCTGATGTGGTACCCGCCCAGGTTGACGTGCATCAAACCCGGCACAAGGTCCGTGTCAGCTGCTTCACGGTAATAGTGCACACCCTGAACGAAAGAGGAGGCACAGTTACCGACGCCGATGATAGCCACCCTCACTTTTTTTCCATTGCTCATTCCGGCTGCTCCTTAAATAAGGTTTGAGATTAAAGCGGGGCGATTGATCCCGCCTGCGGGCGATCTCGGTTTATTGGATCGGAATCTTACCCGATTATACCCTCCACCAACCGCTCATGGAGAAAACCGGCGTAATTTAAGAAACGCGGCCGCTGAACAGGCCCGGCTTGCCAGAACGGGTCGGGATGGGTTATAATGGCCGTGTTCGGGGCGTGGCTCAGCCCGGTTAGAGTGCACGGTTCGGGTCCGTGAGGTCGGCG
>ENA-UPSB01003493-UPSB01003493.1-bioreactor-metagenome-genome-assembly--contig:-NODE-3493-length-12131-cov-3.873220_pt1 | contig 12131 bp, 8 predicted proteins | sample MGYA00238182_ERZ773286 | MGnify/ENA primary metagenome ERZ773286 (study PRJEB29026, sample SAMN07631240) | bioreactor metagenome | isolation source: Switchgrass digestor | place: USA: Dartmouth... | reverse complement strand
CGGTTCTGGGGATACGGCCGGACCAGGCGGTCTACAAAATGCATGAAAAGCTGCCCACGCGCTTTAATACCGCCGACGGGCCCTGCCAGTTCAATGCGGTGCTTTTCACCCTTTGCGAAAATACGGGAAAAACTGTCGGCGTAAAACGCATTAACATAACGGACTGATTTTAAAAAGCAGGCTTGAACAGGTTGCAACAATTTTGTATACTAGATCTGGTTGCCGGAATATAAGTATTATAAAGGACAGGGGGAAAAAGATGTCCCGTTTTGTTTCGTTTGTGGCAGCAGTTTTGATTATCCTCGGTTTTGCAGGCTGTGCCCGGCGTGGGAAGCCAGAAGGCGAATCCTCGCTGACATCGGATACAAGCGAGCCTGAGACTACCGGAAGCAGTAAAAATAAACAAACCATTCCCTTTGCTCTTGCATATACTGGTGACGATACATTAAATCCGTATAAAGCAAAGACTTCCACAAACCTTAGCCTGTCCCATTTGATTTTTGAAGGGCTTGTAAGGATTGACGATAAAATGTCTCCTGTCCCTCAGCTTGCTGAGTCTTTGGAATCAGGAGATTTGACAATATCAGCGGTTTTGCGCTCGGATGCTAAGTTTTCCGATGGCTCAAAGGTCACCGCGGATGACGTGGCATATTCCTTTTCCCTTGCAAAATCCTCCGACAATTTCAAGGCTCTGGTTTCGAATATAAAATCAGCCAGTGCTGAAGGGGATAATAAGGTTATATTCAAATTAAGTTCCCCTGACCCGAATGCCGCCGCCTGCCTGTCTTTTCCGGTATTAAAAAAAGGGACGGCGGATTCCCCTGTCGGAAGCGGGCTTTATGTATTCAAAGACGGCAATCTTCCGGAACTCGCCGCCAACCCTAAAAGCCAGGCAAAACCTAAAATTGCATCAATACGCCTGCTTGATGTGCCGGACGGCGACGCAATGACCTATGCACTTGAAAGCGGGAATATAAGCTATTATTTTAACGATTTATCCAGCGGCGTGATTCCCCAGATTACCACTGCCAGCATCAGCGTGGATTTGAACTCGCTGGTTTTTATTGGGGTTAATTCTTATAAATCAGGTTTGTCCGAGCCGAAGGTGCGCTCTGCATTGAGCCTGGCAATCAGCAGGTCCGAAATCTGCGCCAGCGCTTTTGCAGGACGAGCCCGCCCTGCGGTTTCTCCCTTTAACCCGTCCTGGATGGCTGCTTCGGAAATAAAAGGCTTCTCTGAAAAAGAAAAAAGTGATACAGCAGTTGCACAATTAAATGAAGCAGGTTATAATATTAAGAGCAATTCTGGAAAAGCTTTAAGCCTTGAACTTCTTGTCAACAAGGATAACAGTTTCAAATCCGCCGCTGCCGGGATTATAAAGCAGCAACTGGCAAGGGTTGGGGTGGCTATCAATATTACGGAGCTTAGCCATTCCGAACTTTTAAGCAGGCTTAAATCGGGAAAATTTGAACTGTATATCGGCGAGATAAAGCTGCCGGCGAATATGAGCCTTGATTTCCTTCTGTCATCCGGCGGCAGCGCGTCTTACGGGATTAATTCAAAGGGAGACGCAGCCACGGCATATTTCAGGTATCTTGAGGGCGAAATCACCATGCAGGAGTTCGCCGATATCTTTACCTCAGATGTTCCGTTTATCCCCCTTTGCTGGAGGAGCGGGATTGCGGCGTATAACAGGGCCCTTTCAGGGGTTACGCCTACCGCGTTTAACGCGTATTATGGAATTGAAAATTGGAATTATTCTTAACGTAAAAAATGGTTGTTGCCTGAATTAATGGGAGGTACGGATATGATTCAAATTGAAAACCATCTTGGCACTATCGAGATTTCCCAAGATTATTTTGCTTATCTTGTCGGAAACGCAGCCTCCTCATGCTATGGCGTTGCAGGTATGGTGAAAAGCGGGGCCAGGCAAGGGATTAGGTTCCTTATTTCCCGCCGGACTTATGCGGACGATGGCGTCCGTGTCCGCAGCCAGGGGGATAAGCTGATAATCGACCTTCATATATGCGTGATTTTCGGAGTGAATATCTCAGCCATAGCCAAAAGCATTGTGAATAAGGTCCGTTATACTGTCGAACAGGCAACAGGCCTTGAGGTCAAAAAGGTCAACGTTTTTGTTGACGGGATGAAAACAGAATAAACCAAATCTTCGCCGCGATATACGGCGAATTGCCTTTAAGGGAGTGCTTACGTTGATACAAGGTAAAGTTTTATGTGATGCGATAATTTCTGCGTCTAACTGCCTTGCCAGGGAAAAGCAGTCAGTTGACGAGTTAAACATATTTCCGGTACCGGACGGCGACACCGGGACCAATATGTCAATGACCATTGCAGCCGCAAGCCGGGAGCTTGCAAGGCTTAAGGACCCCACTGTGTCCGAGGCTGCTGATGCTGCGTCTTCTGCGCTGCTCAGGGGCGCCAGGGGAAATTCAGGCGTAATACTGTCATTGCTGTTCCGCGGCTTTTCAAAGGGGCTTAAAGGCAAGGAAACCGCCGACGGCGCCGATTTGGCTGAGGCTTTAAGCCTTGGGGTTGAGGCTGCATATAAAGCGGTTATGAAACCCACCGAGGGAACAATCCTGACAGTCGCCCGGGAAGCCGCCGCCAAGGGCAAGGAAGCCGCATCCAATGACCCATCGGTTTCACACGTTTGGGAGGCAATTTGCAGCGAAGCCGAAGCTTCTCTGCAGCGCACGCCCGAACTTTTACCGGTGCTCAAAAAGGCAGGAGTTGTGGATGCCGGCGGAAAAGGGCTTTGCATTATCCTCAGGGCGATGCAGCGAATATTTGAAGGGGGCACTGTGGAGGAAGGCGCGGCAGAGCCTGCCGCCCGTACCGAAGGCATGAGCCCCGCAGGCGCTTTTGAAACGGATATCAAGTTTACTTACTGCACCGAATTCATTATAGGCAGGGAAAAGGGCAACACCATGGATCCTCTGCGCCTAAGGGCATACCTTGAGTCTATTGGCGACAGCGTGGTTGTGGTGGATGATTCCGATATCATCAAGGTTCATGTCCATACAAACGATCCCGGGCTTGCCCTGACTGAAGGCCTTAAATACGGGCAGTTTGAGACTGTAAAAATTGAAAACATGAAAATCCAGCACCAAAACGCCGCCTGGGTGCCGGAGGATGTATCAAAAGAGGAAGTGTTCCAGCGGGTAGAGCCGGAGAATGAATACGGCTTTGTGGCGGTTGCGGCTGGTGAGGGGCTCCATTCCCTGTTTAAGGATTTGGGGTGCGACAATATCGTTTCCGGCGGGCAGACCATGAATCCCTCTACCGACGATATCCTGAATGCTATCCACGCCACCCCCGCAAAGAATGTTTTTGTGCTGCCAAATAATAAAAACATCATACTTGCGGCGGAACAGGCTATTCCTTTAGCGGACAGGAAAGTCCATGTGTTGCAGACTTTGTCAATCCCACAGGGTATTGCCGCAATGCTTTCTTTCAATCCCGACGACGATGTGGATTCGAACCTCCTTAACATGATGAAGGCTGCCGAGAATGTTACCACCGGCTCGGTGACCTTTGCCGCCCGCGACAGCGATTTTGGCGGCCGTTCGATTAAGGAAGGGGATATCCTTGCCCTGGAAAACGGCAAAGTGATTTTCACCGACAATGATTTGAAACACGCGGTTGTAAAGCTTGTTAAGAGCATTGTCAACACCCGCAGGATAACAGGAAAGGATACCAGCTTTATTACCCTTATCCACGGCAAGGACGTTGACCAGTCCCAGGCTGAGGAAATACTGGCGGCGGTTCAGGATAAATTTGGAAACAGTATTGATATAACTATGGTAGACGGTGGACAGCCGGTATATTACTATTTTATCTCTGTTGAATAAATAAAAAGAATTATTGGTTTAATATTTTTAATAATAAATTTAATAATATAATTGAGCGTCGGGATAGCTTTTGCTGTCCCGATTTTTGTTAAATTTAAAAATTTTGTCCTGGTTTCTGAAATCATTCCCTTGCGAAAAGTTTTTAATGGTTAAATACTTTATATTAATAGTGGAACATTAGATTTGGACCTCGCAACAAGTTTGAGATGGTCAAAAACTTGAGTAAAGGAGGTTAATATTTGAATACGGCGGCAGCGTATAAACTGTATGGAAATATTTTGATACCATTGCTTTCCCAGATTAAAAACACAGAAAGGCATGGTAGTCATTATGCGAGAAGTTAATATGCGAAAAGCAATCCGAAATATCAGCACCATTTTATTTGCCCTCTGCAGCTTTTTGTTTTCAACCATTTTTCTAATCGGGAATGCAATGCCTGAACAGTTTAACGTTGTTTCAGGTTATGACTTCAAGCTCAGCGGCGCTGTTCAGGTAAGTACCCAAAAAGCTCAGAACAGGCTGTCGGTTCCGGTTTCAAAATTGTCGCCAGGCAGCAGTTATCAGGCTTCACTACAGCTTTTCGGGCTGTTTCCCATAAAGGATGTTAAGGTCAATGTGGTGGACGTGACGACAGTAGTACCCAGCGGTATGCCTTTTGGAATAAAAATGTATACCGACGGCGTGCTGGTTGTGGGAATGTCCGATGTGGATACCCCAAATGGGCCTAAAAACCCTGCCAAGGAAGCAGGGATTAAGGTTGGCGATGTCCTGGTTATGATTGATGGCAAGCCTGTGAACACAACAGAAGAAGTGGCGGCCATAATAGAAAAAGCCGGCGGCAGGAAAATGTGTTTCAAAATCAGGCGGGGCAATATCACCTTTGATATGTATTTCAGCTGTGTAAAATCGGTCAACGAAAACTGCTACAAGGCTGGATTATGGGTTAGGGACAGCTCCGCAGGTATAGGGACTATGACATTCTATATCCCGGGCAGCAATATCTTTGCCGGTCTTGGCCACGCAATCTGTGACGTTGACACCGGCGAACCGTTGCCTTTGGCAACCGGCGAAGTGGTGCCGGCAAGGATTTACAGCATTGTCAAAGGTATAAGCGGAGAGCCGGGCGAGCTCAGGGGTGGCTTTGAAGGCGGTACCATGGGCCAATTGTCAATCAATTGCGAAACGGGGATTTATGGCACATTAAATAAAACACCCATTTTAGGCCAGCCTGTGCCGGTGGCTATGAAACAGCAGGTGAAAGCAGGCCCCGCAAAGATTTTGACTACAATAAGTGGCACAACTCCCGAATTATATGATATAAAAATAGAGCAGGTCCGTTACAACGATTCCTCTCCGACCCGAAATATGATAATATCTATAACAGACCAAAGGCTCCTTGAAAAAACAGGCGGTATAATTCAGGGAATGAGCGGCTCGCCAATCCTTCAGGACGGGCGGCTTGTTGGAGCAGTTACCCACGTTTTTGTTAATGATCCTACAAAAGGTTTTGCTATATTTGCTGAAAATATGCTAAAAACAGCTAATACAGTTCAGCAGCAAGCCCCTGCAGCATAGAATTTTATCGACAATTAACAAATTTGCCCCCAAACTTAAAAAATATCTTCCAGACTCTTGCATTTTATACCATTATATGGTAATATGTCGTTGTGCTAGGAAAAGAAAAATATTATGAGTTTGGGGGCAATATGATGGAAAAAGCGATCAAAGTGTTATTGGCAGATGACAGCGAGCATTTTGGCAAACCTTGCGCCGCGGTAATGCGGTCCCATTCCCTTGAGGTACATACCATTCCCAAAGACGGGCGCCAGGTTTTGGCTTTTATCGAACAGCTTCGTCCGGATGTGGTGATAATGGATTTCTTCCTCCCGAATCTCGACGCAATCGGAGTGCTGAAAGGCATTCAGAGAATGAACCTGGCAAAAAGGCCACAGGTTATGATAATGTCAAGTTTTGACAATCCAAACCTTGAAAGGGAAGCATTGCTTGCTGGCGCTGACTATTATTTCTTAAAGCCGTTTGACGCGGATGAAATGGCCGAAAGGATACTTTCCCTAAACGGCAAAAGCCGCGTTGAGATGATAAAACGCAATCAGCTTCAACAGAATTTACAAAACGGAAGCATTGAAATGCGTGTTACTGAAATAATCCATCAGATTGGGGTTCCGGCTCACATAAAGGGTTATCAATACCTCAGGGATGCAATCATAATGGCAATAAATGACGATGATATAATAAACGCTGTGACCAAACGGCTTTATCCGGCGGTTGCAAAGAAGCACGGTACTACATCGTCCCGGGTTGAGCGGGCAATCAGGCATGCAATCGAGGTTGCATGGGATCGTGGAGATGTGGATGTTCTTAACTCATATTTCGGCTACACAATCCACAATGGCCGCGGGAAGCCAACAAACAGCGAGTTTATCGCCATGATTTCGGACAGGTTCCGTTTGCAGCTAAAAATATCGTAAATTGTCGAATAATATTAAACATGGTCGCATCATATTTATTGTGCTAATAAAATACAAATAAGGGTTTGCGGTTGTTGGTTCTTATTGTCTTTATGTATGGTTATTTAAGATTAACAGCTATCACAAAATTTGTGATGGCTGTTAATTCTTTATATTGTTGTTCTATTTTAATTTTTTATGGAAATAGAATCATTTGATGGTATGTTTACTTTTCACAAATTTTGATATGATCTATAATTTCTCCAAACAAGCGTTTTCCATCAAAATCTTCTAAAGCCATAAACATTTGACCATCTAATTCTCGTTGCAATTCACGATTATAATTGTGCGATTTTAATTCATATTCCCAATTTTTACGAGCTGCTTCAGCACGTTCCCTAATCCCTTTAGAAGTAAATACAAACCACAAAATATTGCGCCAATTAATGCGAATCCTCCCAAAGGTAAATCCTCCTTCTAAATAAAATTAGTGGCCGTTTATTGTAAAATATACATATAATACCATAATAATTATAATACACTTGATTGATAAATCACGTAATATTTTACAGTTAGCCGATTCATTTACAGTTGTCACCGGGTTTTGGCTTGACGTTCTACCAGTCTTTTCCCGGCTGTATGCCGAGCTTGTTCCCGGGTTTTCATGGGAAACGCCAAGCAGGACACAAGTATCAAAGCACATAAAACAACCAGAAAAATCCTTGAAAGGAATGGTAACCGGGTTGGCATTGTCTGCTGCGGATTGTGGTCGTACAGTTGGCAGCTCACGTGGAGCATATCTACCATATCAAATACCCTGATTACTGTGGACAACGCTGGTAAAGGATAGGACATCAGCAAGTTTGTTAATTACATAAGAGCATAGACGGTTTGTCATACGGTGATATTTAGGCAGAAACTTGATTTTTTCATAAAACCGCTTGCCGCAATGAGGACATCTGTATCTCCTTTTTCTAAGATACAGTATTACAAACTTGCCAAAGGCAGGGATATCCTTAATCTATGTATTTTACATACAGATATTACCATAGTATTTTATTACTGCCAATAGATTATTTGATTTTGATTTAAAATATTAAAAATATTTCTGCGTTACGCTAAATTCTTTTATTTTTTTCAGCAACCATCATTGACAAAATCATATGTTTTGTTGTAAACTATTCAAGGCGCAAGTGAATAATATGCCCCCGTAGTTAAGTGGATATAACGAGCCCCTCCTAAGGGCTAGTCGTGTGTTCGATTCACGCCGGGGGTGCCAAAAAATCCGGTAGACCGTAAAGGTCTACCGGTTTTTTGTTTCATTCAAATAAGGGCTTCATTTTTTGTGATATTTTTTATTCCACGCTTTTCAAAGACTCAACCATGTCAATACGGTTGATTGTCCTGCTGGTCAAAAGGTTTGCGGCGGCGGAGAAAGCTATGGTCATGAGTGCGGAGAAAAGGAAGTTGGTCCATCGGGTGCTGCGGGTGAACATTACGATGTCCACTTCGGCAGTGGTGATGACGAAGGATAGCATGAATACCCCTAAAACCGACCCTACCGCAATACCAATAAGGGTGAGCAGGAAGCTTTCCCGGTAAAGATACATATTGGTTTCCACGTCGTAGAACCCGAGGACTTTAAGGGTCGCCAGCTCCCGCCTGCGCTCATCGATATTTATGCTGGTTAAGCTAAAAAGCACGATAAATGCGAGGGCTGCAGCGGAGAGGATCAGCACCAGCACCACATAGTCCATGGCGCTTACCATGTCGTCGAAGTTTTGGCGAAGGGTAGTATTGAAGGACACGCTTGCCACGTAATCCAGTTTTACAAGGGTTTTTGACAGTTCCCCTTCAGCCTGTTAGCTGTTGTCCCTAATCTGGCTGTATACAGCGTTGATTTCCGGTGATTCGCCGTAAAGGGACTGATACAGCTCGTCTGTCATGTAAATATAGTGCATTACATAGTTTTCTGTAATTCCCTCTACTTTGACTTTAACTTCGGGCTTTTCCCTGACTTTTAATGTTATTGTATCCCCGATCTTTATTCCAAGCATACGCCCGAATTTTTCGGTAATTACAACTCCGCTGTTTGAAAGTCTTACAGGTGTATGGGTTCTCCTTTTGCGCAGGGTGATGAATTTGTAAAATTTTTCGGTGTTATCGGTCACGATAAGATAGGCGGAAAGGGTGGAATTATCGGTTGTTGCATCCACTTCCGTCTGGTGGAAATGGATAAAATCTTTTACATTCTGATTGTTCGACAACACGGATTCAAGATCTGACAAATTTTCTTCACCGGTTTCACGCAGGAAAACCGTCATATCATATTTCTGAATTTGCTCATACTGTACAGGCACCATCAGGCGAATGGAATCCTTTAACCCGAAGCCTGTATAAACCAGCCCAGTGCAGCCGGCAATGCCGAGGACGGTCATAAGCAACCTTTTTTTGTATCTGAAAAGATTGCGGCATGTGACCTTTTGGGAGAAGTTCAGCCGGTTCCAGATAACGGGAAGCCTTTCCAGCATAATGCGCCTGCCGGATTTAGGCGCCCGGGGCCGCATCAGGGTGGCGGGCACCGCGGCAAGCTCCTTGTAGCACACCAGCAGTGTCGGGACAACTGTGCAGATGATGGCGCCAATGCCAGCGATGCAGGAGCTGTTAACATCAATTTCGCCGGCGACAGGGGGGAGGGCGTAAATTATTCCGTAAGCGTCGGCGATAACCCGAGGGAAAATTGCCGATCCGGTTAATACCCCCAGGGCGATGCCGAATCCCGCGGCGGAGCATGAATATACAAGGTATTTTGATGCGATTTTAAAACCGCTGTATCCGAGCGCTTTCAGAATACCGATGTTTGTCCTGTCGTCCTCCACAATCCTGGTCATGTTGGTAAGGCAGACAAGGGCGGCTACCAGGAAGAATATCAGCGGGAAAACCAGACCGATGGCAGCAACCCTGTCTGTGTCCTGATTGTAACTGTAAACCCCTGTGTTTTCGTTAAGCCCTATGGCGTACCATTCGGGCTCTTTTAATTTTTCAAGCTCCCGCTCGCCTTCCTCAAGCTTTTTCCGAGCGTTTTCCATCTCCTTAAGGGCATCGGGCTTTTTCTCGTTTAATTCCTTTTTCGCCTTTTCAAGCTCCCGCCGGGACTTGTTTAATTCCCGCTCCGCCTCCTCAAGTTTTGTGGCGCCCTCAGCTTTGGATTTTTCATAAAGCGCAAGGTTTTTCTCATACTCCGCCTTGCCTTTGTTGTATTCATCCCAGCCTTTTTTAAGCTGGATTTCGTTTTGGGATAGCTTTTTTTCGTTTTCCTCTATCTGCGCCATGCCCTGCTCAAAAAGCTTCCGGGATTCTTCAAGCTCCCTGGACATTTGATTGTAAAGGTTTTTGAGCTGGCTGATTTGGGATTCAATCTCTATTGCCTCGCTGCTGCCGGGGCTCAGGTGTTCTAGTTGCAAAGTGAGTGCTGAAATCTGGCTGTAAAGCTCTGAAACAGCCTGTTCGCCCTGTTCAAGCTGGGCTTTTTTGCCTTCCATTTCGCTTTTTGCCCTGTTTAGCTCATCTTTGGCGGCATTAAGCTGTTTTTGGTTGCCGTCGAGGGCCTTTCTGGAGTCCTCCAGCTTAACTTTTGCGGCGTCAAGCTCTTTTTTCGCCTTCGTAATTTCATCCTGGTACTTTTTGCGGTTTGCTTCAAGCTCCTTTTGCCCATCATTAAGCTTTTTTTCGCCCTCCAAAATCTCCTTCTCGCCGCTGGATAGCTTGTTTTCCGCGTCTTTTAGTTCCTTCCTGCCCTTTTCCAGCTCTTTTTCCGCGTCTTCTTTGATTTGCTGGTATCGCTGGGGATTCCTGATATTCCCGATTTGCTTGATTTCCTCTTTAAATTGATTGATTTTATTTTTATATTCTTCGGAAAAACGGGATTCAGTTATGTTTTTTGCTTTTATAAAAACTCCGGTATAAACCTCCAGGGTGAAATTTCCCTCGGGGATAAAGGCAAAACCGGTTAAACTCCCGTCACCCTTTGTGCTGCTGCCCCGCTGGAAGGAGATGTACTGGACCGAGTTAACAAAGCCTACGATTTTATATTCCAGCTGGTTCAGGGATTTTACGATATCAGGGTCGCTGCTGGTCTGGATTTGGATGGTGTCACCAATTTTAAAATTATAAAAATCCACAAGCAAGTAATCCAGAACACATTCGTTTTTTTCGCTTGGAAACCGTCCTTCCACCAGCACAGGCATGTTAAGCACGGATTTAGGCTGGCTGGAAATTTTTTCGGTATCAATGGACTGAAAATTGATTAAAAGGGTGCGCCCGTCGTTTATGACAAAGCCGTCTACCGAATAAGCGGGCATAATTGCGTCGGTGTTTTTAGCCTGCCTTAAAGCCTGTATATCTTCATCGTCAAAGCCCAGGGTTGAAATGATTTGGATATCCGACGCGTTATAATCGTCAAGGTATTTGTCGGCGGCATCGCGCATATTCGGGCTTGCCGCCCGGACTCCTGAGAAAAAGGAAACCCCGAGGGCGACAATGAACATAATCGCCAGGTAACGGCGGGGGTTGTTGATAATATGGCGAAGGATGGTTTTGTGGAAGGAATTTTTCATTACCATTCGATCCTTTCCACAGGCAATGGGTTTTCATTTCTGATAATTTCCCTGACCCTGCCGTTGCGAAGTTTTATTATCCTGTCCGCAACCGGGGTTATTGCCTGGTTGTGGGTGATGACAAATACCGTCATGCCTGTATTCTTGCAAGTCTTGTGGAGAAGTTCCAGCACCTGCCGGCCGGTGGCGTCGTCCAAAGCACCGGTGGGCTCGTCGCACAGCAGGAGTTTCGGGTTTTTAGCCAGGGCGCGGGCAATAGACACCCGCTGCTGCTCTCCGCCCGAAAGCTGGGCAGGGAAGTTGCCCATGCGGTTTTCTAGACCCACGTCTTTCAGCACCTGCCGGGCGTCCAGAGGGTTTTTGCAAATCTGGGCCGCCAGCTCCACGTTTTCAAGGGCGGTGAGGTTCTGGACGAGGTTGTAAAACTGGAAAACAAAACCTATGTCGTGCCTTCTGTAGGTTGTCAGCTGTTTTTTGTTAAACGCGCTGACCTCCACTCCGTCCACGAAGATTTTTCCCCCGTCGCAGGTGTCCATTCCCCCAAGCATATTTAAAACGGTGGTTTTACCCGCTCCGCTGGGGCCAACTACCACTACGAATTCGCCCTTTTCAGCATCAAAGGTGATGCCGTCGGCAGCCCGGACGGTAACATCCCCCATTTTATATTCCTTAACGACATTCTGAAAGCTTACATATCCTGCCATAACGCACCTCAAAAAATTTTGGTAAATTCATGCTATCATAACATTCAATTATAAACCAGGAAAATTGTATTTTTAAGCATTAATTTTTGAACAATGTATTAATTTATAAAAGGGGATAACTATAAATTCCAAAAGCTATTATCACCGAAAGTTGTTGTTTTTCATAGGATATAGCAAGAGCAAACAAATAAGCATTGGGGGTTGGATACCATGAATATAGATACTTTCGCCGTTATAGGCGGGGATCTAAGAAGTGCATATCTTGCGGGGCTTTTGGCAGCAGATGGCTATAAGGTGATAACATCGGGGTTTGACAGCACAGACCTTCCTCCCTGTGTGACGGGATGCACCAATCCCGCCCAGGCGGTGTCCCTTTCGGATTTTGTTATCCTTCCTGTGCCTGTTAGCACGGACGGAACCACAATCAATGCGCCGTTTTCCCGGGTGCGGATTTCCCTTGACACCGTTTTC
>ENA-UPSB01003489-UPSB01003489.1-bioreactor-metagenome-genome-assembly--contig:-NODE-3489-length-12153-cov-5.171103_pt1 | contig 12153 bp, 11 predicted proteins | sample MGYA00238182_ERZ773286 | MGnify/ENA primary metagenome ERZ773286 (study PRJEB29026, sample SAMN07631240) | bioreactor metagenome | isolation source: Switchgrass digestor | place: USA: Dartmouth... | reverse complement strand
TGCCCTCAATGAAGCCAATTCCAAATTGGATTTGACAGGAAGAATAGTTGCCTGGCTGGAAAAAGTCACGAGGCTTAATTTGACCGGAGCAGCGAAAAGGGGAGGAAAATGATTTGGGGTTACTTGAAAGGATAAATTCGCCGCAGGATTTAAAAAAACTTACTTATAGCCAGCTGGACGAACTCGCGGAGGAAATCCGGCAGGAAATGATAGATGTAGTTTCCCAAAATGGTGGTCATTTAGCTTCAAATTTGGGAGTTGTGGAATTAACGATTGCCTTGCATCGGGTCTTTAATAGCCCTGAGGATAAAATCATATGGGATGTCGGGCATCAATCTTATGTACATAAACTTTTAACCAATCGGAAAAAAGAATTTAAAAGTCTTAGACAATTTGGAGGTTTGGCCGGGTTCCCCAAGAGAGAGGAAAGCGTTCATGACTGCTTTAATACCGGCCATTCCAGTACCTCAATTTCTGCGGCTTTAGGTTTTGCCAAGGCCAGGGATATAAAAAAAGAAAACTACCATGTAGTAGCCGTTATCGGCGACGGGGCCATGAGTGCCGGGATGGCTTACGAAGCTTTAAATCATGCCGGTAATAGTGATAGTAATCTTATCATTGTTCTAAATGATAATGAAATGTTTATTTCCCCTCGTGTCGGTGCCATGTCCTCTTATCTTAATAAAATAAGGACGGCTCCAGGCTATGATCGAAGAAAAGAAGAATTGAAAAATTTTTTAACCCATATACCGGCTATTGGGTCATCGGTAGCCAAAGCAGCGGGCAAAGCCAAAGACGGGCTTAAATATTTTCTGGTGCCCGGTGTGGTCTTTGAGGAACTGGGAGTTACTTATTTAGGCCCAATCAATGGTCATAACATTTCTAATCTGGAAGAGGTTTTTAACCGGGCAAAACTAAAAAAAGGGCCGATCCTCATCCATGTGGTTACCAGCAAGGGGAGAGGCTATGAGCCGGCCAGACAAAGACCCGATGTTTTTCACGGAGTGGGGCCATTCAATAAAGAAACGGGCGAAATTTTAAAAAAGGATACACCTCCTAGTTATACCCAGATTTTTGGTCGTACTGTTTGTGAATTGGCCGCCCGGGATGACAGTATAGTAGCGGTTACTGCAGCCATGGGAAGCGGAACAGGGTTAAGCGAATTCGGCAGGCTTTATCCCCATAGATTTTTCGATGTGGGGATTGCCGAACAGCACGCTGTGACTTTTGCAGCTGCTTTAGCCTTTGGTGGGCTCAAACCTGTGGTATCCATGTATTCCACATTTTACCAACGGGCCTATGACCAGGTTCTGCACGATATATGCCTGCAAAATGCACCTGTTGTCTTGGCAGTGGATCGGGCCGGCGTGGTGGGGGAAGATGGACCTACACACCATGGTATATTTGATATTTCTTTTTTCAGGGCTATACCGAACTTGACTATCATGGCCCCTAAGGATGAAAATGAATTGAGACATATGATCTATTCGGCATTTACTTACAAACAGCCGGTTGCTGTGCGCTATCCCCGTTCCGAGGGTATGGGCGTTAAAATAGACCAAGAAATGCGATTGATTGAAAAGGGTAAAGCGGAGCTAATGCGAGAAGGTCAAGATTTAACGCTCATTGGTTTCGGTCCGGTTGTATATATGTGTTTGCAAGCGGCGGAAAAATTAGTCACTTTGGGTATTGACGCGACGGTAATCAATCTAAGGTTTATTAATCCTCTCGATGAGAATTTAATAGTTGCTTGGGCTTTAAAGACAGGGAGAATTGTAACTGTAGAGGATCATATCTTAAACGGGGGAACAGGCAGTGCTGTGCTTGAACTTCTCCAAAGCAAGGGTATTACAAATGTTAAAGTTGAGAGGATCGGCTATAAAGATTATGTTGAGCATGGATCATCAGCCGTGTTGCATCGAATTTACGGTCTAAACCCCGAGCAGATCGTCAAAGCTGCCCTGAGACTAGTAGGAAAACAAAGGGAAGGTAAGGCAAGTGGCTAAGAATAAATCCAGGCTGGATGTGGTTCTGGTACAGCAAGGGCTGGCTGACAGCAGGGAAAAAGCTAAAGCTTTAATACTGGCCGGCCAAGTATATGCGGAGAATGTCCGGCTTGATAAACCGGGAATGACGGTCAAAGAAGACATTAAATTAACAATAAAAGGGGATGTAAATCCTTATGTTTCGCGCGGCGGTTTAAAACTGGCCAAGGCGATTAAGGTTTTTAAATTGGATTTTCAAGATAAAATCGTTGCTGATATAGGTGCCTCCACAGGAGGATTTACGGATTGTGCGTTGCAGCACGGGGCGCGAAAAGTATACGCCATTGATGTCGGTTATGGGCAACTGGATTGGAAACTGCGCAACGACGATAGGGTTGTATGCCTGGAAAGAACTAACGCCAGATTTTTGCAGGAGAATAGTTTGCCGGAAAAAGTTGATATAGTAGTATGTGATGTTTCATTTATTTCCGTAACCAAAATCTTGCCGGCTATGTTTTCCTTGCTTCAACCGGAAGGGCAAGCAATTATACTAATTAAGCCTCAGTTTGAAGCAGGTCCGGAAAATGTCGGCAAAAACGGTGTAGTCAAGGAACCGCAAATCCACCGGCAGGTAATTGAATTCGTTTTACAGGAAGCTGAGAAACATCATTTTATAGTTCTGGGACTTGATTATTCTCCAATCCGGGGACCGGAAGGAAACATCGAATTCTTGGCTTGGCTGAAAAAAAGCCGCACTGAAGCCCAAAGCATTGCTTGGCGGCAGCTTATCCCGACTTTAGTACAACAGGCACAAAAAGAAACGGAGTAAATAAAATGGCGCATCGAGTTGGTTTATATCTTAATCGTAGCAAAATTAATACGGATACTTTTCTGCCCCAATTAACTGTTTGGTTTGAACAACAGGGTTGGGAAACGGTTTTTGATTGGCAAAACAATGAAGAATTGGTTCAAAGCCTTGATTTTATCCTTTCCCTGGGAGGGGACGGAACAGTGCTGAAAGCTGCGCGGGAGGCAGCACCGTTCGGAATTCCGGTTTTGGGAGTTAATTTTGGTCGCCTGGGTTTTCTATGTGAAGTGGAACGGGGCGATATTTATTCGGCTTTAAGAAAAGTAATGAGTAAAGAGTACTCGATCGAAGAAAGAATGATGCTGGAGGCAAGCATTAACAGGTCAGGCAAGATAATGAAGTTTAAAGTGTTGAATGATGTGGTTTTTTTCAGAGAATATTCGGAGCACATGATTACTTTAGAAGTAAAGCTTTCCGGGCAAGCCATTGCCAGTCCTCCCGCTGACGGTTTAATAATTGCAACTCCTACCGGCTCAACTGCATATTCCCTATCTGCCGGAGGGCCAATTGTCAGCCCGGATGTTGAAGCAATACTAATTACCCAAATTTCTGCCCATTCCCTTTCTTCCAGACCGATGGTTGTTTCCCGCCACGAAAAAATTGATATTACTTTTACCAAAGGAACGATCTGTCGGGTCACTTTCGACGGCGGAAATGTGTTGGTGATGAATCCCGGGGAAACAATGCGGGTAGAATCTATACCGTTAAAGGCTAAGTTTATCCGCTTGGCAGGCCGCAATTTCCCTAAAGTAGTAAGGGAGAAGCTGCGAGATCGTTGGCATGAATAACAAGTAATAAAAAAGCTTTTTTAATAAAATTTATTATTAAATTTCGTTTAATAATTGATTTTTTGAAAAACATTAAGAATTTATTGTAATAGCAATAAAAATATAAGGTTGGCGTTGACATGGAAAATGGGGGTTGTACCGGCAATAACAATAGCAATGGTTCCAGTAACTGGTTAGGTCCAAGGGGTATTCAGGATATCCAAACCCTGTTGCGCAATTATTTAAAAGCCGTTATCCTACCCGGCGATCTTGTAGTTGATGCCACTGCAGGACGTGGACGGGACACCTTGTTTTTGGCTCAATGCGTTGGTGATAATGGAAAAGTGTATGCTTTTGACATCCAGGAAGAAGCCCTTGCTTCCACCCGTGAATTAATAAATAAACATGGTTGGGAAAGGCGAGTGAAAATCATTAAGGCTTCCCATTCCCAAATTAGTGCTTATGTCCCTCCGGGTATTAAAGCGGCAGTTTTCAATTTAGGCTATTTGCCCGGCAGTAGCAGTAAAGTTGTAACCAGAGCGGAAACAACAGTGCAGGCAGTGAAGCAGGCCTTAAATCTTCTTACCTATAAAGGTTTGATGGTCATTACGGTATATCGCGCTCATGATCATGCTTTGGAAGAATCCGAAGCTCTTTTGAATTATCTAACCTCTTTGGAAAAAAAGGAATTTTGCGTTTTGCAAGGAATTTACCTTAATCAAAAGGAATTGTCCCCATACTGGATAATAATAGAAAAGAATAGGAGGAAAAACTGATGAAAGCCCGCCGGCAAAAAAAAATTCGAGAGATAATTACCAACGAAGTAATAAAAACTCAGGAAGACCTTGCTGGTAGGCTCTTGGAAGAAGGCTTTGCCGTTACTCAGGCTACAATTTCCAGGGACATTAAAGAGATGGGGCTGGTTAAGGTCCCGAGCGGAGGAGATGAATATCGCTATGCGCTGCGCAATGATTCTCTTCCGATCAGTTACCAGGAACGATTGAAAAGGATGTTAAAAGAGGTTGTGGTCAGTTACGATTACAGCGAAAATATTGTCGTAGTGAAGACTATCCCCGGCAATGCCCAAGCTTTGGCTTTGCTTTTTGATAATGCGGATTGGAAGGAAGTTATTGGTTCGGTAGCCGGTGATGATACTATATTCCTGTTGGTAAAACCAAAAGAAGCCGTTAAGACCGTACTTGAGCGTCTTGACAGTATGATTTGATTAGGCTGGCAAACGACGGCAAAGCCGACAGAGCTAAGGAGGGAGTAATTTCATGCTTTTGGAATTACGGATTAAAGATTTTGGCCTTATGGAAGATGTTCATTTACAATTAGATAGAGGATTAACAGTATTTACCGGCGAAACCGGAGCAGGCAAATCTATGCTGGTCGATGCTCTCGGCCTTTTGCTTGGCGGCAGAGCCAGCAGTGAGTTTATTCGTCACAATAAAACCAAAGCCAGCGTGGAGGGAGTGTTTACTAATCTTCCGGACAACATTATTAATTTCTTGAAAGAAGAAGGATATAGTTTTGAGGATGAGATGCTGTTCTTATACAGGGAGATTAATATCAACGGGAAAAATCTGTGCCGAGTCCAGGGAAGAACAGTTCCTCTGAACTTATACCGTACTTTCTGTGAGGGGCTGGTAGACATCCATGGACAGATGGAGCACCAGTCCCTGCTGGTTGTCGAAAATCATAGGGAGTTGCTTGACCGTTTCGGTGGGGAAGAACACCAGAGATTATTGCAAAAAGTTAAGGAAGCGGCTTTGCGCTACCGTAAAGTTCTGGCCAGGGAAAGGGAATTATTGCGTTCGGAAAGAGACCGTGAGAGAAGAGAAGAACTCTTGCGATACCAGATTGCAGAAATAGAACAAATTAATCCCCGACCCGGTGAAATACAAGAATTGGAAAAAGAAAGAAAATTTTTACTAAACGCTGAAAAAATTGTGAGTTTAGTCACTGAAGCTTACGAATTATTATATGACAGCGAAAATAGATCGGCTCATATGGCGGCTTTTGATCAAATCGGTGCCGCTATGCGCAACATGGAAGAGCTTACCAACCTGGATCCGGAAAATATGGCTCTTTACTCCAAATTGCAAGACATATACTATAATTTGGAAGATTTTATTGAAGATTTAAGAATATATAAAGAGAATTTGGACTTTCAGCCCGGTAGACTGGAGCAGATTGAGACCAGATTGGCCGAACTTCATAAACTTAGAAAGTATGCTTTGGATATAGATGCGGTTTTGGCTAAGAAAAAAGAAATGGAAGTGGAATTGGAAGAGATTTCTCACTTACAGGAAGAAAACGAAAATATAAAAAGAGAGAAAAAAGACGTACTGGCAGAATATAACGCTTTAGCCGAGAAACTGAGTCTTTACCGGGGGATTCAAGCTCAGAAAATAGAGAAAAGTTTGGAAGAAGAGCTTCGAGATTTAGGGTTGACTGAAGCCAGAGTGGAAATTATGTTTACACCGGTAACCGAACCTTCACAGGATGGAGCGGAACAGGTTGAATTTTATTTTTCCGCCAATTTGGGTGAACCGCCTAAACCTTTGATCAAAGTGGCTTCCGGCGGAGAGATGTCAAGGCTTATGCTTGCGCTAAAAAGTCTTATGTCCCAAGTGGAAAAAGTAGATACATTTATATTTGATGAAGTAGACAGTGGTGTGGGTGGTCGAACGATTAAAAGAGTTGCGGAAAAACTGGAAAAAATTGCTTTAAACCGCCAAGTTTTATGTATCACTCATTCGGCTTCTGTAGCAGCAGTGGCGGATAAGCACTTTGGTATTGAGAAAACTGTGGTTGGCGATCGTACCTTGACCCGGGTCTATGAACTGGGGGAAGAAGAAAGAATCCAGGAATTGGCCAGAATGCTGGGGGAAGAAAGTGCGGCTTGGGATTTGGCCGAAACTTTAAGAAAACAGGCCCAGAAATAGTCTTTTCGATCTAACGTTGGCCACAATGACTCTTTAACCCCGATGGAGCGGCGAAGAATTTATCATTGTGTTAACTGATGCTTAATGAGAAGAGTTGATACGGCCAAGCCAAAGTTACAAGTAAAAACAGGATAATATTATGCCAATAAAGCCGGAAATCTTTTGCCTAAAGGGCAAAAGTCTGGGCCATGAGATATTGACCATAGCTGTTTGGATGCAAATGGTCAGGACCCAAAACTTTGTTTTCTTTACTTTTGAATAATTGGTCTAAAGATATAACCTGCGCTCCAAATGCAACCGAAGAGCGTTGAATTATGCTATTCAGCTTATCTGCCAAATTTCGGATTTGCTGGGCATATTCTATGGAATCTAAGGCCGGAGGGTTGTAGAGCGTAGCTATTTTAATTTTTGTGTTCATATTTAGAGATCTTATTGTTTGCCCAATAATGTTGAGATTTTGTTCAAAATTTTCCGTTATTTTATTTTTATTACTGGCGGCCGGATTTTTGGAATATAAAAACGAGGGAATTGAGTTCAATAAATCATTGGACCCGATTGTAATTGTTATCAGTTGAGCGTCGGTAATAAAAGGGGTTATTTGCGGCTGGCGGATTAACCAGGTTAATTGGTCTGAAGTATAGCCGTTGACTGCCAGGTTTTTATAAGTGAGGCCAGGGTAAAGTGACAGTAGTTTTTGATATAAAAGCACTGGAAAAGAGTTACTTAATTCAACCCCGTAGCCGGTAGACAGTGAGTCTCCAAGCGCTAAATAACAAGGCAATAAAATTACCTCCCAAGATATCATTAATTATGTTTGACAGTTTGTGCGCTTGCATTTGACTTTTATTATTGTTATTTGGCGAGATTGCCTTGCCGGTTGGTTATAAAGCGTAAATATAAATGGTTGAACAATACAAAGAGTCCTGTTACCGCCAGATTAAAATAATAAATAATCAGTCTCCAGAGGATAATGGCATATATTATGAGCTTGGAGGGGAATACAATACCGAAGACTAGATAAAACAGTCCCTCTGAACTGCCAACGTTGCCCGGGGTTGGAATGGTATTGATGGCCGTATAGAGTAAGGATTGAATAGCCAAAATATCCAGCAAGGAGGCCTGGGACAACCCCAGGGAAAGATAAACAAAATATGTTACGCTGAAATAGGCGGTTACTTGGACCAGACAAAATCCTGATACTAAAATCAGGATTTTTTTATTGGCTAAAAAATTGTTCAGACTTGTTTTGTATACATTTATATGGTGAGAAATATCTGCTGCTTGAATATTTTTGGCCAATTTAAATTTTTGAAGTATTGTGACTATGAGTAGAACTATTCTATATACTATTTTGCTATTAAAACAGAGTCCGATAATAAGCAGCAAGCCAAAAAGATTGACTATCATTCCGACAAAGATTATGGTTCTACCAATAACGGTTTGCTCCAGAATTAAGCTCGGTTTTAGGATTAACATAAATAAAGGAAAAATGGTGATTACTATATGATAAATCAAGAATTTGCTAATTGTAAGGGATGTTGCCAGTCCTACAGACAATTTTAAGTTATTGGTCATTGTTAGGATTTGGGCCGGTTGACCGCCGCTGGCAAAAGGAGTTATAAGATTGTAATATTGACCAATCATGGTTAGTTTAAAAGAAGACAGATAAGACTGGCGGGTTTGAGCAAAGGAAAAAAGTGTTTTAATAATCAACATGTCGCTTAGCCAGTATAGTAACATGCAAATAAAACCGCCGCAGAGAAACTTCAGATCGGTTATTTTGATTAGAACCGGAATGATCCCTAATTCCGTGCTGGATGCAAGTATATAGATGGTTACGGCAATAATCGCGAGGGTAAATAGATAATTAAACAATTTATGTTTCATTGGTAATCCTCTGTTTTATGTACTACATATCGGTTTATCTGGCTGATTTTTATCATAATAATAGTATTCAATTATCTGTCAGAATTGAAGATTCATTTATTAATTTTTTGCATTTTTTTTTATTCCGATAATCTTTATGAAATGCTAGTAAACATTTCACGGATGATTCAAATGTTTTGTGGAGAGGTTATTAATACAATAAAAACTTTAATGTTTTTATTGTCTCCCTGCAGGGTTAAAAGGTTATGATGAGGAGGTCAGAAAGGCTGGAGGAAAAAACAACGTGATAAAAAAACAATGGCGAAGGATTTTGCTCATTGGGTTTCTTTTTGTTTTTACCTTTAGTATTCAACAATCCACTTTTTCTATCAATAATTTTAAAAACTTTTTTACTGTTAAAAGTTTACAGTCTCAAGGCCAGCCAGTTTACAATTTTCTAGGGTTATTTTCAAAAGAAGTTAGTAAACCCTATATTGAACTCATCCCAGGAGGGCAATCTATCGGGGTCACGCTCCAGACAAAAGGAGTTTTGGTAGTAGGTTACTCGCCGATTATCGATAGGAATGGAAAAGAAGTAAATCCGGCTAAAGATTGCGGTGTAGAGATAGGAGATATTATTTTAAAAATAAATGGCCGTCAGGCTGTAAGCGATTATCAAGTGGCTCAGGAAATTGATAAAATTTGCAAGCAAAACCAAAAAGTTGTTTTGGAAATCAAACACAAAGGAAAAATAATTGAAAAAGCTATTCAACCGGTGTACTGTTCTGATACCGACAGATACAGAATTGGTCTCTATATCAGAGATGAAGCTGCAGGCGTAGGAACCCTTACCTTTATCGATCCTCATACCGGCATCTTTGGAGCGCTAGGACATGTTGTAAGCGATTCTGATACCAAAGATCAAATAGAATTGAGCGATGGCAGGATAGTGGAATCCTCAATTTATGCCATAGAAAAAGGTAAAAAAGGAGACCCTGGAGAAAAAATAGGCACTTTCGTGCCGGAGTCCAGCTTTTCTGGAAAAATAGAACAGAATAATACTTGCGGGATTTTCGGCAAGTATGAAGGAAAGATAAGCAATCCTTATTTTAAGACGCCTATTCCGGTTGCTTGGGAATCCGAAATTAAAACGGGACCAGCCAAATTCTATACGGTTATCAACAATAATACAATAGAAGAATTTGATTTAACTATAGAAAGAATTCTGTACTATCGCAACGATAACAAAAACATGATTGTTAAAATAACGGATTCCAAGCTTTTGGAAAAAAGCGGTGGGATTGTTCAAGGAATGAGCGGTAGTCCAATCGTACAAAACGGAAAAATTATAGGAGCAATAACTCATGTTTTTGTCAATGATTCTACTCGAGGATATGCTATATTCATCAGTAAAATGCTTGAACAATCCGGAATCTTAACTAAAGCTGCAACCGCCCCGAAGGGGCGGTTTTTTTTGGATATTTTTAATATAAATTATTTAATAATTTTCAATTGTTTGAAAATATATGTTATACTTAATGTGTTATACTTGTTTTTGATGAGCGGCATAAATCCAGCAATATCACATTGAATAATTTTACACTTTGAGAAGGATTTAATTAAGTATTGTCGAAATCTATGGATAATTTTGTATAAATAATCAGTAGCTTGTTTTTGGGCTCAGAGCAGGAGGAGTTATGAGTATTAAAGTAATATTGGCAGATGATAACCGTGATTTTATCGAAATACTTCAAAATTATATTAATGCCCAAGAAGATATGACTCTTTGCGGCGTGGCATATAACGGCAATGATGCCTTGACTATGATTAGAGAAGAGGAACCAGATATTGTAATATTAGATATAATAATGCCTCATCTGGATGGGTTGGGTGTCTTGGAAAAAATTGGTGATATTCCCAAAAGACCAAAGGTTATTATTTTAACTTCTTTTGGCCAGGAAAATATGACACAAAGGGCAGTTCAGCTGGGGGCGGATTATTATATATTGAAACCCTTTGATTTGGAAACTCTGGGGAAAAGAATCAGGCAATTGGCGGGTACTTCAGAAATTACTCCAATGGTTACTTCGTTCCAAGCGGTGGTTGAGAGCCAAGGGATAAAGTCGGATAGTTCGAGCCGAACTACGCCATTAAAAGATACCGATATTGAAGTCACTAAAATGATCCAGCAAATGGGCGTACCGGCCCATGTTAAAGGTTATCAATATTTAAGGGATGCTATAATATATGTGATTAATGATGCTTCTTTATTGGGAGCAGTTACAAAAGAGTTGTACCCCATGATCGCCCAAAAATACAATACCACACCAAGCCGGGTGGAAAGAGCTATCCGCCATGCCATAGAATTAGCCTGGGATAGAGGAAATATCGAATTTATGAATAAATTCTTTGGCTATACCATTAATGTGGATCGGGGAAAACCTACCAATTCTGAATTTATTGCCATGGTAGCAGATAAGCTTAGAATAGCTTATAGATTTTAAATTTTTTTCAGACAGCCATTTCAATTAGTTTAAGTTGCCAGACTTTTTATATGGTCTGGTTTTATATTTATAGGCTTTCGATTTATAAATTTTCAAAATTTTTCATGGTTTTTATGCCGGGTAATATACTTAATTTAGTGGTGGGCTAAAAAAGCTTCAATTATTGTTAAGAGAATTTAAAAGGAGAAATTTTATATGAAAGACTCAACTTTGAAAGAAAAATGTCTTAGCAGAAAATTGATTTATAAGGGGAAAATTATTACGGTCAATTACGATACAGTTCTTTTACCAAACGGAAAGACATCGGGCAGGGAAATTGTTCACCATCCCGGAGCCGTAGCAGTAGTGCCATCCACCGGTAACAGCATTCTTATGGTTAAGCAATATAGGTATGCTTTGGATAGGGAAACTTTGGAAATCCCGGCAGGGAAAATTGACCCGGAAGAAAAACCGGAAATATGCGCTTTGCGGGAACTTAGGGAAGAAACAGGTTATAGCGGTTCTTTGGTTTTCCTTGGGTCTTTTTATAGTTCACCCGGTTTTACAGATGAGGTTATACATTTTTATCTGGCGGATAATCTTAAGTGGTCACCGCTTAAAACGGACGAAGACGAATTTTTACGAGTTACTTCTGTACCTTGGGATCAGGTAATGGATCTAATTAAAATGGGTAAGATTGAAGACGGAAAATCGGTTTTGGGGATATTGCTAGCTAAGCACAAACTTGCAGGCTAGAATACTGGAATGAGCAAAAGTTAGAAAAATAGAAAAACGAAAGAATATTCGGTATATTATTCCTTCGGCTGAATATTAATTCCTTGAGGACAAGTCTTCAAGGAGGGTATTCAGTGAAGAAAATGCTGTTTGATCACCTTCGGTATTATTGGGTTATATATCTAACTCTTAGTTGTGTCCTTTTGGCCGGAGTGGTATTTGGAGTGATCGGTGTAACAGCTTTGGGACAGACAAAATTTCAAGAGCTTGCAGATTTTTTTAACAATTTATTAATTCAGCAACCTCAAACGATAGATGTTGCTTTTATTAAACAATTAGCCCGGGATTATTTTATTATGATGGCAGGAATCTGGGTTTTAGGTTTGACAGTTATCGGAACCCCTTTAGTTTATCTAATAATTTTTACCCGAGGATTTATTTTGGGGTTTACGATTGCCTTTATTATTAATAGATCGGAAGAGCACACGTCTGAACTCC
>ENA-UPSB01003486-UPSB01003486.1-bioreactor-metagenome-genome-assembly--contig:-NODE-3486-length-12164-cov-3.989677_pt1 | contig 12164 bp, 13 predicted proteins | sample MGYA00238182_ERZ773286 | MGnify/ENA primary metagenome ERZ773286 (study PRJEB29026, sample SAMN07631240) | bioreactor metagenome | isolation source: Switchgrass digestor | place: USA: Dartmouth... | reverse complement strand
CACTGATCATGGGCCCGGCATTCCCGATGTTGAGCTTGCTATGAAGGAAGGCTATTCGACCGCGCCCGACAAAATAAGAGCACTGGGATTTGGCGCAGGTATGGGACTTCCCAATATGAAAAAATATAGCGATGAGCTTGAAATTGAGACAGAAGTTGGAAAAGGCACAACGGTGCATATGGCGGTAGTCGTAAAGAACTGAACTGATAGCTCATAGTAGATAGGGAGGTGGAATTATGAGTGATTTCTATCATTCGGTGACACTCGACAGTTCCCGCTGCAAGGGCTGCATAAACTGTATTAAACGCTGCCCGACGGAAGCTATCAGAGTCAGAAACGGCAAGGCTTCTATTATTCCAGAACGCTGTATTGACTGCGGCGAATGTATAAGAGTTTGCCCTCAGCACGCGAAAAAGGCGGTTTTCGATTCACTTGACTGCTTAAAAGAGTTCAAGTGGAAAGTTGCGTTGCCCGCCCCGTCGTTATATGGCCAGTTTAACAATCTTGATAATATAGATAAAGTTTTGACGGCGTTTAAAAGAATTGGTTTCGACGATGTGTTCGAAGTGAGTTCCGCTGCGGAAATCGTATCGGATTGCACGCGAAAGCTAATGAGCACAGGCAAACTTCCAAGGCCGGTCATCAGCTCGGCCTGCCCGGCTGTTACAAGGCTTATACGAGTGCGTTTCCCGAACCTCTGCCAAAATGTCCTTCCGGTGCTTGCGCCGGTCGAGGTAGCTGCTATGATGGCAAGGCGTGAAGCTGTAAAAAAGACCGGCTTGAAGGCAAATGAAATCGGGATTTTTTTCATCTCGCCTTGTCCGGCAAAGGTTACATACGTCCGCACTCCCCTCGGCACAAGAAAATCTGAAATCAATTATGTGCTGGCGATTAGCGATATCTATCCTAAAATTGCCGGAATAATAAAACACATGGACGACCCCGAGCCGCTGTCCCATTCCGGTATTATCGGAGTTGGATGGGCAGGTTCGGGCGGCGAAGCATCTGCGCTTTTAAAAGAACAGTATCTTGCCGCTGACGGAATAGAAAATGTCATCCAAGTTCTTGAAGAAGTCGAGGATGAGAAGCTCAGCGAAGTAGATTTTATTGAGCTTAACGCGTGCAGCGGCGGGTGTGTCGGCGGTGTGCTTACCGTTGAAAATCCCTATATCGCTAAAGCAAGGCTTCAGCGTCTCAGAAAATACTTGCCTGTCTCCCGCAATCATGTGGACGGGGAAGTGCCTGCTTCCGTAATGTGGACGCTCCCGCTCGAATATATTCCGGTGTTGAAGCTCGATAACGACGTTTCCGTGGCAATGAAAAAACTCATGGCTATTGATACACTTCTGAAGGAAATGCCCGGGCTTGACTGCGGTTCCTGCGGAGCCCCATCATGCCGCGCTTTCTGCGAGGATGTAATACGCGGAATGGCAGACAAGGGCGACTGCATATTCAAGCTGCGTGAGCGGATAAATAAGCTTGTCGACGAGCTTTCGCTGCTTGAGGGGTATCTGCCCCCGCCGTTCAGAAAACCAGACCAACCTGAAGGCGAACAGAAATAACGGCATTATTTTAACCATATTAATCTTAATAACGGCGAGGTAGATTAGTCAATGAGTGATAAAAAGATAACTGTTTCGGAACTCGCGGAGCACTGCGGTTTTGAAATATTACAGGGAGGCGCTTCTCTGAAAAAAGAAGTTACCGGTGGTTACTGCGGTGACCTTTTAAGCTGGGTCATGGGACGTGCTGCTTCCGGTAGCGCATGGATTACGGTAATGGGAAACGAAAATGCCGTCGCAGTGGCAGTTTTAACCGAGGTTGCCTGCATTATACTCGCACAGGGAGCTGAGATTGACGAAAAAGCGCTTTTGCGTGCAAAGGAAAACGATGTAGCAATACTGAAAAGCGGAGAAGGCGCTTTTGAAACGGCTTTGAAAGTCGGAGAGGCACTCAGAAATGATACGTGATAACCGAATCTATTATGATTTCCACCTCCATTCATGCCTTTCGCCGTGCGGCGACAAGGATATGACACCGAATAACATTGTAAATATGGCAAAACTAAAAGGGCTCGGCGCAATAGCTTTGACTGACCACAACACCTGCGGCAACTGTGAAGCAACGATGAAGGTCGGCGAAAGGACAGGTCTTACGGTTTTGCCTGGAATGGAGCTTTGCACAAGTGAGGATATTCATGTCGTATGCCTGTTCAAAACGCTTGATGGAGCGCTCCAATTTGAAAAAGAAGTGAAAAAGACACTGCCCAAAATAAAAAACCGGCCTGAAATCTTCGGTGAGCAGTTGATTCTCGATGATATGGACAATACGATAGGTCAAGAGGAAACGCTGCTTATAAACGCCAGTGGAATAAGCGTTGACAATGCTCTTGACTTAGCCAGACAGTTTGGGGGAACCGCTTTTCCAGCTCACGCAGACAAGATTGCCAACGGCATAATCGGCATACTGGGTGCGATACCGCCGGAGGCAGGTTTTAAAACAGTGGAGCTTTCGCTGAACTGCGATAAGGACAGTTTCTTGAAATCGAACCCTTATCTTCGGAATTTTCGCATTCTCCGTGATTCGGACGCCCACTATCTTTGGGACATCAGTGAAAGTAAATACTTTCTTCAGAATGTTTGCAATGACAGAACGAGCATTATTGATTTCATTGACAAAAACAATGATTAAATTTTTAACAAATAAGGCACAAATTTATATGGTTTTTATTATTGCTTTATGATATAATACTTTACGTCGGTGTGCATTTATTTGATAAAATTTTAACATTTACCTTGAGGGAGGACGAAGTAATGCAAAAACGCAAAACGACCGTGCCTTTCAAGGGCACGAAGGAGCAGGAGGAGCGTCTTTACAAGGTTATTGAAGAGTTAAAGAACGAAAAAGGCGCGCTCATGCCGATTCTTCAGAAAGCTCAAGAAATCTATGGCTATCTTCCGATTGAGGTTCAAGAGATAATTGCGGAAAGCTTGGATATTCCCCTTGAAGAAGTCTATGGAGTTGCCAGTTTTTACGCGCAGTTTACATTGAATCCGAAAGGGAAATATAGTATTTCTGTCTGCCTCGGAACGGCCTGCTATGTAAAAGGCTCACAGCAGGTGCTCAACCGCATCAGTGAGAAGTTACATATCCAGCCGGGCGAGGTTACACCAGACGGAAAGTTTTCGCTTGACGCAACCCGCTGTATTGGTGCATGCGGACTTGCTCCGGTTATGATGATAAACGACGATGTCTACGGAAGACTGGTTCCGGATGATGTCGATAAGATACTTGAGAAATACAACTAATTGCGCATATGCAGGAAATATCGCTGAATATTATTGATCTCGCGCAAAATTCTATTGCGGCAAAGGCGGATCTTATTGAGATTTCAGTTGAAGAGTCGCATAAAGACGATACCTTAACTGTGACAATTGTTGATAACGGCAGCGGAATGTCACAAGAGCAGCTTAAATCGGTAACAGATCCGTTTTATACGACGCGGACAACGCGTAAGGTAGGTCTTGGAGTGCCGTTTTTCAAGATGGCGGCAGAAATGTCCGGCGGTAGTTTTGAAATCAGTTCAGAGCCGGGTAAAGGAACCCGGATATGCGGTGTTTTCGGGCTTTCACACATTGACCGCATGCCGCTCGGAGACATCAATGAAACAATATCAATGCTGATTTACTGCAACCCGGATATAGATTTTGTTTACAAAAGGCGCCGTGATGAAAAGAGTTTTACCCTTGATACTCGTGAACTAAGGAAAGTATTGCAGGGTGTGGCACTAAATACAAACGAAGTAATCCTTTGGATAAAGGATTTTTTGCGCGAAGGTGAAGCTGAGATTCAGTGAGTCGGTTAATTTATATACGGAAAGGAAGATTGAGCAGTGAAAACTCTTGCTGAGCTTGAGGAAATCAGAAAAAAGATGCAAAGCAAAGTCAACATAAGAGAACACGGCTCTAACGTTACCCGCATAGTGGTCGGCATGGCAACATGCGGTATCGCTGCCGGAGCTCGTCCTGTTCTTAATAAGATTGCCGAGGAAGTCGCAAAAAGAAACCTTAAGGATGTTATTGTTACTCAGACAGGCTGCATCGGCATCTGCCAGTATGAGCCTGTAGTTGAGGTTTATGTACCTGGACAAGAGAAGGTCACATATGTCAAAATGACGCCCGAGAAAGCAGTTAGAATGGTTAACGATCATATTGTCAACGGCAACGTAGTTTATGAATACACAATCGGCGCGGTCGCAAAATAAGGAGGTTAAGATAATATGATACGCTCACATGTCCTTGTCTGCGGCGGTACCGGATGTACATCTTCTGGCAGCGAGCAGATAATAAAAACATTTGAAAGTGAAATAGAAAAAAACGGGCTTTCCGATGAAGTAAAGGTTGTAAGAACCGGTTGCTTCGGATTATGTGAATTAGGCCCGGTTGTTATCGTTTATCCTGAAGGTGCATTTTACAGCAGGGTAACAACAGAAGACGTCAGCGAAATTGTTTCAGAACATTTGCTGAAAGGCCGTATTGTCAAGAGACTTCTCTATCATGAGACAATCGATGAAGGCAATAAAGTCAAATCCCTCAACGAGACTCCGTTTTACAAAAAGCAGATGCGCCGCGCGCTTCGCAACTGCGGTGTAATCAACCCTGAAGATATTGACGAATACATAGCGAGGGACGGATACAAGGCGCTCGGAAAAGTGCTCACCGAGATGACTCCGGAAGAGGTTATCGACGTAGTTCTGAAATCCGGTCTCCGCGGACGCGGCGGTGCTGGTTTCCCGACTGGCCGCAAATGGCAGCTTGCCCGCATGAATGACGCAGATCAGAAATATGTTTGCTGCAATGCTGACGAAGGCGACCCGGGTGCATTTATGGACCGTTCAGTTCTCGAAGGCGACCCGCACTCTGTCCTTGAAGCTATGGCGATCGCTGGTTATGCAATCGGCGCAAACCAGGGTTACATCTATGTCCGTGCTGAGTACCCGATTGCTATTAAGAGACTGAGCATAGCTATCGAGCAGGCACATGAATATGGACTGCTTGGCAAGAACATATTCAACACCGGTTTTGATTTTGATATTGGCCTTAGACTCGGCGCAGGCGCTTTTGTCTGCGGTGAAGAGACAGCCCTTATGACTTCAATTGAAGGTCACCGCGGCGAACCGCATCCACGTCCTCCCTTCCCGGCTGTCAAAGGACTGTTCGGCAAGCCGACAATCCTCAACAACGTCGAGACCTATGCTAACATCCCGCAGATTATTCTCAATGGTCCAGAATGGTTCGCTTCTGTCGGTACAGAAAAATCAAAGGGCACAAAGGTTTTTGCTCTCGGTGGTAAGATTAAGCATACGGGACTTGTTGAAATCCCGATGGGTACAACTTTGCGTGAAATCGTAGAAGAAATAGGCGGCGGCGTTCCGAACGGCAAGAAGTTCAAGGCTGCTCAGACAGGCGGTCCTTCCGGCGGATGCATTCCTGCTTCACTCATAGATACACCAATTGATTACGACCAGCTTATTTCTATCGGTTCAATGATGGGTTCAGGTGGACTTATCGTTATGGACGAGGACACCTGCATGGTTGATATCGCGAAGTTCTTCCTTGAATTCACGGTTGATGAGTCTTGTGGTAAGTGCACACCTTGCCGTATCGGTACAAGGCGTCTCCTCGAAATGCTTAACAAGATAACTTCCGGTAAGGGTGAGCCTGGAGACATCGAAAAGCTCGAAGAGCTCTGCCATTACATTAAAGATAACGCACTCTGCGGACTTGGACAGACAGCTCCTAACCCGGTGCTTTCTACTCTGAGATATTTCCGCGACGAGTACGAGGCTCATGTTAATGAGAAAAAGTGCCCGGCGGGAGTCTGCAAGGATCTCCTTTCCTATGTAATCGATCCTGATAAGTGCAAAGGCTGCACACTTTGCGCACGCAACTGTCCGGCTGGTGCTATTACCGGCACTGTCAAGAAACCTCATGTCATTGACAAATCTAAATGTATAAAATGCGGTGTCTGCCAGCAGAAATGTAAATTTGGCGCCGTTCTCAAGAAATAAGAAGGAGAGTGCTGTTCTATGTCTAATGATATGGTTAATATACAAATTAACGGCATGCCTCTTTCCGTGCCGTAGGGCTCAACTATACTCGAGGCGGCGCGGCAGGCAGGCATTAAAATACCGACACTTTGTTACCTCAAGGATATAAATGAAATCGGCGCCTGCAGAATGTGCGTCGTCGAAGTAAAGAATGCGAGATCACTCGTAGCGGCCTGCGTTTACCCAGTTAACGAGGGTATGGAAATATTCACAAACACTGAAAGGGTACGCAAATCCCGCAAATTAACCCTTGAACTCATTCTTTCAACACACAAACGCGAGTGCCTTTCCTGCGTACGCAGCGGAGATTGCGAGCTTCAGAGGCTTTGCCGTGAATTAGGCGTTGATGACGCTGAATATTTCAAAGGCGATATGCCAGTTTCTGCAGTTGACGATTCAACAGGCGTTATTGTCCGCGACAATTCCAAGTGTGTACTTTGCCGCCGTTGTTCTGCTGCATGCTCAAAGCTGCAGGCTGTCGGTGTAATCGGCGCTAACGACCGCGGTTTTGATACACATATCGGCTGCGTTATGGACCGTGAGCTCAAGGATGTTCCTTGCGTATCATGCGGCCAGTGCATAGTGGCCTGCCCGACAGGCGCTTTGCATGAAAAGGACGATACAGATAAGGTTTGGGCAGCTCTTGCTGATCCGACAAAGCATGTTGTTGTCAACACTGCTCCTTCTGTCCGTGTAACCCTCGGTGAATGCTTCGGCATGCCGATCGGTACAAACGTAAAGGGCAAGATGGTTGCGGCTCTCCGCAGGCTCGGTTTTGATAAGGTATTCGATACCGACTTTTCTGCTGACCTCACAATCGTTGAGGAAGCTAACGAGCTCGTTGAGCGCATTAAAAACGGCGGAAAGATGCCGATGATTACATCCTGCTCACCTGGATGGATTAAGTTCTGCGAATATTATTATCCTGAATTTATAGACAACCTTTCAACCTGCAAATCACCTCAACAGATGTTCGGTGCAGTAGCTAAGACATGGTATGCGCAGAAGATGGGCATTGACCCGAAGGATATCTTCGTTGTATCCATCATGCCTTGCACTGCAAAGAAGTTTGAGGCGCGCAGAGAGAATCAGGCAGCTACAGGCTATCCTGATATCGATGTTGCTCTTACAACACGTGAGCTTGCCCGCATGATCGAGCGTGCTGGACTTGACTTTGCTTCTCTTCCGGATGAGGAATTCGATTCGCCGCTTGGCGATTCAACTGGCGCAGGTGCTATCTTCGGTGCAACCGGAGGAGTTATGGAAGCTGCCCTCCGTACAGCGGCCGAAACCCTCACAGGAAAACCGCTTGAAAAAGTCGAATTCAATGAAGTTCGCGGCACTGAGGGCATTAAAGAGGCAACATACAAGATTGGTGACCTTGAACTTAAAGTTGCGGTCACAAGCGGACTTGCAAACGCGAAACGTCTCCTCGACAGCGTCAAGGCGGGCGAGAAGAAATATGACTTCATCGAAGTCATGGCTTGCCCGGGCGGCTGCGTAAACGGCGGCGGTCAACCGACTCAACCTGCAAGTGTACGCAACACCGTTGACCTTAAGGCTATCCGCGGCGCTGCACTTTACGCTGAGGACGAAAACCTGCCTCTCAGAAAGTCACATGAGAATCCCACTATCAAGGCTCTCTATGCCGAGTATCTTGGGGAGCCGGGAAGCCATAAGGCTCATGAAGTCCTTCACACTTCTTATGTCGCAAGGAAAAAATACTAATTATTTTAAAAGCAATAAAGCCGCGAACAGTTAAAAGCTGTTCGCGGTTTGCTTTTTGACTAAAAATATTCTGATTTTAATGATAAAGTGGTTAAAAACTATTATTTTAAAATGAAAATTCCAGCGGTAAAATAGTATTTGCAAATTTGATTGCTCAACTTTATAAGTCAACATATTTCGACGGTATGTTTGTTTGGAGGATATTTTAGTTTTGGAAATTACAGGCTCAAAGAAATGGTTGATTCTCGTAATCACATCAATATCAACATTTATGGCAACACTTGATTCAAGCATTGTAAACATCGCTCTTCCGGTAATTTCAAAAGATTTAAAGGTTTCAATCAGCCAGATTCAATGGGTGGTTACAAGTTACCTGCTGACGATATCGATGCTTTTGCTCGTTTGGGGTAAATTGTCCGACCTCTACGGCAAGAAAAAGATATTTTCATCAGGTTTTATAATTTTTGCACTGGGCTCGGGCATGTGCGGATTGTCGCATACGCTTGAGTTTCTCGTAATATCAAGAATTGTGCAGGCCATTGGTGCTTCCGCCATGATGTCACTGAGTCAGGGCATTGTAACCGGTACTTTCCCGCCGGAGGAGCGAGGCAAAGCGCTCGGATTTGTAGGGGCCATGGTTGCGCTCGGCAATATGACCGGCCCGAGTCTCGGCGGAATACTGCTCCACTTTTTCAACTGGCAGGCTATATTCTTCATTAACGTGCCTATCGGCATTATCGGGCTGATAGCGTCGGCTATTGTTATACCTGAAATATTTGAAGTGCAAGATGTAAAATATTTTGACTTAAAGGGCACGTTGCTTTTCAGTTTTGGGGTGCTTGTACTGTTCCTGGGGCTTTTGTTTGTCCAGCAGGGAACAATTCCGACAATATATTTAATACCGGCCATAATTATTGCAGCGGCTGCATTTATTCTTTTTGTTTTTGTTGAGAAGAAGAGTATAAACCCGCTGATTGACCCTGCGCTTTTTAAAATCCACGAGTTTTCTTACGGGCTTGTAGCGGCATATCTGTCATTTATCGCGCTGATTTCGGTGCTATTTTTCATGCCGTTTTATTTGGAGAATCTTCTGAAACTAAGCGCTTTGCATGCGAGCATTATTATCTCTGTTTATCCGTTGACGACTGCGATTGTGGCGCCTATAAGCGGATGGCTGTCCGACAAGCTTACTTACAGGCCGCTCACAATTACCGGAATGGCGGCGGCAACAGTATCTTTGCTTCTGCTTTCGACGCTTCACCGAAATTCGCCTATCTGGGAAATTTTGTTGCTTCTCTGCCTGCTCGGTTTCGGTATAGCGACTTTTCAGTCGCCGAATAACAGCAGCGTAATGGGGAGCGTTCAGCGTGACCAGCTTGGTATAGCAGGCGGTATAAACGCGCTTTTTAGGAATCTCGGATTGGTGTCCGGAGCAGCTTTTTCTGTTTTAATCTATTCATTTTCGACTAAATCGAGCATAAATTCGCTTTCAGGCGGGAAGTTTAACCCCAGTTCCTTCATCAAAGGATTTTCTTATATAATGCTTTTTGACGCTGTATGCACGTTCATAGCCATGCTAATAAGCGTTAGACGGACAGTAAAAACAGCAAAAGAGGAAATTCAGAAATAATTTGGATAAAAACCTGCCAAATAGCCCCATATATCATGAGCCTCTATTATAGAAGATAAAATATATTCAAGCCATAAATTACAAGATTTAAAGTTGAAGAATCTGGGCAACATATAGTTGAAATCTTTATAATGGAGGCTATGAAAGTGAACAAAACTCTTGCAACCTTTTCGAAAGGTGTAGCTGCAGGTATAGCTGTCGGTACTGCTGTTGGTATGATTGCCCGTCCTATGGATGTGCGCAAACGTGCCCGCATGAAGAAGAATGCAGCAAAAACTATCCGTGCAATAGGTGAAGTTTTTTCAGACGTACAAAATATTATTAGATAAATGTTCATATAAAACAACTGCACCCGGGATCTTATTGGGTGCAGTTTTGTATTCTTTCCCGTTTATACATAAAACTGTGTGTCAAAACTCTTTGTGATTTACATTTTAGAGCCGAGTTACTTCTGGATTGTTTACAAAAGGGTAATTGAATTTTAACTAATTATGGTTTAATATAAAAGACAGGCTGTTTATGTAAACAGCCTGACTAAAGTAATATGGATCGAGGTAAAATTGAGATTAAAGCTTATTGCCTGCAAAGTTATATGCAGGGAAATATCAGGACTAATTGCTAAAAGTGAAAATTATATAGATGTTACTTTCATAAGGCAGGGGTATCATAACGAGCCGGCAAAACTAAATGAAATAATAAAACGCGAGATTGACCGCATTGATAAACGGATTGACACACATTCATGCAATGCTCAAGGGATGGATTTTGACGCGATTCTTTTGGGCTTTGGGCTATGCTCAAACGGCCTTGTCGGTATTTCATCAGAGAGGTATCAAATCGTGGTACCTCGTGCGCATGACTGCGTGACGCTGCTTCTCGGTTCTGCGAAAGAGTACAGGAGAATATTTGACGAATGCAGCGGCGGCGTCTATTGGTATTCCCCTGGGTGGATAGAAAACTGTCCTATGCCGTGCGAAAAAACGTCACAGATGAAGTACGAGATGTATAAGGAAAAGTACGGCGTCGACAACGCACAGTTTTTAATCCACAGCGAGGAATTGAACCTTCGGAATTACAAGCGTGCCGCATATATTGACACTGGTTTCAAGCGGGATGAATATGCCCAATTTACAAAAGAGGCCGCAGATTATTTCGGCTGGGAGTATAAAGAGTACCGCGGTGATTTATCCTTGCTTTCAGATTTAATAAACGGGAACTGGGACAATGACAGATTCCTTATTGTGCCCAAAGGTACACATATTGCCCAAAGCTATGATGAAAAAATAATAAGGGCAGAAAAGGGCGCTACAATCAATTAGTGAAAAGGGGAATTCGTTTGAACCGCCTCATCTCTTCTATAAATAAGAATAAAACAGGCATGCTGATAATGGTTTTTTCTGCGCTCGCGTCTGCGTTTGGTCAGTATTTCTGGAAGCTTGCCGGAACAAATAATCTGCTCCTGCTGCTTGTCGGGTTTGCTTTGTACGGCATAGGCGCGTTGTGTATGATTACAGCGTTTAGATTCGGCAGTTTTTCGGTTTTGCACCCAATGCAGACTTTAGGGTATGTTTTTGCACTGTTTATAGGATTATTTTTTTTGAATGAAGCTTTAACGCCGCAGAAGGCCATAGGTGTGCTGTTTATTCTTTTCGGCGTAGCAATGATAGGTGTCGGCGATGAATAAGATATTTCTGATAGCAGTTATTATATTTATGACAATGCTTGGGGCTTTGGGCGGATTTTTCTTTAAGCGAAGCAGCGCGGGAGGTTCCATCCTTTCGATTATTAAGAATAAGGAGCTTTATATCGGCGGAATAATCTATATTGCCTCTGCACTGTTAAATATATGGGTCTTAAAGTACATGCAGTATTCAGTCGTACTGCCGATGACAGCGATAACATATATTTGGACAATGATTATCTCAAGGATTGTTCTGAAAGAAAAGATAACGGTGAAAAAGGCGTTCGGTGTAGCGTCGATTATAGTTGGAGCAGTATTTTTAAGTATGTAGTTGCCGGTCAGCAGTCTCTGTTTTGAGACTGCTTTTTTTATGCTGTCAGCGGCGAATTTTTATTTGCGCCCACTTATTTTTTACTCCGAAGTACCCCTGTGAATACTAAAAAAGTGTTCTGGACCCTGCGCTTTAAAATAACAAAGGATGAGGCTATTTTTTACAAAAAATAAAAGCAAACTATATCAGATAAATAACATAAAGTGTAAAAAAATGTTGACATAGTGAGAATAATACATTATAATGTAATAAATATAACAAGGTTAATTTACTAAATAATATAAAATTAATATTCAACGCTTCTTTTATAGCTTTTATAACGCTTCACTCACCTTAAGCCAATGACAGTTAGAAGAGGTGTTTTGACATGAAAAGAGTCAGAATTATATCGACAATTTTGGCACTGACTTTAATTTTAGGTGTAACAGCCGCTGGATGCACCAAGGCGAGTACAAGCAAAAAGACAAGGCAGCTTGTAATTGCGAATTGGAAAGGGTACGGTTCAGACACGCCCTATGCAATCAACACGTTCGAGAAGGCGAATAACTGCAAAATCGTACATCAGTATTACGATTCCGAAGACGGGCTTTTGAATATGCTCAAACAGGGCGGCATCGGCAAAATCGACGTTATGCTACCTAATCTCGGTTATATGCAGCGTGTTATAAAGCAAAATTTGGCAGAG
>ENA-UPSB01003484-UPSB01003484.1-bioreactor-metagenome-genome-assembly--contig:-NODE-3484-length-12174-cov-3.912369_pt1 | contig 12174 bp, 11 predicted proteins | sample MGYA00238182_ERZ773286 | MGnify/ENA primary metagenome ERZ773286 (study PRJEB29026, sample SAMN07631240) | bioreactor metagenome | isolation source: Switchgrass digestor | place: USA: Dartmouth... | reverse complement strand
GCACCAATGGAGTGACAGCGCCGGCATCGAATACAAACAGATCGGCTATTTGCCCTTTGGAATTGTCCAAAGCCATAATCAGCCTGGGATAATAGGCGCTAACCTCTACAAATTCATGCAGGAACCCCTTCCTGCCCCCATTAAAAACAACCGTGCCGTCAGACGCTTTTAACGTCCATAGTTCCGGCTTTATATGCCATTTGATATATATTGCAATTTGTTTATTAGCCTCAATCGTAATAGTGGCATTTTTATCCCATTTCCACACCGAGGTTGTTTTGTTATCCGTCAAATCCTTCATTTTTCCGGCGTTTGAGGAAACTTTTATGTTATACAAAAATGTGCCAGGATTTGTAGTTGTTGTGGTAGTAGGAGTTGTTGAAGTTTGGGTGCCTGTGGTAGTAGTGGTTGTGGTGTCCTGATTGGGTGCTGTGGTTGAAGGTTGCGATACAGTGCTTCCTGTGGTGGTTGTGGGATGTGCCACTGTATTTTCCTGCTCATCAGCATAGACAACCAGGGCCGGAACAAAAAGAATAAGTACTAAGACAGTTCCCAGAATTAATATCCTGAATTTCCTGGAATTCATTCCTGACAAACATCCTTTTAATTTACTGTTATAATTTAACAGTATATCATAATAGGTCGCTTTTTTTACATTTATTACAATTCTGTAAAGAATTATTTTCCTGTCTGTTAACACCAAAAAGGGGATTAGGTGAGTTTAACCTCATCTAATCCCCTTTTACTTAAACTAGCTTAAAATCATCTGCTACCCTGAAGGGCTTCGGCGAGCATCATATCCTTAACCTTCATCAGCCTTGTAGTGTTGCTGCGCTCGTTTTCATCCAGCTTCATGGTGATGTATTTTATAGTTTCCTGATACTGGGGAATCATTATATGCTCCAAAGCATTTACCCTGCGCCTGGTCTTTTCGATTTCCGCCGCCATCAGCTGGCAGGACTTTTCGACCTCGGCAAGCCTTAGCATTTTGGGAAGGATATCGGACAACGCTTTGATAGAGTCGTCCAAATCGCTTGAAGTAAAGGCATAGCCGTAGGAATAAATATCATTCTTATCGCTCGTCTTGAATTTGGCTTTATATTTAGGAATCAAAACGCTCATGACATTCTTTTTCTCAATTTCAAGCTGCATTTGCTGCTTTGGCATCATCAAAGCGACATCCAAAACCTCGTTTTGCATAACGCTCCTGGCAAGCGCCATATTGTTGTTAGCCTGCTTGATTGCGTTTTCCACCTCAATGCGCAAAGCCTTGTTTTCGCGCACCAACTCCAAAAACTGCCTCATAAGCTCGTCGCGTTTGTCTTTAAGCAATTTATGGCCCCGCAACGCTGTTACGAGTTTTCTTTTCAGGTTGGTGAGCTCCATCCTGGTAGGGTTGACGTTTAATACTGCCACACAATCACCTCGCAATCGGCATGAGGCAAAAATCATTCTTTGTCATTTTTGTCATAATACTTCTCAAGCAGTTCCTCACTGATACGCTTAAGCTCGGAACGGGGAAGGATTTTAAGCAGCTTCCAGCCGAGGTCCAGAGTCTCCTCGATGCTCCTGTTTGTATTGTACCCCTGGGAAACATACTGCCTTTCAAATTCATCGGCGAATTTCGCATAGAGCTTGTCAATCTCAGTCAACGCGGATTCACCCAGGATTACCATCAGTTCCTTGCAGTCCTTACCCCTGGCATAAGCCGAGAAGAGCTGGTTCATGGTGCTGGCATGGTCCTCCCTGGTTTTGCCCTTACCTATTCCTTTGTCCTTAAGCCTTGAAAGGGAGGGCAGAACGTCAATCGGCGGGTTTATGCCCTTGCGGTACAGCTCGCGGCTGAGTATTATCTGCCCTTCGGTGATATATCCGGTAAGGTCAGGAATAGGATGGGTCTTGTCATCCTCGGGCATTGACAAAATCGGAATCATCGTAATACTGCCCTTCTTGCCCTTCTGCCTGCCGGCGCGCTCATAAATTGTGGCAAGGTCGGTATACATATATCCGGGGTATCCACGCCTGCCGGGGACTTCCTTTCGGGCAGCCGAAACTTCACGCAGGGCGTCCGCGTAGTTTGTTATGTCCGTCAGGATTACAAGAACGTGCATATCCTTCTCAAAGGCCAGGTACTCCGCGGCTGTCAGAGCCATTTTCGGAGTGGCAAGGCGCTCGATGGCGGGGTCGTTGGCAAGGTTAATAAACAGTACCGTCCTGTCAATGGCGCCAGTCTCACGAAAACTCTCGATAAAGAAGTTTGCTTCTTCAAAAGTAATGCCCATGGCGGCAAAAACAACCGCAAACTGCTCATCGGTACCCCGGACTTTTGCCTGCCTTGCTATCTGGGCGGCAAGCTGTGCGTGGGGCAAACCGCTGGCAGAGAAAATCGGCAGCTTTTGCCCTCGGACAAGGGTGTTTAGCCCGTCAATGGCGGATATCCCTGTCTGAATGAATTCCTGGGGGTAATTTCGGGCTACAGGGTTAATTGGCAGGCCGTTTACATCCATGCGCTTTTCGGGTATGATTTCAGGCCCGTCGTCAATCGGCCTTCCAAGCCCGTCGAAAATGCGCCCCAGCATATCGGTAGAAACCCCAAGCTCCATCTGCCTTCCCAAAAAGCGGATTTTGCTGTTGGAAAGGTTTATTCCGGTGGAGCTTTCAAAAAGCTGGACAAGGGCGTTGGTGCCGTCAATTTCCAGCACCTTGCAGCGGCGGATTTCGCCGTTTTCCAGCTCAATCTCGCCCAGTTCGTTATAGGCGACATTCTGGACATCCCGCACCAGCATCAGCGGGCCAGCTACTTCCTGAATGGTTCTATATTCTAATGGCATTATATTTCCTCCATTACGATAGAATCTTGCATTTGCTTTTGCAGCTGGTTCATAATCTTCTCAAACTCGCCGGTAATATCCTCTTCCCTTACATATTTGAACCTGCCGATTTGCTCCCTGACCGGCAAGGAAGAGATAGCGTCAATGTCGCCACCGCTGTTCAGGGCTTCCAGCCCCAAATCGTAGAAGGCCAGAATAAGCTTCATCATCAGAAGCTGCTTATTCAGGCTGGTATAAGTGTCAATCTCATGGAAAGCAAGCTGGTGGAGGAAGTCCTCGCGGATTGAGCGGGCAGTTTCCATCTTAAGCCTGTCGGCAGGTGACAGGGCGTCAATGCCTACCAGTTTTACTATTTCTTCGAGTTCCGCTTCATCACTCAGAATACTTAAAACCTTGCCCCTAAGCTGCATCCATTCCGGGGATACGTTGCTGTCGTACCATTTCTTTAATGTGTCAACGTAAAGGGAATAGCTGGTCAGCCAGTTGATGGCAGGGAAATGGCGTTTATATGCCAGGTTGGCATCCAGCCCCCAGAACACCTTTACAATCCTGAGGGTTGCCTGGGAAACCGGCTCGGATATGTCGCCTCCGGGAGGCGATACAGCGCCGATAATGGACAAAGCGCCTTCGCGGCCGTCCGAACCAAGGGCAACAACCCTTCCCGCCCTTTCATAGAACTGGGCAAGGCGGCTGCCGAGGTATGCGGGATAACCTTCTTCGCCCGGCATTTCCTCAAGGCGCCCCGACATTTCGCGCAGGGCTTCCGCCCATCGGGAAGTGGAGTCCGCCATAAGGGCAACGGAATAACCCATATCACGGAAATACTCGGCAATGGTAATGCCGGTGTAAATCGAAGCTTCACGGGCAGCAACAGGCATATCCGAGGTGTTTGCGATAAGCACTGTCCTCTCCATCAGCGACTTGCCCGTATGGGGGTCGATAAGCTCGGGGAACTCATTCAAAACGTCGGTCATCTCGTTGCCGCGCTCGCCGCAGCCGATATACACCACGATATCAGCTTCTGACCACTTGGCAAGCTGGTGCTGTGTCACTGTCTTACCACTGCCAAAGGGGCCGGGAATGGCCGCAACGCCACCCTTTGCAATCGGGAACAGGCAGTCAATAACCCTCTGCCCTGTAATCAGTGGCTTGTCCGGCGGAAGTTTTCTTGACACCGGCCTGCCTTTTCTAACCGGCCATTTTTGCATAAGCTGAATCGGCACATCGCCTTTATCAGTTTCAACAACGGCTACAGTATCAGTAACCGTAAACTCTCCCTTTTCAATGCTTTTGATTTTTCCTTTAACGGTAGGGGGAACCATGATTTTATGCAATACCACATCGGTTTCCTGAACGGTTCCGACAACGTCCCCGCCCGTGACCTCTGCGCCTACAGTCACCGACGGCTCGAATTTCCATTTGCGATCCCTTTTAAGTGAGGGGACTTCAATTCCCCTGGTCAGGTTGTTGCCGGTAATTTTCATAACGTCATCCAGCGGGCGCTGAATACCGTCGAATATGCTGCCGATAAGCCCCGGGCCAAGCTCTACGCTCATGGGCTCATTGGTGGATTCAACGGGTTCGCCGGGGCAAATGCCCGATGTTTCCTCATAAACCTGAATGGACGCCTTGTCACCGCGTATTTCTATAATCTCGCCGATAAGCCTGTGCTTGCTGACGCGCACAATATCAAACATGCTTGCATCCTTCATGCCTTCGGCGACTACCAGTGGTCCTGATACCTTTAAAATCGTACCACTACTCATTGGTACACCTCATTTCTAGTTTAAAATGTCCGAACCTACAGCTTTTTCAACTGCCCTTTTCACATTAAGAAGCCCCATACCGGTATTACCGACAACGCCGGGAATCAGGATTATCGCGGGCTCCATCCTGTCCCGGTACCTGTCAATCTCATCCTGTATTTTCTCTGCAAGGGCTTCGGTAATAAAAATGACAGCATAATCCTGGTTAGCCATTTTCCTGATGGTTTCAACCGCAGCGTTTGGGTCTTCGGTGGGATATATCTCAAGGCCCAGTGCCGCAAAGCAGTAAATACTGTCCTTATCTCCTAATACGGCTACTCTATGCATAAAGCTTCCTCACCCTTTCTCTGATTACCTCCTGCGGGAAATGGTTGTGCTTGCAGGACAAAATTATCCTGACATTTTTCACTTCCGCGTCCTTCGCAAGATAGTAGGCAATCAGGGGCCTTACTCCCAGGGAAACATATTTTGCGCTTTCAAGGTGCGACATTATAATGTCATCGCACCATTTTTCCAAAGCGGCAGAGGACGCCCTCATGAAGTCCGCCGCTTCGCCGTAAGGAGTAGCTGCAATAAAGCTTATCAGCTCATCCATACCTCCCGCGGCAGCATTGGCAAGGGCGCGCCTGTCAAGGGATTTTGCATTACACAGGGCGGTTTCAAGGAATTGCCTGTCCTTGCCCATCCTTGCAGCCCTGAAAGCTATCCTGATATTGGCTGTGGCGCAAATAAGCTCAGCCAGCTTTATGATAAAACTGTCCTTTGTCTTTTCAGCCATTTCCAGAGAAGTGTTTAAATAATAAGAATCCAGCATAATATCGGCAAGCTGGCCGTCCGTAGTCCGCGCCAGCACCTCATAGGCTTCTTCCGCAGCAGCCTTTGCAAAATCCGGAAGGGCGTCAAAATCCTTGTTTAAAACCGCTTCCCTTACCTGCTCAGGGTCTGCCAAGGAGGGAGCCATAAGATTATCCATGCCACCCAAATCCAACCCCAGCGCGTTTGCGGTCACAAGGGTTTTAAGCGCTGCTTTTATATTGTGAAAATCGTTTTTCACAATCAGGAAATCAAAAACGCTGATATCCGGGGCAACCTCAGCAATTAGCTGCCACGCTTTTTCCATCTGCATTTTCAAAGCAACGCTTACATCGTCATCCTCCGAGGATATCCAGCCCTTTTCCTCCAATACCCGCAACGCTGAGCCGTAATTTTCAGCGGATATAAGCTGCTCAATATCAGCAGAGGTTAAAAGCCCCACCTCGTTTGCCCTGACTTTGGCGACAGCAAAGGAGTAATCATATTCAGTTACTTTTTTATGCTTCATGTGCTGTCCCTCACAAACAATTCGTTAAACAGCCCGTCCTTGATGTCGTCCAGGGAAGCATTGAGCAATGCGTTAAAACTGCAGTTCTGTTCAACGTCGTTGTAAGCAATCACAACCCCACCGTCAATATCTATTGGGCTGCTGCTAATCGTAAAGGATTTGCCGCTGCCCGAAAATTTTTGATTGAGCCTGGCCTCAAAGCCTTCAGGCAGCCTGTCCAGATCCTTTTTGGAAAACCGCAGTTCGCCGTGCCCGCTCTGGGAATAGCGGGCAATCAGTTTTTCAATAACATCAAAATACTCGTCATCCGGCAGATTTTTCAATTTGTTTAAAGCTAAGCCGATTACGCCGTTTATGATATCCAGTTTCGCCGCAAGGATTTCCCGATTATAATCATGCTCGGCCTTTGACCTTGCAAGCTCGATATCTGTCTGGCATTTTCTCTGTGCAGCAAGGATTGCTTCGTTTTTAACCTTTTCGGCCTGCGCCTTGGCGTTTTCCAGCAGGGAACCTGCTTCCGCCTCGGCCTTTGCAATTATCTCATCACAAACGGCTTTGCAATCATCCTCGATCTTAGCGATTATTTTTTCAATACCGGTCATTTGCAATCCACCTTAAGTTTTATATACTCATGAAGCCAAGAACAGATATGAGCAACGCCAGAATAGCATATGTTTCAACCATGGCGGCGAAGGTAACGCCTTTACCGCTGTGCTCGGGTTTCTTTGCGACTATGCCAACACCGGCAACAGCAGCCCTTGCCTGGTATATGGCTGAGAAATATCCGACAATTGCCATCGGCAGGCAGGAAATAAAATACATAACACCTTGGGCAAATTCGATATCAGGAGTCTCTCCTCCGCCCAGAACGCCAATTTTGGCAAGCAGCAACACTGCTGTCAGCAAACCGTAAAGGCCCTGGGTACCGGGAAGGAGCTGCAGAATCAAAACCTTGCTGAACTTTGAAGGGTCTTCAGAAACAACGCCGGCAGCGGCCTCGCCAACCATTCCAACACCTCTGGCCGAACCTATTCCTCCCATTAAAGCAGCCAAAATGGCCCCTAATACAGCCATAACAAGCCCGAAATTGTTGATTATGATTTCTTTCATTTTTGAATTTCCTCCTTGAGTTTGATGAATTTTGTATTTGCTTTTAAAGGATTGAAGGCTCTGCCCCCACCCTCGTAAAACTTGGAAAAGAATTCTACAAAATGCAGCCTGTTTGTATGGACGTAAGCTCCCAAAAGGTTTATAGCCATGTTTAACGGATGGCCTACTATGAATACAACGGTCAGCAATATCCCTTTAACCACAAGGTTTTTGGGCATTGTGCCCATAAGGTTTATAACCCCTGCAATGCTGCCGGTGGCAAGCCCCAATGCCAGCAATCGTGAATAGGAAAGGATGTCGCTGAAATAACCGGAAGCTATATTGTATAGGGCATATAACCCTCCGCCGATCCTGGCAAATATATTCTTTGAACTCCTGCCGGCAGTAAGGACAACCAAAACAACACCCGCCAGCGCCAGGTATTTGCCGATTTCGGCAAGTATGGGCGGCACATCAGCCAGAATCCCTGCACCTAAAGGCGCCGCCCCCAAGACAATCAGGTAAATCGGCACCGTATCAAGGATGGCGTCCAGCTTTCGCCCTTCATCCCATGCCATCTTAAAGCTTACCGCCAACCCTGCGAACAGATGGATAATTCCGATTCCAAAGGAGAACAGCAGCAGCCTTATCGGGTCAGCCACCGGTTCAAACCAGAGGGCAATGCTCGGGGGATTATAACCAAAAAACTCACGGCAGACAATCGGCACAATATCCCCGAACCAGCTGCCGAACAGCGCGCCCCAGAATATGGTTGAAATCCCGCAGTAGAAAAACATTTTCAGCGTCTTTCTCAACGAGCCTTCAACATTAAATTTCCTAAGTACAATTGCAGTGCCGGCAACCATTAAAACCCCATAGCCCGCGTCTGACAGCATCATGCCGAACAGCAGGTAATAGAAAAACGCCATAACCGGGTTGGGGTCGATATCCCTCTTTGACGGCAGGGCGTACATCTCTGTTACGGATTCCACCCCGGCGGCAAAATCCCTGTTTTCCAAAAGGACTGGAACATCCTCATCATCGGCGGGGGTAGACAGGGTCACAGCCACAGTAAATTTGGACTCCAGCTCGCCGACAATCACCCCGGCATATTTTTCCGGGATATACCCGGAAATTACAAAGGTGTTTTTGGTAATGCCAATCCTGCTAAGCGCCTGGTATTTATCCTTGCGCATACTGAAATAATCGATTAAAAGCTCGATTTTTTCCCGTTCTTCAGCATAAGACTCGATTGATTTGATGCAGCCTTCAATTTCCTTTTCATATTTATCGATTTCCTGCTCAAACTGCCGGAGTGCCTGGCTTGGCACCTGGTCAGTTAAATACGAAGGATAGGAAAACCCAATCTGCCGCAACACGTCAAGGGTTTCGTCGGCTGCCGACTTGTGGCAGATAACCGCAATGCAGGTCATCTCCTTATAGGATGCCACCACCTCAAGATGGAACAAATCCAGCTCAGGTTTCCTGGCCGCAATATCCTGAAGAATATCCTCGCGGGCCCGCTGGTTTGGCAGAGTGCCGACATAGCAGCAGGTATATTTTGTGCCTTTGTACTGCATCGGCATATCCAAATCAGCCCAGGCCTTCAGGGAATCCATCATTGTCTGGATTTTCACTATGGCAGCCCGGTGTTCGTTGATGGCTTTATCGAGCTCAATCAATTTATGGCATTTGTCAAGATAAATGCTGCTTTGTTTTGCAAAACTTTCAAACTCGCCTTTTGATATCTCCCGGCGCCCGTTCAGCATAGACAAAAGGGACTGCTTTGCCGGGCAGTATTTGCTGAGTATTTCCTTTGCCGCAACCGCTGTATTGATGCATTTATCAAACATCAAAACCCTGGAATCGGTGTTGACCTTAACAAGGGCTTCGTCGTTAAGGTCTGAAATCTCCACCATCCCGCGCTGCTGGAGCAACTCCAGAATTTGTTTGCGGTCCTGGAGCAGTGCGACAATCTCTATACGTTTCATTACCAGCTTTGCCACATTTATATGCCTCCTTGTCCAGGCAAAAAAAGATTACCTTCAGACTATTTTTTCAATCACCATATTGATTGCCTTTTCCTTTTTAGCCTCCACCATTGCCTTTAACATTTTTGCTTCTTCAGCGGATTTTTTCCTGCTTTCCTCAAAAATCCCGTCAATAACCCTGCTGTTTTCCAGGAAAAGCCTTGCCGATTCAGCCTCGGCTTCCTGCTTAGCCTGCTCCAATATAGTTTTCGCATTTTCTTTAGCAGAATTTAGGATTTCTTCGGATTTTTTATTCGCGTTTTCAATTTTTTCCGCCGCTTCCTTCTCGGCAGCGATTACCCTGTCCATGGTTTCTGAAAGCATCTTATCACTCCTAGTATTTATATAGGGATATAATAATTAATCCTAAAAACTAAAAAAAGAGCAAGCAACTTCCGAACGAAGCACCCACCCTTCAGCTTAACCTATCACGCCCATCCAATAAAATAATAAACCTTCCTTATTCTAAACCAACCGAGGGTGATTGTCAATAATATTTCCTTAGAACGTTTGTCGTTTTTTGTCAAAATACCATAGATTTTGCGGTATTGTTTGCGCCAATAGTTCACAGGCTTCCAGGCCATCCCAACGGCTTTGAATACACCACCGTATAGGACACGCCACCGTTTGAAAACTCGGATTTCATCAGGTCTATCTTATCCACTCGGGTTATTATCCCCTCTGCCATGCCCTCAAGTTTACTCAAATCAAATCCGGCATTTACTTTCACCTTCCTGCCCAGGGTAATGTGGGGCTTATATGCCCTGTCCTCCAGCTCAAAGCCGCAGCCCAAAAGGCTTTGGTGCAATTTTTTCTGCAGGCTGAACAAGGCGCCATTTTCCTTAACACCCAGCCAGCATACATCCCCTTCGCTTCTTTTGAAAAACCCGGCTTTTGAAATCTCCAACTCAAAGGGGCTGGACTCAATCCCGTCCATGATTTTCTTAATCAAATCCACCCTGTGCCTTTGCACCTCCCCCAGAAATTCCAATGTGAGGTGCAATTGCTCTGCTCCTACAAACCTGCCCTGGGTGGAATTTGATTTAACAAGGCTGATTATTTCATTAATCCGGGATTTTACCTCATCATTAAAGTTTATCGCCAAAAACAGTCTGATTTTAACCACCCTCTAAAACTTTTTTTAGAAATAATTCTTTACATCTGACAAACCTTTGATTATAATTATATATGCTTTTCGAAAACAAAGAAACGGGCAATTAACTCAGCTGGTAGAGTGCTATCGTCACAAGGTAGAAGTCGAGGGTTCGAGTCCCCCATTGCCCACCATATGGATATTATACTAAAACCCTTGGGTTTCTCAAGGGTTTTTGTTTTTGCTTTAAACTGTATTGATGGCATAATATAAATGTGCTAAAATCAGCACAAAAATCAAATTTGAAAGGTGACGCAGATGAAGCAGGAACGGCAGTACCCCAAAGTCTGGATAACCCCCAAGGCGGAACGCGGTGTCAAAAACGGGCATCCCTGGATATACGGTGAGGAAATCCTCAAAACAGAGGGCGAACCCGGTGACGGCGGGCTGGTGGACGTGTTTGCCGGAAATGCCTATATGGGCACCGGGTTTTACAACAGCGCCAGCAAAATTGCTGTCCGGCTTATTTCCCGCAACGCCAACGACGTTTTTGACGACAGGTTTTGGCGCCGCCGTGTGGAGTATGCAGTCCGATACCGCAAAACCGTCATGCCCGGGGCGGATTTTTCCTGCTGCCGGCTGATTCACGGGGAGGCTGACCAGATGCCGGGCCTGACGGTGGACCGTTACGGCAGCCTTTTATCTGTCCAGGTTGCAAGCCTTGGAATGGAGCTTGTAAAAGATATGGTTTACCGTGCCCTTATTGGTGTGCTTTCCGAAATGGGCGAAACAATCACCGGGATTTTCGAGCGCAACGATATCGCCCTGCGCATACAGGAAGGGCTTTCCGAATACAAAGGCTGGTACGTCTCCGACTATATCAGCGCCCCTGAATCCGCCGTAACAGAGATATGCGAAAACGGAATTAAATACATTGTGGATGTTGAAAACGGTCAGAAAACCGGGTTCTTTCTCGACCAGAAATATAACCGCGCCGCTGTGGCGAGGATTGCGAAAGATAAGCGGGTGCTGGACTGCTTTACCCATACCGGTTCCTTCGGGCTTAACGCAGCGCTGGGCGGAGCGGAGCATGTGACCTGTGTGGACATCTCTGAGTCAGCCATCGGCATGGCAAAGGCTAACGCCCAGCGCAACGGGCTTGAGGGGAGGATGGATTTCCTCTGCACCGATGTCTTCGATTTACTGACAGAATTGGCGGAGCGAAAATCCCGGGACTATGATTTCATAATCCTTGACCCGCCGGCATTTACCAAATCCCGCAAAACGGTGGATTCAGCTGCCCGCGGGTATAAGGAAATCAACCTTAAAGCCATGAAGCTCCTTCCCCGGGGAGGGTATCTTGCCACCTGCAGTTGCAGCCACTTCATGCCGGATGACCTGTTCCGCAAAATACTGGCAAGCGCCGCGAGGGATGCTGCCGTAAATTTAAGGCAAATCGAAGCCCGCCAGCAGGCTCCCGACCATCCAATACTTTGGAATGTGCCGGAAACTGATTACCTTAAATTTTATATTTTCCAGGTCGTATAGCTGTATTTCTCAACAGCGACAAAATATTTTAGTAGCGTAATATCCGGCAACATTCGTACGGATATTACGCTTTGTTTATTAATAAGTTAATTATACTATTAGTTACCCACAAAGCAGCCTTTGTGTAACAATGTCGGAATATATTTCCATTCCATCGGTTTTTGCCACATGGATTACATTTTTGTACTTGCCGCTTTCTGGCAGAAATGATTGGAGCATATTTTCCATCGACAAAATCCGCCCGGGATTGAAGATTACATCCTGATATCCGTCAAAAATTGCAGCGTAGAATATTTCGGATTCAACTATATCCTGAAAGAAATGGCTTCCATAGGACAGTTCCGGCATGAACCCCTCTTTTTTTGAAGAATACTCGCAAAGTACCTTCATGTTGGACAATTCCGAGAAGTTCACAGGGACCCCGAGGGAAGGGGTGGTGCTCCCCCACCTGCCGGGGCCTATCAGCATGGCGTTTTTGCCTTTCATCTCCCGGTTA
>ENA-UPSB01003483-UPSB01003483.1-bioreactor-metagenome-genome-assembly--contig:-NODE-3483-length-12175-cov-47.155528_pt1 | contig 12175 bp, 5 predicted proteins | sample MGYA00238182_ERZ773286 | MGnify/ENA primary metagenome ERZ773286 (study PRJEB29026, sample SAMN07631240) | bioreactor metagenome | isolation source: Switchgrass digestor | place: USA: Dartmouth... | reverse complement strand
GATTTAAAAGCTATACCAACTTCAGCAGGGCTTTTAAAGAAATTACAGGCCATTCGCCGATGTACTATAAAAAGAATAACATTTCTTCGACAACTTTTTCTATAATATAATAATATGATAGTATCACAATAGACATTTTGCGCAATGCAATTATAATATTTTCTATTTCCGTTAATTTTTATAATCTGAATAACTTCATAAAAAAACTCCTTCTTGGTTCATCATTTCTGATTTTCCAAGAAGGAGTTTCTTATATCACTCACACATATTATTTCATCATCATTAATCCATAAATTATTTTTGCGGCCTGAGCTCGGGTAGCCGTGTCATAGGGAGCAAAACGGTTTTCGCCGACACCGCTGATAATTCCTGCCTCTTTCATGGCCATAATTGCCTCCCTTGCATACTCGGCAATTTGATTGTTATCTGCAAAATCCGTGTTGCCTGCCGTTTCAGGCAAATTAATCTGAACCAACTTGGCAGTCCTATAAGCCAAACTTGCCATTTCCTGTCTTGTAATCTCTCTGTCCACACCAAAGGTTCCGTCAGGATACCCGCTGGTTATATTAAGTTGTCTTGCACTTGCAATATATTGATAATACCAAGCATCCTGCTCTACATCTGTAAAATCACAAGTTGCCGTTTCGTCAACTAAATCAAATGCACTAATCAACATTTTAATGAACTGCGCCCTTGTTACATTATCATTGGGAGCAAACAGGTTATTGCCTACTCCGGATAGAATTCCTTTTGCCGCAAGTGCATTAATACTTTCTTTTGCCCATTCCACACTGTCAAGGTCAGTAAAATATACGTTTCCTTCAACAGGCGGTTGGGTTGGAATCGGTGTTTCTGTTGGTTCCGGGGTAGGCGTAGAATTTATAACAACAGGCGAACGTCCTCCACCAGTACCTCCTCCGCCGCCACCGCTGTTCTTTTTATTAACGGTAACGGTACATTGAGCTGTGAAACCACCATCTTCTGTAGTTACTGTAATTGTAGCAGTTCCCTGTGATACAGGAGTAACAAGCCCTTGATTGTTAACCGTTGCTACATTTTCATTACTTGAACTCCAGCTTACATCTTTATTGGATGCATTTTCCGGCTGTACGGTAGCGATTAATTTTTCACCGGAATCGCCTTCGTTAAATGTAAGGGATGTTTTATTAAGGCTTACACCGGTTACAGGCACAGATGCTCCATTTTCCACAACCTCAAAAGACGCAGATGCTGTTTCTTTACCTATACCAGCTGTAAATGTATATGTACCAGCTTTCCAATCATTATTTACTTTTATTGTTAAAGTAAAACTACCATCATTGCTAACACGTTCAGTAGAATCATATTTTGTTGAATCATCATATCTGAGAACAATCCTTATATTGCTGTTCTTGGGAAAATCTTTTCCAGTTAGTTGAATGGTATCCCCGCGTCTCACTTCCGTTTTATCCAATGTCAAAGTTAATTCTTCAGCTATTACTGCCGTCATAGATGACATAATAAGCATAAAGACTACTAACAATAGCGATAAATGTTTTTGTTTCAACGGTTATTCCTCCTTTGATATAATACTAAAACATTGCTCTTATTATAAATTATAATAAAAAAAGGTTAGAATTACAATGAAAATATAACAAAAAGCACATCCATTATATGGTATGGAATGAAATACTACTTTTCCAATGGAAAATTGATAGAAAAATATAAGGCGAAGGTCTAATACCTTCACCTTATATTTTATAGTCATATTAACAATTTACATGAATTATCTTACTACTTTTTCAGCTAAGATATCACCTACATCATCAATATTTCCGTCTCCATCAGTATCTTCAGGCAATTTACTATAAATATTAATTTCAACTGTATATTTTGCTTCAAATGTATATACTACTTCTCTTTCATCGTCAGAATACTTAGCTCCTAGAGTTATTATTGGTGTAGTGCCATCCATTATCTGAGCAACAACAAAGTAATCGCCTGCATATGATCCTTTCTTTTTAATCGTCGCCTTTACTACAGCATCTCCTGTACCTTCTTTTGTCACATTGATGATTTCAAATGGCATATCTGAAGGTTCTTCTACTGGTATCTTTGCATCTTCAAATTCCTCTATTGCATCTTCTAATGCTTCTACTGCTGCATCTACTTCTGCTTGCGTTGCATCTTCATCGTCATTTACTGCCTTCGCAGCATTGATTGCTGCTTCAAATGTATTATATGCTTCCTCTGGATATTGTCCAGGTGCTGTTCCTACTTCTGCTGCTTCTAATAAATCTTCTGCTTCCGCTATCTTCGCTGCCAATTCACTCTTATCTACCGGAGGTGCTTCTATCACTGATGCTTCAAATGCTGCTATTGCATCTTCTAGTGCTTCTACTGCTGCATCTACTTCTGCTTGCGTTGCATCTTCATCGTCATTTACTGCCTTCGCAGCATTGATTGCTGCTTCAAATGTATTATATGCTTCCTCTGGATATTGTCCAGGTGCTGTTCCTACTTCTGCTGCTTCTAATAAATCTTCTGCTTCTGCTATCTTCGCTGCTAATGCATCTTTATTTACTGGCAGTTCTCCTATCACTGATGCTTCAAACGCTGCTATTGCATCTTCTAATGCCGCTACTGCGTTATCTACTTCTGCTTGCGTTGCATCTGCTTTATCATATACTGCTTCTGCTGCATCTATTGCTGCTGCGAATGTATTATATGCTTCCTCTGGATATTGTCCAGGCTCTTCTCCTACTTCTGCACTTTCTTTTAATACTTTCGCTTCTGCTATCTTCGCTGCTAATGCACTCTTATCTACTTCAGGCGCTTCTATTTCTGCAGCTGCAAATGCTGCTATTGCATCTTCTAATGCTTCTACTGCTGCATCTACTTCTGCTTGCGTTGCATCTTCATCGTCATTTACTGCCTTCGCAGCATTGATTGCTGCTTCAAATGTATTATATGCTTCCTCTGGATATTGTCCAGGTGCTGTTCCTACTTCTGCTGCTTCTAATAAATCTTCTGCTTCTGCTATCTTCGCTGCTAATGCATCTTTATTTACTGGCAGTTCTCCTATCACTGATGCTTCAAACGCTGCTATTGCATCTTCTAATGCTTCTACTGCTGCATCTACTTCTGCTTGCGTTGCATCTTCATCGTCATTTACTGCCTTCGCAGCATTGATTGCTGCTTCAAATGTATTATATGCTTCCTCTGGATATTGTCCAGGTGCTGTTCCTACTTCTGCTGCTTCTAATAAATCTTCTGCTTCTGCTATCTTCGCTGCTAATGCATCTTTATTTACTGGCAGTTCTCCTATCACTGATGCTTCAAACGCTGCTATTGCATCTTCTAATGCTTCTACTGCTGCATCTACTTCTGCTTGCGTTGCATCTTCATCGTCATTTACTGCCTTCGCAGCATTGATTGCTGCTTCAAATGTATTATATGCTTCCTCTGGATATTGTCCAGGTGCTGTTCCTACTTCTGCTGCTTCTAATAAATCTTCTGCTTCCGCTATCTTCGCTGCTAATGGAGCTTTATCTACTGGAGTTGGGGTTGGATTCTCGTCTTGATATGGTAATACCACATACTTTGAATCTGTTAATTCACCTTTATCTGTTGCCAAGAATAATCCTGAAGGTGTTGCAGCATTACCACCAGTATCTGTTGCTGTCAAAATTTTAAATGTATTTTCATCAATATTCCCTAATTTCCTAAAATGAAGCTTAAGTACCTTAAGTCCTTCAGCACCTGCCTCTACATAGCCTTCTGCATTCGAACCATCCACTTTACCTTTTGAATCATCATCTGCATAAAAACCAAACCATATTGCTCCTGTATTATTACCATAATCATTGTTTATTACCGGCTTCGTGGCTACATACCAACCTTCATATTCAAAAGTTTCCTCATTTTCTGCAAACGCTTTCGCCAAAACTGTCATTACTGCAGCTGGTGTCGTGCTAACCGCATTAGTATTCTTATTCGCTAATTGTACCTTAGTATTATCGAATCCTAACGCAAAATCCATTAATTTGAATTTCATATTATAAACTGTTAATGTTAATTCAACTTGTGTTCCATCATCTTTAGCAATATCTTCAGATAATTCAAACACTACTTTTGACTCAGTAATTGGCTCCGGAGATGGTTCTGGCGACGTTGAACCTGGCAGTACAATATATTTTGGATCTGTTAATTCCCCTTCATCTGTTGCCAAGAATAATCCCGAAGGTGTTGCAGCATTACCACCAGTATCTGTTGCTGTCAAAATTTTAAATGTATTTTCATCAATATTCCCTAATTTCCTAAAATGAAGCTTAAGTACCTTAAGTCCTTCAGCACCTGCCTCTACATAGCCTTCTGCATTCGAACCATCCACTTTACCTTTTGAATCATCATCTGCATAAAAACCAAACCATATTGCTCCTGTATTATTACCATAATCATTGTTTATTACCGGCTTCGTGGCTACATACCAACCTTCATATTCAAAAGTTTCCTCATTTTCTGCAAACGCTTTCGCCAAAACTGTCATTACTGCAGCTGGTGTCGTGCTAACCGCATTAGTATTCTTATTCGCTAATTGTACCTTAGTATTATCGAATCCTAACGCAAAATCCATTAATTTGAATTTCATATTATAAACTGTTAATGTTAATTCAACTTGTGTTCCATCATCTTTAGCAATGTCTTCAGATAATTCAAACACTACTTTTGATTCATCAGATGCTGCAACATTTATTGAAGGAAAGTTAATAGAAAAAATACTTATCAACATAATAAATGTCAAAAATATACTGATTTTTTTATTTGTCCTCATAATAACCCTTCTCCCCCTTATATAGCATAAATTTAAGGGCACCTTTAATAAACATAGTTAAAGGTACTATACTTTAATTGCTCTCAACTACATCTACTTTATAATAATTGTTCAATACATTAAGTAAATCTTCAGGACCTATTGTACCATTTTGATTAAAGTCTGCCCCCTCTACAGCATCTGCAGCTGAAGCTGATTTATAATAACTATCTAATACATTAAGCAAATCTTTAGGGCCTATAGAACCATTATTATCAGAATCACCTGGTATTAAACTCTTATCGCCAAGTTCTTTAGTCTCATTTTCTGTTACAGTTACACCATTAATAGTTAATTTAAGGTGTCCTATTTTAACGAACTCTACTGAATATGTACCGGCTTCAAGTCCTTCAATTGAAAAGTTTCCTTCTGCATCGGGATTTATGTTTTCTCTTACAACATTACCGTCCTTCTTAACCGTGATAACAATTTCATTTTTATTTCCAAGACAAGTTATTTTTCCTGAAATAGCTCCATCTTCGCCATCTATATTTATTTCATATGTTCCTCCTGGAGTATCTGTTTTGCCCGTATAATAAACCTTATATACACCTTGTTCACCACTTGATGTGAATGTTAATGTAAATCCACCATTTTCATCAGTTTCCACTTGATCAATATAGTCAATAGATTCAATAGGTTCATCTACATTAATATTATTAAGTGAATCAACGCCTGGTTTTAATGAAACTATGCCGATTTGCTCACCTGATTCAAACTGAGAACCAGTAATAGTAATTACTTCTCCGACTTGATCAATTTCAATTTCCCCCGCAAAAGCCGTTGTCGACACTGCCAATACCATTACACATAATGATAATAATAAAGCTAATTTTTTCATCATGATAATAAATACCCCCTTAAGTATTGTTTTTAATTTAAACACCGCTCCATGTTTTGTACACTTAGTTTACCAACATCTAAGTTACAAAATTTTAATAACACTCCTTTTTTTATCTCATCAACCCCCTTCGCAAACTAAATACTCCCATGTTATTATTCATTTGTGAAATGAATAAAAGACAAAATATGAGATTATACATTACTATTATTTACTATTAATTATATCACATAAACTTTACTTTTTTAAATAATTTTTTATACAAAATTCAATAATTTCTTTTGTCCATTATTACAAGTAGCATAAAAATCTTTGCTGAATTAATACACTTTTGTATAAATTGATTATATAAAACAATAAAGCTATTCTCCCATCATTAACAATCCATAAATTACCTTTGCTGCAGCAGCTCTTGTAGTATGCTCCATTGGTGCAAACCTATCGCCGCCTACCCCGTTAATGATATTCAATTGCTGCATGATACCTACACTTGCCTGTGCATATCCGCTGATTTGATCTTTATCGACAAAATTCAATTCCTGTAACTCTATATTTAATTTACCGCTTATTTTCTCATATTTTTGGGCTGCCCTAAATGCCATTACCGCCATGTCCTGTCTTGTAATTGCTGCGTCTACGCCAAAGCTTCCGTCTTCAAATCCATTGACTATCTCATGTTTTTGAGCACTTGCTATATACGGATAGTACCATTCACCCTGCTGCACATCAGTAAAGTCTGCTGTTGCATCATTATCAACAAGTTCAAATGCCAGTACAAGCATTTTTACAAATTGTGCTCTGGTTACATTATCATCAGGTTTAAACTGCCCGTTTCCCATTCCGGCTATAATTCCTCTGGCTGCAAGTGTGTTAATACTTTCATGGGCCCATGGAACGCTATCAATATCATTAAATTGAATATTATTTTCTTCTCCTGATGAAGGCAAAGGCATTGGACTTACTGTCGGTGAAGGAGTAGGCGTGACAGTAATCGTAATACCACCACCGGTTCTGTTTCTACTGTCGGAATTTCCTCCACCGGTATTTCCTCCACCAGTATTTCCGCTGTCTCCATTATCACTGTTATAATCGGCAGGTTCTCCATTGAAAACATTTACTTCGTCTTTCAATGCCTTTTTAAAATAATATATCTCTTCTTTTGATGCTCTATTTACAGTTTCTTCTGCATATAACAAAAGGTTTTCCACATTGTCTTTACCAGAATATTCTTTTAATTCATTTGCGAATGATTCTAATTTCGAAATGCCTGCATTGACTAAAATCCTATACAAATCATTTCCTACAAACTCAAACTCTATTTTTGTGGCCTCGTCGGCATTTTTCGCTTCTATACCGTATTTCAACAGTGTAAAAAGGAACTTTAAGCCATCATTGTCTTCTTCCGAACCTACAATGGCTCTATTAAAGCTTTTTGCAATGCTACTATAATTATCCGTGTCTATATTACTATAACTTGTACCTCTTTGCATTAAAATAAGTATTGTACTTCTATTTTCCAAACTAATATCTGCATAAAACATCAATGCTTCCTTTAATTCATCACCACTCATTCCTAATACAGAAAATTTTTGAGCAATATCGTTTGCCACCTCTGCTATCCCTTCTTCAGTCCACTGCCCTTTGGGCGGTATTCTCCCTGCATCTTCACTTAAATAGTCATCGGCTAAGCTACCTCTATCATCAGGGTTTGCTATACATGCCGCTTTAACAATAAACTTTTGAAATGGGTGCACATTGGCAGCCGAAACTGTACAATATGTACTAAATATTGCACAAAGACCTATTGCCATACTTAAAAGCATACATGTTAGTTTCTTTATCATTTTTAACACCTCTTTTTCAGTTTTAATTTTTATAAAAAATTAATAAATAATAAAATCAGAATATAGTTACTTTAAATAGTTAATTGCCTGGAAATATCCCATACCTTGTGAGTGGGGTTCCATATAAATCATCCCATACAAATATCTTTATATTGTATTGTCCTGAATCATCTGGAAGTACAATTTCTTTTTCCACCGGTAGTCCTGATATTGGTATGTTTATTGGGATTATATTGATATTTTTTGTTTGTTTATTAAAACCATAAGTCACTACAATTAAATATACCTGTTTTGATGTGGTTGAACTATTACGCAAATCAATTTCCAGTGTTACACTGCTATATCCTTCTAAAGATTCAATTTCACTGCCATTTGCTTTAAAACAATAATCTTTTATCCAAATAGGGCTGTCATTAACAGCCGGTACATAATTTCGCCCATATCCAATCTCGGCAGTTGGTTCACTCATTACCTTCAACCCTGAAGTATTGTAGCCTTTCTTCCAAGGAGTTACTTCAAATCTTATATACTTACCGATATCTTCAGGAGTCAAAGTATATGTTATGTCTTCTGCATTAGGAATGATTTCTCCTATAGAAGATGGCGTATCCGACCTATACCATCTATAAGTACTCACATCACTATCGGGATAACTAAAAGTATATATACCGGTTAGCATTTCACCAACTTCCAGTTTGCCCTCTATGGCAACATCGCTGGCTACAGCAAAGAAGCTGGCTTTAACCGAGTCCCGGAGAGGATAAAGATTAGGATGCAGTTTTTTTTCAATAATATAATAAGCTATTTCTTCTGGAAAAGCATCCATTATTATTTCTCGAATTACTTGATGCTTATACTTTTCTATGGTGCTCCTAAAGGCATTTTCCATGATACTGTTAAAGTTTCCTTCAGTTATATCATCACTAGGATATTTATTTATAATATAGCTCTCTATATCCTGTAAAAGATCCTTCAACTTTTGTTCTACATCAACAGAATCTGAGGCCTTTTCCTGTAATCGTTCAATAATCCAATAATGTTGTTGTTTTAATATGTCATAACTCGCCACTATGGAAATATTTTCATTTGCGCTAACAAAAATGGAATTTAACAAATATATTAACGAAATTACCAAAATTTGAGACTTAAGTATTAATTTTTTTTTATTATCATAATACTTCTCCCATCCTGTCCTGAGAAAGTAAAATTTACTCCTCCGGCATTTCTCCCGGAGGAGTAAATTTATATTGGTTATTGCTATAATAAATATCTTTTAGTTCTTAAGAATTTTAGTAATTACCGTTACAGCTTCAGCTCTTGTTGCAAGATTCTTTGGCCTAAAGGTTCCATCCGGATAGCCGTTGATAATGCCTTTTTCAGAGATAGCAGCAATTGCATTTACTGCCCATTCTGAAAATTCGCTGCTGTCTGCAAAATACTTGCCTGCTGCCGCATTATACAAACCTGCAGCTCTTGCAATCATTACCGCCATTTGTTCACGAGTAATGTAATCATCCGGACCAAATGTTTGAGCATCATAGCCATTAATTATACCATGTGCCTGAGCCGTAGAAATTATATCTTTCGCCCAGTGATTTAAAGTATCGGCAAATACTTTACCTGTTCTAGTTTGTAAATTCAAAGCTTTCACCAATATTGTAGCAAATTCTGCTCTGGTAATGTTAGCATCCGGTCTAAATGTTCCATCAGGATAACCGCTGATTGCTTGTTTTTCAATTAGTAGTTTAATATAATCTTGTGCCCAATGTCCTACTACATCTTTCGGCAAACTAACTTGTGGAGGAGTCACAATTATTGTTCCGCTACCCTTGCCGCTTGTCCCGCTACTGCCTCCTGATTGCGCCAAGACCAGACCACTAATTGCAACCTTAGCTTCACCAATTTGAGTTCCTGTCTCTGCTTTAGGTATTACTTCAAAGAAAATATACATATCCTTATCAGCAGAAGTTAATTCATATTCATTTGTACCTGTAGCAACCAACTTCTTACCGGTACCATTTCTATTCGATGCACGATACCAATTTAATTCAGTTTCTCCTTCTTTATCGCCTTCCGCATCAACATAACGATAACTACCTGTTAATGTTTTACCGACTCTAAGTGTACCAGATATATCAACATCTTCAGCAATCGGCGCCTCATTCTCTACATAAACTACATATTCAGTAAAGTGTGTCGTCCAAATTATAACATCATTGCCTTTTATAAGCCAACCTTCACGTTTATTATCCTTCTTAAGTTCTTCCGCAACTTCTTCCGGCGTGTCGGAACTTAATTGGTACGTAATAGGAATAAAGTTACCCTTATTATCAGTATATCCAACTTTAACATTCTTATTGAGGGCTTTATTCTTAAATAGCAATCTTATCGGCTTATCAAATTGCATTTCTACAGCAGAAGAGCCTATTTGAATGATATCCCACTCTTTAACCTCTGCTTTGTTCTTATTTTCCGGATGTTTCTCAATTTCTTGCTTAACAGTCTGTTTTCTTTCAGCAGATTTAATCATTTCAGGCAAATCAATAATGCCATCCCATTCATTGTCAGTCATTACCTTTGTACCTTTAGGAATTGTCACTTCCACAGTACCTAAATCCCCAATATTCATTCGAATATTAAATTCAAATGGTAAATATGCTTCAACTTCATCAGTACCTGATGGCGTCCTGTTAGACATATGAATAATCGGCGCAACAACATTCGGTTCTACATTGATATCAACCTGTTGTGTTGTTAGGGACGAATCCTTTGGAGTACTAACTACCACTATCGGATTCTTTGTACCTTCAGCAATATTGATAACTATGCTTTCTTCACTTGTGCCTGTATCCGGAATTTCATATGCCGGATTCTCATTATTAATTGCTGTTTCTTTTTCATCAATTAATATCGGTTCAATAACAATAACTCTAAATGTTTGTGTTTCTCCATCTTCAGCTGTTACAGTATAGCTAACTTCGTTTGTAAAATCTTGCGGCTCATCTGAAGCAGGACTTACAGTTGCCCCTTCGGATACTCTAATTGCAGGTGCTAATTGAGTTCTATCCGTTCCTCTTGGTACCACTACCCTTATGGTATGAGTATCTTCATCAATTAGTGTAGCTCCTATTTGACCAGAAATTCTAAAACTAATAATTTGTTTTTCTGAGCTTAGAACCTTTACAGTACAGGTATCTTCAAAACCACCGTCTACAGTTTTGACCGTAATAATTGCAGTACCTACTCCTACGGCTGTTACCTTTCCATTTGCATCTACTGTTGCTACTGCTCCATTGCTTGAACTCCAGGTTACATTCTTATTGCTTGCATTCGAAGGCAATACCGTTGCTACTAATGTTTCAGTTCCGCCTATTGTAAGTTCTATCGCTTCTTTATTTAATTCTACTCCCGTTACCGGTACTGTTACAACTGTTACTGTACATGTATCTGTATATCCACCGTCTTCGGTCGTTACTGTAATAATCGCTGTTCCTACTCCTACGGCTGTTATCTTTCCACTTGCATCCACTTTTGCCACTGATTCATTGCTTGAGCTCCAGGTTACATTCTTGTTGCTTGCATTCGAAGGCGATACCGTTGCTTCTAGTGTTGCTTCTTCTCCTTCTGCAAGTGTTAACATTTCTTTATCTAATTCTACTCCCGTTACCGGTATGCCTACGCAGAATATAGTTGTAACAGTATTGGTTCCTCTACCAACATATACTGTGTAATCTCCCATTACCCATGTGCTGCCAATGGTTATTGTCAGAGAAAACGTACCATTTCCATTTATATTGGTCGTACTATCATACTTTGTACCGTTGTTTTTATCTTTTATTATGATTCTAATCCTTGCTCCTGCCGGGCCTGTTCCTGTTATTGTTATTTCTCCACCTTGTTCTACAACCTTTTTATTTACACTAACAGTATATGTAGCTGAATCTTCTATTACTGTTACTATACATGTATCTGTATAACCACCATCTACTGTTGTTACCGTAATAATTGCTGTTCCTGCCCCTACAGCGGTTACCTTTCCGTTTGCATCTACTGTTGCAACATCTGCATTGCTTGAGCTCCATATTACATTCTTGTTGCTTGCAGTCTCTGGCAGTACCGTTGCTTCTAGTGTCGCTTCTTCTCCTACTACAAGTGTTAACGTTTCTTCATCTAATTCTACTCCCGTTACCGGTACTGTTGCAGCTGTTACGGTTACTGTACATGTATCTGTATATCCGCCGTCTACTGTTGTTACCGTAATAATTGCTGTTCCTGCCCCTACAGCGGTTATCTTTCCATTTGCATCTACTGTTGCTACTGCTTCATTATCTGAACTCCATGTTACATTCTTGTTGCTTGCAGTCTCTGGCAGTACCGTTGCTTCTAATGTTGCTTCTTCCCCTACTTTAAGGGCTATCGCTTCTTTATTTAATTCTACTCCCGTTACCGGTACTGTTACAACTGTTACTGTACATGTATCTGTATATCCACCATCTTCTGTTGTTACTGTGATGGTTGCTGTTCCTGCCCCTACAGCGGTTACCTTTCCGTTTGCATCTACTGTTGCAACATCTGCATTGCTTGAGCTCCATATTACATTCTTGTTGCTTGCAGTCTCTGGCAGTACCGTTGCTTCTA
>ENA-UPSB01003480-UPSB01003480.1-bioreactor-metagenome-genome-assembly--contig:-NODE-3480-length-12183-cov-7.621949_pt1 | contig 12183 bp, 9 predicted proteins | sample MGYA00238182_ERZ773286 | MGnify/ENA primary metagenome ERZ773286 (study PRJEB29026, sample SAMN07631240) | bioreactor metagenome | isolation source: Switchgrass digestor | place: USA: Dartmouth... | reverse complement strand
GGGCCTTGTGGCGGCGGGAGAGTTTACGCCGGATACTCCGGCCTACTCACCCGACTTTGCGAGCAGGCCGCCCGAGAAAATGAAGGTAGCATGCCGGGTAGCTGCGGAACTCGGGCTTGACCTCATAAAAACGCAGTACATTCCTCCGATAGAGGCTTTCAGGACGGTAGTGGCCAACACATATGTGCCAATAGTGGCGCTCGGCGGACCGGCTGACCCTGATACGGCGAAGGTCCTCCGGGGCGTAAGGGAAGCGATGGATGCAGGGTGTCGCGGGGTGGCCATGGGAAGGAATGTGTGGAGCCATCCGAACGTTAGAGGCTTCGTAACCGCCATCCGAAAGATAGTGCACGAGGACGCTGACGTGGAGAGTGCCCTGGCAGTAATGTAACAGGTAGACGAGAAGTGGGATCCCATTGGGATCCCACTTCTCTCGGAGTTATAAACAAGGGCAAGCCAAACTCTCATGCCTCAGGGCGTACGCACTGAACTAAGCCATCGTCACTCATCTTGAGATTCCATGGGCTCTCCCTGCCCACCCAAGCGCGCCTTTCTCCGCATCCGCACGGCCTCTGTCAGCAAGTACTCAATTTGCCCGTTGATTGAACGGAACTCGTCTTCAGCCCAGGCAGCCAGCTCTCGCCACAAGGTCGGGGACAGACGCAGTAGTACCTGCTTTTTCTCCTTGTCGGGTTTCCTGTCCCTATCCGTCTTATCATCTCTCGGGCCGGTCATCTTGCTCATCACGCCGACCTAGTAAATGGATCCGCTATTGACCACAGGCTGAGGGTCCCTGTTCCCGCAGAGCACTACCAGAAGGTTGCTGACCATGGCAGCCTTTCTCTCTTCATCCAGTTGCACAACGTCGTTCTCGGCGAGTCTGGCGAGAGCCATTTCCACCATGCCTACCGCGCCGTCTACAATCTTCTTCCTCGCCGCGATGACGGCGGACGCTTGCTGCCTCTGGAGCATCGCGGCGGCGATCTCAGGCGCGTATGCGAGGTGCGTGATCCGGGCTTCCAATATCTCGATTCCCGCGATCTCTACTCTCGATTGAAGCTCAGTCTTGAGTTTCTCGGCAACTTCGCGGCTACTTCCGCGGAGGCTCATCTCTCCGTCTTCTTCCACATCGTAGGGATACAACCGCGCGATGTCCCTAAGCGCCGCGTCGCACTGAATGGAAAGGAAAGCCTTGTAGTTCTCTACGTTGAACACGGCTTTCGTGGCATTTACGACGCGCCAGACCACGATTACCTGAATCTCGACGGGATTACCCAACTCGTCATTGACCTTTTGCTTGTTGTTGTTTAGCGTCATGGCCTTGAGAGAGATGGTTTTCCTAACAGGGCTTGAGGGAGTAGCTTGCCGTTTGCCGGAAGGCACCGCCGGGTTCTCATCTTCAGTAGCGGTCGCCATGCCTACCCCGGCCGCGGGGTTCACGGCCACAGAAAACGGGTTTACGTAGTAGAAGCCTTCACCTTTGAGAGTGCCGATGTACTTCCCGAACAGAGTGAGCACGAGGGCCTCTTGCGGTTTTAGGACTTTCAATCCCATGAATGGGATCCAACAAACAAGAAAGTAAAGGATACCGACGACGAGCAAGATGCCTCCCAACACGGGGTTCTTGCCTCGTTCTAAGATCGATGCTCCTAGGACTATGACAGCGATATCCGCCAGGACAAGAAAGATGCTGAGTATCAGCATTGGCATTCCGTTGGGGGCCTTAAGCTCGATTTCCTCGGGGCACATTTCTCTCACTCAATATTCCCTCCCGTGCCATGATAGTGCAGTGCTATCAAAATGATATCGTATCCACGCCCTACCTACAAGATGGGCCGGAAAGAGGATCCGTCGTGCCTTTCTCGAACATTTGGTTTGCGGACGCCTTGGCTCACAGATGCCGTTCTACAGGCGCTGACGTTGCGGGCACCTGGGTTGAAGAGGCGTGACGTGGAGATATCTAGGCGAACGGACTTGCGCCGCGGCGGGGTTAGGCACGACCGCGTTTCGCTCACCGGCGCTGGGGAAGAATATGGTTATCTTGGGAGGTTGCTTCGATGACAACTATCGGACTCTTCGATTCGGGATTCGGCGGGTTGACCGTGGCGAGGGAAGTGCGCCGCCAAATGCCCTGCGCTAACATCGAATATTACGGGGACAACGGCCGGGCGCCTTACGGATCTCGAACCCGCGACGAGATAGTCCGGATGACTCGTCAGTGCGTGGACTTCCTGGCGTCCAAGGATCTGGACCTTCTCATCATAGCCTGCAACACGGCTACTGTCGCCGCTTTTGACCAATTGACCGGGAAGTACCCGTTTCCCGTTATTGGCGTCATCGAAGCGGGAGTCAACGCTGCCATCGCCACTACCAAAAACAATAAGGTAGGCGTCATCGCCACCCAGTTCACCATACAAAGTGAAGCCCACAAGAAAGCCATCCAGGAGGCTAATCCGGAAATCGATGTCATCGGCAAAGCCTGCCCGTCCTTTTGTCCTTTGATTGAGGCCGGCTTGGCGGACTCACCCGAGATGGACAGGGATGCCCGGGAGTACCTTTCGGTTTACAAGGATTCGGGGATCGATACCCTGGTGCTGGCTTGCACCCATTATCCTCTGATTGCGGACACCATACGGCGTCACATTCCTGATGGAGTAGCGGTGGTCGACCCCGCCGTGGAGACAGTGAAGCAGGCCATAGGGGTGCTGAAAGAGCGCGGTGTTGTTGTCCAGACCTGCGAACCGGCGGCGCCAGGTAGAGAGACAAGCTCGCGCAGAGAGGAGTTAGAGCGGGAGTCTGAACGGCGCGATGGCTCCTGCGAGTGCGCTCCAACCTATCACTTCTACACCAGCGGCGATCCCGTCCACTTCGAGAAACTCGGCTCGCGGTTCTTCGGGGCGCCCACGGGCAAGGTCCAACAGGTGAAATTCGAGTAGGACGTGTGCCTGTCCGGATAGGGTTGATCGGACCGCACGCTGCGAATGGATTGAACACGATCTAGTCCAATCTAAGTGTCACAATTCCTTACATCAGGGGTTGAGACGCGGTGTTTATGCGTATAAAATGCGGAGTAACTTCTCCGCCCGGGGCCACCGGCAAGAGCCGCTGGCCCTTCCTATTTGTGTGCCTACTCACTAATCGGACCCGACGTGTCCACCCACCAGGTTCTGATGACCGCGATGACGGGACGTGTTTCAAAGGGAAAACTTCCTCCAGTAGAGAAATTGCCCTTGTCTAAAGCTGAAAGGGGATGGGACGTGTTGTCTAAACAGGAACTCACTTTTGTCTCAACACGGATTTACGGCAAGGACCGTCCGTTCTCGGGCTACGTAACCGTGTCTGAAGGGCAGATCGTGTCTATGGGCTCAGGTCGTCCCGCAGACACGGGTACGCGCATCATAGATGTCGGTGACAACCGCGTAATCCCGGGCTTGATAGACATCCACTCCCACGGCTTCGCGGGCCTTGACATGGGTTCAGGCACAGCCGAAGAAGTGAAGAAGATCGCCAAAGCCCTTGCTGAAGCAGGTACAACCGCGTTCAACTCGACGTGCGCCACCGCACCGAAAGAGCTGTTCGACAGGTTCTTGGAGATAACAAAGGACCTGGTGGACGAACCCGTCTACGGTGCCCGCGTCATTGGAGCCCATCTTGAAGGGCCATTCCTCAATGCGGCGCGGAAGGGCGCAATGGTGGAAGAGTTCATCATCCCTCCGGATTTGAAGCTGACCGAGGAATGGATGGACAGAGCGGAAGGCACCATCAACCAGATGACTATCGCTCCCGAAATGCCCGGAGCGCTCGACGTGATCAGGTACCTGGCCTCTATGGGGGTCACCGTCTCAGCAGGTCACACCGACGCGACCTATGAGCAAATGCTTGAGGCATTCCGGGCGGGAGTCAACCTGGCCTGCCACACATTCAACGCGATGCGGCCCCTTAACCACCGTGAGCCCGGTGTCCCCGGCGCGGTGTTGACCGACATGGGAGTAACGTGCGAGCTGATAGGAGACTGCATGCACGTGCACCCGGCGGTGATGAGGATGATCATTGAGCTGAAAGGGCCGGACAGAGTCGCGGTCATCACCGACGCTTCCAGGTTCGCCGGCCTTGCCCCGGGCGTCTACGATGACGAAGGAAGACAAGTTACAATCGAGCCTTCCGGGCTGGCCAGGCTTCCGGACGGCACCATCTCGGGAAGCAGCGCTACCATGGTAAAGTGCTTGCGGAACCTGGTGGAGATCGTCGGGGTGTCATTCGAGGACGCCTTGCGCATGACTGCCCTAACGCCCGCGCGTGTGGCGGGAGTACAGGACTTCAAGGGCTCGCTGTCTGTCGGGAAGGACGCGGACATTGTGGTCCTAGACGACGACTACAACGTGGTTTGGTCGCTAGTGGAAGGAGAAGTGCAGAAGTCGCCTGAAAACTAGCGAAACAGGGAAGGAGCTCGGTGAGCGTCAAGAGGGTTTCTGGATCGCTCCGCGCTCCTGAGCCGCCGCGTCTAAAACGGGCTCAAAAGATGAGACAGAAAGACCGGTCCGTGCTTTTGGGACCGGTCTTTCTTGTTATCTAATCTGCCCGTTCCCGGTCACCACGTACTTATAGGTGTTTAACTCCCTTAGCCCCATTGGACCGCGGGCGTGCAGTTTCTGCGTTGATATCCCTATCTCCGCGCCGAAACCGAACTCGAACCCATCGGTAAAGCGGGTGCTGGCGTTTACGTAAACGCACGCGGCGTCGACCGACGACCTGAAACGCGCCGCCGCGGCTTCATCCGTGGTTACTATGGCTTCAGAGTGCATTGTTCCGTATTTGGAGATGTGATCCAGCGCCTCGTCGAGTCCTCCGACAACCTTCACGGCCAGGGTAAGGTCCAAATACTCAGTAGCCCAGTCATCTTCGGTTGCCGGCTGCACGTCCGGCACTATGGCTCTGGTCTCGGAGCATCCGCGGACTTCGACTCCGCGCTCTTTGAGCGACGAGACTAGACCTGGCAGGAAGTCACGGGCAACGGCCCGGTCAACCAAGAGGGTCTCCATGGCGTTGCACACTGCCGGATTGCTGCACTTGGCGTTTATCGCGATGTCTAGCGCCATGGAGAGGTCCGCCTTCTCATGGACGTAGACGTGGCAGTTTCCTGTGCCCGTCTCGATTACGGGTACGGTCGAGTCTTGAACGACCGTCTTAATGAGGTTTGCCCCGCCCCTTGGGATCAGCAAGTCAATGTAACCGCTAAGATGCAGCATTTCTTTCACAGCCGAGCGGTCAGGATCGACCAGATACTGCACACAATCTACCGGGGCTCCCGCCTTGGCAAGAGCGGCTCCCAAAGCTCCGACAATAGCTAAGTTGGATTCGATGCTCTCCGTACCGCCGCGAAGGATGACCGCGTTTCCGGACTTAAGGCACAACGCTGTGGCATCCGCCGTCACGTCAGGGCGGGACTCGTAGATTATCCCGATCACACCGAAAGGTACGCTAACCTTCTGAATCTTGAGGCCGTTGGGGCGCTCCCAGGATTCAAGGACTTTACCGACAGGATCAGGCAAAGCCGCGACCTTCCTGATGCCGTTGGCCATAGACTCCAATTTGGCTTGGGTCACGGTTAGACGCTTCAACATAGCGGACGGCAATCCGGCTAGAGTGGCTTTTTCCACATCGCGACCGTTGGCTTCCAGAACGTCGTTTGCTCTTTCCAGCAGAGATTCAGCCATAAGCTCCAGGACGCGGTTTTTCGCTTCCTGCCCCGCGCCCGCCAAATACTTGCTCGCGCTTCGGGCCCGGATCGCCATGCCTTTGACACTAAGTCGGTCCATGAAGGGGTCACCTCCAGAATTACTCGCGCTTGTCGCTGAAAACCGGGACTACCCTGTGTACGATTCCTTGCCGTTGGTCGGCTCTTTTCCGTTTGCGGGGAAAAACGTGCCGATCTCCTTGCCCGCCACCACAGACAGGAGGACATCCGGGGTGCTGCCGTTGGCAATCACTGTGGGGATGCCGTTTTCCGTCGCCAGGTTGGCAGCCCACAGTTTTGTGACCATGCCGCCGGTCCCGCGCAGATCTGAAGTGGGCATCGCCATCGCCGAGACTTCCGGACTTATCTTTTCAACCGTCCTCAGCAATGTCGCGCCGGGGTCCAGCCTCGGGTCCGCGCTGAACAGGCCATCGGTATCCGTAAGCAGGATTAGCGCCCCGGCGGAAACCAAGACCGCGACTCTCGCCGAGAGAGTGTCATTGTCCCCAAGCTTGATCTCGTCGAAGGACACGGCATCGTTTTCGTTGATGATGGGAACGATCCCCCGCCTGCACAACTCTGACAGAGTGTTCTTACATATCTCTGAGCGTTTGGGGATGGTGAAATCATCCTTTGTCAAAAGCACCTGCGCGACCGTCATGCCGTGCTCCGCGAACAAGGACTCGTAGGTCTGCATGAGGATGGCTTGACCTACTGCCGACAATACCTGCCGCTCGGTCACAGACTCCTTCCCTTGTGCCTGCATCTTGCCCCTGCCTGCGGCAACGGCCCCGGAAGACACCAAGATGACCTCTCTGCCCAGCGCCTTAAGAGCCGCTATTTGCCTTACCAGCTCCTTCAGCACAGTCGCGTTGAGCCGGCCGGAGGAATCCGCGACCGTAGACGACCCGACTTTGACTATCACTCTCTGTGCTTTGGTTAAGATGTGCCGCTCAGGCGTTTGGGCCATCTCCCTGGACCTTGCCGCCGCCCGCGCCATGGCTTCCTCAACCACTAGGTCCAGGCGCTTTCCTTGGAAGACCGAAAGGGCGGCGGCCGTGGTGCCGTGAGGAGAGGTTACCTTGCGGACCAGTTCCCGCAGGCTGAGCGTTGTGCTCTTCACGAGATGCCCCGCTCCCGCCAAGGTGTGACGGGCCAACTGTTCCGCCAACTCGGGGTCGAGGCCCATTTTGGCTCCGGCAGCCGCCATATCTTCGGCGAACCTGAAGAAGTAGGCGGGACCGCTGCCGGAAAGGGCGGTGACTACGTCCAGCTGGTCTTCGTTTACCCAGAACACTTTTCCGACCGCTCCCAAGATCCTTTCCGCGAGCAGTCTTTCCGCCGTTCCGACGGACGGTCCAGCGCAGAGAGCGGTGACCCCTTCCCCAACCTGAGAGGGGATGTTGGGCATCGACCTCACCACCGAAAAGCGCTCGCCCAGAGCGGTTTCGAAGTAGGATAGGGGCACTCCAGCCGCTACCGATATGAGCAGGCGGTGTCCTTTGGATAGCTCGGGAGCGTCTTCTTGTCCAGACGCCGCGATAGGAATCCGCGACAGGTCGTCAAGCACCTCCGGAACTTGGTCTGGCTTGACCGCCAGGACTAACGTCCCGCATTGTTCCACCAGCTCTTTCAAGCTGCCGGCGGCGCGAATGCCGTGCTCTCGCACCAGTCCGTCGAGGCGTTCCCGGTTGACCTTGTTAATGGCCACGATATCTTCAGGACGCACAATACCAACCGAAATTGTGCCTCTGATGAGGGACGATGCCATGTTCCCGGCTCCGATGAAGCCAATCCTGTTTTCCATCATTCTGATCCCTCCAAATCAAAAACCCTTCGTCCTCAAAGGACGAAGGGTTATCTTCGCGGTACCACCTTAGTTGGGCATAAGCCCCGCTCTGCCGGGTTCTGGAATTCTACTCAAAACCCCGTCTGTGTTAACGGGCAGACTTACCCGTCGCGGTTCATCACCGGAGGCTCACGGGCGGGTGTGAGAAGTCACTGCGTCCGGCCTCTCATCTAACGGCTGGCTTTCTGTGCGTCAGAGGTTCTTCTCTGTTCCCGGTCATAGCCTGTCGCTATTCAGTTGCCTTATATTTACGTCGCGTTCGTGCCGCGTTCGAACGGCCCATCCGAATACCGCGCGCTTGCGGCGAGGTTTCATGCATTATACATGGCTAAGGCCTAGCGCGCAAGCGGTTGTTGCTTCTGAGACCGTCCACGGTCAGGTTATCCTACTTCCCGCAGGAAGAACCTCCGTCTACTACTAGATATTCTCCGTTAATGAACGATGCTTCATCCGAGGCCAAGAAGACGATAGCGTTTGCCATTTCCTGCGGGGTGCCGCTAAAGCCTCTCCCGAGGTGAGTCCTTACTATCGGGTCAGTTTTGTAGGCTTCGATCTGTTCACGCAGTTTTTTCTGGATGGATACAGGTTGGGCGGCGATGATCTCTTCCTCGTGCTCAGGATCATTGAGAGCGGCCTTCAAAGCCACGTAGTACTCGTTGTCGATATGGCCGGGAACCGCGCAGTTGACTCTGACACCGTAATCGAGCAGGTCCAGTGCCATGCAGCGGGTCAAGTTGACGATTGCCGCCTTAGCTGAGCTGTAAGCCGCGTTTCTCCGTCGTCCGCTGAGCCCCTGGGTGGAGCCGACGTTTACGATGTTGCCCTTGGTCTTAATGAGGTGGGGTAGAGCGTATTGAGATGCCCGGTAAACCGCTGTGACCGTTCCGTCGTAGGTCCACTTCCATTCTTCCTCGGTCACGGTCAAGATGTCTCCCCTTGAAGAGGTGCGCGTTCCGCCTGCCGCGTTATTCACCAGGATATCGAGCCGTCCGTACGCCTCGACCGTTTTGTCGATCATGTTCCTGATTTGGTCCAGCTTACAAATGTCTGTGACCACGTACATGCATTCCCCGCCGGCTTCCCTTACCATGCGGCACGTCTCTTCCAGGTCTTCCTTTGTTCTAGAGGCTACGCAGACCTTCGCGCCTTTCTTGGCCATGGTGATGGCCGTCGCCCTTCCAATTCCCCGTCCACCGCCGGTGATAATGGCTACCTTGCCCTCGAAACTCATGTCGTGCCCTCCCGATCGTCGGGTTTCCGGGAGACCGCCGGCGTGTTGCCGCCGCTCGCACCTCCCGCCCGAGCCAAATTGTACCGTATGAAGCCCTTATAGATGCGCCTCGGTGAGCCACATTGTTAGTTCACCCTGCGGTGTTCCTTGCCCTTTGACCAGTCCGGACATGTTGCTGCACGGTCTAGGTCAGCCAAATGTGCCGAACACACAACCTTCGCCAAAGAAGTTTCACCGCAAGATACTGTGTCCAAGAACCGACGACTTTGTGACGCGGAGTCATGAACAGGAGACGTCTCCGCCTTGGGGAGTAATCAACTGTTGTGAATTGTGGTGTAACGAAGCTTCCTCGTGTTACAGTATAGCGAGCGAGTCTAAAGCGCGGAGGGCGGACTATGGACCGGAGTCTTAGGAAGACTGCCTTAGGCGGGCTGTTTGTCGCGTTGGGAATCCTCGTGCCCATCATGTTTCACGCGGTTGGGCTCGGGAAAACCTTTCTGCCAATGCATATCCCCGTACTACTTTCAGCCTACTATTGCGGCCCTGTCAGAGCCGCGTTGATTGGGTTTGCCACTCCTCTGTTGAGCGGAGTTATGACGGGCATGCCCCCCTTGTTTCCTCCGACAGCCTGGCTGATGGCTTTCGAGTTGGCGGTCTACGGACTTATCGCCGGGCTCCTGTACGACAAAGCGCGCTTGGGGGTCATTCCCTCGCTGCTTGGAGCCATGTTTGGCGGAAGGATTGTCTACGGCTTACTGACGTTCCTTCTGTTCCCGCTCCTCGGCTTCGACCGGGTGCCGGTGTGGGCGCCCATCGCTGCGGCTTTCACCCAATCGCTTCCGGGAATCATCCTCCAAATCGGAGTGATACCGGTGGCGGTGGCGCTATCCCACCGCCATCCGCGTATGGTGCTTATGTTCCGAGGAGATCTAAAGCAGGAAGACGAATCAACGCCTTAGGCTCCGCATTAGGTTCTGCGTTGAACTGCCAAGATTAGACTTTCCAAATCAAGCTCTGTCAGGCTCTCGAGACCGGGACCTTTGCAGCCAAACCGCGGCCGATTGCCACCTGGATTCCGTCGGCAGCGATCACAACCGGGCCTCGAAACGGATGCGAAGCAAGCACCTTAACGGTGGACCCTGGCAGGACACCCAGGTCCCAAAGCCTTCGCAGAACTCCCTGTCCAGCTACCGGCTCGACCGTCAGATTGTCGCCGGGACGGGCTTCGGCTAGTGTCATGCTAGACTCCCCCTATCCTTGAAAAACTACTCAGACTTGTAGACCCCGCGGTTGCCCAAAACACAGGCCTAGAAAACCGGAAGCACCGCGTTGAGAACGACTCCCACGACTAACGACAACATCAACGCTAGCCCGAATATCTTTGCCAGCGCTCCCCACCCCTGTTCCTTGCCGATAAGGATAGACACGGGCAAGCAGGGCATGGACACCGATACCATCGCGCCCGCTATAGTGGCCTCTCGGGCGGAAAGCGGGAGGTTCATCAGCACCATGGGACCCATATACTTCTGAATGGCCGAGACCGCCACGCCTACCAGCGATTCTCCGCCGACGCCCAGCCATCTCAGGCTAATCGGGTTAAGCCTGGCTAGCCCGCTCAGGACTCCAAGTTCCAGAAGGACTTGGACCCCGATGCTGGTAGCTACAAGCAGGGGGAGCACGTGGCCGAAGAACCCCTGCAGGCGCATCCACGTCTTTGAGATGACATTGGATACCACCGGCAGGCGAAGCGGCGGGATTTCAAGAACCAAGTGGCGATCCACTCCGCTCGAAGTCCGTCCGAGGCTGAGCCCCAGGATCACGAACACGACCGCCATCGAGCCATAGATGACGGGAAGGCGAGCGTTAAACGTTGTCCCAAGACCCGTTATGATCCCCAGGCTTGCCGCGCACGGGACCGTGATGGCGAGGAGGGCGGAGATGATGAAACGCTGGTCTTTTCCTGGAAGAGCCCTGGTTCCGAGTATCGCCGGAGCCTTGCATCCAAACCCCAGAAGCAAGGGAATAGTTGACTGTCCGGGCAGTCCGAAAAAGGACATAAGCCTATCCATCATCACGGCAATCCTCGGCAAAAGCCCGCTGTCTTCCAATATCGCCATGGCCGTGTAAATGCCTATCATAGCGGGCATGACCACGGTAAACGGCAGGATGATCCCGTCGGGGATAGACTGCAGCAACGCGCTGAGGAGGCCCGTCTGTTCCGCGGCCTTTGCGGCGAACCATTCCGCCAGAGGCGTCGCGGCCACCGATACCCAATGCTCAGCGAACTCCATGAACTTGATTACCCCTAAGAAGGTAATCCATAGAGTCAAGCCTAGAAGCGGCAATCCGGTCAGAGGGGCGTCGAGCAACCGTTCGAGTTTCTGGCGGTATCCGGTTGACGTCTTCAGAGAACCCTTCCTAAGCACGCCCAGGGCGATATCGTGGGCCGCGTCGGTCCGCTCCAGGCAGGTCAAAGACGCAGGATGATCTTGGCTCATCGGGCAAAAGGCGCATCCCCTAAAGCATCCTTTGCACGGTGGATGGCCCGAAGCCACCTCGCTCTGGAACTGCTCGATCATCGGACCGAGTTCCGGGTACACGCTCAGGAGCTCCTCATCCATGGAGTCGTGTTCCAAGAGGTGGATAGCCAGCGCTCTGGCGGTGTGATGCCCGTGTTTGCCGCCTTCGGAAGGTATGATTTCGCCGATGCGGGTGGTCAGGATTTCAAGTACCGACTCGACGTCCTCTGAAAAGCGCAACGGACGGCCTAGGAAGCGCGCGAGGGCGCCCAGGTTCTCATCGTTTTCGGATGGAGTCGAAGCTCTGCTCAAGCGGCCCTTGTCGAGTCTGCCGCAGTGCGGGCACACAACTTCATCGGAAAGGGCCATCTGCACTTCGAAAATGCGGTTCTTCAGCGTAGCCAGTCCGGCACCCTTTGAGGCTACCATCGGGACCACAGGGACACCGAGCCGCTTAGATAGGCCCTCGATGTCAATGGACATTCCGGCCTCTTCGGCCATATCCATTTGATTGAGGATGACGACCATGGGGATCTCCAAGTCCAGGAGCTGCAGCGTTAAGTACAGGCTGCGGGCTAGGGTCCTGGCGTTGGTTATGTTAAGAATGAGGTCCACCTTGCCCTCAAGAAGGACTTTCTGCGTGACACGCTGCTCCGGGGTATCCGAGTGGAGGCTGTAGATGCCCGGCGTGTCAATCACTTGGATCGGCCCGGTGGCTCCCTGAATGGTTCCTTCTGTTATCTCCACGGTTGTCCCCGGGTAGTTAGAGACGACTGCGCCTGCTCCAGTGAGCAGGTTCATGACCACGCTCTTGCCTACGTTGGGCTGGCCAACGAGGGCAACCGTAAAC
>ENA-UPSB01003478-UPSB01003478.1-bioreactor-metagenome-genome-assembly--contig:-NODE-3478-length-12185-cov-4.801484_pt1 | contig 12185 bp, 12 predicted proteins | sample MGYA00238182_ERZ773286 | MGnify/ENA primary metagenome ERZ773286 (study PRJEB29026, sample SAMN07631240) | bioreactor metagenome | isolation source: Switchgrass digestor | place: USA: Dartmouth... | reverse complement strand
CCAGGGCGTAACAGAGGATGCGAAATCGGAAATTTACCTGCGTCCTGAGACTGCACAGGGCATTTTCGTGAACTTTGCGAACATTGCAAGAACAACCCGTAAAAAAATACCTTTCGGAGTCGGACAGATAGGAAAATCTTTCAGGAATGAAATTACCCCGGGCAACTTCATCTTCCGTATCCGCGAATTTGAGCAGATGGAGCTTGAGTTTTTCTGCAAGCCCGGCACCGACCTTGAATGGTTCAAATACTGGAAAGACTTCTGCGAAAACTTCTTGCTCAGTCTCGGCATGAATAAAGAGAATATGCGCCTGAGGGACCATGACAAGGCGGAGCTGTCCTTCTACTCCAAAGCGACTACGGATATCGAATATCTGTTCCCGTTCGGCTGGGGCGAGCTGTGGGGTATAGCGGATCGTACCGACTACGACCTTACCCAGCACATCAATCACAGCGGCAAGACGCTCGACTACTTCGACCAAGAGACCAATGAGCGTTATGTGCCGTATGTCATAGAGCCCTCCCTTGGTGTCGAACGCGTCGCACTTGCCTTCCTGGTGGACGCCTATGACGAGGAAGAAATCGGTGAGGGAGACAAAAGAATCGTTATGCACTTTCATCCTGCACTTGCGCCGTTCAAGGCATGTGTGCTTCCATTGTCCAAAAAGTTGAACGACAGCGCCTTAAAGATTTATGATGAACTGAGAAAGCACTTTATGGTCACCTATGACGACGCAGGTTCTATTGGGAAACGGTATCGCCGGCAGGACGAAATCGGTACGCCTTTCTGCATTACTTATGATTTTGATTCAGAGAATGACGGCTGCGTGACTATACGCGACCGCGATTCAATGCAGCAGCAACGCGTTCCGATAGATTCAGTTGCGTCATTCATTAGTGAAAAACTGAAATTCTAATATAGAATAATGTTAATAAGCCGCGGAGTTTTCTCCGCGGCTTTTTTGTATGCCAAAACAGCCACCCAGCAAAATGAATGGGGATAGAATAAGACGGCCTTCCGATGTAAAAGATAAAATAACAGGCAGTAGTATTTTTTACTTAGACATTGACGAATAAATACAAAACTGTTGGAAAAAACATAAATAGTATAATTTGGATTTAAAGCACAAACTCAATTGAAAATATTGTTAATAAAATATAAAATTGATTAATTATGTTGGCTTCATAATACAAATTGTATAATTTTTAATGATGATTTTCACCGAGAAGGATGGTAATATCCGTGGCTGTTTCAGCGAAATCAATCCTAAAATATTTCGCGTCAAAATTCAGCGAAATAGGCACTGTCAAAAAATCATCACCTGAGGCGGGGAGCGCCACTGAATATACGCAGCTCAAGCGCAGTCTTCTCGACAATATGACGTATTTGCAGGGCGAATTTGACGGGTGTGCTGATTTTGTCAGCAAGGAACTTACTACATGCAATAGAAAGGCAATTATAATCAGTATTGACAACATGGTCGACAAACTCACGCTGACACAAAGCGTGCTTACCCCTTTGAGCAAAGCCGAACCGCCTATGGGGCTGATGACCGATGATGATATTTTTAACTGGTTTAGGGATTCCCTGTTGTCGTCTGCCGATGAGAAAGAGGTATTTTCCTTTGAAGAAGTAGAAAGCCACATCATGTCCGGATATGCTGTCTTTTTGATGGACGGGGTCAACAGGGGACTTGCGTTCGGACTTCAGGGATTCAAATACAGATCCATAGATGAACCTAATCAGGAGACAGCGCTAAGGGGCTCACGCGAGGGATTCGTGGAGCCGCTGAGAATAAATATGATGTTGGTGCGCCGCCGCATAAAAAACCCTAATCTCAAATTTGAAATTTACAAAGTGGGTAATGAATCAAAAACTGAAATTTGCCTGACGTATATAAACGGCGTAGTTGAAGAAGAAATCTTAAATGAAGTGAGACACCGTATCAAGACGATTAATATAGATACGGTTTTTGCGTCGGGGTATATACAGAAAAATTTTCAGGATTGCCCCTATTCAATATTCTCAACCGTTGGAACAACGGAACGACCTGATACATTCTGCGGGCGGATTAACGAAGGGCGTATCGGCATAATTGTTGATAATACACCTCTTGCGCTCACTATGCCCTTTCTATTTATTGATAATTTTCAGAATATTGACGACTATGCGGTCGGCCCCTATTATGCAACCTTTACACGCATTTTAAAATACCTGGCATTCTTTACGTCAATCCTGGTTCCTGGACTCTATGTAGCTATCGGCAGTTTCCACCAGGCATACATTCCGTCACAGCTTCTCTATACGCTGGCACAGGCGGAAGAGGCGACACCATTCCCGTTAGTTTTTGAGGCGCTGCTGATGCAGATTGTCTATGAGATGGTGCGGGAAGCCGGACTTAGGCTTCCGAAACAAATCGGATTTGCTATCAATATAGTCGGCGCGCTCATCATAGGCGAGTCCGCTGTTTCGGCGGGGCTCATTGGAGCGCCTATGGTTATTATTGTCGCAATAACAGCCACTACGACCCTTATTATACCGACTCTTTATGAAAGCGGCGTTGTTTTGCGGTTTGTGTTTATAATCCTCGCCGGAATGGCTGGTATGTACGGTATAATACTTGGAATCGCATTTTTAGGATTTCACTTAACCTCGATTAAATCCTATGAAGTGCCGTATACTGCGCCGATTTCACCGTTCAATGCGCGCGCAATGAGGGATGTCGTCGTAAGGGCGCCATGGACTATACTGTCGAAGCGAAAGATTGCGGCCCAGGATATGCCGGGTTCAAACGTAGACAAAACTCAAAGCTGAACGGAGCGCTTTCGGATGGAGAAGAAATCATATATTTCTGCTTATCAGGCCGTGATGTTGCTGTTTGTGGGAAGGATCATGTTTTCAAGCTCGTATCAAGCGGCAATCCAAGCGGAAAACTCATTCCAGGATTTATTGATTTCGGTGGTAATCACTTTCATCCTCAATTTTATTGTCGCCATACCAATACTTTCACTATTAAAGAGATATCCCCAGAATGACATCATAGAAGGGGGAATAAATATTTCCGGCAGAGGGTTCGGGAGCTTTCTGGCGATTTTGTACTCCCTCTTTTTTATTTTCAACGCCACTGTAATTGCCGGGAATTTTGAAAACTTCTTTACGGCGACAATTGTCCCAGAAGTGAAGGCGTATTTTTCAGGATTACTTCTGATTATTGTATGCCTTTATGGAGCGGTGAAGGGGATAGAATCAATCGCTCGGTTCGGTAGCGTTGTAGCGGTAATTTATATTCTGACATTTATCCTTATCGTTAGCTGTCTCATCCAAAGGATTGACTGGAATGAGCTGAGGCCGCTTCTTTATAATGGACCAGGTATAATGCTGCGTGGCGTTATAATGAATTATAATATGAGTATCCAGATTGTTGCGCTTGGTATACTCATGTCAAACATTGTCCCCGGAAAGAGTCCCTTCAAAACCTTTGCGGCATGGAATATATTATCAACGGTTATATTCTTCATTTTGGAACTGATGATAATTACAGTAACCGGGGCTTATGGGGCAAGCGATATTTATCCAGTACGCCTGCTTGCATCAATTGCACAGATAAGTGTTTTTGAAAGGCTGGATATCTTGGATATGATCGCTTGGGTATTGAATATAATTTTGACTCTGACATTATATATTTACCTTGCTGTGGCATGTTTGCTAAAAATCGGGCTTAATAAGCACAGACGCCTTTTGATATTTGTTTCAGGTGTCATTGTTTTATTAGGTTCGTTGTATTTTTCAAGCGATTTCCCCATTTTGCAGAGCATAATGGTGAGCGGCTATTACAGTTTGATAAACACTATATTTATCGTTATCATTCCGCTTGTGCTTCTTATTATCGACACAGTAAAGGGAAAGGTGCTCCAAAATGCGAATAAAAATGCCTAATCTAAAAAGAATCTGTGCGCTTGCATTTGCACTCATAATACCGCTCAGCTTTTCTGGCTGTATGCCGTACCAGGAACTTAAAGAAGAGTCAATAGTAGAAGGTATGGGCATTGATTACGGAAAAAACGCGTATAGTGTAACATTTCAGATAAACGATATGCAGCAGAGTGGGGGAAGCGGCAAGGAAGATCAAAAAAACAACAAACCGCAGATTAAGATTGTCCAAAGCACAGGCGCATCCCTTTTTGAAGCGGTGAGAAATGCAAATTTACAGAATGGGCGAAAATTATTATTCTCAAATATCCGCGCTTTTGTCCTTGGGGAAGAGGTTTGCAAAGATCATTTTGCGGAGCTCCTTGATTTTATGTCAAGAAACGATCAAATCGAACCTACAGAAAAGATTCTTATTGCTAAAGGGAAGGCCGCTGATATCCTAACCTTTCAAGAAAATGATGAGATTCTTCCGGCTGTCAACATCGAGCAGATGGCGAAAAGGTATATTGAAACATCGAAGATTCCCAATAGCGAGCTACTCGATGTACTTAAGTGTGTCGCTTCCGGGATGGTAGACCCTGCGGTTACGGCAATCTCAATAGAGAATGTCTCAGGAATGGATACTCTTATGGTGTCCGGAACAGCAGTTATTCACAAAAACAAGCTTGCCGGTTTTCTCGATCATGAGCAGTCGAGAGGGTTTATGTGGATTACTGGACGCGTCAGAGGTGGCACTATTCAAAGCAAGCTGCCTAAGGGCGGAACGGTTACCACCGAAATTGTGGACAGCCAAAGCAAGATAACGGTCGGCGGCGATGAGAAAGCGCCAATCATAAATATATCAGTAAAAAATAAGACTAACATCACAGAATTTAGTTCTACTGTAGGGTATGTTATCGACAGTGATTTCTTAGACCAGCTTGGGGATATTCAGGCGAAAGAGGTAAAGGCGGAGATTGAAAAGGCAATACAGCAGGCGCTATATAACTACGGCGCCGACATCTTCGGGTTCGGGCAGAGAATATATCGGGATAAACCGGAGCTTTGGCGAAAAATCGGCAAAGACTGGGACAAAAACCTAAATAATATCCAATTTAGAATCAGTGTTCAGTCGGATGTAGATCATATAGGTCTTACCAATCAGCCGACCCATTCTGCAAAACCCAGCTCATAACAAAAATACCGCCGGCCTTATAATAAGACCGGCGGTTTTCTTAATGCAGAAAAAACTGAATTATAAACATAAAAACAACACTGAAACAGACAATCACAATCAATACTGCTTCAATTATCCTGAATACCTTAAGCTTTCTGAACTTCGCTGATATAAGCCGCGCAAACCGGTAAAATATCTCGTATATACATAGGAAATACACCGCAGCGCCTGATTGGCTGATATTCCACGCCGAAGCTATATCCCCGTGTGTCATATATGTAAAACAACGGGTCATTCCGCAGACAGGACATCTGTAACCTGTATAAAACCGGAAAAAGCAGATGGTCCTTATGGGGACAGAAAAGCCGAAGATATGCAGTGTATTAGTTGTGCCGTCTGTTGAAATGAATGCTGAAATGATTATCGGTGCCGCACACAGCAATAAAAATGTGATGTCGGTAAAATCAGCTGATCTTGTACCTGTACGTGTAATCTTCATATCTTTCTGGGTGTTGGATTATATCAATGAATTTGTCGAAACCGAATGCCGCGAGGCTGACTATCATATAGATTGAAATTAAGATAGCTACGATGGAAAGGACAATACCGGCGATTGCAAAACCCTTTGTTTTGGACGAGCCGGTTTTCGGTGCGTTCTTATTTGAGATAATACCGAGAATAAGTGATACAATACCGAATATGCCGCCAACTACGCAGCAGGATGTAACGAGCGCGATAATACCAAAAATGAAGGATACGATGGATTTTCCATCCGTTGTCTCGGGCGGATTGTAATTTGAACCGAAACCGGGCTGTGGCTGAGCGTTAAAACTTGGCTGGGCATTAAAGCTGGGCTGCTGTGGCTGGGAGTTGAAGCCGGGCTGTTGTGGCTGGGCATTTTCCCCCTGGGCCTGTTCGTTGTTTTGGCTTGAGAACAGATAACCACAGTTTTTGCAGACGACATCATCGTCTCCGCAGACATAATTACATTTTGGACACTGTTTCACTTGAAAAACCCCTTTGTTGTCAATTTATTAAAATTTAATTAACCACAAATTATGTATGCGCAAATCGTCGATATCCGAAATTTTGTCGAAGCTGCTTCCCATTGCTGATAATGTAATAATACCTATCGCCGTCAGAATAATTAGCAGAACCATTAATACAAGGGCGACGATGCCAAGGGTTATGCCTGCGGTTGTAAATCCCAGACCTTTTTCCCTTCCTTCGGAAGCTTTGATTTTGGAACGGCCGACACAGCCGAAAACGATAGCCAGGATAGACGGTATTACACCGGTAAAATAGGCGCACATAAAAACAACGCCAACAATGCCGAGAACAAAGGAAGCAATTGCAAATGGATTATTTTTGGGTTCAACACGGACATTAGGTTGCCATGGGTTTTGGGGATAGGGATTAGGATTGGTATATTGTCCTTGAGTTTGATTTGAATAGGTTGTATTGTAGTTTCCCTGGAACTGACCGGGGTTGGAAGAATGGTACTGGCTTTGAGATTGGGTGCCATAATATGGATTATATTGTTGCTGCGAAGCATTGTTAAAATCGGCGGCATTTGAATTCGGAGTTGATGCCGCCGCAGAAGCGGTTGTTTGATTTTGCGCCGGGCTTGTAAAGCTGGCTTGACTTTGGGCTGAGTTTTCAGTGCTGCCATCGTTTTTCGTTTGTTCGGCAGCGCTTTCTTGGTCGAGCCTGCAGCCGCATGAATCGCAGAATAGATAATTGTCTCCACACTGCTTGCCGCACTTAGGACAAATTTTCATTACTACTCCTCCAACTATTGTCAATATAATAGACAAATATAATAAATAATATTACGCTAAACTCAGAAATTTAATGTTTTCGGAAAATAATTACAGATATCAAGCCTACAAGAGCTGGAGGCTGCAGCGTGGACAAAAATTTACTTATAATTATCGCTCTTTTCCGACAATGTCCGGCAATAAATAGTTTCTCAGAGCGGCAATATCTTCGACAATCTTGTCAAAGCCGCTGGCCTCAAGCTCATCTAATTTACCATAGCCAAAAAGAACGCCAACAGAACTTATTCCGGCAGATTTTGCGCCAGCGGCATCATATTTTCTGTCGCCGACAATAATGGTATTATCACGGTTTACGTCGCTGATTCCCTCAAGTGCCTTATTAATGGAGTCTTTTTTCAACCAGGGAATGCTGATGTTTTTCGGCGCCCCTGCAATGGCGTCGAAATAGCGGTCAAGACCAAAATGCTTTATAACAATCTGTGCAAAAAGCTCATACTTTGACGTTGCAACGAAGAGGCGGCAGCCCGCTTCTTTCAGGTCGGCTAAAAGTTCTGGTATGCCGTCATAGGGCTTTGCGTTGAACATCTCTCCGTTCTCATAATAACGGCGGAAAATATTTGTGGCTATTTTTGTAGTTTCAGCGTCAAGGCCGCATACTTCAGAAAAGCCTTTGTCAAGCGGCGGGCCCATGAAGCCCTCAAGCCGCTCGTCACTTGGAATCGGAAAAGAAAGTTCTTTTAAAGCTTTTTTTACACTTCCGAGAACTCCTGGTTTTGTGTCAAGAATTGTTCCGTCAAGATCGAAAAGAATGTAGTTATAGCGCTTCAAAGACAATTCCCCATTTATAGAATATCCGTAAGACCATACTAATTTGAATTTTATTAGAAAGTTTTAAATTATATTGTCAGAAATTTGCGTTTTCTTATGTAATTACATAAACCCATATGTTTTACCTATTCTAATTATATAATATTTCAAAAAAAATATAAAGGAAAATTTCTATTTTTTGAGTTTTGGAACTTGATTTTTTTAAAAACATATGTTATTACTGTATATAAAGTATATATACAGTAATAACTGATATGCTAATACGGATATTCGGTACTCAAAACATATTGGCTCATTTTTGGGTGCATAGATGGACAACAGATGTTTGAAAGGGGGCACAGCGTGCGAATACTAATTTCCAACAGTTCCGGCGTGCCTATTTATGAGCAAATCGCCGCGCAAATCGCCGAATCCATCGCAAAAGGGCTGCTAAAAGAAGGCGATGCGCTCCCGTCGATAAGGCAGCTTGCAAAGGATTTGAGGGTGAGCGTAATAACTACAACGAGGGCATACAATGAGCTTGAAAACAAAGGCCTTGTTACAGCGATGCAGGGAAAGGGCTATTTTGTCTCGGCATCGGATTCAAATGCAATAAAAGCAGAATACTTAAAAAGGATAAAAGGCCACCTCCAAGAGGCGGTGAAGGATGCTAAAACAGTTGGGATTAACGGTGCTGAACTTCAGAATTTGTTGAAAATATTAATAGAAAGGGAGAGCATTGATGACTGATATACTCAATGTGGCTGGATTGACCAAATGCTTTGATGGCTTTACCTTAAATAATATCAGCTTTAGACTCCAGCCCGGCTATATCATGGGACTTGTAGGCCCAAACGGTTCCGGCAAAACCACAACCATAAAACTGATTATGAACATGATGAAAAAAGACAAAGGGGCAATTAACATCAACGGTTATGATAGCGTAAAGGGAGAGGTTGAGGCAAAGGAGCTTATCGGCTATGCTTCCGATGAGTGCATGTTTGTTGATGACTGGAAAACAGATGATGTAAAAAAGACGCTGGCACTGTACTACAAGAAGTTTGACGAGACACAGTTTGAAAGATACATTGACGATTTTGATTTGCCTCGTGGCCGCAAAATCAAGGATTTCTCAAAGGGTATGAAAACTAAGCTAATGCTCGCCGCGGCGCTGTCCCACGATACAAAACTGCTGTTGCTTGATGAGCCGACGTCGGGTCTCGACCCAGTTATCAGAACCGAGCTGCTCGACATTCTGCAGGAATATATCGTCCGCGGCAACAGGAGTGTGCTGTTTTCTACACATATAACGACCGACCTTGAGAAAGTCGCGGATTATATAACCTTCATCAACGACGGAAAACTTATTTTCAGTATGGATAAGGACAGCGTCCTTGAAACATACAGTGTTGTAAAAGGCAGCCCTGAGAGTTTTAACAGTGTAAAGGAAATCCTAATAGGGTGTAGGACGAATCGGATGGGGTTTGAAGGCCTTGTTTTATCCGAAAATGCTGCAAAACTACCGCGAGATGTTGTTTGTGAAAAGGCAACACTTGATGATATTATAGTCTATCATAGATTGGGGATACGGCCATGGGCGCTTTAAAATCAATGCTGCTCGACCTTAAAGCATGCAAGGTTTATTGGAAGAATATAATTCTTGTTCTCTTTGTGCTTGGGCTTTTCGTGATAAACATGTCAAAAAGCGTTGACGCACTCTTTTTAGTAATTTTTCTTCTTTTTCTGCCGCTTTGGCAATATCCGTTCGCAGCTTATGACAAATGCAGCTTGCTTTATCTTTCACTTCCTCAGAAAAAGTCGGATATAGTTCTCGGGCGTTATCTTCTCGCAGTGTTGGGGATTGTTTTCGCATTTATTTTAAGTGCGTGTATCGGACTTATATGCGACCCTCAGTCGGTGAAAAACGGCGATATGTTTCTGATTGCTTCGGTGAGCACCCTGTTTATAGCGGTACTCATTTCGGTACAGGCCCCAATTTTCTTCAAATTCGGGTATATGAAATCCAGAATATTTGCCTTTTTGTCATTAGGGATTATTGCCGGCCTAATAGGTTTTGCATTGCCAGAAGCGGTTGTCGGTAAAGATATAAGCAGTGTCATGGAGATGGCAAAAAGCCCGCTTATTCCGGTGATATTGCTTATTATCTCGGCGATAATTGTAGTTGTTTCATATTGCATATCCCTTGCGGTTTTTGAAAAAAGAGAGGGCTAATTTTCAGTAAGGATTTGAAGAGGCAACGCTTGGCGGCATCTATTGGGGGTAATGACTTGAGAGTTGTAAAATCAATGCTGCTGGATTTTAAAGCATCTAAGACTAATTGGAAATATATAATTATTATTTTTTATGTGTTTGGCACTTTTGATGATATTCTCAGAAGGCGAAATTATGACCTTTTTCTTTACATTTTTTCTGTTTCTGTCTTTCTGGCAGTTTCCATTCGATGCCTATGACAAATGCAGCATGCTTTATCTTTCAGTTCCTCAGAAAAAATCCGATATAGTGCGCGGGCGTTATCTTCTTGCCGTACTGGGAATTATTATCGCGTTTTTTGTAAATACGTGTTTTGGGCTTATTTTCAATCCCCGGATAATGCGAAACGGTGAGATACTCCTTATTGATTCGGAAAGTGCATTGCTTTGGTTTATTGTTGTCGCGATACAGGCTCCGTTTTTTTTTCAAATTCGGGTATATGAAATCCAGAATATTTGCTTTATTGTCACTTTTCCTCGGATTTGCATTTCCAGCAGTATTTTTAACCGAGAGATTGAGACATGTATCAGACTTCGAGATAAGCCCATTGATACCGGTAATACTGCTTATCATCTCGGCGATAATCATGGTGATTTCATATTGCATATCCCTTGCGGTTTTTGAAAAAAAGGACATTTAGCAAAGCGTTTCCCGCGTTTGCATATGTTTCCTCAATACTGTATAATTTAATGTGGCATAATAAAATGAGCGGCTTTCAACAGAAAGTTGATTTTTTGTTGAAAGACAAAGCTGTTATGCCGCATTATTTTTTTATAAAAAGAGGAAACCCGATGAGTATTTACCTTGATAATTCAGCAACTACACGCGTCTGCGATGAGGCGGCGCAAAAAGTGCTGGACGCTATGCAAAACCATTACGGCAATCCCTCTTCGCTTCATTCAATGGGAGTGGACGCCGAATTGATATTAAAAGAGGCCCGCGAGAATATCGCTGACGCCATTTCAGTAAAGCCCAATGAGATATTCTTTACCTCCGGCGGAACGGAGGCGAACAACCTTGCCGTATTCGGGGCGGCTAACGCCTTGAAACGGCTTGGGAAGAGGATTGTAACAACCTCGATTGAGCACCCGTCTGTTTTAAACGCCATGAAAGAGCTTGAAAAACAGGGCTTTGAGGTGATATATTTAAAACCTGCCCCGGACGGAGCAATAAAAGTTGAGGATCTAAATGAGGCTGTTACAAGTGAGACTATACTTGTCAGCATTATGATAGTAAACAACGAAACCGGCGCAATCCAGCCGGTAGAAGCGGCTAAAAAAGCCATAAAAAGAGCGGGCAGTCCTGCTCTGTTGCACTGCGACGCAGTACAGGGCTTTTTGAAGGTGCCGCTGCGTCCGGCAAGGCTCGGGATTGACCTGATGACCATGAGCTCGCACAAGATTCATGGCCCTAAAGGCGCGGGCGCTTTATATATAAGAACCGGCGCGCGCATACTTCCCGTCATTTTCGGCGGCGGGCAGGAGAAGGGTATCCGTTCCGGCACAGAGCCGGTGCCTGCAATTGCCGGTTTCGGCGAGGCGGCGAGGGTCGCCTATAAGAAGTTTGCCGAAACAAGGGAGAATATGTTTAAGCTGCGCGGCTATTTGATAAAGCGCCTTGCCGCAATGCCGCAGGTTGTTTTGAACCCGACCTGTGCAGGACAATCCTCGAAAGAAGAACTGTATGCCCCGCATATACTCAACTTCTCGGTGCCGGGCATACGGTCGGAGATTATGCTCCATTATCTTGAATCAAAGGGGATTTACGTTTCAAGCGGCTCGGCCTGTTCAAAAGGCGCAAGAAGCCGGGTGCTTGCAGAGATGGGGCTCCCATCTGATATCATTGATTCTTCAATAAGAGTCAGCTTCAGCCGCTTTAACACCCGTTCAGACGTAGAAACTTTGGCAGACGAAATTTTAAAAGGCGCGGAACGCCTTGCAAGGAGCAAATGATATGCGTGAAGTAATTCTCATAAAAAACGGTGAAATCGTATTAAAAGGGCTGAACCGGCCGACTTTTGAGTCAAGGCTGACGGGCAACATCAAACGCCGCCTTAGGAGCCTCGGGCGCTATACGCTGACGCGCGCCCAATCAGCCATGTTCATAGAGCCGGAGAGCGAAGATTTTGATATCGAAGAGGCTACTGAAAGGCTAAAGAAGGTTTTCGGCATAGCGTCCTTTTCGCGCGCCGCTGTCGTCGAAAAGGATATGGAAGTCATAAAGAAGGCTGCGGCCGAGTA
>ENA-UPSB01003472-UPSB01003472.1-bioreactor-metagenome-genome-assembly--contig:-NODE-3472-length-12216-cov-5.218321_pt1 | contig 12216 bp, 21 predicted proteins | sample MGYA00238182_ERZ773286 | MGnify/ENA primary metagenome ERZ773286 (study PRJEB29026, sample SAMN07631240) | bioreactor metagenome | isolation source: Switchgrass digestor | place: USA: Dartmouth... | reverse complement strand
GCGTGAGGCCCAGCGTCTGCTGGAGGCGTATTGCAGGGAGGCTCAACGGCAGCACGCTGTTGAGGCCACCTTTCCAGAAGGCGATGAAATCGAAATCGACAACATCGACCTGGAGGACCTGGCTGAAGAACTGGGACTTTCGCCAGACGATCTTTATGTTGGACCGGGTGGCGTCGTTACCATCGTGGTCGATCCGCTCGCGACGCCGATTGGGCGGCTCACTGAGGAACAGTGGCTCAAGTTTCAGGAAGAAGAAATCAACATCGAGCCGTTCCCGCAGTTCACCTTCCCCGGCTTCAAAGAGTTCTTCAAAAAGAAGGAATGAGCGATGAAAAAGATTGACCATACCCGTCACATGGGTATTTTCGACGCTTCCACCTGGCCGGTCACACTGATCGGCGCAGGTGGGATCGGCGCCCTGACTGCCATCACCCTGGGCAAGATGGGCGTCCCGGCGCTGATCCTCTTTGATGGCGACCGTGTTTCACCAGAAAACACGGCTACCCAGTTCTACTCACCTTTCGACGTCGAAAGATACAAGCTCGCGGCCCTGCACGAGCACATGGCAGTGTTTGCGCCGGACACCGTCCTGCAGATCAACAACTTCCGGGTGGACGGAAGCACACCCTGGAGCCTGATGGCTTCCCCCATTGTCATCTCGGCCCTGGACAGCATCGAGGCAAGAAAGGGTGTCTGGGAGGCCATCAAGGACAAACCCTGGATGTGGTACCTGGAGGCCCGCATGGGCGCAGAAGTCTTTCAGCTGCACGCCGTTAACGGCGACGACCGCGACTGGTACGACCAGATGCTTGCCTCACAGGACGACAGCCTGATCCCCGACGAGCCCTGCACGGCGAAAGCCACGATCTACACGGCCTGTATCGCCGCCGGTCAGATCGGCAAGACCATGCGCCAGATCGTTACGGGTGAAAATCCACCCCGATTACTTATTCACGACATCGTGAAGGGCGTGATTACCCAGATCGGAGGATGAGGCATGTGCAGTGAAGCGTCACAGAATATGACGGACGAAAAAGCCCAAAAAAGTTCTGGCGCTGATAAAGAACGATCTCGGTGTCGCTCTCGATTACATCGACAGCACCTGGGATGAGATCGTACGAACCCAAACCTCCCTCAGGACGATATGGCATCTGCTGGATGCCGTCACTCCCGAACAGCTAAGGCGGGCACTGAGTGCGACCATGAAAGAACAGGTGCACAGGTCCTTCGGTCTCATGGAATAGGGGATGTACAACTACTTTTCGCACCAGGACATCGTCACGATCCTGGAAACCGAACTGCAGGGTGCGGTCAAGCTCTTTCTAGAGACTGCCCGCCAGTCATCCGACATCATCCCCGACAACCAGGTTGACGAGGAGTTCTTCCGCACCTCCTGTCGAGTTTAGGAGGTCCGCATGGCAAAGATAGGCGGCCTGAGAGACGTCCGCCGCATTTACGATATGTATGATGTGCTGGGTTTGGACGGGCACACGGATAAAATCGTGTGCCCGCTCCCCCAGCACCCTCACCACAACTACACCCCCTCTTTTCACATTTACTCCGCTGTCGATAGCGACGGCCATACCACTCAGCGTTTTCAGTGTCATGGGGCCTGCGGCCTGTTCGGGGACGTTATTGATCTGGTCGGGTATATGCACATTCCCGGCTACAACGGCAACAACCCGGAGCATGTGCGTGATGCGGTAGGTTTACTCTCTGCCCACGAGCCTGTCAGCGTGCCGAAGGTTCGCGCGCGAAAGGCAGCTCTCCCGCAGAACAAGTGGCGCGAATATCTACCTCCGGGGTCGGAGGTCATCACTTACGCTCGCAAACGCGGCCTGCACGAGAATACGCTTAAGCATTTCAAGGTCGGGCAGTACAAACACTATATGTCCATGCCCGTCTTTGAAGAAGGGGTTCTGAAGGCCATCAAGTTTCGCAGCACTCTTCCAGATGCGAAGCTGCGCTTCTGGGCCGAGAAGGGATCAGCGAAGGCGCTCTTCAATTACGACGCCGTCGCCTATAAAGAATTCCCGATCCTCTTTCTCAAAGGCGAAATCCCGGTCATGCTCATGCACCAGCTGGGGTTTATGGCCTGTGCGCCGGTGAACGGTGAAGCCTCGAACCTTTTAGAGGAGTGGGCCAACATCCTGGCCTTTTCAAGGCGGATTGTGGTGGTAGGCGACAACGATCCCAACCCCAGGACACGCAAAGACATGCAGGAGAAGGCGCGCCAGCGGGCGGAGATTTTGCGTGCCGACCTGCGCTTCCCACCGGAGCAGTACAAAGATATTGACGAGTGGGTCCTCGATGACCCATCGGCCGTAGAGGAGATCTGGAGATGGCTGATGGATTAGAAGATCACACGCACACCCTTACCTTAGAGGACATGTGCTTGCGCCGGGACGAAGAACGCAGCTGCAGCATTGTCACTGCATTTATCTGGAAGTGTGACTGCGGCTACAAAGCGACCGAATTCACCGCCGCCGGGATCGAGCTGCTGAAAAGCGGCGTCCCGGAAGATGAGCTTACCAAACCGCTGGTGGGGGATTAGCGATGGTAAGGCTGTCTGGCATCATGAAGTTTTTAGACCGTTTGTATCTGAAGGCTTACACCTGGCTCCTTGCTGGCGCCGGGTATTCCGGCAGATTAACACACTGGATGCCCATTCCTGCGGCGCCCGGTTTTGTGGAGGAGTAATGAACGTTTACGTTGTTGTAAACGAGGGCGAGAACCTCGACAACCCCATCGAAGGCGTCTTCTGGACCCTGGATGGCGCAGACAAATACTGGCAAATGCTTAAGGACCAGGGCTGTGAAGCGACCATTTATCCAGCCCACATCGAACCCCTGATCGCCTTAGTGGACAGCTACTACCGCTTCCGCAATCTCAAAGAGCCCAATCTGGATGAAGCCTTTCGCTGGATGGTGTCTGAGGTCGGTGAGATGGCCGGGGCACTCAACCAGCGCTTCACAGAAGGCTGGGTGCGCAACCACAGTCACGACGATGACGACCCGGTAGACGAGGGCGGTGATGTCCTGATGATGCTCACAAAGACCATGCAGCGGCTTGACGCCGATCCTATCGGAGCAATGGTCAGGAAGTGGAGGGAAAAGGGATGGAAGCAAGAGTAGATCCTGTGGCCGTCATTGTCCCGACAGACCGGCTGAGGTCGTATACCGAGAGCGGCCGGGGCAGCCACGAGATCACAGCGGTAAGTGCGCTGAAAATGAACGGCAGCGTGGTGCTCACCGGCATGAGGGACAACCGCTACATTGGCCTGGACCTGTGCATCACGCCGGAGGCGATGGATGAGCTGGCCGTGAAATGGCTGGAGAGCCGCGGCTGGAAAACATTTGCGAACCCGAACTTTCGACGTCGAAAGAATGGAGGGAGAGTGATGCTTGTGAAAAGCGTGCGCAAGCTGCTGATGAATGTCAGCGGCAGCTACCCGCACTTCGTTGAGTTGACGGTCGCTGCCGGCGGCATCCCAATCTATGTGATCGAGGTCCACAGAAAAGGTGAGTATCCCAACGAGAAGCCGGTAACGGTGAGGATCATGCGCCCGGCCATCCGCGAGGTGCGCGTGAGCATCCAGGACGCCGCCAGGCTGATCCATGACGAGCTGGGCTTTCCGCTGGATACTTTTACCTGGGCTGTGAGCAGCACCGGCTGGGGTGAATTGAAGCACAACGAACCCACCGAACACAAAGTGATCCGTGAAGCTGCCAGTCTGCTCAAGAGCCTTGAAAGCCTGCTGCAGATGGGGTGTGCGCTGCCGCTGGCCCCACAGGACGCTGCGCTCTGGTCGAGCTACATTGAGTTTGACGATGTTGTTGGAGCGCGTGCGACCGTGAAGAATGGTGCCGAGCGTGTGGAGCTGGTCATAACCTGGTTCGTGAATGGAGAATGCGTACATCGTGCTACGAGCGACAGTCTCACATACACCTTCGACCTTGCGACGAACGGAAAGCACTACTGCCTGGCCATTGGTGCTCAGGAGCGCGAAATGACCGGGGCGGCTGCGAGAGCGACCGCAAAGCCGTGAAGAAGATGGGCTGGAGTGAAGATGGAAATGACCTACAGGGAAATCATCAGCGAAATCAGCCGCTGCATCGACATGGCCGAGATCTACAAAGATCGCTACCAGCTGGTCCAGGCCCGGCGGATGCTGAACAACGACCTGCCGCGTGCGATTGACGCATACGTGGAGGAAAAAATCAATGGAAAACTTTGTCCTGCCGGACAGTGTGGGTATCAACCTGGAGATTACGTTGAGGTGTAACTACAGGTGCGCGCACTGTTTAGTGTCGGCGGGTCCTGAGCGGCCCGCCGACTACATTTCCAGCGAAGTGCTGGATGACATTCACCGCCAGATACTCTACACCGAAGCCAGAGGCGTGTGGATCGACGACATCAATTTAATAGGTGGCGAGCCCACCCTGAACCTCAGAGAGTTCGCGCGTGTCTGCGAGACGGTCTCGCAGTGGGGCTACCGGCTGACGATGACCACAAACGGCTGGTGGCTGGGAAGCGAGAAAGCATCACAGATCTTCTTCGATATTGCCAGCCGCTATCTGGATGATGGATATGGTGACACCAATTTCTATATTCGCATCTCAAACGACCGCTGGCACGATGCCTTTCGCCCGGCCTGGTTAAGGGGACAGGAAAGGCTGAAAAGAGCCCTCCTGTGCCGCTTAGATGAGAACGCCGGGCGCCATCCTGAGATCCTGGAGCATGGAGATTGGATCTATGTGGACCGGGAGCGGCAGCCCTGGGCCGTGGTTCCGGTGGGGCGCGGCGCAGCTTTTGGCTGCTTTGACAAAAGCGGACACTGCTGCCCAAACAACCTGGTGTACGGACCGAACGGGGCAGTGGTGGATTTCTGCTGCAACGGCCAGATTGATGAGGGCTTTGGCACCTGCAAGGACGATCCGCTGTTTCTGCTCTATGCATTCAGCAGGTTTCTGGAAGAGGTACGCCCGAACTGCACCGAGTGCAGCAGGCGGGCTGTGGAGTGGAAGCTCGAAAACATGCCACAGCTGCGAGAGACGTACACGAGCGAGTTTATGCAAGGAGATGTATATGCCTAAAGTGCATTTTTGGATGTGGGGGGTGCCCTCCCAGGATCAGCTGCGCCGGACTGCAGATCGCATGATTGAATACCTGGCCGGCCATCCGAACCCGGAGCGGGAACTGGCTCAAGGCTTGATCGCAGAAGCATATATTGTGAACCAGGGCGGGCATAAGGAAGCTGCCCCGCTTGAGCTTCTAGTCCGCGGCCCTCAAGGTGACTGTTTTCACTGGCCGGGGGAGCTGCCCGGTGAGCTGGACGAAGACGGTAGTCTTTCAGATGGCCGCAATGTCATCGTAACCCTCAATCCTCGTTTTGGTGAAGATGTTGACCGACTTCTTCAAGTCGCCCGTGAAGTATGTGGAGAGATCCTGGAGACCGACCTCAATAAGGTGAATGGAAGATCAACAGCATATCCCCACTGTGAGAGGTGTGCGTAGGCGAGTTTTTGTACCAGGAGGTGGCAGGATGAATGTGTTTGCTGAAACCCACGAGTGGGTATGGAGAGGGGTGCCGGATTACGAGACCACCCGGCGAGCAGTCAACCGCATGAACGAATATCTGGCCGCCCACCGAGAGGGCCATCGGGGCCGCGCCGTGCTTATGGATGCTTAGACGGAGATCCTGACGGCGGACGGCTTGCGTCCGGTTCGCTTCATGGAGATCCTGGTTGAAGGCTTCAACGGCGAGATGTTTGGGTGGCCTGGCTGGCTGCCCAACGAAGCGGATGTTGAAAGCGAAGGGCCGAACTACATCACGGCTTATTCGGAAACTTTCTCTGAGACGGTGCGCGAGCTCTTAAAAATCGCCAGCGAGGAGTGCAGCGATTTTCTGGAGCCGCAGCTGGAGCGTGCTTGATGGCTTCGATCTGCAGCTTCCCGAATGCCGTTCAGGTGCTTCTGGAGCCGGGTGAGATCTTACACCTGCGCGCCTACAAGCCGCCGCAGGAGGACACTCCGAGCATTGCCGATGTTATTCGAGCTACTGCCTGGGTGCTGCTGCACAAGCACGGCCAGAAGGTGATGAAGAACCGCCAGTTTAAGTACGGCGATGTGGAGTTTATCAACGGGAAGCTCTCCGTCATGTTCTTTGAGGACATCCCCGAAATCAACAACGAGCCCGGCGGCCCGTAGCTTTCGACGTCGAAAGATGACAGCCACACACGATCTTTACGACAAAGTGCGCCAGTATCTGGCTATCGAAAAACCTGATCTGGCCGTGAGCCTGCTCCAGCGTATCGGTTGGGAGTGGTCCGAAGCCCGCCAGCAGGTGGGTGCGGTCGCTGCCCAGATGCGAGAACGGCGGCAGGCTGAAAGAGAACGGCTGGAAGAAGTCGAAAAACGCCAGAGAAGTTGTAACAGATAACTTACATATGGTGTATAATTGTTCCAGTTGGTTCGGTGCTCCTTTGCTTCATGGTCCAGGAGTAATCCTGGACCGCTTGCGCCTGTAGCTTAATTGGGAGAGTGCTCCCGGATGCGGGAGCAGGTGCTGGTTCGAGCCCAGCCAGGCGCTCTATCCCAAAAATATCTGCGGAGGCAACATGATTGGATCGTATCCTAAGGTGTATGCGGTGGGGCATGCAGCAATTCGGGGCCTGTTCACCGGGCCGGTCGTGGTCGAGGAGAAGGTGGACGGATCGCAGTTCTCGTTTGGGGTCATCGACGGCGAACTGCAGGCGCGCTCGAAGAACCATCAGCTGGTCCTGGATGCGCCCGAAAAGATGTTTACGAAAGCCATCGAGACCATTCGCGAGCTGGAGCCGCTGCTCACCCCAGGTTGGGTCTACAGGTGCGAGTATCTCCAGAGACCACGTCACAATGTGCTGACATACGGGCGCGTACCGGAAAAGCACCTGATTGTCTATGACGTGATGATCGGTCTGGAGGACTATCTGCCGCCGGCAGAGAAGCGCCGTGAGGCTAAACGGATCGGGCTCGAATGCGTCCCGGTCCTGTACCAGGGCGTGATCGAGAGCCTGGACCAGCTTAAGGCGCTGCTCGACACCCCCTCGATCCTGGGCGGCGCGAAGGTTGAAGGCGTTGTTGTCAAGAACTACAGCCTGATAACCGACGAGAAGAAGATCGCCATCGGGAAGTTTGTGTCCGAGGCGTTCAAAGAGATCAACGCAAAGAACTGGAGAGTGTGCAACCCCAGCAGTAAAGACATCGTCGAACAGCTGATCGACCGCTACCGTACGGAGGCCCGCTGGCAGAAAGCCGTCCAGCACCTGCGTGAGGCCGGAAAGCTGGAGTTTTCGCCGAGAGACATCGCTGCGATCATCAAAGAGGTCCAGAAGGATACGGTCGAAGAGTGCGAGGAGGAGATGCGAGAGCTCCTGTACAAACACTTCTCGCCAAAGATCACGCGCGGCATCATTGCTGGCCTTCCTGAATGGTACAAGGACAGGCTGGCCGCGCAGGCTTTTGAGTAGTTGATACAGGGGTGCCGAGTGGTGGGACACCGGGACAGCCGCTGCTGACGGCTGGCGCAAGTAGTCATTAAAAACACATGGTCGGAGACGAAAGCGTGTGGGTGAAGGTGAGCCGAGAATACGACCCAGTGACGGAACCGGCTAAACCCACAAAACGGACAAGATGCTGGGGTCGCTCCCCAGGTCCGCGCCGGTTCAAATCCGGCCGCCCCTGCTTATTGAGGTCCACATGTGTGAGACGAGGACGAAATAGAGCGGCTGCGGGCCGCAGGGAGGGTCTGCCCTCCCTGCGTCGGCTGCGAAGCTGGAGACGAGGCGAGTTGTGAGGTGTAAAGGCCACAGCGTTGGTCGTAGCACCGGAGCGAGCCTGTCAGCCAGACGCATGCGGACCGGCCGGGACGAAGGAGCGCCCGGCCGGTTTCGCTGAGGGCAAGTCGAGCCGGACAGCGTAACCGGCGAAGGGGCGCGGCGTGGACAGTGACACGCAGTGGGTGACGGCGCGTACTAGGCGTGCTGCTGGCTAACCGAAAAGACCTGCAGGCCACAGGTCCTGTGCCCTAAAGCCACAAACCGCCGCCAGCCGGTGCAATTCCGGCCGTCCCTTCATGCGGACCCTGGCTAAATCCGAGGGTAGGCCGGCCCGTGGTGAATATCGGATAGGACGCATAAAACCCGTGCCAGGAGCAGAGAAAGCGGGTGCTGAAAAACCAGCTTGACGGCCGGGAGAGGACCGGCACCCTGGTTGTCGGTAGGAACTGCCAGTGGCGTGGGCTAAAAGCCAGGCATACCAAAACCGTCCAAAGCGGGACCCCCTCACTGAGAGAGCCAACGGCTGGCCCTGCCAGGGCCGATAGACGGAGTGGGGGAGCGCCGAAGCCGCCGCGCCGGCTGAGTGACGTAGGCCGGCATCATCTTTCGACGTCGAAAGGAAAGCGAAAAATGAATGACCTGCAGGAATTCAACGTCAAAATGACAACCATTGAGGTCGAACGGGAGAGTATCGAGGATTTGCACAGGCGCATTGAAGAACTGGAGTGCGTCACTGCCGGGATCTGGGCCACGCTGCAGGAGAAGGACTACTTCGCTGCAGCGGAGCTTGCCAGGATGCACAGCCGGGAGGATGACCGCGAGTATGCCGTACGGACCCTCAAGGATTGGGCGCCCTGGGATTACGAAGAGGAGCTGCCCAGGCTCTTTACCCGGCCTCGCAAAGAAAGGCAGCCTGTCAAATGATCTCCGGCGACACCATAATCACCAGTGATCTGGTCGAGCTCCTGACGCCCACACACGACCGCACCACCTGTTCGGACACCAATCCAACAAACGGTTACCAAAACTCGAAAGGTTATGTGCGCTGCCTGCGCTGTTTGCTGCTCGTGCACATCGGCTATCGGGTCAAGGATCTCCCCGTCGATCTGTTTGTCAACCAACTGTTGAAACCCGGAGCGGACATATGGCGGAACGCTGGGTGAGCGGCAAGGGCTATGTGCCCGTGCCAAATGATGTAGAGAAATTTCTCGCTGCAGTAATGCGCCAGTGCCATAAATACGGCCTGGCGCTGACATTCAATCTGGACACCAACGCCCTGGTCGTGTCTCAGATCTCAGAAGACAATCTGTGCTGGCTGGCGGATGCGGAAGTCGATCCGAAAGTTGCCTGTGGATTAATCCGGGACTGAAACAGGCCGGGTGGGCTGTCCGATAGGAGGCGTGATGAGATTGCGCAGAAGAGGCGCCTACCTGGCCTTTGTCCTGATCTATGCCTTGATCTGGTACATGGTCTGGATGGCGTTCATCAAATAATTTCTTTGGGGCCTGACGGGTATCGACGGCTTCGGCAAACTAAGTCTTTCCGGCACACAAAATAACTGCCAACGAAAACACTCCTTCGCTCGCAGAAATTCTTTTCGGCTGTCCCGTCGCGGAAGCGGCGGACGTCTGCGTTCCGGCTTTCGCCTAAAAGCCGGTGGTGGGGCGGTAGCCAGTCTCCCAGTCCTGTAAGACCCTGACCCGCAGGGGATAACGGGAACGCCGGTAACAGGACGACCTAAAACCGATGTCGGACCCCGGTTCAACTCCGGGCAGGTCCACTACTCTTTTTGCGAGGACACTCCCATGAAGGATCGAGAAGCAATTGGATACTTCGTTCTGGAACACATCACCAGTGAAATAAACGTCAGGTGGCTGTGGACCGCCTGCACATAGAGGAGCACATGGAAGCCAAATCAGAGAAGATGCGAGAGGCCAAATGGAACCAAAGACCTTCATTGACGAAGCAAAATACCTTGAGGTACCTTACGAGGACGCTTCGATCATAAACCCGCCATCCCTGTCTGATCTGAAGAAGGACCAGATCGTATCGGTTAACGGTACGCTGGCGCGGGTCGTCCAGGTCTCGAGGAACAGCGTTCTGGTGCGGCCCATCGAGACATTCGCCCGTGTTGCTGGCGTTCACTGTAAAGTGAAGGTCACGCGCACGGGGGATATTTCTTTGCGGCCTCTGGAGAAGGAGAGACATGACTGATTTTGTCAAACTGCCAGTCTACCGCGGCTTCACTGAGATCGCCAGGATCTTCGAGATCACCCAGCAGACCAACTCGATTATCTGCGGCGGCTACGTGCGCTACATGGCTTCGCCCCGGCGAAAGGTTGAGCCGCCGGGTGATGTGGACATCTACTCCTGCACGGAGGATGCCTTTGAGGCCAACCTGAAAGAGTTCGACGCTCTGGGTTTTGACCGCCGCCACGAAAACGACATGGCCGTGACCTACAGACAGCACAAAGAGATGCCCTGGGGTGCGGCTCCGGCCATCCAGGTCATTAAGCCTGTAGTTAAGGGGGCCATCGTGGCCTTTGGCTCGATGGAAGAAATCCTCGAAAACTTCGACTTCACCGTTGTTCGTGTCGGTCTCCTGGACCCCGAAACGGTGCTGGCGGACCCCGATTTCGAGCGTGACGAGATGGAGCGTAAACTGCGCTTCAAGAACATCCACTGCCCGGTGTCCTCGATGTTGAGGGCCTGCAAATATTACAAGAAGGGCTACTGGATGCGGCCGTCCGAAGCGATCAGGCTTTTTATCGACTGGGATGACCGCAGCGAGAGTTACCGGGCCAGCCTGATCGACCTGCTGGCGCGCTCGAAAGAAGGCGAGTTGAGCAGAGAAGATGTGGAGGAGCTGGAGGCCCTGCTGAGGATCGACTGATGGACAGGATAAAGCTGTCGCCGCCTACGAAGAGCTGCTGAAAAAATATGACCTGGGTTTTGAAGAGGTATAATGCCTCTGAAAGGAGGGGCAATGCCAATAACGATGGAGAAACGCAGGCTGAATGTGGCGGAACTGCTGACCCCTGAGCAGATCGTCGGCGCTATCGTGTGGACCGTGGCTCAGGGCGAGGTGACGCCTGAGCTCCGGGATCTAGCAGCCCGTCTGCCGGATCGCTATATCCCGGAAGGCTCTGAGGAAACAGACATCGACGTCCTGATCGGCATGGTCGTGGGGGGTAACTACTCCGACATACCGGCCCTCACCACGCTGCTCCAGGACGAACTGGAGGGAATAATAAAACGATGGCAAGAGTAGCTGTACCTGCATCTGTCTTGCTGCTCGCCGCCTTCCTTGTGATGGCGGCGAGTTTGTTTGTGGCTCCTTATGAGGGCGTTGCAGATGCTTATCGATCTGCCCTGTATGTAGAGCCGGCAATGTTCGTGCGCGTGCCGGAGAACATCGTCATTGAGGGCGATGCCGAGCTGCATCATTCGATCGGCGAGGTCCAGAGAGTTAGGGACTGTTTCAAGAAGGGCGGCGCCGATCTGGTCTACCGGGAAATACAGGGAAACATCACCCGCTATCATTTACTTTGCAAAGAGCCCGACGGCACCTGGGCGGATAGAATTATCGAGAAGGTAAAAGACGTCTGGTATGAGCGTACGGCCTTTGAGCCGAAACGCACAGCTGACTGGGAGAAAGTGCGCGCCTGGCTGGAGCGCAAAGGTGCGACGCGGGTGAACCCGAAAAATCTTCCCTGGTAGCTTTCGACGTCGAAAGAAAAGGCCCCCGGAATTTCCGGGGGCCTCGTTTACGAGCCAAAAGAAGCAAAGAAGATGATGAGCATGCCGATGACGGTTATTGCAAACACGATAAGAAAAAACTTTTCGGCTTGAAGGAGCGCTTTTGTGGCGAATACTCTCCCGCAGTACATACAAACATTCTTATCGGCCAGCATCAATCCCCCGCATACAGGGCATCTATGTGTTTTTGCTTCGCTCATTGGTGGGCTCCTTGTGGGTGGTGTGATGCGCATATTTTACACCTCATAACCGCCAGCGGTCTGCCGGGCTTGCCTTCCTGTGAGCACTTTCAATATCGCTCTGGGCGATCTCTGCATAGCGCAGGGACATAGTTAATGTTGAGTGGCCCAGCAGTTTTTGCAGAACCTCAATCGTTCCCCCGTTGCGCAGAAATTCTGTAGCGAAAGTATGGCGAAAGCGGTGCGGGTGTGCGTCTTTTACCCCGGAGCGTTCGCCTAAATTCTGTATGAGCCGGTGGACGGAGCGGCGGGTCATCGGGCGGCCTTCGTTCGTTACGAAAAGCGGATCATCTGGCTGCGCATCCTGGCGTTCTGCCCGACAACGACACAGGGAGCTGACGGCCCCCTTTCCCAGAACGACGGTGTCGGCCTTTGTTTTCTCGCATGCACCGAAGGGA
>ENA-UPSB01003471-UPSB01003471.1-bioreactor-metagenome-genome-assembly--contig:-NODE-3471-length-12227-cov-4.875780_pt1 | contig 12227 bp, 11 predicted proteins | sample MGYA00238182_ERZ773286 | MGnify/ENA primary metagenome ERZ773286 (study PRJEB29026, sample SAMN07631240) | bioreactor metagenome | isolation source: Switchgrass digestor | place: USA: Dartmouth... | reverse complement strand
CAGCCGTGCAGACTGCCGTTTTCTGTGGGAAGCGCAAAAAATGTTCTTTCGCTGAAGGATTTGTCAATTATAAATAATATCCCAGAGCTTGCAGAGCTGGGCGTAGTATCAGCTAAGATAGAGGGGCGAATGAAAAGCCCCGAATATGTTTACGCCGCCACATCATGCTGCAGAAAGGCAGCAGACGGCGAGAAGATTTCAGGTGAGGATTTAGACAGATTAAAGGTGGCGTTTTCAAGAAGTGGATTTACCTCAGGCTATTTTGATTCGAAAATTGACAAGGATATGTTCGGTGTCAGACAATATGAAGATTATAAAATGGCGATTCCCCAACTAAAGAGGTTTCGTAAATTGTTTGAGGGTGTAGAGAGACAGAAAATAATGGTAGATTTCTACCTTAACATAGATAAAAGCAGCGTGAGCCTTAAGGCTCGCGACTGCGATATGAATACTGCAGAGGTTAAAGGTTCACCGCCTGAAAAAGCACAAAAACACGAGATTGAATGGAAAACGGCTCGGGACAAGTTATTAAAAACAGGAGGCACGCCTTTTAAAGCAGCCGATATCAAGATTTCAATTGAGCCGGGTCTTTCCGTTCCAGTTTCTGAAATCAACAAGCTAAGAAGGGAGGTACTGTGCCAAATCTACGAAAAAAGAAGTGCAATCAGACCAATCCCATTTGACGAATCCGTTATAGAGACATTTAACTCAGGATTTTCAACAAAAAAGAGAAAAGATGTTAAAAAATTAAGGCTTAGGTTCCGCAGCATAGAGCAGATTCCAAATGATTTAGATTTAGACGGTATTGATATGATCATTATGCCGATTTTCGGTACTTTGACTGACAAAGCCGCGGAACTTATAAAAAAAGGCGTGAGAATAGCCGCTGAAATTCCAAGGACAATATTCTCCGACGAAAAGCATACGGCAGAAAAGCTCTCTTTAGCGAGAGAATTGGGGGTAAATGATGCCGTCTGCGGCAACTTAGGCGCAGTATATCTTGCAAAACAACTTGGTTTTAATGTTCATGGCGATTTTGGACTTAATATTTCAAATAGTGCTGCAATCAATACTTTTTCAGAAATCGGTGTCAGTTCAAGTGTCTTGTCCTTTGAAACGCCAATTAAAAGTATTATCGACATATCAAAACGAGCTCAAATTCCATGGGGGCTTATCATTTACGGCAGGCTGCCGCTTATGCTGGTAAGGAACTGTCCGGTAAGGTCTTTCAGAGCCTGTTTAAAAGGAAAATGTTCGATAAAGGACAGGACAAAGACTGAATTTCCTTTAGTTTGTGACAACGGGGTTTCAGAAATATTAAATTCGCGTCCGTTATGGCTCCTCGATAAGAAAAGCGAGTTTGACAAGATAGGCATGGATTTTTTCGAGTTGTATTTTACGATTGAAAACCGAAATCAAGTAAAAAATATTATCGAGAGCTGTAAAAAGGGACTTGCACCAGATGGAGAGTTCACAAGAGGGTTGTATTTTCACAAAGGTATTTAACGCGGTAATTGACATAAAACCGCGATTTAAAGACAAAATATAGATTAATTAATTTTGGGGACAAGCTATGAAGATCAAATTAATCGAGGTAAACCATCCGGGTGTTACAATAAAACATCCGACGAAAGCAACTGAAGGTTCGGCAGGCCTTGACCTTTACGCTGCGATTCCTGAAAAAGTTACAATAGAGCCCGGTGGTCTTGTATCCATACCAACTGGTATTTCAGTTGAATTTCCCGGACCACAGTACGCTGGATTTTTGTTTGCTAGAAGCGGGCTTGCTACAAAACATGGCATAACATTATCAAACAGCGTAGGTGTGATTGACAGTGATTATACCGGGGAAATAATAGTCGGCCTCTGCAACCTTTCAAAGACTCCCTATGTATTGGAGCCAGGAGAAAGATTTGCGCAGTTGGTCATTATGCAATTACCTTCGTTAGAAATTGAGTGGGGCGAAAAAACAAAAAAAACAGCCCGCAGCGATGCGGGATTTGGCTCCACAGGCAGATTTTAATATATTATTTTTAATTTTTTTTAATGGAGTGTTTATTATGAAGATTATACTTGCTTCTTCCTCACCGCGCAGAAAAGCTATTTTAGAGAATGCCGGTTATCAAGTTGAGGTTCGTGAACCTAAAGTTGATGAAAATTTACGCATTAAACTTCCACCGATTGACCTTGTTATGAAACTTGCACTTTTAAAGGCAAATTCTGTATTTACCCAGGCTGACGACGAGGTTGTTATTGGCGCTGATACAATCGTTTGCATAGACGGTAAAAACGTAGGAAAGCCGCAAAATGTCGAACAGGCGAGAAGCCTTTTAAGACAGCTTTCCGGCAGGTTGCACAGAGTCTATACAGGTGTCGCAATACTTTCAAAAGAGAGACAGGAAACATTCTTTGTTCAGGCTAAAGTTAATTTCATGAAGCTTGATGAAGATCTTATAAACCGTTATATAGAAACCGGTGAGCCGTTCGATAAAGCAGGAGGTTACGCTATCCAGGGCAAGGGCAGCATCCTTGTTGAATCAATCGACGGCGATTACTACGGCGTTGTTGGCCTCCCAATCGCACAGTTGGCAAAGAGGCTTGAACGCGACTATAACATAAGCGCATTATCATAAAAAATAATACTGCATAAAAAGGCAGCCGAAAAGGCTGCCTTTTTTATTTCTTGAAATAATGCCGTAAACCCATTTATATTCATCAAAACTTAAATATATTAAAGCCATACGATAGGGTTTAAATCTCTTCAGAAAAGATTTTGTTTAACAAAATAATTTATTATAAAAAACATTATATGTATAATTTATACAAATATACTTAAAAAAGAGCTGAGCCGATTATAAACACTAACAAAATTTAATAATATTTTTTATTAAAAATGTGGAAATTTAATAAGATATAGTATAAAATATAAACTATCGGCTGTAAATTACTCACATTCAATGCAAATCAATGATATTTGCTGTTAAATGTGTGGTTCTATAACGTTGCGAACAATGCATTGATGAGATGACAAAACGGAGGGGTAAATTATGAGAGGGGGGATATGGTGGCTGGGAATAGCACAAGCCGGTTGAAAGGCAAATTTAATGCGATTGCCAGTATTATTCTGGGCATTATCGGAGCAGCAGGGTTGTGGTTCCCTATTATTGGCATTTTAATTACAGTTGCCGGATTTTGTATAGGAATTTCTGACAGCATTATACATAAAACAAAGCTCGCAAATGTTGGCGTAATCATTTCATTATTCTTTTTTCTACTTAGCCTAACGAGTATAGCGGGGTTTGGTTTCAGGACAGAACTGGAACTATAAATCAATTGAAGCATAACAGTAAAACCGCACAAACAAGGGTTTGTGCGGTTTAGTATTGCCGTTTATTTTCCGAACATTATTGAATTCAGAATATCTTCAAGGTATTCCTGCCTACCGCTGCCGATAGCGTTAACCTCCCCAAGCTTAAGGGCATATTTTTCGAGGTCCTCAATCTTTGCCCTACCTGAAACTATATCTGCGCCAATGCCGCTTTGGTAGCTCTTATACCGGTCTTTGACGAATTGCTCCAACCTGCCGTCACGGATTATCCTGTCTGCTATGCGTAAGCCTAAAGCGAATGCGTCCATGCCTGCGATAAACCCGTGGAAGATATCCTCGGGCTCAAATGAACCCCGGCGGTTTTTTGAGTCAAAGTTAAGTCCGCCGCTCGGAAGCCCGCCGTTTTTAAGGATTTCATACATAGCAAGGGCCGTATCATAAACGTTTGTCGGGAATTGGTCGGTATCCCAGCCCAGCATTACGTCTCCCTGATTTGCGTCGACCGAACCCAGCACACCGTTTATTCTGGCAACCCTCAGCTCATGCTGAAAGGTGTGCTGTGCAAGCGTCGCGTGGTTCGCTTCAATATTGACCTTGAACACCTTATCAAGGCCGTATTTGCGCAGGAAAGCGAGAACAGTAGATACGTCGTAGTCATATTGGTGCTTTGTCGGCTCTTTCGGTTTGGGTTCAATAAAGAATTCGCCCTTAAAACCGATACTTCGTGCATAATCCACTGCCATCTTCAGCAGCCTTGCCATGTTGTCGAGTTCCAGCTCCATATCGGTATTGAGCAGGGTCTCATATCCTTCGCGGCCTCCCCAGAAGACATAACCGCAGCCGTCGAGCTCCTTTGTAATCTCAATTGCCTTTTTGATCTGTGCCGCGGCAAATGCAAAAACGGACGCGTTGCAACTGGTTCCCGCACCATGCACATACCGCGGGTGTGAGAATGTATTTGCAGTGCCCCACAGCAGCTTTTTATTGTGCTCAGCCATAAGTTTTTTCAAAAGAGAGACAATCTCGTCGAGGTTTTTATTGGTTTCGGATAAGGTCGGGCCTTCCGGCGCTATGTCTCGGTCATGGAAGCAGAAATAGTCGATATCGAGCTTGTCCATGAGTTCAAACGCGGCGTAAGCCTTATTTTTGTATATAGCCATAGGATCGGTTTCGCCAAAACTCTTGTCCATAGTTGCCCGGCCGAACATATCTGTACCCTCGGCGTCGAGCGTGTGCCAGTAAGCAAGAGAGAATTTGAGCTGCTCGCGCATTGTCTTGCCGGCAATCTTTTCTTCCGGATTATAAAACTTGAAAGCAAACGGATTTTTTGAATCAGGCCCTTCATACTTTACCTTTGGAATGTTGCTGAAAAATTCTTTCATATAGATTCCTCCCTGCTTATTATCACTCAAGGAAGGGAAATATATGATAAGATGGCTGTAATTTGCGATAAAAAAGGATTGCGGCGGGTTTTTCCTGCCGCATTTTTTAATCGTTATAAAATTTAAACTGTATGAAGGTGGTGGTTACACTGATGGGCAGCGTTAATCCGTTTGCTGCTGAATCAGGAATAATTTTATTACATTTATCATAGTCAGATTGTTATCCCTGTAACTTCAAGGCCTCTTTTTTCAGTGCTATCATAGTATCATTAAAGGGGTGGATACAGATGATAGTTGAAGTAAACAATCTCTTAAAGCGCTTTAAAGATATTATCGCGGTCGATAATCTCAGCCTCCAGGTTGAGAAAGGCGATATCTTTGGGCTTTTGGGGCCGAATGGAGCAGGAAAAACCACGACGATAAGCGCCCTTGGCGGAATGACGAAAATTGACGGCGGCGATATTAATATTTTGGGCTTGACATAAAGAAGAATGAAAAGGAAATCAAAAGGCGCATTGGCATTGTTCCGCAGGACATTGCGGTTTATAATAATGAATATTTACTAAATGTCTTAAACATAGAACATTATTTCTATCCGGCTGAAAGCGGTATACAGAACCACTATTTAGTAAAATATTTGAAAATATTGCTTGAAATATAATATAATTAATGATATAATTATTACAGTAAACGTAATAGTTTTAAGGTAAAGAGGTTAATATGCGAGATAATATTAAGGGTGGTGCGCTGACGGAGACCTGTTTTCTCATCCTCTTGTCGGTGTATGAACCGAATCACGGCTATGGAATAAAAAAATTTATCTCCAAAGAAACGAACGGGCGATTAGATCTCGGCGCGGGAACGCTATATGGCGCGCTTAATACTCTTCTGAAAAAGAAATGGATTATGCCTTATGATAACGATGAAGACAGCAGGAAACACAGATTTATCATTACCGAGGAAGGAAAGCAGGTAGTAGAAAAAGAACTTATGCGCTTAAATGAGGTTTTAGAATTGGCTATTAAGGTTACGGGGGGTAATAAAAATCATAAGAACAGTTTTTAGATATTTTCTTGACCCAATTAAGGGACAGGAAAAATGGCTTAACAAAATGGCAAAACGCGGGTTTAGACTGGTTAAGACATCGCGGCTTTCCTATGTATTTGAAAGTTGCGAGCCGTCCAAATTTGAATACCGCGTTGAGTTTGCGGGTGAGAAATCTTATAAAGAACTAAAAAAATACTGCGATTTCTTAAATAGCATGGGATATAAAACATTCTTTAAAAACCTTAACTTAAACTATTCGATAGGCAAAGTCAAATGGAGGCCGTGGAGCGGTAAGTTTGCTTCAACCTCCGGAAGTTTTAACAAAGAACTTATAATTCTGGAGAAAATGAACGACGGAACGCCTTTTGAAATGCATACCGATCTCGACGATATCATAGGTTACTATCGGAATATAAGAAATATGTATGCTATTGTAAGCTTGTTGCTTATTATTCTTGCAGCTGTTAACCAATCGTATTTATTAAACATAACTGAAATAAAAGGCTGGGTTAATATCCTTATATTACTTTTATGCATAGTATTTTTGGTACTTGTGTTTTTGTATACAAAAATTGTTTACGGATATGTGAAACAGAAAAATATATATGAGTAGAGCCAAATAGCGGCAGGTTCTCCCCTGCCGTATTTTTTAGCCTAATGTAAACTTAAAAGGCCTGTAGGTGATATGCGAGGACAGCCTCAAATACAATTTACTTGCTTATATATTAACATTTGCCATAATCAAATTATTATCTGTGTAACTTCAAGACTTTTGTTTTCGGTGTTATCATAGAATTATCAAAAGGGCTGAAGACAGATTTGTACCGTTTGCAATTACCCGGCCGCAGAATTGCTCAACTTCCTCCATATAGTGGGATGTGTATATCTCCGAAGGAATTAGGCGCAATCATGTAACGACTTTTTAGAAAAACTGAATCTCTGTTTATCTAAAAAATAATGCACATAAAAAGAACATTTACTAAATGTATTAAAAATAGTATAATTTTATTGGCTCGGCGTTAACGGCTATGTAATATACTTTGTTAATAGGAAGTGTGTTATATGGACTATAAAGAACGCTATCACGAATGGTGCACAAATCCTGTTTTCGATGAAAAGACACGCGAAGAGCTTAAAAATTTAAAAGACGAAAAAGAGATACAGGACCGGTTTTATAAGGACTTGACGTTCGGAACCGGCGGCCTGCGCGGCATTATCGGCGCAGGGACTAACCGGATGAACATCTACACCGTAGCAAAGGCTACTCAGGGACTTGCAAATTACATAATTGCAAATGGCGGCCAGTCAAAGGGCGTTGCCATCGCTTATGACTCAAGGAATTTCTCCCGTGAGTTTGCCGAAAAAACTGCCCTGACGTTGAATGCGAACGGCATAAAAACATATCTTTTCGAATCGTTAAGGCCTACTCCGGAGCTATCATTCGCATTGAGAGAGCTGCACTGTATCGCCGGTGTAGTGATAACAGCGAGCCACAATCCGCCCGAATATAATGGCTACAAAGTTTATTGGGAAGACGGCGCACAGATTACCCCGCCCCGGGACCAGGAAATCATTGATGAAGTGAATGCCGTTACGTCATTTGGAGCCATTAAAACCATAGACAAAGCTGAAGCCATCAGCAAAGGACTTTTTAATATCATAGGGGAAGAAATCGACAGGCGCTATTACGATGCGCTCAAAAAGCTTGTATTGAGTCCCGAGGCTATTAAAAAGGCTGCTAAGGAATTGAAAATTGTCTATACCCCGCTTCACGGGACCGGAAATATCCCTGTGAGAACAATCTTAAAAGAATTGGGGTTCGAAAATGTCTATGTAGTTCCGGAGCAGGAGTTGCCAGACGGCAATTTCAGCACGCTGAGCTATCCGAATCCCGAGGACCCAAAGGCCTTTACCCTTGCACTCAAGTTGGCAAAAGAAAAAGATGCCGACTTAGTCCTGGCGACCGACCCTGACGCAGACAGGCTCGGAGTTTATGCCAAGGACAAAAAAACGGGAGAATATAAGTCATTTACAGGCAATATGTCAGGCCTGCTGATAGCCGAGTATGAGCTTTCTGTCAGGAAAAAGCTCGGCAAACTGCCGAAAAACGGAGCGCTTATAAAGACCATAGTTTCCTCTAATATGGCAAACGAGATAGCGAAGGAATACGGCATAAAACTCATTGAAGTGCTTACCGGATTTAAATATATCGGTGAGCAGATTAAATTATTTGAACAGAACCATAATTATGAGTATCTGTTTGGTTTTGAGGAAAGCTATGGCTGCCTTGTAGGAACCCATGCAAGGGATAAGGATGCTGTTGTAGCCGTCATGGCGCTGTGTGAAGCGGCCGCGTATTACAGGGAACAAGGCCTTACACTTTGGGATCAGATGCTGCGCATCTATGAAAAGTATGGGTACTATAAAGAGGATTTGACGTCCATTACGTTGAAAGGCTTAGATGGGGCGGAAAAGATTCAGTCTATCTTAAAGAATATGAGGAATAACCCGCCTCAAAGGTTTGGCAGCTTTAAAGTGACCGCCGTCAGGGATTACTTAACGGGTGAAATCACTGAAGTTGAAAGCGGTGCAAAGAAGCCGACGGGATTGCCGAAATCCAACGTGCTTTACTATGAACTTGAAAACAATGCCTGGTGCTGTGTCCGCCCGTCGGGAACGGAGCCAAAAGTCAAGTTCTATATGGGAGTCAAGGGCAGCAGCCTTGAGAACGCCCAAAAGCTTTTGGAGGAACTCAAAAACTCCATGATGGCGCTTGTAAAGTAGAAATGCTGCCTGAAAAATTTGCCCAGACAAAAATAGGGATAGGTACATGACCCGTACTTATCCCTGTTTTTTGGCGTATTTTTTGGACAAACATATGTTCACAAATACCCTTAGGCAAAACCGGCGCGTTCAAGATATTGTTTACACAGCGTATTGCGCTGCTATCACAGATCAAGTGCCGTTTCTGCGCAGGATAGGGCAAAATTTGGCTTAGTTTTGCTGCAAAACGCTATTAAAAATGAGTTCTCAACGTGTTTTTAACAACTTTCAACAAGTTATCAACAATTTGTATCGCATTGAATATCCGAAAACATATATTGAAAAATCTTGTCGAAGAATAGCGTTATAATATTAAACTGAAAGTTTTTAACAAGTGAAATAAAAATTGTTAATAATTTTGGAGTATGGTTTATGATTAGAAAAATCAGAAAAGAAGATAAAAATGACTATATAGAAATGGCGAAAAGTTTTTATATGTCCGACGCAGTGGACCACAATATACCCGAAAAGCATATTGAAGACACCTTTGATGAGCTGATGCGCTCTGATGAGTATGCGATGGCATATATCATGGAGTATGAAGGCAAGACTGCAGGCTATGCGCTGTTAGCCAAAACCTTTTCTCAGGAGGCGGGCGGCATGGTTCTATGGGTCGAGGAACTCTATGTCAAGCCTGAATACCGCTGCCGCGGTCTGGGACATGAGTTCTTTTCGTACTTAGAAAATAATCTTTGCAGCGGTGTGAAACGCATCCGCCTTGAGACAGAGGAGAGCAATAAAAGGGCGATATCATTTTATAAGAGCATGGGATTTGAATATTTACCCTATCAGCAAATGATAAAAACGCTTTGACATAGTAATTATTAATTCATAATTCCAAAATTCAGAATAGCACAAATTTTCACTTTGTGACCAAAAGTTCCATTGATAAAATATTAAGATATTGGCTTAACCTTTCTTTTTATTTGAAAAACCGGCAGTTAAGGAGCAACTTCAAATGCGCTGCAAGGCGGCATAAATACAGTCACACGTTCACGGATATGTATAGTAAACCTAAGGCTCCAAAGGGCTTAAAATTACGCTATATGGCCATTATAACGGTTGCAGAAACAGTCTTTTTATTGCTATTTCCCATTCGTGTCAGTGCCCGGAAATCCTTGATAAAAATTATTGTTTTATCATAAATAATTAATTATAATATAGATAAAGAAGAAAATATAACCGTCTGGAAACGGCTCAAAGGAGGATTTTGTTAATGTTCGGACAGTTGAATATAAAAAATGGTCCGTCGCCGGTACCTGCTTCGGTAAAAGTTGTTGTATCTCCTGACTTGATGCAGGCCAGACTTACAATTGAACCTCCCAAATACGGGGGACAAGATGTTTCCTCCCAGATGATCGATGATGCTTTAAGAGAAGCTAAAGTAACATATGGTATTGACGTACCGCTTCTCCAGAAAATAAAAGCGCATCCAGAGTATTCCCGAGAATACGTGATTGCAAGAGGAACAGAGCCAAAAAGAGGAAAAGACGGTTCTATAAAATATTTATTTGAAATCAACAAAGATTCTCACCCAAAGGTCAGAGAAGACGGAACAGTCGATTACCGGGATCTTGGATTAGTAGTAAATGTTAAATATGGACAAGTTCTTGCTGAAATAACCCTCCCGACAAAAGGTGTTGACGGCATGTCCGTTACCGGCAAAGTTTTGCCAGCGGCCCCGGGAAAAGCAATACCTTCTCCGGTTGGGCGCAATACTGCTCTCAGCGAGGACGGTACAAAGCTTTTTTCGACAATTGACGGCCATGTCAGTATGAACGGCAACCGCATTAATGTCGTAGATACCTTTATTGTGTCGGGAAATGTTGATACATCGACAGGAAACATAAAATCCGTTTGTAATGTATCAGTTATCGGAAATGTCACAGAGGGATTTTCGATTGAAGCCGCGGGCAATGTCGAAATCGGAGGCAATGTAGAAGGCGGTTCAATCAAGGCGGGCGGCAATGTGACTATATCGCGCGGTGTCGTCGGCATGAGCCGCAGTAAGATCGAATGTAAGGGCGACCTAAAAAGCACATTTCTTGAAAATTGTGAAATCAATGCCGGCGGAAGCGTAAAGACCCAAAGCATAATGAACTGCAATATTAAATGTGGGGGAAGGCTTGAGGTTACAGGGCGCGGAAAAATCATGGGCGGCCGCTTCGTAGTCGGGGAAAATGTGATTGCAAATCAAATAGGTTCTCCGTCAAATATTCACACCGAGCTTATTTTGGGAGCAGACCCGTCCGTTATGACAAGATATTCAGCGCTACATACTGAAATTGAAAAACTCAAAAGTCAAATTGAGAAACTCAAACAGATAATTGACCTTCTGAATAAGTATAAACAGGCCGGCAAGCTCCCGAGCAGCAAAGAACAAATGCTTAGGAGTTCACAGGTGAGCCTTGAAGCCAGTACAGAAAAGCTGAATGCCCTAACCGAGGAATATAAGACGCTCGGTGCGCAGATTGAAAATTCCGGTAACGGTAAAGTAATCTGCCATGATACGCTGTACCGCGGGGTTAAATTAACTATCGGTTTCGCCTCGATGAAGGCGGAAAACGACATTGTTTCGTCGTCCTTTTCGCTTGTAGATGGGAAAATAGTTGTAACGCCAACCCTGCCCTATTGACAATTTCTATGTTTTTTCTGCTATATCTACTGATATATTATGTCTAAAATTTTGAGTTAATGGAATTAATATAATAGAACAGTAAGTTATAGCAGGAAAATACATAGAAAGGGTTGAAAGGAATTGAAAAAGGTACTGAGTGCTCTTTGCAAAAAGGTAAAGAAGTCAAAGGGTGGCTTTACGCTTATTGAACTTATCGCTGTCATTGCGATTTTGGCAATTTTGGCGCTTATACTTGTCCCGACAGTCGGCAGCAGGGTTGCTGCGGCAAAGAGAGCGGCTGCTCTGTCTGATGCTCGGGCGGCTTATATGGCAGCACAGATATATGTTTCTGATAAGCTGAACAATGGTGAGGATGTAGAGGATACCGATGGTACAGTACCGACTGATATGCTTTCGTCAGATGCTTTCAAAACGCTCAATGGCGTTAACGGTTTCACAGTTAAGAGCATAACGATTAAAGATGGTGCTGTCATTTCAATAACTATTCATGACAATAATGGTGATGCGACATATCCGGAATCAACTGCTTCTTCATCCAGCACCAGCGGTACCTAATAAAATACTTTGTAAACTACGGTACAAAATTAGAAAACCAGAACATATTCGGTGTATTTCCCGAATATGTTCTGGTTTTTTTGTAGAGCAATAGCTGGGATATAAAGTGTATAGGGGTTGATTGAAATCTCGGAGTTAAAAAACATATTCGGCACGCTATAGCAAATAGCGTTGTTGTATGTCGGAGAAAGAGACGAAACGGATCTAAGCAACAAGATTGCCCTGCCAAATTTTTATTTACCTAATCTGAGTCATCCGCGCCATATCTTCTCTTAAATGACCGTATAAATCACGGTACATTTTATAGTATTCATTGTATTTGGCGTGAGCTTCGGGGTTGGGCGTAATCTTTTTGTCCAGCACCTGCCATTTCTTTAAATCTTCTCGGGTCAGCAGGCCTGTGCCAAGTCCCGCCAGCATCACGTCGCCGAGGTTGGCTTCTACATCGTGAATG
>ENA-UPSB01003455-UPSB01003455.1-bioreactor-metagenome-genome-assembly--contig:-NODE-3455-length-12272-cov-5.465008_pt1 | contig 12272 bp, 12 predicted proteins | sample MGYA00238182_ERZ773286 | MGnify/ENA primary metagenome ERZ773286 (study PRJEB29026, sample SAMN07631240) | bioreactor metagenome | isolation source: Switchgrass digestor | place: USA: Dartmouth... | reverse complement strand
TGCACCGCCGGTTCGGAGGGCGGCGTCACCGGCGCCGAGGCCTCGCGGCCCCAGAACCAGTAACCCAGTCCGGCCAGCGGCAGGATGAGGATCAGTGCGACCATGAGGCGCCGGACGAAGTACACGCCGGGCCCCGGTCCTCCCTTGCGGCGCTTCGTACGGCTGCGGCTGGTCCGGCGGGGCGGCGTCACGAAGGCCGGCTGGCGGGGTTCGGCGGAAGGGCGTGCGGCGGAACTGGCGACATGCGCCTCGGGTTCGCCGCCGGAGCGATCGGCCGGGCTGCTGTCGGCGGCGTCCTCCACCGGCGGGCGGCTTTTCCGCGCCTTGTACTCCTCTACCAGGGCATCGCCGTCCAGTCCGAGGAAGTTGCCGTAGCTCCGGAGGAAGCCCTTGACGTAGACCTCTCCGGGAATGAGGACCGTCCGCCCCGACTCGAGTGCCTCCAGGTACTTCTTGCGGATGCGGGTCTGCTCTTCGACTTCCTCCAGCGTGATCCCCTTGGCCAACCGGGCCGCCTGAAGGCGCCGGCCGATCTCCTCCATATCATCAACCTCCCGTTGCGGAGACGACCCCGGGTGGTACTTGTTGACTCCATTTGCACCCAACTTCTCCAGCAACGGCTGAAATCCCTCCCGGCCTGTCGCAGCTTTGTGAAAAGGAGCGCCAGGCCGAAGGGTGCATCATCCGGGCCCTACTCGCCGGCGACCACAGTGCCTCCCGCACCGGCGATCCGCTCCAGGCCCTGGCGGTGGCTCTCCTCATCGTACGAGTCGACGAAGCGCTCGTCCACCGTGACGCGGAAGCCCGCCGCCACGGCGGACTCCGCCGCAGCCAGCACGCAGACGGGCGTGATCAGGCCGGTGACGACGACCTCCTCCACCCCCTGGCCCTTCAGGAACTCGAGCACCTCGGCTCCCGTGCGCCCCACAAGTGCGGCGGGCCCCTTCATGACGCAGCCGTCGACCAGACGGTACGTGGGCTTTTGGATCAGGATCAGGTCGTCGCCCAGCCGCTCGAACGCGGCGGCGATGACGGCTGTGGGCTGCCATCCGGGCGTGCCGTACTCGCAGTGGGGCGGGTAGATCTTGAGCTCCTCCCGGTAGGACTCGTAGGCCTTGTCCATGTAGGATTCGAATCGGTCCTGCCCCAGCGTCTCCTGCAGCATGCGCCGGTAGGTGACCAGGTGCTCGGGATGGTGCAGCGGCGGGTGGGTATCGACGGTGGAAACCACGAACCCGCCCTCGCGGTGCACCTCGTCGATCAGATCGGCGATGCGCTGCATCTTCGGGTCCGACCGGCTGAAGCTGGTCAGGCTGCCCTGCTCGTCGTTGAAATCGACCTGGGTGTCGATCACGAAAAGCGCTCGCTTGGCCATCGGGGCCCTCCTTTCCATCACCGGTTGGCCGCGCTGCCCCCTACGGATGCAGGCGGTTCAAGAGGCGCGGGAACGGAATGGTCTCACGCACGTGATCCAGGCCGCAGATCCAGGCCACCGTCCGCTCGATGCCCAGGCCGAAGCCGGAATGGGGAACCGAGCCGAACCGGCGCAGGTCGTAATACCAGCCGTAGGTGGCCATGTCGAGGCCGTGCTCCTCGAAGCGGCGCTTCAGCAACTCCGGGTCGTGAATGCGCTCCGACCCGCCGATGATCTCGCCGTAGCCCTCGGGGGCCAGCAGGTCAGCCCCGAGCACCACCTCGGGATTCTCGGGGTCGGGCTGCATGTAGAAGGCCTTCACCTTCACCGGGAACTTCTCGACGAACACCGGCTTCTCGAACTGCTGGGTGAGCACGGTCTCGTGGGGCGCGCCGAAGTCCTCGCCCCAGGGGATGGGCTCCCACTCGTCGCCGGGCTTGTGCAGGCGCTTCAGCATCTCCACGGCCTCGGTGTACGTGATGCGCGGGAAGGGCGGCCGCACCTTCTCCAGCAGGGTCGTGTCGCGCCCCAGCGTCTTCAGGTCGGCCGCACGGCGCTCCAGCACCCGCCGGACGATGTACGAGACCATCTCCTCCTGCAGCTTCATGTTGTCTTCGTGGGTGAAGTAGGCCGCCTCCGGCTCCACCATCCAGAACTCGATCAGGTGGCGGCGGGTCTTGGACTTCTCGGCCCGGAACGTGGGGCCGAAGGTGTAGACCCGGCCGAGGGCCATCGCGGTGGCCTCCACGTAGAGCTGCCCCGACTGGCTCAGGAAGGCCGGCTCGTCGTTGACGTACGTCGTCTCGAACAGGTTGGCGCCGCCCTCGGCCGCCGTCCCCATCAGGATGGGCGACTCGGTCAGGACGAAGCCGCGGTCCTGCAGGAACTGGTGGATCGCCATGGTGATCTCGTTGCGGATGCGCAGGATGGCCGCCTGGCGGGAGGAGCGCACCCACAGGTGCCGGTGGTCCATCAGGAACTCGGTGCCGTGCTCCTTCGGCGTGATCGGGTACTCCTCGGCGATCTGGACGATTTCGAGGTCCTGCACGCCGATCTCGTATCCGCCGGGGGCGCGGTCGTCCTTGCGGACCGTGCCGCGGATGATGACCGAGGACTCCTGCGTGAGCCGCTTCCCGGCCTCGAAGACCTCCGGGGTCACATCCTTGATGAACAGCACCGCCTGGCAGATGCCCGTGCCGTCGCGGAAGATGATGAACTGGATCTTGCCCGAACTCCGGTAGTTCTGCACCCAGCCGCGCAGCTCCACCGTCTCGCCTTCGTACTGCGGCAAGCGATCAACTGTTACCCATTTCATGCGCGATGTTCCTCCTGCATGGGATCAGCGTCTCTCCTGATCATACCACGCGGGACGCCGATCTGGAAAATGAATTGGGTGCGCCCGGAATGCAGTCCGTGCTATAAATCAATGGAGTCTAAACTAGACGATAGGTTATAATCAAGACAACAAATGAACCGCCGGAGGAGGGATGCCCATGTCCCACCTGCACGAACCGGATGTGCGGCGCTCGGCCCGGCGCGAGTGGCGCCGGCGGGAGGCCCGGCGCAGGCGCTACGTCCGCAGGCGGGTCGTGGCCGTGCTTGCCCTGGCTGCACTGCTCGTGGGGCTGGGCTTCGGCGTGCGCTGGGCCGTCATCCGCATCCGCCAGGCCGCGCCGCCCGAACCGAACGCTCCCGCTGACACGGAACCGGGCGTCCAGGCGCCTGACATCCTGCCGTTCACGCCCGCCCAGGTGCTCACGGTTCAGGATCTGAACGGCGACGGCGAGCCCGAGCGCGTCGCGGTATCGGCCAGCGATGCGGGCCGGATTCAGCTTGTGCTGTACACCGGTTCGGGCAGGCAGGCGTCGCTGCTGGGGCAGGTGGTGAAGGTGCCCGACGGGACGGTCGAGGTGGCGGACCTCCCCCGCGCGCAGGGCGTAGTGGTCTGGCGCGGAACGCTGCCGGGCGAGGGTGAGCCCGTCGAGGTCACCGTGGGCGGCGAGACCGCCCTCGAGGCCCGCGGCGGCGAGCCCTTCTTCCGGGCGTGGCAGCCGGACGCCGCCCAGGGGCTGGTGCCGGCCGACTACTACGCTGCGTTGGCACCCCTGACGCCGCCCGAACCCACGGTGATCCTCGTGGACAAGGGGTTGAACGTGCTCTGGTACTACGAGGACGGCGAGTTGGTCCAGACCGCCCGCGTGTCCACCGGGCGCCACATCGCAGGCCCCGCCCCCTCGGCCGGCAACTGGGAGGAGAACCTCCTCACCCCGACCGGCCGCTTCACGGTAAGCCACATGGTCCCCGGCGTGCCTTATTATAAGGAGGGGATCGACGCCCTGGACCCGGCGAACCCCCTGGGTACCCGCTGGATCGGTTTCAGCGTGTTCGAGGGCGACGGCGGGGCGCTGTGGGCCATCCACGGCACCAACGCCCCCGAAGCGCTCGGCCGGTGGAACTCGGAGGGGTCGGTCGTCATGAGCAACGGCGAGGTAGAGTTGCTCTACGACCGGGTGGAGTTCGGCACCCCGATCATCATCATGAACAGCCTGGAGGGGCAGTAGCGCAGGTTGATGCCAGGCGAGGACAAGAGCGGCGACCGCTGCATGCCAGCGGTCGCCGATTCGCGTGGGGTCTACGGCGCTCCGGGGGTTCCCGCATCACCGTCGGGCGAGGCTTGCTGTGCGCCGCCGGGCGTGCCGTGCCCCCCGTCACCAGCCGGCTTGCTGCTGCCTGCGCCACCGCCCGGAGGCCGGCGCCGCCCGCGCCGGCTCCGCATCACAAGCCAGGCCAGTACGCCGAGAACCGCGCCGACCGCCGCCACGAAGATCAGGCGGGGGACCATGGCCACGAGCCACACCAGCAGGTACTGTGCGGCATCGATCGTCTCGTTCCACGAGAAGAGGAAGCTGTCGCGCATCCGCTCGCCCAGCGACTGCGGGTCGCGGGACGGTATGGGCACGCCGGGCTCGTAGAGATTGATGGTGATGGTGCTGAACGCGACCTGGTTGGAGAGGAAGCTGTAGCGGCCCTTCAGCGACTCCAGATCGGCCGTCACCCGGGCGATCTCCCGCTCGAGTTCGATCATCTCGGTGACCGTTCCGCTCCGCTCGTAGAGCTTGTTCAGCTGCGCCAGGTGGGCCTCGCCCGTCTCGATGCGCGCCTCCAGGTCCAGGTACTCCTCGGTGACGTCGTTGGTCCACTGGTTCAGGCTGCGCACCTCACCGAGCCCCCGCAACATGTCGATCAGCGAGCCGTACTGGCTGGCCGGCACCCGCAGCTTCATCGTCACGCGCCGGCCCTGCTCCCGGGTGCCCGACATCCGGTTCTCCTGGACGTATCCGCCCGCCTTCACCAAGGCGTCGTTGATCGCCGTCATCGCCTCGTCGACGTCCTTGACGCTCAGCTCCACCTCGGCATTCTGTATGATCTTCCGGTCGACCGCCGGCACAGCCGCCCCGCCAACCACGTTGCCCGCCGCGTCCCACACCGTGACGCCGGACTCGCCGGACGGGGCCCCAGCAGGGCCTGGGGCCGGGGTCTCAGCCGCCGGGGCGGTGGGCGCCGCACCGGAGGCACTCCGCCCGTTGCCGGCACCGCCCATCTGCGCCGCCTGTTTCACCGCGGCGCCGCATCCGCTCAGGACCAGGAGCAGGATCACCACGAGCGCAAGCCACATGCTTCTCTTTCTCATCGGGAGCAACCCCTCTCTGTGCGCACATGCGTCCTGCCCAATAGACGCTTTCCGCGATGACTGCGTTTCCCCGGCGGCGAACAAACAGGCCCCCTGAAATTCCGAAGTGGTGCGCAGTCCGCGCACCACTTCAGCTTCTGGCTTACACCGGCGTCACCGGGCGCTTCTTGACCGGCCAGTTCGGCTGTCTGCTCTCGTAGAGCGCGAAGCGGGCCAGCAACTCCTCCCGGGTCCGCTCGAACGGGATGATCGCATCGACGATCAGCTCCGAGGCCAGGCGGTAGATATCGATGTCGCGCTGATACTCCTCCCGGAGCTTCGCCACGTAGGCGGGCCGCTCCTCGGGTGGCAGATCGGCGATCTTGTTGGCGTACACGGCGTTGACCGCGGCCTCCGGGCCCATCACCGCGATGGACGCCGTGGGCAGGGCCAGCGTGCAGTCCGGCTCGAAGGCCGGGCCGGCCATGGCGTAGAGGCCGGCGCCGTACGCCTTGCGCACCACCAGGCAGATCTTGGGCACCGAGGCCTCACTGACGGCAGCGATGAACTTGGCGCCGTGCCGGATGATGCCCTGCCGCTCGACCTTCGTGCCGATCATGAACCCCGGCACGTCGGCCAGGAACAGCAGGGGAATCTCGAAGGCGTCGCAGAGCCAGATGAACCGGGCGGCCTTGTCGGCGGAGTCGACGAAGAGCACGCCGCCCTTCACCCGGGGCTGGTTGGCCACGATGCCCACGACGCGCCCGCCGATCCGGGCCAGGCCGGTGATCACCTCGGGGGCGAAGCGCTTCTTGATCTCGAACCACGAGCCCTCGTCGATGAGCCGGTCGATCAGCTCGTACATGTCGAAGGCGGCGTTCTGGTTGGCCGGGATGATCTCCTCCAGCTTCCGCCCGGACCTGGGATCCACTGCAGCCACGGCCGCGGGCCGCTGGCCGGTGCGCTGCGGGAAGTAGCTCAGGTAGCGGCGGGCGAGCTGAATGGCTTCCTCCTCGGTCTCGCAGAGCACGTCGCCGCAACCGGAGACGGCGGTGTGCATCTCGGCGCCGCCCATCTCCTCCAGGGTCACCTTCTCGCCGATCACCATCTCGGCCATGCGCGGGGAGCCCAGGTACATCGAAGCGTTGCCCTTCACCATAAAGACCACGTCGCAGAAGGCCGGGATGTACGCCCCGCCGGCCGCGCTGGGCCCGAAGAGCAGGCAGATCTGCGGCACGAGGCCGCTCAGGCGCACCTCGTTGTAGAAGATGCGGCCGGCATGGCGGCGGCCGGGGAACATCTCCACCTGGTCGGTGATGCGCGCCCCGGCGGAGTCCACCAGGTAGAAGATCGGGATCCGCAGCCGCTCCGCCGTCTCCTGGATCCGCAGGATCTTCTCCACCGTGCGGGCCCCCCACGAACCCGCCTTCACGGTGGAGTCGTTGGCCATGACGGCCACCGGGCGCCCGTCGATCCGCCCCAGCCCGGTGACCACCCCGTCCGCCGGCAGGTCCGGCGCCTCACAGTTGGCGAACAGGCCGTCCTCCACGAAGGAGCCCTCGTCCAGCAGCAGCCGGATCCGCTCCCGGGCGAACAGCTTGCCCTTGGCCCTGGCCTGCTCGTGGTACTTGGGCGCGCCCCCCTGCTTGATGCGCTCCTCCCGCGCCCTCAGCTCAGCATCCAGGCTCATCGACCTCTCCCCCTCTGCCGTATCTGCTCTCGTCTCGTCGCCGTGCTGCGACCGCCCGTACCCCGCAATCTCCGGCACCAGTCCCTGCCGCCTGTTCCGCCGCCGCTTACCGCAGCGCACGCTGGGCGCGCTCGATGGCCTCGATCCCCTGCGTCTCCGCCGCCAGGGCCCGCTCCAGGCAGGCCGCCACCTCGCCCCGCCGCTCCGCGAGCCCCTCGCCGGGGTAGGGCAGCAGCGAGACCGCATCCCCCAGCGCCTCGGCAACACGCCGGTACGCCTCGGCCGCCCGCCCCAGCGGCTCCGCCTCGGGGTACCGCCCGGCCAGCTCCGCCAGGTAGGCGGCGGCATCGGTACGCGCTGCATGCAGCACGCCCAGGTTGTAGCTGTGGCCCCGGCCCGGATCCGGCCCGTGCAGCGGCAGGCCGGTCGTGGCCAGAGTCGTGCGCCAGAACTGGTACGCCTGGCGTCCTTGCTGGAGCCACATGTCGCGGGACGGCGGCGCCCAGAAGTGGTCGACGGCAAAGCGGAGCGAGGCGACCTCCGCAGCCTGCCGGTCGAAGTCGGGGCTGATGTCGAGCAGCGTGATCACCTCAGCGCGGGTGAACGCCGCGTGGGATGCCGGCGGCCACTCCGCCACGTCCATCCACTGCGGCGTCGCGGGAGCCGCCGGCGTGAGGCAGGCCCAGCGCTCGCCGTCAACCCCCACCACCAAGCCGTACTCCTCTGATGCCAGCAAGTCGTACACGATCGCGGGCCGTCCCCCTTCCACGGCCCGGGCCACCCGCCCGATGACCTCGGCCCGAACGTCCGCATAACCCGGGTCAGCGGGGCGGGCCGCGACCCGCTTGAACCATGCCCCCAGCCGCTCCCAGAGCGGGAAGACATCGTGGAAGTTCAGTTCATGCGGTGCGGAAGGCGAGATGACCAGGTCAAGCGTCAGCCGGAAGGCGTGCCCGGTGACGCCCATGAGGTAGGCGGGCTCCAGCCTGCGCCCGGCGTGGGCCAGGAGCCCGCCCAGCGCGCCCACGAGTGTGACTCGGTGCTCCATCAAGGCGACGTCGTTCAGCAGCAACGTACTCCCTCCGCTTGTGCAACTGCTTAATGTGTCTACTCCCCGCGGAAAACGGGCGGGCGCCGCTCGGCGAAGGCGCGCAGCCCCTCCAGCCGGTCCTGCGTCGGCACGACGGACCGGTACTCCTGCCACTCGGAGGCCAGAGCCGCCGCGAGGCCGGCGCCTGCGTCAATGGCGCGCTTGGCCGCCCGCACGGCGAGCGGCGCCTGCCTGGCGATCTCCTCCGCCAGCGCCCGTGCGGCCTCCAGCAACTCCGACCGCGGGACCACCCGGTTCACCAGCCCCAGCGCCAGCGCCTCCTCCGCGCTCAGGCGGCGGGCCGTGAAGATGAGCTCCTTCGCCTTCGCCGGCCCGACCACCGCGGGCAGCCTGGCGCACCCGCCGGCCCCGGGGATGATGCCCCAGCCCACCTCGGTGAGGCCCATCTGGGCGTCGTCGGCGGCGAGGCGGATGTCGCACGCCAGGGCCAGCTCGAGTCCGCCGCCGAAGGCCATGCCGTGCATCGCGGCGATGACGGGCATCGGGAGCTGTGCAACGCTGTTCACGGCCGAGCGCAGCGTGTGCACGGTCTCCAGCACCGCCGGCTCGTCCATCCCCATGCGCTCCTTCAGGTCGGCGCCGGTGCAGAAGGACTTGGCCTCGCCGCCGTGCAGGACCACGACCCGCACCGACCGGTCGACGGCCAGCTCGTTGGCCGCGGCCTGCAGGTCCTCTACCACCTGCCGGGAGAGCGCGTTGTGCCGCTCCGGGTTGTTCAGGGCCAGCCACGCCACGGGCCCCTCACGGGTCAGGAGCACTCTCTCCATCCTCACGCCTCCTCCTCATGGACCACAAGCCCCGCGGTCACGACGGGCCGACCAGTCCGAACCCCCGGAACACCCGGAGGGCGGTCAGCGTCGACTCCACGGCAAGGCCCTCCTCGGCCGGCCACCCGCCGTCTTCGCGCTGCATCCCGGCCAGCCGTCTCAGCTGCCGCAGCACCAGCGCGAGGTAACGGGCCTCGAGACCCAGCTCGACGAAGGTGGTCAGCCACCAGGCGAGTTCGGGCGCCGCGAGCTCACGGCGCTCCAGCAGGTCGTAGGCCCGGTCGCGCTCAGGCGCCCCCGGCTCCAGGTGCCTCCCCCACACCGCCGCCGCGAGGAACAGCGTCTGGCTGTAAGCCCGCTCCGGACCGCCGGCCAGAGCCGCCCGCAGCCAGTCGCTCGCCCGTGCGATCGGGTCCGCATGGGCCGGGTCCATCACCTGCAGCGTGTACGCCGCCACGGCGGTCAGGTACGCCCGGGCCCTCGGATCCGCTGCCTGCGCCCACGGCGGCGAGGCCGCCGCTGCCTCGGGAGACTCCTCCCAGGAGCCGTCCACGCCTTGCGACCGCCGCAGGAAGGCGACGGCCCTGGAGGCCATGGGCGAACCCGCAAGGGGCGGCAGGTCGCGCAACTGGCTCAGGATGTAGCAGGTCGCGTCGACGGAGGACGGCCCGCCCGGACGATCCATCAGGGGGAAACCGCCGTCCGGGTTCTGCAGACGCTCCAGCTCCTCCACAACCGCCCGCTCGGGTTCGGTTCGACCGAAGACTCCCTCCAGCCGGGCACAGTCTCTTGCGCTTCCTCGGGCCCGGACGAACGCCCCGGCCCTGGCCACGTCCACTGTCAGGTCCAATGCCACTTACTCCTCTACCGTGATCTCCATGCGCAGCAGGGCGGCGGCGAACGTCTTGCCCAGGTTGTCGCTGCGCAGCGACCGGGAGGCCCCGCCGCCCAGGGCGCCGTGTACGACGAATTTCAACGCCTGGACGTTGGGTACCTCCCACCGCTCCACCGGCCCCGCGGCGACCGGGCGGAAGTACTCGGCCACCCGCTCCTTGGTCACGTGCTTCCGGATGATCTCCCACGCCGCCTCGTCGTTGGCGAAGAGCGCGATGTCCGAGGCGTCGCCCTTGTCGCCCGAGCGGGCGTGGCAGATGTCGATCAGCCGAATCCGCTTCGCCACCGGTCACACCTCCTCGACCTGGATCTGCACGTGGGGCTCGACCAGCTCCCGCGGGATCAGCGTCGACCACAGGCCCATCAGCTCCCGGGGCTGCGGCGTACCCGCAACGGCCGAGGCCGTGGGCGGGCCGGAGAGGAGCAGGGGCGGGAACTCGCGGGCCAGGACCTCGCAGTCCTTCTTGTTCCGGGTGCGGATGACGATGCGCAGCCGCACCTCGTTGATCTGGTCCTCGTTCACCGGCTCGGGGGCCAGGGCGCCCCAAAGGGAGTTGATGCCGATGTACTCCTCGTGGATCTCCTCCGGCCGCACGCCCTGCATCTCCAGCCGGGCCCGGATGATCTCCGCCGCCCGCTTCGCCTTGCTGTAGGCCTTGGGCCAGCTGAACGAGATGTAGCCTTCCCCCATCCAGCCGTCGGCGTACCCCAGCAGCGCCTTCAGGGTCGGCGGGGCCGGCCGCCCCTTCGTGCCGCTCACCCGTACGCGGTTCTCGCCCACCTGCTCCAGCCGGGTGGTGGTCAGGTCGCAGATCACGTCGGGGGTGATGTAGGTGGTCGGGTCGTGGATCTCGTAGAGGAACTGCTCCTTCACGCTCTTCAGGTCCACCCGGCCGCCGGTGCCCGGCGGCTTGGTGAGCACGAAGGACCCGTCCTCGCTCACCTCGGCGACGGGGAAGCCGATGCGGTGCAGGTCGGGGATATCCTCCCAGCCCACCTGGTAGTTGCCGCCGCTCACCTGGCCGGAGCACTCCATCAGGTGGCCGAGGACGATTCCCTGGGCCAGGCGGTCCCAGTCATCCCGCGCCCAGCCGAACTCGTGGATCAGCGGCCCCAGGAACTGGGCGGTGTCGGTGGTGCGGCCGGTGATCACCACATCGGCCCCGGTAGCCAGGGCGTCCGCCACCACCTGCGCCCCGAGGTAGACCGAGGCAAACAGCACCCGGTCGCGGATATCCCCCAGGGCCTGTCCCGTCTCCTTGTCGGCGAAGGTCACCCCCCGGGCGGCCAGCTCGTCCAGCCGGTCGTAGATGTCGTCGCCCGTCACGCAGGCGACCTTCAGCGAGATCCCCAGCTCCCGGGCGACCTCGGCCACCGCCCTGGCCGCTCCCCGGGGGTTGATGCCGCCGGCGTTGGTGATCAGCCGGATGCCCTTCTCCTTGGCGATGGGCAGCAGGTTGCGCATCATGGGGACCACGTCCCTGGTGTATCCGGCCGCGGGATCCTTCCGCCGGCCCTTCTCCAGGATGGCCAGCGTCAGCTCAGCCAGCGTATCGAAGCTGATGTACTTGACGTCGCCGTACCGGGCGACGTCCAGCACGGGCAGGAGCGAATCGCCGTAGAACCCCTGCCCGGCGCCGATGCGAACGGTCCGCAAGCGCTCTCCCTCCCCTCAGCCGAGCTCGACCACCACGTCGCCCTCGTTGACGAAGTCGCCCTCGCCGACCTTCACCGCGGTCACCGTGCCGCCCGTCTCGGCCGTGATGGGGATCTCCATCTTCATCGATTCCAGGATCACCACGTCCTGGCCGGGGGCCACCGCATCCCCCGGCTTCACCAGCACCTTCCAGACCGTCCCCGCCATGCTCGCCCTGATCATCGCTTTTCCTCCTCCTTTGCCTCTCCTGCGTACTGCGCCATCCGGGCCCGGATGCGCCGCTGCTCCGCCTCGTAGCCGGATGTCGCCCGGTACGGGTCGTCCTCGGGCAGGCCGAGCCGGTCCCGCACGGCCGCCTCCAGCCGGGAGATCCGGTCCCCCAGCCGCCACAGGCCGCCCGGGGCCATGGCACCCACGAGGACCAGCCCCCACGGGTGCGGGAGCAGCAGCCCGGCCATGAGCGAAACCAGCAGCGCCACGACGTACTTGGCCAATATCTAACACCCCAATTGCCGGGCGATCACCAGCCGCTGGATCTCGCTGGTGCCCTCGCCGATCTCGGTCAGCTTCGCATCCCGCCAGAACCGGGAGACGGGCAGCTCCTCCATATAGCCCGCGCCGCCGTGGATCTGGATCGCCTGGTTTGCCGCCCGAACCGCCGTCTCGGAGGCGAAGAGCTTCGCCATCGCCGCCTCGCGGGTGAACGGCCGCCCCTGGTCCTTAAGCCATGCGGCCTTCAGGACCATGTTCCGGGCCAGTTCGATCTCCGTCGCCATGTCGGCCAGCTTAAACTGGATCGCCTGGAACTTGGAGATGGACTGCCCGAACTGAACCCGCTGCTTGGCGTAGGCCAGTGCGGCGTCCAGGGCCCCCTGGGCGATCCCCACCGCCATCGCGCCGATCGAGATGCGGCCGCCGTCCAGGGTCACCATGAACTGGCGGAAGCCCTCGCCTTCCCGGCCCAGCAGGGAGTCGGCGGGCAGCCGCACGTCCTCGAAGAAGAGCGGCCGGGTGTCAGACGAGCGCAGCCCCATCTTGTCGTAGGCCGGACCGATGGTGAAGCCCGGGG